>Ga0123336_10003909_pt1 | contig 12279 bp, 7 predicted proteins | sample SSSSmetaG_FD_96466 | JGI IMG/M metagenome (GOLD analysis project Ga0123336, IMG submission 96466) | Glacier valley bacterial and archeal communities from Borup Fiord, Nunavut, Canada, to study Microbial Dark Matter (Phase II) - ​SSSS metaG | ecosystem: Environmental > Aquatic > Freshwater > Ice... | reverse complement strand
TTTTCAAGCTGGAATATCTAGGCTTATTATAGATGAGAATCATAAATTTCACCAGATGTTTTATAATTTTTGCTTTGTAAAGCGAAGATACCGCCCTTGACAACCCATGTTATACTTACCAAAAATTAGATATTATATCTAAAAATTCTGGGGCTATCAAATTCAGATTTAGCTCGCCACAACGGGGGTCTAACTTGCAACCATTAGCTCAGACAAACGCGACAAAAAAGAAAGGGAGAATTATTTTGCAGGCACAAATTAAGGCAAATCGGCTAGGGCTGGGTGCCCTGGCGTTGGGGCATATGGTAGTAGATATGCAGACCAGTTCTCTGGCAATTATGATTCCGTTGCTTTATGCTAATTTCAAGCTGGATTATGCTTCAGCAGCCCTGATTATCACTTTGAATAGTATTACCTCGTCATTTATTCAGCCGATTTTTGGGGTGCTGAGTGACCGAAAATCTTTGCGCTGGTTGCTACCACTGGGCTGTCTGGTGGCTTCTTTTGGAATAGTGCTGGTGTTATATATGCCGAGTTACTGGCTGGTGCTGCTGGTGGTAATGATTAGCGGGTTAGGTTCTGCGGCTTATCACCCCGAAGGCTCGCGCAACGCCAATTATGTTAGTGGCTCGAACAAGGCTACTGGCGTATCGTTTTTCTTTGTGGGCGGCAACCTGGGCTTTACCCTCGGCCCTATTTTTGCCACGATTATGCTGGCTCTGTTCGGGCAAAACGGTATTCTAGCTTTGATAATACCAGGTATAATTGGCTCTATTGTCTTGTGGAAATTTCTGCCGCTCTATGCCGAATATGCGGCGGTGGCTAAAATCCAAAGGGCGGCTCGACTTGCCGCGACTCAAGGTCAGCCCAGCGAACGGCGTGGCGTAGTTGGTATGATGTCGCTGCTGCTTTCGATTATCAGTGTCCGGGCGGTCATTCAAACTGGTATGATTACTTTTATCCCGCTTTACTTTGCCACTTTGCCGGGTGACAATAAACAGTACGCCGCTTTCTTGCTATCGGTCTTTTTATTTTGTGGCGCAATTGGCACTTTGATGGGTGGACGGTTGGCCGATAAGTTTGGTTCTAAAGCGGTAATGGTCGGCTCAATGATACTTGTTACGCCTTTAATGCTGCTGTTTTTGAATAGCAGTGGTGTGGTACAGGTAGTGTCGCTGGGCATTGCCGGGGCTGCCCTGATTTCGGCTTCCTCGCTCACAGTAGTGATGGCTCAAGCGACTATGCCTAACAACATCGGCCTGGCTTCGGGTCTAACTTTGGGGCTGGGCTTTGGGGCTGGCGGGTTGGGGGCGGCGGCTCTGGGCAAACTAGCCGATGTTTCGGGTATTTCGCTGACTATGGTAATTGTAGCTTTCCTGCCTATCCTGATAATTGCTCTTAGCCTGCTGATGCCTTCACAGAAATCCAGGACTATTATTACAAAAACAGGCGTAGCCCAGCCTCAAGCCGAGGCTTTGATAGCTCCGGGCGGCGATTAAGAATCGAATTTTTCGGTTTCAATACAGTGGTAAGCTATTGCTTAAAGTGGGTACGCGAGACACTTCCAGCTGTACCCGAAGGGGAGTGACGGGGTAGCTTACCTCTCGCTGCTTGCGGGTTGACCCTTGAAGCGGGTCAACCGCAACTAAATATTTAGAAGCGAAAAAAGATTTTCCTAACAAAATGCTGTAAACGATTTGTTAGACGATTATAAGTAAAAAAACAGCTAAATATTGTCTGCTATCAGTATAATAAAGGTAGCTATAAAATACTAGATCGCCTTCTTGACAACCCGCAACCTGGCCCTTAGACTATAAACAACTAACCAATCATATCCCCCGGTGGTTGGTAAGGGTTACGCAAAATCGGATTTCAAAAACAAAAAAATAGTTGGTAGTAGAGGAGGCTCTAAAATGCCTGTGGTTAATGACCCTCTGCAAATGGCCGCTCAAATGTTAACGCTACTGGGCGCATTTACTGTGCTATTGGTGTTATTCCTGTTAGGGCTAGTGGTTCGCACTAGCTTTCGCGCGGAAGAACACCTGGAAAGCCAGGTGTTACGGCACGAATTAAACCGTCAATTTCTGGTTTTTAGCCTGATGGTAGTGACGATGGTGGGCCTGACAATGGTTGGAGTGGCTGTCCCGTTAGCTCTCAGTGCGGCCATGGTGCTGATGCTAACAAGTTATCGTTGGCTGTGGCAGACTATTTTTATGGTGGGTGCAGGTTTAGTGCTAATCGTCCTTTTACAGTTATTGCCTTTCTAAAGAGCTTGCGGGCGGTGATAGATGCTTGCCCGCCCCTTCCATCCGAAGCGAAGGGGCGGCGGTAAGGTTAATTATTACCAGGCGAAGGGCTGGCAGGCGCGGTATTTTTAGCTATTTTCAGGTGCTGGGCTGGCTTCGGGGGCCGCTTCCGGGGTGGGAGCAGGTGCAGGTGGTTCAATAGGCCCAGAAGTCGGGACAGGTGACTCAGGAATTATAGCTTGCGGGGTGCTGGTTGGTAAGGGAATTGGGGTTGGAGTAATCACAGGGGTAGGTGTGGGGCTGGGCTGGGCGGTTGGGTCAAGTTTAGCGGCTGCCGGAGGGATAGGGCCAGGCGGTGGCGTGACCGTTGGTGCAGCTACAAGTGCTACCGCCGTTGAGGTAGCGGGCAGGCTGGTGACTGTCGAGAGAGTGACTACCGGGCTGGCGGTAGCTTCTAGTATAGTTGGAACTGCGGTAAAGCCGGGACTAGCTTCTGGCGCGGCGGGGGTGGTTGCTGGCTGTACCGGCGTATCGAAAAATGGCCCGACAAATTGGTTTAGCCATTCGGGTCTCCATAAATCGGTGATAATGGCTATTCCGGCACTCAGGATTAGCACCAGACTTAGTTTTAAGAAAAAGCCTCGCAAACTTTTTTTAGCCCTGGCTGGTTTCGAGGGATAAATTCTAACCTTAGCTTTTTTGGCTAATTCCACTTCACGGCCTTGTTTTGTGTTTTTCTTTTTCTCTTTCTCACTCCTGCTAATTTTACCTGCCGGGGTAGTCTGTTCAACCGCTAATATTGTAACAGGGTCACTAGCCGCTTCTGAACTGGCTTCAGCCATTTTTGGCTGGGTTACTTTTGGCCCAAAGCTAAGATTGAGCGGAAGAGTAGAATGTACCGAAGCATAATCGCTGCTTGGGCCACCCAGAGCTTGCCGGAAGCGACGATAAAATTCGCCCGCAGGCCGGATGCGCTGATTAGGCTGTTTAGCCATTGCCTCGGCCAGCACTTCATCCAGGGCTGCCGGGTAAACAAGTTCCGGCATATATTTGCTGAGGGGAGGTACTGGTTCGGTTAAATGCTGATAAGCCAGGGCTGCCTGATTTCCCTGAAAAGGAGCTTGACCGGTAATTAGCTGATAAACTACTACTGCCAGGGCGTAAATATCGCTGGCCTTACTAACCTGTCCTTTCCATTGTTCGGGGGCCATATATAGCGGCGTGCCGCTCAAGCTAGTGTCCACCAGCATCGAAGGGGTTGAGCTACCCAAAGCGGCGGCCAACCCAAAATCGGCCAGTAAAGGCCGTCCGCGCTTGTCTAGCAGAATATTGGCGGGCTTAATATCGCGATGTACCATTCCCTGAGCATGGGCTTCATCCAGAGCTTCGCTCAGTTGTTCAAGATACCAGGCAACTTCGGACAGGGGCATTTGTACCGGCGGTTGGGTCGGGTCGGGGCGCATTTTAGTTGCCAGCGAACCGCCTTCAGCTAAATTAGTAACCAGATACGCCAAATCCGGTGTAATATCAAAATCTAAGACCTGCAAAATGTTGGGATGATTGAACCGGGCCAAAAGGCTGGCCTCCCGTTTGAGGTCGGCCCGTAACTGAGGTTCGTTCAAAAATTGGGAATGTAGCAGCTTGAGGGCGACGGCTTTAGCCGGTTCAAACCTGACATCTTCGGCATAAAAAACCTGCCCAAAGCTGCCCTTGCCCAATAACTGCGATAGGCGGTAACGATTGGCAATTACGCGGTTTGAAAATTCGGCGGATTGGATAAACGGCGGATGCCACTCCTGCTGCATCGGATGTACCTTTGTTATGTATTATCTAACGAAACAACTATATTAAAACTTAATTAACCCGGTTTCGGCTTTCTAAAAACCTGCTATGATTATAACTAATCTGAACTAGAATGAGCTATTACATTACGGTTACATTTATTCATTAAGAAAATTTAATGACCTTGCCATTTTCCAGCCCGACGTTCTACAAATGACTGAATACCTTCTTTAGCATCCTCGGTATTCATCAAGGCCATCTGGTCGGGACGTAAACGCTTAATCGCTTCTTCCTGACCTTGTGTTACGGCCAGGCGTGCTGATTTAAGAGTAGCCTTTACCCCAAGCGGGGCCTGGGCTGCCACTACTTCGGCAATCTCGATGGCTCGTTCTAATTGACGGCCTGGCTCAACCACTTCCTGAACCAAACCAATCCGGTAAGCATCTTCGGCACTGAATTCGTCCCCGGTCAGCAAATAACGCATGGCGTTACCCCACCCGGCCTGCTGCACCATCCGAATAGTTGCCCCACCCGACGGATAGATGCCCCGCTTGATTTCAATCTGAGCAAAGCGGGTATTGGTGGCGGCAATGTGAATATCGGTAGCCAGCATTATTTCAATACCGGCAGTAAAGCAATAGCCCTGCACCGCACAAATTATGGGCTTGGAAAGGCGCGGCCCGGTGAGGCCAAAAGGGTCAATTGTGCCTTCGGTGTAGGCTATCTCGCCGCCTTCGGTCAGCCTTTCAACGTGCTGAGTTAAATCCAAGCCGCTGGTAAAATGGTCGCCATGCCCGAACAGCACCGCACACCATAGCTTATCGTCGCGCTCGTATTCACCGTAAGCCTCGGCCAGGGCACTAAACATGGGCGGGTCAAAAGAATTTAACTTGCTTGTGCGGTCTAATCCAATTAGAAAAACATGGTTGCGTCGTTCGGTAGTGACCTTACCAACAACGGGCGGTTTAGTTGGGTTACTCATCTTAATAGCCTCCTTGATAGGTTAAGAGCGTGTTTGAAAGCAGCTGAACCACTAGAATTACTCTTATTTTACCATTAGACCAGCCTGGTTGTCAGCTTACCCGAATGATTACAAATTCACAAAGTTGAAAACTTGCTAATAAGCCTCAATAGTGGTAAAACTAAAGGCGTAAGGTAAGAAGTTTGTTAGCTACAGGCACAAAACCCTTTAGAGCTTTTGATTAAGCTTTTCGCAAGATTTGCTCCTTTTCAACCTCTTTTGAGTCTTTTGCTTCCTCTGTTTTGAATTCGGGTATTAGCCAGCTACCTAATCTTACCGGGGATGCGTGTTTTTGGTAGCTTGCTGGTTGGTCAACAATTTTGTTAATTCTGACGTTAAAATATATAGTCAAGCCATTTTGAGCAATTTGGAAATGGTAAAATTAGAAGGATTTTTATATGGATATGAGTAAACTGACGAAGTGGCTAAAGAATCGCTTCGTCCTTTTGGCACTCATTTTAGTCGGGCTATTTCTGGTTTATACCTTTGTATTTGGTGGCGGCAACTCGGCCTCTAATACCCCAACGGTAGCCATTAGCCAGGTTTTGCGAGAAGCAGTTGCTAATCCTTCTCCTATCAAGGAGATTCAAATTGACAATGCGACGGAGACAATCCGGCTTAAATATAAGGACGGTACTGAGAAGGTTTCCCGGCGCGAAGTATCGCCAACTGGCTTTACCCGTCAGTTGACCAATGCCGGTTATGATTTTGCCACCGGGCCACTTGTCACGGTTAACGAATCTTCCGGGGCGGGTGGGATTTTAAGTTTCTTAACTTTTCTACTGCCTACCGCCCTTTTTATGGGAGTGCTGGTCTTTGTGATGCGGCGGAGCGGACAGGGTGGCAACAATCCTATCATGAGTTTTGGAAAGAGTCGTGCCCGCCAGTTTGACGGTAGCAAACCAACGGTAGTGTTTGGCGATGTGGCCGGGGTGGAAGAGGCCAAGCAGGAACTAACCGAAATCGTCGAGTTTTTGAAATTCCCCGACAAATTTACGGCACTGGGGGCACGTATTCCCAGAGGGGTTTTGCTAATTGGGCCTCCTGGCACGGGTAAAACTTTGCTCTCGAAAGCCGTTGCAGGTGAGGCGGGCGTGCCTTTCTTTAGCATTAGCGGCTCGGAGTTTGTGGAAATGTTTGTTGGAGTGGGCGCAAGCCGGGTACGCGATTTGTTCGAGCAAGCCAAGCGCAGTGCCCCCTGTATTATTTTCATTGACGAAATTGACGCGGTAGGTCGTCGGCGCGGTTCGGGTACGGGCGGCGGTAACGACGAGCGGGAACAGACTTTGAACCAGATTCTAGTTGAAATGGATGGCTTTGATAGTAATACTAACATTATTATGATTGCCGCGACCAACCGCCCGGACGTGTTAGACCCGGCTTTGCTCAGGCCAGGCCGTTTTGACCGTCAGATTATGGTAGACCCACCCGACCTCAAGGGCCGTATCGCGGTACTACAAGTTCATTCCAAAGGCAAGCCTTTTGAAAAAGACGTTTCGCTTGAAACGGTGGCAAAGCAAACTCCGGGATTCACCGGAGCGGACTTGGCGAACTTGACCAACGAGGCGGCGATTTTAGCGGCCCGCCGTAATCGCAAAACCATTTCGATGAGCGAACTGGAAGAGGCGATGTTACGGGTAGTGGCCGGGCCAGAGCGCAAAAGCCGGCTGATGAGCGATAAACAAAAGGCGATTACGGCTTATCACGAAGTCGGCCACGCTATCGTAGCTCGGATGCTGGCGAATGTAGACCCGGTACACAAAATTACGATTATTCCACGTGGTATGGCGGCGGGTTTAACTATGATTCTGCCGGACGATGACCGCAGATTGGGCACAAAAAGCCAGTTTGAAGACCAGATTACCTGGGGTTTGGGCGGTCAGGCGGCAGAAGAGCTTATTTTCAATGAAACTTCGAGTGGTGCTTCTAACGACATCGAGAAAGCCACCGATATTGCCCGCAAGATGGTTACGCAGTATGGCATGAGCCAGAAGCTTGGCCCAATCGCTTTTGGTCGGGGCGAGCAAGCGGTCTTTCTGGGGGGTGGGGTTGGCGAGGCTCAAAACTACTCGGCGGAAGTAGCCTACGAAATTGACAAAGAAGTCAGTGCGATTATTAACACTAGCTACGCTCAGGCCAGCAAGCTTTTGAGCGATAATCGGTCTATGTTAATCGAAATTGCCGAGTTGCTAATTGTTAAGGAAACCCTGGAAGGCGCGGAATTTGAGCAAATGTTTGAAGCTCCTCGCCCTAAACCACGTTCGATTTTTAATCCAGCAACCTGGCCTAAATTTAACGGTGCTGAAGCCGCTTCGTAAGCAAACTGGAAGGGGCGGTGCTAAGATTAGGCCGCTCCTACCCAATCCTCGCCCCAAGCTCAATTTTCAATCCCACTCCCGGTCAAAATGTTTTTAGCCACTTCTTTTCTACCGACCAGCAAAGCTTCAAAGGCTTCCGTAGCCACTCGTTCTAGCTCTGGTAGACCAGTTAAAATTTCGGCGGCAAATTTACTTTGCCGGGCGGCACTGGCATTGCTATCGGCTTCCTCGGTTGCGGCCACTTCTACTACCTGCTTAAACTCTTTAACCCATTTTAAGCTTTGACCCAGATGATAATTCTTGAGAGTGCGGTTAACTACAAATTCTGCGCGTGCCACCACCTCTAGCTGCTTTAGCTCTCCCCCAGACCCAACCTGGCCTTCGTGGGTAGTTAAGCGGGCGGCTACCAGCCGATTGCGTCTTCTAGGCAAGTGTGGAAAAAGCTTTTTGCACAGGCTCGCTACTTGCTTGAGCAATTCTTCGCTACCATACAGTTTCCATTCTTTGCTCTGGTCTTCCCACTTCGCCCCTAGCTCCCGAATTTGTCGAGCGAACTCTCGCTCATAAGGAACGCGCACTGAAATAAGGCTCGGCGCATCTTCGCCATCGCCAGTAGGGTCGCTTTCAATAAAAATGTCAATTGCATCTGTACCGTACAAAGTAAGCCTCGCATTGTAGTAAAGTAAGTGTTCGTTTTCAGGCTAAAAAGCCGCAAACCTGAATTTGCCCTGGCCTAAATCTACCACATTATCAAACTTTTCGCTTAAAAAAAAAAGAACTACCAGGGTGGTTGCAAAACAGGTCACTCTCAGCCTGCCAAACATCTCGCTGACCTTCATAAACTCTATCTTCTTCACTGGTAGCATTATCTAATGTTCACAGATCTATATCTGGTTATCTTATATTCACAGCCGGCTGTTTGGCAGATTAGTGGTAAGAAAGCAGAATTAGTGGCACGCATCGTGCTTACTATAATAGACAAGAAGAGCCGCCAATATTGTCAAATGTTGAAAGCCTTTTTGAACAAGCGAGTTAGATAAAGCAGAAGCAGAGATTACTTAGAGTTACTCAAGTAACTAAAAAAGGAGAAAAATCAAATGGGCATTATTGCATGGTTACTCTTGGGCCTCATTGCAGGCTGGATCGCTAATATGATTATGAGTAGCGGTCGTGGTGGATTAGTAGCTGACCTTATTCTTGGGGTGGTTGGCGCGTTAGTCGGTGGCTTCCTGGGCAGCACCCTATTAGGGTTAGATATAACCGGCTTTAACATCAGCAGCGTTCTTATTGCGATAGTTGGGGCGATTATTGTAGTAGCGATTTATCGTCTGATTACTCGCCAGGGTGTTCGTCAATAGCTCACTCGAAGAATTATTATTGCTAGGGTTGTGTCAATACAGGCACAACCCTTTTTTGTGCCTGTAATAATGTAACCTGAATTCCCTTATATTTGAAAGAGTAAGGGTGCAAATAACCTGCCTACCTAACCTTTTTCTCTAGCAAAGATGGGGGAGCAAGACGAATAACCTACGTCCCTTGCCTCTCCCCTCAAGGAGAGGGGCAAGGTAGAGGTAAGTAGTTACTTTAAGAAAGTTAGCCGCCGCTAATTACTAAAAACTAACTATTAAAAACCTCCTAAACCGTAATCGCATTACCCCGGTAAATCCGGCTACGGTAGCGGCTGGTGGCCGAGTCGGGCAAAGGTGCGCTGGTGAGCAGTACCGCATTAACGAAGCGGGTCAGTTCTTCCTCTTCCTCAATCGTATTAGTCGGCTCTTCGCTTTTAGCCCGTCGGGTCAGGTCTACCTGATTAACCGGGACTTGATGAACATTGCGTTCGCTTTCCACCCCCAGCGTCACGGTGAGAGCGTGCAGACTGGTTTTGACAAAGTTAGCCAGACCAAACTCTTCAGGAGCGGTGGCCCGGTTAGTTTCAGGTGTAACCAGTACCACCTGTGCCCCATCTACCAGCGACATTTTGCGGGCAATCCGAAAGTGATGGGTCAAATGGTTTTCGATTAAATCGGCAAAGTCTTTCTCATCAAAAACCCCTTCCCAATCGTTCCCGTTCTTGCCAACCAACGGTTTTTTAACCAGTGGCACAAAAGGGGTGCTGATACAGGCAATCGGCTTACCATATTCACGCATCGCCGCATCCAGCCCGGCTTCTAAATCGCTACCAACGGCGCGAGCGCAAAAGCGGCCCTTGCGCTCGTAATAATCGAAGTGACGGCAATATTCTTCGGCCCGCTCCTGAGTTTGGGTCAGTACCACTAGCTTGCCTGCCTGATGCTCGTCCAGATAGGAGTGTGCCAGGCGTTCAATCTGAGGCTCCATATATTCGCCAATTAGGAAAATGGTGCGCCCCTGAAACTTTTCGAGACGACCAGGGCTGGGCTTGCCAAAAAGTTCGCCTTCGGTAACGGTGCGGTCAAAGCGCAAACCGCCCGAAGGATGGAAAGTTTCGCCACTCACGTTGCGGTCTGCCAGATAATAGATTGTTGCCAGAGCTACGTCTACCTCGGTGGGCATCCGGTTCAAGTTGAGCATTCCCAGAGTGCTTTCCTTGATTTTGACGGCTTCTTTCTCGATTTCGGCGGTGGAGAAGAAAGGGTCGGGCGGGACAGGCAAAAGTTCGAGCCATTGGCGGGCGGCAGCGTTATCCTGCAAGAAACTGCCCAGTTCGAGGCGGGCAATTAGTTTGCGGGCAATATTTTGGTTCATAAAGAAGCTGTAAGCCGAGCCGTCCCCGCCAGTTTTCGCCAGCAAATTCTTTGCCAGCTTTTGCAAAGCTTCGGGGGCATCACCGGGCAATTCTTTGGGATTGTTGGGTGTCAGCATCTTCAAGAAATCTTCTATCGGGCGACTGGTTGCTTTTTGAGCGTGAATAAGAGCCGAATAAATTTCGTTCAGCCGCTTGCCTTCTTGCACCAGCCGTCCGCGCCTTTGGTACAGGCCGGGCTTTCCGCCCGAACCTTGCAAGCGGATACCGTCCACCGGGCCGGGGGCAATTGCGTTAATCTGGATTTGCGGGCCTAAGAAGCGGGCTAGAATTTCGACCAGGGCACGTTGGCCGGCCTTTGATACGGCGTAATCGGCCCGGTTAGGATAGGGCACAGCAACGTATTTCTCGCCACCAAAATAGCTCGACACATTCACGACGTAGCCACTACCCTGCTGCTTCATCATGGGCGCAATCTTGCGGATGAGCGAATAGTTGCTGGTCAGATTAGCCTGAAGGGTATACCGCCAGGCTTCCACCGACATATCGATTACCATTTCTTCCGCCCCGCTCATCCCGGCGTTGTTAATCAAGTAATCTATCCGGCCAAAAGCGGCCAGGGTTTTCTCCACCAGGGCTTTGAGGGCGGCTTCATCGGCTACATCGGTGTCGGCAATGTACATTATCCGGCTTTCAGGGTGGCTATAACCGATTTCGCGTAGCTCTTGCAAAATGCCGTCGTGCATCTCAATCAGTTCTTTTTCGTGCCGAGCCGAGATACAAACTTTTGCCCCGCTCAGAGCCAGCAACCGCCCGATTTGCCCGCCAATCCCGGCACTGCCACCCGTAATTAAGGCAACTTTGCCCAGATGCAGGCCAAAGAGCGATTCGGCCCAACCAAAGGAAGATTTCTGCGCCCCGGTAGCATCGGTAATTTTTTCGGGCAAATACAAATTAATCTCTTTGATGCGGCGGTCTCCGTTCATCAGCTTGGCAGCCCAGGCCGCCGCAAAGCTCAAGTTTTCGGCTTCTTCGTTAGAATAACGAATAATCTGGTTGGCCCAAACTGCCGAACGCTTTTTGCCTGCCGCCTGGTCGGTTTCTTCTTCGTGTCGCCAGACCCGCACCAGTTGCTCAATGCCGGCCCGGTAAACTTCGGCAAAGAAATTGCCTTTGCCGTCCGGCCCGTTAGTTACAAAAATTACTTTAGGGCTTTCCGTCGGGTCATTCTCGCGCCAGAAGCGGGAAAGGGCGGTAGACCAGGCCACTGCCCCGCCCAGTTCTTGCTCCATAAATTGCTGACAGGTCGCATCGTCAACTTGCAAAAGGGATGAGCCATAGCTTTCGTTGGCCGAAGCGGGCAATATTAAAGCGTTGTCAATTCGGCCATAGCGGTTCTTGAGCGCGGCCAGAAAAGCTTCGGGCTGGTTAATATCGTACTGAAAGAGGTGTAAATTTTCGCGCTCGGCCTCGCCTAGCTGGGCATCCGCTTCTTCCAAAGCCTCGTGGGTTCGCAAAGCCAGCAAAGTAGTCGCCCCACAACGGGCCTGGGTGCGGGCAAAAGCCAGGGCATCGTCTACCTCTTCGCCCGCCGCCACCAAAACTATTTTGCCCTCGGCATCCACAATTCGCAGACCAGGCCGACTAACAAAACTGCTGCGGCTTTCGGCTTCCACCGCCATACCGTTAGTCACTTCAAAGACATGTCCGCTATAAGCGGCTGATTCGTCCGACCCCAGGAAAACAATCGTGTTAGCCACGTCAAAAGTCTTGGGGAAACCTGCCGCAAATTTGCCCGGTTCAGTTGGGTCAGGCCGTTTGAGCCGCATAATTCCGAAAAATTCTTCGGCGGTAGTTCCTTCCGGCTTGCCCTTCAGACCATCCATAGCTTTGAAAACGGTGCGGATGCGTTCGCTATCTATTGGGCCGGGATAAACCGTATTGAGCCGAATACCCTTATCGCTCTGGCCTAGTTCCTGCGCCAGATGTAGCGACAGCACGTTGAGGGCGGCTTTGGGTACAACATAAGGAATGCGACCATAGTAATCGGTGCGGCTGAAAATAGTTGAGACGTTAATCACGCTGGCGGAAGGTGCAAGATAAGGATAGGTCGCCCGAATAGTGTTCCAGGTCAGGCCCAACAAATTGCCAAAGGCCATCTGCAAAGTTTCGGTATCGGCAAAACCGGCC
>Ga0123336_10003906_pt1 | contig 12288 bp, 6 predicted proteins | sample SSSSmetaG_FD_96466 | JGI IMG/M metagenome (GOLD analysis project Ga0123336, IMG submission 96466) | Glacier valley bacterial and archeal communities from Borup Fiord, Nunavut, Canada, to study Microbial Dark Matter (Phase II) - ​SSSS metaG | ecosystem: Environmental > Aquatic > Freshwater > Ice... | reverse complement strand
TTTACCACGAAAGAGGTCGGTCAAGGTACGGGATTGGGATTGGCGATCGCCCGTCAAATTGTCGAAGAAAAACACGGTGGTAAACTGAGTTGTATTTCTGCACTATCCAAAGGAACGGAGTTTGTCATTGAGATTTTAATTGATTAATGATTGAGAACGTAAAAAATGACACTAAAAAATTAGAAAAACAACTCCTTACCTTCACTCCCAAGAAATGAGGCAACCTAAAACATGGCTCGAATTTGCTATAATCTAAGTAATATCAGATCCGAGCGATCGCATTTATGACTATACAAGAATTAGAAACTCAAGTTTCAACCTTAAATCCGGCTGATAAAGCTAAACTCATCAGCATCCTAACTCAAACTTTAACCAACGGTTCTCTAGGGATTAAAAAAACTCTCGCAGTGTGCGGAGGCGATGCTTGTATTGGCAATACTCGCATACCAGTTTGGTCGCTGGTGTGCGATCGCCGTTTAGGTGCTTCCGATGCTATCATCCTAGAATCATTTCCCGATCTAACCGCCGCTGATTTGGTAAATGCGTGGGCTTATGCCGATGCTTACCCAGAGGAAATTGAACAGGCAATTAGAGAAAACGATGAAGTGATGGAATCAAGCGAGGTTTATTAAAAGTTGGCACGTTTTTACACAGATGAAAACTTCCCGTTAGCAGTGGTGGCATTACTGCGGGCTTTGGGTCACGATGTATTAACAGCGAAGGAAGCAGGGAATGCAAATCTTAAAATTCCTGACGAAGATGTGTTGGCTTTTGCTGTTAGCAATAACCGAATAGTTTTGACACGCAATCGCCGTCATTTCATGCGCCTGCATCTTTAAAACTATGACCATGCTGGTATTGTTGTTTGCACGGAAGACCCAAATTTTGAAAGGCTGGCGACGCGAATTAATGATGCTATTTCTGCGATCGATACTTTGAGCGGTAAATTGATTCGAGTTAACCGTCCTTCGCAGTGAAAAAAAGCCGTAGCACGGGCGAGGGTTCCCAGCCATCGCCCCACAGATTCCCCAGTAGATGATAATCACCCTGAAACTCCTAACCAATAACTATTGCAGCGGCAAAAACACCGTCATCACTTCACCTTTTTGGGGCCGTTGACGAATCACTAACTTCCCGCCAGCCGCCCGAAATAAATTCTTAGTCACGCTCAAATTTAAACTCAAACTTCCTGTCTCTGGCTGCACCATCAATAAAGGTCCGATCGACCTTAGAGGAGTATTACCCGCAGATGCAAAAGTTGCTTCGCCCTCAGTGTCGGATGGATGTTTCGATTCCAACTGCAACTTTACCCGATCGCCCGCCAATGTCACCTCCACTTGAATCTGACTCCCCGACGGCAAAGTTCGAGTGAAATTCTCAATTAAACCAGTTAAAACCTGATCCAACATCGTCGGATCGCTGACAACCGCAGGCAACTTTTTCGGGACAATTAGTTCCAAAGTATGATTGCGCTGACTTGCTTGTTTTTGCCAGCGCGGAATGCTATGAAGCAGCACTTCACCGAGGGACATCGCTGTTAGGTGCAGGGCCGAATTTTTGGCTTGGGACATTTCCATTTCTACGGCGCGAAAAATTAAGCCGAAGCGATCGATCTGAGCGGTACACTCAGCATCAATCATTTCCAAACGCTTGATTACCACCGGGTCGAGTTTGGGGCGTTTCAGCAGCAATCTAGTCAGAGTGCGGATAGTAGCCAAAGGAGTGCGGACTTCGTGGGCGATCGCCTGTAGCAATTCTACCTCTTTGGTAACGTGAGGAATCACAGATTTACAGTTGAGATTTTTCGCCTGTAACTTTTCATGCCTTCCCCTCCAACCCTCATCAAATTTTTCATCCTTAACTCTACCTATTTCCTCTTTCCAAATCGGCAAATTATTCAATAATAAACGGCTGAATTGTGTGACTATTTTATAATTTGGAACAACAGGTAAAAACTGCTGAAACAGTACATCTAATTTAGTTGAATTATGAATTAATTGACTGACATCTAGATTAATATCGCTGTCAGATTTTTCCGAAAAACCTTCGCTGTCAATCACCCTATGTCGCAAAACTTCCCAAGCTTTTGCGACTACTTGCGGATCGAAAGAAAATAGAAAAGCTGGAATGCCGATCGCATTTTCGCCTAAAACCATCACCAGGCTAAAACTAGCTGTTAAAACTACACAAAACTGCTCGTTTGCCAGCGGGTCCCCGATCGCCAAAGCCAATGCTGGGGCGGCCGCAGGCACTGATATTTCGACATCAGCAGCAGGTAGTAAAGCTAAAGTTTGTCTGGCCCGAAAAGACCACAAAGCTGCATCGTTATCGGGAATACTGGTAAAAATCCAATTGGCAAAGCCGTTCGTTAAAGCGGGGTTAGTTAAAACCGAAGACGGGCCGGATAAGACTAATCCATGACAGGAATTGGGAAGAAAGGAATCAGTTGTTTGTGCTGGTTTTTGCCGATCGAGCATTTGATTCAAAGTGGCGATCGCCCCATACCATTCCTGTTCTGCTTTCAGCCGGGAAGCCCCGCGACTCCCTAGACACCTCGGACGATTATTTTCTGCTGCTAACCTCGTGTCCCTGGGACTGAGGTCATTTTCTGAGCCTTCGGAGGCTAAAATCTCGCTGATTGTCGGTAAAAAGTAAGTATTCACAGTAGTTATAAACCCACCTTCTGAGGCATGAAGGATGAAGTATTTATTTAAGTTTAGGAGTCAGGATTGGGGCACCAAAAGGATTGAAAAATTCCGCTGAATTCTTGTGCGTTCCTCCTGACTCACAGCATATCTACCTTTGTCGAGTTGCGATATTGGCAAACCGTACCAAACAAGTCGCAATCTCCGCGCTTGGGTCGCTATTTTGGAGCAATTAGACCGATCGCCCTTGCAAAAGTGCAAAATGAAGTCAGTTAAATACCGTGCTTTCCTTATGCCCACCTCGATCGCCGACTCAAAAAATCTGCTGTCAGACTTAATGGCACGCTACCGCAACCAGGTAGATTATCTAGCAATTCGCCTCGAAGAAGCCGAAGGCACCGACATTCTGCTGCGGGGCGAAAAAATCGAAACCCTCAGCGAAGGAGTCTCAATTGGCGGCCAAGTTCGAGCCTGTCACAAAGGCGGCTGGGGCTTTGCCAGTTTTAACCGACTTTCCACCCTCGCCGAAAGGATTGAAGAAGCCATCGCCGCGGCCAAACTGATCGGCGAAGAAGAAACGATTCTCGCACCCGTTACCCCAGTACAAGACATTTGCTTCCTACCGCTGACAGGGACAGATCCCCGTGTGGTTCCGCTGATTGAAAAAAAGCAATTGTGCGATCGCTACGCCCAAATCCTGCGTAGCATAGACCCCTGTATCGCCACCGTCTCCGTCCGCTACGGTGACAGCACCCAGCGCATGATCCTCGCCACCTCCGAAGGCACAATGCTCGAACAAGGTTGGGTAGACATGGAAATGCGCTTTGCCGCCACAGCCCGCAGTGGGGAAACCGTACAAACCGGCCGCGAAACCACCGGTTCCCGCAAAGCCTACGAAGACTTAACCGAGCTGGATCTTCAAGTTCGCAGCGCCGCCCAGAGAGCGGTAGACTCCCTAGCCTTACCCCCCGTCCAAGGCAACACTTACACTGTCGTCATCGACCCGATTCTCAGCGGATTATTCGTCCACGAAGCCTTCGGACACCTCTCGGAAGCTGACATGGCCTACGAAAATCCCGACATCATGGAGGTAATGACTCTCGGCCGCCAGTTCGGCCCCAAAGAGTTGCAAATTTTCGATGGCGCTGCACCTCCGGGACACCGTGGCAGTTATTTCTACGACGATGAAGGCACTCCCGCAACTACGACTCAGTTGATTAAGGATGGCGCTTTAGTCGGGCGGCTGCACTCCCGCGAGACTGCTGGAAAGTTGGGGGAAGTCCCCACTGGGAATGCTCGTTGTTTGAATTATCATTATCCGCCGATCGTCCGCATGACTAATACTTGGATCGAACGGGGTACAACACCGGTGGCCGATCTATTTTCTGGCATCTCTGAAGGTGTTTATGCCCGCAATTGGCAAGGCGGCATGACTAATGGTGAAATGTTTACTTTCAGCGCCGGCGAAGCTTGGATGATTTGCAATGGAAAATTGGCCCAACCAGTGCGCGATGTGACTCTTTCGGGTAATGTTTTTAGCACTTTAGCCGATATTGAGGCGATCGGCGACGATTTTTATTGGGATGAATCCGGCGGCTGCGGCAAGGGTGGACAAAGTGGTTTACCTGTGGGCTGCGGTGGCCCTAGTTTGCGGATTCGCAATGTAGTTGTTGGCGGCGAAGCGACTGAGGATTGATCTCAAGTCCGCTTAAATTCAAATTAGGTACTATTCTTAGGAACAGGCTTTCCGGTCTGTTCCAAAAAAAATTAAATTTTCTTGTGCGGTGTTCCGCCCGCACACTCTGAAAAGCTGATTCAGAATTGTGCAATCGCTACAATCAACTGTCAATTTTCAACATATCACTGACATTATCTCGGCGAGAGCACCCCGGAGTCGGGGAGGATTTACAGGGTTCTGGTTTGCTACCACTGTCTTTAGCTAATAACTGTTTTTGAGATGTAGTCAACTGATGTTCCGGTGTTAAACAGTTCTCTAGTTTTTGAGGAAAAATGCTGGCGCTAGTCAATACAGTACGTAACAATACAAATTGTATCAGAGTATACATGGTGTAGTTCTAGCTAAAAATTTCTGATCCTCTATACAGACTTTTTTTCGCCCATCCGGAACTAATGATGGCTAATTTTTAGTTTGATAAATTCTGAATATCGTCCTTCTGGGCAAAAAAAAAGCCAAATTACAGGGGAATAATTCTGCATATTTGGCTTTTTTTGGGAAAAAATTCGGTTTTTGGTCTTATCTTCCGTCTCCTCGTTCTGGCAAAGTTTCTTTGTCGCTATCTGTGTAAAACGTCTGATTTTCGAGTTTAGCTGTTGAGAGTTCGGAAGCAGACTTGTCTTGAGATAAAAAGGTCGATCGAGTTTGTAGGCTTTGAGCATGAACTGTGGTGCTGCTCAGTAAAAGGCTTGATATCAGGATAGAAGAGTAAAAGCGTATCATAAAGTTCCCTATCTAACTTTCTCCTATTGATACGGAGCTTGCATTGTGATATCAGGGTAAAAAATAAAATTTGTGCTGAAATAACCAATTAGTAACTGATAGCACCTGTATTTTTTTTTCAATTTGTCAAAAAGGGGTGAAGCCCATCATCTAGCTCACCCGATCGCCCATAGATTAGATTTGCCTGTGGATTGTCGGCAACCAGCACAATTCAACGCCTGGAATTCTTTTAAAATGCTGTTGAAATAAAGAAACGACAACCTCAAATTGTAACTTTTTACTAATCTTCAGATTAACTTCATAATTTATTGATATTAAGATGCAAGTATTCAAAAATTGCGTGCAAAAATTAAAAAAACTGGGTTTTTCAACCGATATCGCCGAGTCAAATCAATCTCAAATCTTAAATCTCATATCGTTTCCGGTTGTGTCGGAACGATCGACTAGGGGGCAATTCATGAATGGTTTTGATACAGCACTTTTCAGGTATGTGAGATACATAGTTCTTGTAGGGACACGGCACTGCCGTGTCCCTACGGGATATTGAATGTAATTCATAAACCTGGAATCTGCTGTAAGCCAACCGTCAACCGTCAACTGTCAAGAGGAGTGCATCTACCTGCAAGAATAGCGAGTCGAGGGTTGACGAGTTATCCAAAACAACATCAGCTTTTTGGCACTTTTGAGCGATCGGCATTTGGGCGTTAATGCGGGCCGAAGCTCGATCGCAACTCAAGCCATCTCGCTGCATCAGCCGTTCTAACTGCACTTCGGGCGAACAGTACACGACCCAAATTTCGGTACACAAGTCAGTCATCTGAGCTTCAAACAGCAGCGGCACTACCAAAACAAAAGTCAATGTGTTTTGGGATACTTGACTTAATGCAGCAATGCAGATTTGAGTTGCCTCAACAAATCTGCGGCGCACATAGGGGTGAATTTGTTGTTCCAACCACTGCCGTTCGGATGCGTTACAAAAAATAATATTTCCCAACTCTGACCGATTTAAATTCCCGTCGGGAAGCAAAATAAGGACACCGTATCGTTCTACAATAGAATTCAGTATTGGCGAACCTGGGTTCACAGCTTCGCGGGCATAAATATCAGCATCTAAAATCGGAAATTTATAGGTATCGGTCAGATAATTAGATATAGCGGTTTTACCGGTGCCGATGCCCCCAGTTAAACCGATCGCGCGGACAATTCGATCGCTCATAATTTTCTCTGTTTAAACTGCTTGTGTTTCGACACTTACTATCGGTCTTTGCTATGTTGGTGGCACAATCAAAATTGGACTTAAAATTTGAAATTTGCGATCGAGGGCTAGCGTTAGGAATTGTCAGCATTGGGTGCGATCGACTCTTTTTTACCTAAAATCTCCATTTTAAACTCCAATTAAGGTCTAGATCGAGGCAAACTTATGAATGCTCAACGTGCTGTGCGATCGATTCTGGCAGCAATTCCCATAGCCGGATTTTGGATATTAGATTTTTCCCCCAACCTGGTTTTCCTCAAAGAAAACAGCACCGGATGGGTGATATTGGCAATTTATCCCCAATCTCAAATTGCTGCGGCGCAATCTATTATTCCAGCATCAGACGGCACCGGAACCACCGTCACCGCCCCCGGTACAGGGTCGCCCCCTCGCTACGACATTCAAGGCGGCACTCCCTCCCGAGACGGAGCAAATCTGTTCCACAGTTTTACTCGGTTTGGGCTCAATTCTGGCGAAACTGCCAATTTCATCTCGAACCCAAGCATTAAAAATATTCTCGGGCGCGTTGTCGGCGGGGACGCTTCTTTAATTAATGGTCTAATTCAAGTTAGTGGTGGCAATTCTAACTTGTTCCTAATGAACCCCGCAGGGATTATTTTCGGGACAAATGCTCGACTCGACGTGTCCGGGTCTTTTTTTGCTACCACCGCTAGCGGTATCGGTTTTGACAGCGGCTGGTTCAATACTACTGGGGCGAATAACTACGCGGCCCTAGTCGGAGGGCCGAATACTTTTGCTTTTGGCGCACAGTCCGGCAGTATTGTCAATGCCGGTAACTTGGCTGTTGGAAACGGGCAAAATTTGACTTTGCTGGGCGGCACTGTCATCAGTACGGGGCAACTTTCAGCCCCGGGCGGTCAAATTACTGTGGCGGCTGTACCGGGCGAAAATTTGGTGCGGTTGAGTCAGAATGGACTGTTGCTGAGTTTAGAAGTGGCTCCGGCTAGGGGAGTTTCGGGTTCGCCTGCTGTTCCGTTTTCTCCCCTGAGTTTGCCTCGGCTACTCTCGGGCGCGGGCGTTGCTGAGGCTACTGGTATAACTGCGAACGATCGCGGTGAAGTTGTGCTCACGGGCGGGCAAATCGTGCCCGCAGGTGCTGGAACTGCGCTGGTATCGGGGCAAGCGGACGTATCTGACCGGGGGAGCGTGGGCGGAAGTGTGAACGTCTTGGGCGACAAGGTAGGGCTGTTTGGAGCGAAGATTGAGGCGAACGGCTCCGAGGGTGGCGGGACGGTACGGATCGGGGGAGATTACCGAGGCGGGGGAACAGTGCCGAATGCAACGATGACTTACGCAGATGGCAAAAGTTTGATCGACGCCAACGCAACTGTCGCAGGTAACGGCGGCAGAGTTTTTGTCTGGGCTGATAACACAACAGCATTTTTGGGAAGCATCAGCGCGAGGGGCGTTTCTGCAACTCCCAGCGGGGGTGTGGGCGGATTTGTGGAAGTTTCGGGGAAGCAAAGATTGATTTTTAACGGTACTGTTGATACCTCCGGGACAAATGGTTTGGGGACTTTGCTACTAGATCCAGAAAATATTTTAATTACAGATGCAGCAGAAGGTGTCGGCGATGCGCAAATTATTGCTAACAATAATATCTTGGCAACAGGAACTCAGACGGCACAGCCAAACAATTCTGAACCTTCGCTGACAATTTCAGCTAGAGCTTTGGAAAGTTTGTCGGCTAGGTCAAATGTGGTTCTGGAAGCGCTCAACGATATTACAATTGCTGATTTGGCGGACAATCAGTTGAGCTTTCGAGCAACTACTGGTTCGGTAACATTGAGAGCAGATGCCGATCGCAGCGGTGCGGGGGTTTTTTCGATGAATCCTCGAGATACAATTAGCACGGCTGGTGGCTCGATCGCCCTGGAGGGCAGTCAAATCACGGCAGGAAATCTGTCGAGTAACGGCGGAAGTATTAGTTTAATTAGTCCGGGAACAACTGTTGCTGGCAATGTTTCTGCATCGAATCGTAATACTGGCAGCAGCGGAAATATTTTGCTGGAAGGGCTGAATGTAACGGCCCAAAAAATTGATGCTAGTGGCTCTAAATCGGCTGCAAATGTAACTTTGACGGCTCGAAGCGTTCTGGGAGTTGGCTCGATCGCCGGGGGTTCGGGAAACATTACTTTGACTGGTAATGAAATTAATTTGACTGGTGACAAAAATTCAGTTAGCGGTACTGGCTTTTTGGTACTGCAACCTTGGAACCCTGCCCAAAATATTGCGATCGGCGGTTCTGGAGATGTTGGCACTAATATTTATTTGAATCTGACGGCAAAGGAACTCGGAAGTTTGCAAAATGGGTTTGCAGGAATTACGATCGGTCGCAGCAACGGTACTGGTTCGATTCTGATTGCTAACGATGTCACATTTTATGACCCGCTGATTATTCAATCGCCCGCGGGTTTGGGAACAATCACCAGCACAAGTTCCCTGACTCTTGCCGACAATGCCTCAATTACTCTCAAAGCTGACGGCAATATCCGCATCAGAAATATCACCACCAATGGTGAACAAATTCGCATCGCCAGCACAACGGGCAATGTCACAACTGGTGAGCTACGCACCGGAACTCCCCCCAGCATCAGCACGAATGTCAATTCTGCGGAAGTTCTGCGATCGAGGGCGGGAGATGTCAGCGTCACGGCAGAGGGGACAGTGACAGCAGGGCCGATCGACACCAGGGGCGATCGCGCGGGCAGTGTGACGCTGACTGGCCGTGCTGGGGTGACAGCCGACGCGATCCAAGCTGGCGGTTCAACAGGGGGAAATATTACTCTGACTGGTAACGAAATTGACTTGACTGGCGGTAATAATTCGATCGCCAGCAACGGCAATCTGGTGCTGCAACCAGTCGATCCGGCTCACAATATTACGATTGGGGGTGCTGCTGAGACTGAGGCTTTGGATTTGACGGCTGCGGAATTGAACTCGCTGCGCAATGGGTTTGCTTCGATCGCGATCGGGCGTGCTGACGGCAGCGGCCTGATCGCGATTTCTCCGGCAACAAAAGCGCCCAATTCAACGCCAGTGGCGGTGACATTTCAAGATCCGACGACGATTCGATCGCCCTTTGGTAGAGGTGCGATCGTGGGAACAGGTGCGATCGTCGGCAGTGATAACGCCTCGATCGCTCTGATGGGCGGTACTGTAGCCGTCGGAGACGTTACCTCGAATGCGAGGATTGAGATCACTAGCAGTCAGGGTAACGTGACTACTGGTACGGTTTCATCTCGATCGGCGAACGGGGCAGCAGGCGATATTAGCATCCGCAGCGCCGGTTCGGTAGAATCGGGCAATGTCGATGCTTTCGGCTCTAAAACTGGCGGAGATATCTCGATTACAGCGCCGGGCCGCATCGCCACAGGGGTGATCAACTCTGGTTCTGAGTCGGGAAAAGCTGGTTCGAGCAGGATTACTGGGCAGAAAGATGTTGAAGTTGTTTCGATCAAAGCTCGCGGTAACACGGGCGGCGATGTGGCAATCGAGGCTGGGGGAGCGTTTCGGGCTGCGGGAACCGGAACGGCTGCCGATCGCGCCACAAGCGTCAGCATTTCTACAGACGGGCAGGTGCGATCGGGAACGCTTTCGCTGCTGCAAAGCAATTGCCCGTCGGGCAACTGCACAACGACAACTGTTGGAGGGCAAAACACGAAGTCGAATGCCACCTCCTCAACTGCTAGCGGGCCACTGCTGAGTGTGCCGAATCCGGCACCAACTACTAGCAGCGTGGCACTGAAAACTACAGGCAATGCTCAAGAAATTGTGACTCAAGTCAGTCTGGCCCCCGCATCTACGCCCAAGAGTGGTATCGTAAATGTCTCGCCAGAACCTACTGCTGTGCCTCTTGAAGGGCGATCGAGCGAGACTGCGGCCGGCTCGGTGCTGCTATCGCCGTCGGTGTTAAAAGACAATCTGGGCGCGCCTGGGACTGCACAGAAGCCTGGGAGTGTAGAAGGTATCGCGAATGCCAGGGTTCCTGAGATTTCTCGATCGAGTGCGGGGCAAATAAGTCCGATCGACGCAGTGCAGCAAAGAGATAGAGTTCAGGGTAGGGAATTTGAACGTTACTTTGGCGGCAATCTCGATCAAAAGTCAGTCACGCAGCAAAGTATCCGAGATACTCTCAGCAGCGTCAATCGCTTAACTGGGGTTAAACCCGCGATCGTTTACGTGTGGGCGAAAGAGAAACATCTAGAACTTGTGTTGTTATTGCCAGACGGCAAAAGTGTTTTTAAAAGCGTACCTGCAAGCCGCGAGACAGTGCTGCAAGTTGCTAAAGAATTTACTAATGCTGTCAGAACTCCGAGGAGATTGAATGCTACTGATTATCAGGACTCCGCCAAGGAACTTTACCAGTGGTTAATTGCACCGCTGGAACCGGAATTGGATGCTAACAAGATTGACACCTTAGTGTTTTCGATGGATGCCGGTTTGAGAACTTTACCTTTGGCTGCTCTTTTTGACGGCAAAAAGTTCTTGGTAGAAAAGTATAGTTTGGGGCTGATTCCCAGTTTGAGTTTAACTGATACTCGCTATGCCGATGTGAAAGATTCTGAAGTTTTAGCAATGGGTGCATCAAATTTTCCTGCTAAATACGAGCAAAATTCTTTGCCTGCTGTACCACTGGAAATATCAACAATTGTGGGCAAGATTTGGCCTGGTTCGTCTTTTCTTAACGAAGCTTTTACTTTGGCAAATTTGAAGGATAAGCGCAATCAACCGCAATACAAAATTATTCATTTAGCAACTCACAGCGATTTTCAGCCTGGGGGGGCGGAAAATTCTTACATTCAGTTTTGGGATACTAAGTTGCGCTTGAATCAGTTGGATCAGTTGAAGTTGTCTAACCCGCAGGTGGAGTTGTTGGTTTTGAGTGCGTGCACTACGGCGGTGGGAGACGAACAGGCTGAGTTGGGGTTTGCGGGGTTGGCGGTGCACGCGGGGGTAAAATCGGCTTTGGCGAGTTTGTGGTATGTGTCTGATGCTGGAACTTTGGGGCTGATGACTGAGTTTTACCAGCAGTTACGCACTGCACCGATTAAGGCTGAGGCTTTGCGGCAGGCGCAGTTGTCGATGTTGCGGGGGGAAGTGCGGTTGCAGGATGGTTATTTGGTACGATCGGGCAATAATCAAGCTCTGCCTTTGCCACCTGAGTTGGCCGCCAGGGGCGATCAAAATTTGTCGCATCCTTATTATTGGGCCGCTTTTACCATGATCGGTTCGCCTTGGTAATTGTGATTGGTTAGTTGTTACTTATTATTGGTTATTGGTTATTAGTTATTTGTTGGTTCCAATAACCAAATAATATCATGTCCGGTTGCACCGTCAGCAAGGTCGGACACAGCATTGCCGTGTCCCTACCCCAAAATAACATTGTAGGGAAACGGCACTGCCGTGTCCTCATAGTTAGGAAACGGCATTGCCGTGTCCCTATGGGTGCATCTCATTTTTGCAAATATATTGGTAGGGGCGAAGCATTCCGGCAGTAAATCTCTGGTTCTCACTAATAAATTGTCTGCCGGAATGCTTCGCCCTTCCAAAATAGAGATGCACCCTGTCCCTACTGACTAATTACTAATTGAGTCAGCCGTTTGAGGATGCGGAGTACATCATGTAAATTATTGGTGCGATTGCTAATTCCAAATAAATCAGATGTGCCATATCGAGGTGTTTCTCCGTTAATTAATTTGACAAAAATGAAACTGCCACCTGTCGCAATCATGCCGTAACTAGGTTTCTCTGGGTTCGGATTTGCCAGCATATAAGCTAAGATTTGCGCCAATCCTGCTTCGATCGAAAACGAAACTCGTTTCGATTCTATTACCATCAGCCACAGTTGGCCTTTTAAAACTAAAGTATCGAGACTACCTTTGATGATAACGCCTTCATCTTCTTCA
>Ga0123336_10003900_pt1 | contig 12296 bp, 17 predicted proteins | sample SSSSmetaG_FD_96466 | JGI IMG/M metagenome (GOLD analysis project Ga0123336, IMG submission 96466) | Glacier valley bacterial and archeal communities from Borup Fiord, Nunavut, Canada, to study Microbial Dark Matter (Phase II) - ​SSSS metaG | ecosystem: Environmental > Aquatic > Freshwater > Ice... | reverse complement strand
TTTAAACCATTTTTAAAGATATTTAATTCTTCTGTTAAATCACCCTCAAAAACAACTTTTGCGATATCTAATGAAGCAATAAAATCTTCATTATCTGTAACAAGATTTTGACGAACGTCAGCATTTTCCAGTATAAATTGTTCTTGATTTATTTCCATTGCGTCAACGATTACCGTTGCTTCTATTGCCGATTGTTCTACCCCGTTTACAAGCTCGACACATTCGTCAACCTTTTTCGCGGTTCTAGCCGCAAGCTCAAGCGCGGTCATTTCGTCTACGTCGTAGTTTGATTGTAGCGTACCTCTAGGATACCCAAAATTAATCTTTTCTAGTTTAGCCATTTTAAACCCCCTTAAAATATTTGCATGAATAAATCTTCGCACTCATCAAAGAATTGAGCGTAAACCGTTGTTAAAATCTTTTGAATTTCAATATGCTTGCGTAGCTTGTCGGGTGTTGTATCCACACCAATATCGCCGATACGTTCAAGGGTATAACTTTCGCTACCGTTGTCATTTTCATTTTGCGCCCTTGTTGTCGCATTTGCAACCGAACCATTATTTTGAATTGTTCCGCTTGAAACGTCTTGACTTGTTGCGGTTACATCGTCCGTAACATTGTTTGTATTGGTTTCGGTTGTGCTACCCTCTTTAATAGTGGACGTTGTTTGCTTGTCAGTATTGGTGTTTAAAGTATCTTCAATTTCAGCTTTGCTAGCGTAGACATTATTTTTAATATCAACCATTTCTAATAGTCCACTCGGTGTATCGCTTGAAACTTTTCTAGCATCAACGTCAATTGTTGTTACGTTGTCAAGTTTACCGCTTTCGTTTACTTCTTCGTTGCGTGTTCCGTTTGCAACTTCTTCATGCTCTGTTTGACTTGTTAACGTGTTTGTTTTTTGGTTCGTAATTTCTTCGGTGTTAGAGTTTGTTCCGTTCAAGCTTAAATTTTCGGACAACACCTTTAAATTTGAGTTTGTCTTTGTGAATGTTTCCGTAAGGTTATAGTTATTTTTAACATCATACTCATACAACGATGTTTTTAGTAACATATTATAATACGGTAAAACTTCATCACATTTAACTTTAAGATAGTGTTTAAAGCGTCCAACGGTTTCCATTCCAATCTCACGAAAGAAAAAATGGGCTATGAATTTTTTTTCAAAATCGGGTTTCTTTGTTTCATCATAAAATACGTATGGAAAATCAAACACTTTTAAACCACTTTTTTCGATATCCCTTAGTTCGGTTGTATACTTAGACATCTATTCAACCTCCTTTTCTTCGGGTGTTGGTTCTTCGTCTTCTTGCATTGAGCGCATTTTAACAGTCACATTTAAACCATACTTTTTATTGATTGCTTTACACGCTTCAAGTCTTGTTAATAACATGGCTTGTGCGTTAATGTCAATAACTTCATTATTTGCGTTTACTTCATCGGTTATTAATCGCTCGCGCTTATCAGAGTTAGCGTTATTAATCCCAAAGAAAGTCAATGCTTCGTTCCAAACTTCACGTTTATAAACTTGAACCTTATCAGCTATATAAGGCGCATCAGTTTTCAAGACTTTTAATGCTTCAAGATTCAACGACTTTGAACCCATTATAAAAGGCTCATTACCGCTAAATTGACTGTATAGATTTTTCATTGTTAATCTGTCTTTTTCGTCGCAACGAATAAGAATCGGTGTTTTTTGCGCTTTAATATTTACGTCAATTGTTCGTTCCGCTTCTGTTAATCTTGACGCAAACAACATAACTGAATAATCGGTTGGTCTGTCAAGATAATTGTTGCGAATTAAAACACAATCGTCTTTATCGTATGATTTATTATATCCAACCCCGTAAGCGGTATAACTAATCGGTTCATCATAAATGTTCAAACTTCCTGACGGTGTAACTTTAGTATTTAAAAAACCTAGATCGGAATCCTCAATAAACAAAACGCGCCCATACATATATAACGTTTGTTCAAGGTGTCGGGGATTACAGCTATCGGGTAATCCTTCCCATTCAAACAACGATAACGCAATCAAGCGTAAACGGTCGTAATAATCGTTAGCCGTCAACGTGTTAATATCGGGCGTCTTTCCATTGATTAACCATTTTAATGAATTAAAGATATTAAACATTTTGCACCTCCTTCCTATGCTAGAATGTAGTTATTGAGTGAGTAGTTTAAAAAATTTGTGGTTGTGTGCCAAAGCGTAACACCTTCATTGTAAATCTTTTTAAGTTTTGCCATATCGTCAGAAGGAATTGCACCCAAGATATTAACGTCGATTGTTTGAATGTAATTGAAATACCGTCTACTTGTTAAGTTTGGTGTCTTTAATGTGTTTACCTTATAACCAAACATCGTAAAGTATGAATCAATGCGTTTTGCGTATTCTTGTTTTATACTCATATGGGATAAATAAAAATCAAGCATACCCGTAGCATATAATAAGTTGCCGTTGCCGACTTGCCCTTTTGCTTGGTCGGGTTGAATTGATGCTTGATAAATTTGCGCCATTTGATGAGCGATGCCAAGCGCGCCGCCGCCAACAGCCAAAAGATTACCCGTAGCCAATCCCCCAACAACCGCCGCTGTAGTTCCCATCATAGTCAATGCGGTTGCACCACCGTTTGAAGCCAACCAAGCGTTATAAGTGTCTGTAGTCCATGAACCCATAGGGAAGCCCGAAAGCGTTAAACCATATTCTTGGAAACCTTCACCCCTATAACTTGATGGACAAAGCATAATTTTAGGGTCGGGCATCAACCCCCCTGTTAACACAAAATTCATATCACTAGTATTGAAATCTTCATACCTATATTCGGCAGACATTCCAGACCCATTTGAAACATATAAAAACTTGTATGGATAAGTAAACATTTTATTGTTTTTTGGTGTATAGCCATCAAGCGTCGTTATACTTTTGTTCTTTGCTATATACTCAAAACCGTAAAAAGTTTGCGAGGGTATAGGCTCATCAAAATCAAAATTAGGGTTGTCTACTAAGGAAGACACAATAAATTCGGGGACCGTAAAAAGCATAACAATTGCGTCAGACTTTGCCGCGTCCGTATAAAGTTTTATTGTATTTTTCAACCATGTAATACCACCCGCGTTATTTTCAAATAACCAATACGATAACCCCGTTGGCACATGTGCGTAAATGTTGCCAATTAATTCGGTACTACCTAGAGGGGTATTATCCGAAACGGCTAGAACAAAATATTCTTTACCCATTTCACCAAGAGGGTCACACGTTTCCATGATATGCTCACCCGTGTCTAGTTGTTCATCAACCAAATGATTACCTATTGCGTCATTGTTAACATGTTCGCGCACAACAAAACTATCTTTTATTGATGCTTCAAATAACCATGTTTGGTATACGTCGGTTTCAAGATACACATCGGTAGCGTTTTCGTTGACGTATTCCATTTTTGTTATAAAAGCGTAAAACCATTTGTTTCCAAAGTTTGTATTTTGATACATACAATAGTTAGCGTCCCAAAGGGAATCAATATGTTTATCGACTCTAGCAACGTTATTTTTACGCTGATAAGTTACACCCTCAAAAGTATGTTTTACTTGACCACTGAAATAGTCATATTGTGCGGCTAAAGTTGTAAAGTGCAATTGATTCTTGTTTGTATTGTCAAGGGGTGTATCTAAAAGATACACCCTTGACGATGGAGTAAAAGCCATGAGAAGCCCCCTCTATATTAAGCTAAAGTTACCGTTACGGCGCTTGTTGCTTGTTTGTCGCCGTTGATTGCAAAGATTAAACAAGTGCCTGTAGCAACAGGAGTTACAATACCATTTGCGACCGTTGCTACGTCTTCATTTGAACTAATCCAAACAATAGAAGCATCAGACGGTGTTTTTGTTGCCGTTAACGTTTGTGTTGCCGTTGTTGTAAACGTCAATGTAGGAAGGTTCAAACTTACGGTTTCATCATCACACATAAACGCAACAGAGTTTGCGAACAAAGAAAAACCGTATGTTTGGTGATGGTTTAACCAATAATTCCAATACAGACCTTGTGCGTTGTAAAATTCGGTCATTTCGTAAAGATTATCGTAAATTTGAGGACAGCTTTGGTCCATCAAAATCGCGTAACAATTTGAAGCACTTCCGAAACTATCAACTTCTAACGTTCTAGCAAGAAATTCAACTTTGTTCATGTTAAACGCTTTAGCCAAAACATCAACATCAATATCAACCATAATGTCCGAACGAATTAGTAAAATTTGGTCCATAACAGGGGTCCATGTTGTGATTGGTTCGCCGTTGTCACTTGTTGGCTTGTTTACAAAATATTTATTGAAAGACGTTGAAGGGTAAGTAAAAGCTTTACTTGCCTTTTTGATTGCTTTAATCAACTTTGTTGTAGCGTCAGTTGATTCAATATGAGGTACGGAAACTTGAACGATTAAATCATTTTCAATTGCACCCGCAAACAAGTTTTTCATGAGTACAAATTCATCGTAGTTATCGCCAGAATACAACGATTGAACAATTGAGTTCATCAATTTTTCAAGTTCCGCAAAAGATGTAAACGCTCTTTGAAGTAAAACACGTGTAATAGTTACAGGATATTGTCCCTCTCTATTTACACGGTGATAAAGCGCTTTCGTATCGGGTATTGTTTTTGTCATGAGTTTATTACCCAAACCATCGAAGCCCGTATCTTTTGCCATGTTTGTAAAAATTTCTTGAATGTCAGAACCTAAAGGAATTGAACCCTTTTTAAGAACCTCTAACGGGTTTTTAGCGGTTTTGTTTTGAATTACCGATAAGGCGATTCTATTAATCAACGCGCTTAAAAATTCATTTTGCATCATTTGGTAAGTCATGATAGGGTTACCAATTTCAGTGATGTTTGTTTGTGTTGCTTGCGGGATACGCTCTTGATATTCTTGTGAAGCGTTCGCTCTGATAACGTCAAGAATTGCTTGCATATTAGCCATGAATATTCCTCCTTAAATTTAATGTTTCACGTGAAACATTAAGGGTTATTTTAAATTACCATTTTCGTCAAATAAATCCTCATACTTTGGCTTATCGTCTTCAACCGTTTTTGTTGGTTCTGTTTTTAATGGTTCGCCAACCTTTAAAAATAATTGCATGTTAGTAGACCGCAAATTTTCGTTGTCCTTAACTAATTTTTCAGCGGTTGCAATTGCCGTTGTTTTGGTTACCGTTTCAGCGTCGTAATCTTCGTTGAGTTCGGCAAGCAAAATTGATACCTTTGCTTGGTCCGTTAAATTCGCCATTATTTCAGCGGTTTTTGCTTTAAAATCTTCGGCTTTCATTTTAGAATAAACCTCCTTCTTTTAATATATAAATACGCTTTACCTTTGCTTGCTTTTGGATAATGAGGGTTAATAGGTATACCGCCTGTATATTGGCTATAAATATCAGATCCTAAACTTGCCCTATAAAGTTCAACCAATTCAGATTGGTCCGCGGGATTCTCAAAGTCGTGTAATACAGTGTCGCTTGCTTCACGAATTGAAATCGCATTTTTTAAAGTAACCAATACGGCTGAATAAGAATTGACAAGTTCGGTTATCAGAAAATTTATAGCTAAGTCAACACTACCGATTGAAACGTTTATAGATTGCTTCATATTATATAGCGCTTGTTTTCTTGTGTAATAGGTCCATTGCGCGAGTCCATAACCCCCGCCGTTTGGACCATTATTTACAAAATCATATTCGCTAACGATGTTGTTGTCAACATTAGAAGTATAAGCAATTGACGTTGTATAGTTGTTTGAAAAGTCCCCTTGTAAACGGTACGGAATTAATCCGCTTTCCGCTTGTAAATTTCCCATTAAACCCGCAACACCAAATTCGTTATTTATTTCAACCATTAAACCATCCCAAATTTGTTGACCATATACAGACATTTACTAACCTTCCCTTCTGTCGATATCATCGCCTATGTTTAATTTTGCGGCAATTTTAATCATTACAGTTGTGTTCTCTTTTACTGTTTTGTTTAAAGTCACTAAAGCGTAAGTTGCAACCGCAATCGGAAAGCCTACTTGACTAATGACCGCCACTAAATCTAATTCTACTGGCATTTGAATACCTCCTTTTCTTAAACTTCATTACCTACTTTTAGTATAACATAACTAAAAAAATAACTATAAAATAGTTGAAGTTTTTTTAAAAAAGTACTTGTGTTTTATGCAGGATCTGTTATAATAGGTTATAGGGTAAAACAAACGGAAACACTAAAACATAGGAGGTAACAAAAATGAGAAAGCAAACTATGGAAACAATCGGGTTACACACTTGGCATTCATTAATGATCGAAATAAGAAAAGCAGAATTACACCTAGAAGAAAATAAAACGTCATACAGTGGCGAAAGAATTTTAAAACTAGAAGCGTATATAGAAACGGCTATAAAATGTGCTAGAGAGGGTTATGTGTACGCAACAATAAATATGACAACAAAAGAGCTTGAAAATGTACTTGATAAATTAGCAGAGGGTTTAAGCGAAATAACAACATTCAAAATATACGCACACTAAACGCAGAGTGACCGCCGAAGGGCGGATAATGCGGCAATACGGTCACAAGCCCGTAAAATTCAAACCGCATATAAAGGAAATAAACCATGAGAAAAACGATCGTAAGAACAATCACAGAGACAACAATCGAAAGTGCAAAAGTAACATTTGTAGGGGGTAAACCTGTAATTGATGCAATGAAACCCTTAACAATCAGCGGTGTTATCACAGAAGAAAAAGCACTCAAAGAAGTAAGAAAATTACACGGCGCAAACGTGCAAGTTACGGCGATTGTTTCAATCGACGACACTTACGAAATCAGCGTAGACGATTTCATGAAGTATGCTAAAAAAGTAGTTGCGAAACCCGAAGAAGTGAAAGAGGTTATCGTAACAGAATAGGAGGCTAAACAATGCCTATTAATTCAGCTTCACAAATACCAAGTTTTTGTAAAAATTGTACGCACCGTTTTGTATGTAGTATTCAAAGTAACATCAGAGCGCAAGACGTTGACGTAAAAGAATTCAACGCGGATAACGCAAACGTGAATCAAAGCGTATCAACAATCAATTACGTTTGTAGATACAAAACAATCGACATAACAGTTTAAAAATTAGCTGACCTAACGGCATAACGGGGGAAAGTGGTATTATTATGAAAAATCAAGACATGAAAAAAAGTTTAATGGAACGCGCAAAAGATATGGAAAATTCTTTACCTTTGATGAAAGATAGAGAAAAAGGCGAAATGGATAGACTTTTAGACACTAATGTAACAATCGTAGATTTCGGTTTTATGTCAGACGTTGACGGTGACTATGTGGCATTTGTTGTAAAAGAGGACCCACAAAACTTTTACTTTGGCGGCAAAGTTTTAACAGACCATATGCACGCTTTTGAAGCGGAAGGGTACACAGAATTAATCAAAAAAGATGGCTTGCCTGTTTTATTTGGTAAAAAGAAATCAAAAAACAAAAACGAAAAAGGCGGCGCGTTGACTTACACAACAGTAAAGTTTTATCCCGAAGCGTAGAGCATGCCAAACGAAAGGGGGTCAAGGGGTGAGGTTTCACCCCTTAATTTTATATGAAAACTAGAAACGGAATATACCACGATTTACACTTATCATCGTATTGTTTTTTAGTTTGCGATACCCACCTTGTTTTTATATTTTCGTCTGATTTACATTTGACAAAATTTGAAGAACAATATGAGATACACCGTAAAGAGTTTAACGTTAAGCTAAACTCTAGGTATAGGGTCAACGTAAACTTTAAAGCGTATGCAGATATTTTGCTTTATAAGAAAATTGAGAACCGCGGCTTTTTAATCGTTAATGAAGGAGGTCAGAAATTATGTCTAGAAAACCTTCAATTAAATGGCGAGAAAGTGACGCTGAAAAACTAGAAAAAAAAGTAGCGCGTTTTAATGCTAAAATATACAGAACGAAAAGAAGTCACCCCGAGCTTGCGGACATTCTACCCAATACTATTAAAAAGGCGGATAAAGAACAATTAATTCAAAAATTCAAAGAAATGCCCCGTTCTGAATTTAATAAAAAACTTACCTCTCTTGAGCGATTTTCTGTTAAAGGCGCTGAAAAAGAAATTGTTTCCAAGACGGGAAATAGAGTTACTAAGTGGGAAAAGAAAGAAGTTGGCTTAAAGGTTGCACAAGTTAATAGAGCTAAAACCGTAGAAAGAAAAGCGGTCGAACAAATGGAAGCAACAAGTCGCGGTGAATCGTTAGGCATGAAAAGGGGTGAAATGGGGAGCGAAAGATTAAACGAATTAAAGCCCAAAAAATTCAACTTTGATAAAATCAGAGGGGGAAAGGAATGGGAAAAGTTCAAAGAGTCTGTTGACAAATTAGCGTCACCCGAAGCACGTAATGAACGCATGGAAACATATAAAAAGAATTACATCACGGGGGTAGAACGTGTATATGGTGATTATGCAAAAGATTTGATAAACATGTTAAAAGAAATTCCCGCCGAAGATATTGTAAAAATGTATTACAGTGAGCAAGAAGCAACAATAACCTTTCATTATGACCCCCAAGAAATGCAAACAAAACTTGACATAATTACAAACATATGGACACCACTATTTGAAGAATATCAAGGGGGTGATTAAATGCACAACAAATTTAAACGTCTGTTACGGGTATTGCTGAAAAGATTGGAGGTGATTAAAATAAAATATACCGCCGACTTTGAAACAACGACAGACGCTAATGACTGTAGGGTATGGGCTTTCGGTGTTTGTGAAATTGGAAACCCTAAAAACTTTATTTATGGCAACAACATTGATGATTTTCTAGCGTATTGCGAAAACTCAAACAATGCAACTTTGTATTTTCACAACCTAAAATTTGATGCTGAGTTTATTTTACCTAGATTGTTTGAGTTAGGTTTTCGTCACGTTTTAGATAAATCAGAATTTGAATCAAAAACCTTTACAACCTTGATAAGCAATAAGGGTCAATTTTATACAATGAAAATTATGTTTGAAAAAAAAGGCAAGAGAACGAAATCAGTAACCATATTTGATAGTTTAAAGATATTACCCTTTTCAATTAGGGATATTGCAAAAGGTTTCAACCTTCCAATAAAAAAGGGTGAAGTTGATTATCATGAGTTTAGGGAAATTGGACACATTTTAACGGAGGAAGAAATTGACTATTTGCGTAACGATGTGACGATACCCGCGATGGCATTAGATATTTTATTTAAAGAGGGTTTAGACAAAATGACACAGGGGAGCAACGCATTATTTGATTATAAAAGAATCGTTACCCCCAAACGTTTTGAAAAGTGGTTTCCTATTCCCGATTACGATAAAGATGTTAGAAGAAGTTACCGCGGAGGTTTCACGTATTTAAACCCAAAGTACGCGGGTGTTGATGTTGGTGAGGGTGTTGTATTTGATGTTAATAGTCTTTACCCGTCAGTTATGCACGATAAGGCGTTACCGTATGGCGAAGGTATTTACTTTGAGGGACAATATAAAGAAGATGTTTTATATAATCTTCATGTTCAAATGTTAACATGTCAATTTGAGCTTAAAGAAAACCACATCCCTACCATACAATTAAAAAATAATCTAGCCTTTATCCCTACGGAGTATCTAACAAGTAGCAACGGCGAAGATGTGACTATGTGTATGACAAACGTAGATCTAAATTTATTCTTTAAACATTATGATGTTTTTAATACCGAATATCATAGCGGTTGGAAGTTTAAAAGTACAACCGAATTATTTAAAGAGTATATTGATAAATGGACAACCACAAAGATTCAAGCGAAAAAAGACGGAAACAAGGCACTATATTTATTAGCTAAACTAATGCTTAATGCGTTGTACGGAAAATTTGCTTTAAATCCAAACGTTCAAAGCAAAATACCGTATTACGATAATGGTATGGTTAAATATGTTGATGGTGATAAAGAAGTTAGAAACCCGATATATATTCCAGTTGGTACATTTGTAACGGCTTGGGCTAGACACAAAACAATTAGCGCGGCACAATCGGTATTTGATAGATTTATTTATGCAGACACCGACAGTTTACATTTAATAGGTACAAGCATACCCGACGAATTAGAGGTTGACGATACCGCGCTTGGTAAGTGGGCGCACGAATCAACGTTTACACGGGGGCGGTTTTTAAGACAAAAGAGTTATATTGAAGAAGTTGAAAACGTAATGCATATCACTTGCGCAGGATTACCCGAAAGTTGCCATTATTTTGTTACTTGGGACAACTTTCACGAAGGTGTGATATATTCGGGTAAACTTCAACCAAAGCGCGTAAAGGGTGGAATCGTTTTGAATGAAACAACTTTCGAAATAAAAGAAAAAAAGATAGTTGACAAATAAGATAAAGTGAGGTAATATTATGATGAAGGTGTACGACATACCTACATAGTACTATAGAGGGAATACCAACGGTGAAGAACCGCCCCTTTTAGTTTGGCTTGGTTGCTTGCTATGTTATGACGTAACACCTTCTTTAATTTTATATGGAGGTAAAAATGAAACTTTTTAAAGAAGAGGGTATCATATTTATTGATGGTTCAAACTCTTTAACGCTAATAAAAAACGATATTGCTATAGAAATTGTTGACAACGGTATAGCAGATAAAATAGTTATACAAAATTTTAATTTTACAGGGATAAAAAATATAACTTTAAAACAAAAAATTAAAACATTAATAAGAGTTGTAAAATTTATATTTAATTAGGAGGGGTTAAAATTGTCCGAATGGTATAACCCGAAAAAAACATTGACACATAATGCACTTTTTAATATGGTTATCGGGGCGCGTTCTGTTGGTAAATCTTATAATGTGCTGATGATGTGTATTGATAAATTTAAAAAAAATGGTAAACAATTTATATATCTTAGAAGGTATGCCACGGAATTAGACGAAAGCAAAGAGACAATTTTTGACCAAATAATATTAGATGCTCAATACCCCGATGATAAAATAACATTTGATGGTGATTGCTATTTTTTAAACGGACATTTAATGGGTTATGCGATGGCATTAACAAAAGCTAAAGCGTATAAGTCAAGCTCTTTTCCAAACGTATGGTTGATAATATTTGAAGAATTTATAATAGAAGAAGATGCACACTCACATTATTTGAAAAACGAAGTGAAAAAATTCTTGGGTTACTACATGACTATAGATAGATATAGAGGTGTAAAAGTGTTTTTTCTTGGAAACAATTACACGATGTTTAATCCTTATACTATGTATTGGAGTTTAGTTAGTCCAAACGGAAGGGATGTAATAAAGGCTAAAAAGGGAAAGATATTGCTTGAGCTAGTAGTGGACACAATGAAGGAACACCACGAAAGTGATTTTGCTTCAATAATAGAGGGGACGGATTTTGCCGAATACGCGTTATATAATAAATCACCTATTGATAACAATAATTTCATAATGAAAAAGACCGAAAAATGTAACTACTATTTTACATTCAAATACTCTGATAATTTATATGGTGTTTGGGTTGACTATTCAGAAGGTAAGTTTTTTGTTAGTAAGAACATTGACCCGTATTTTAAAACCGTGTATAGCGTTACACTTGACGACCATACACCAAATACTTTACTACTAAAATCGGTCAATAAAAGCATCTATTTTAAAACGTTTATTGATAACTACAAAAGCGGCAACGTATACTTTGAAAGTATGACAATTAAAAGTATCGTTTACAATGTAATTAAATTATGTGTAGGAGGAAATTGAAATGATTAACAATTTAGTGAAAAGAATAAGGATAAAAAATGATACATCCACATCAATAATGTGCTGTATTGAAGAAATGAGCGAGTTAACAAAAGTTTTATGTAAAAGAGAAAGAAGTTCAAATAAATTTAATAAAAAAGATTTAGTAGAAGAAGTTGCACACGTTTTGTTAATGGTTAGCGTTATAAAAGATAGTTTTTATTTAAACGAAATTGATATTGTTAATGAACAAATTAATGCAGTTGAAAGAATGGAGGGTAAAAATGATTAGAATTTATCTATCACCATCGGTTCAAGAAAAAAATATTGGAGTTGGTACTTACGGAACGGAAGAGAAGCGCATGAATTTATTGACTGATGAACTACAATACATTTTGAAACAAATAGGGTATGAGATTTACAGAAACATTCCCACAATGCAATTAAAAGAAATTGTAGAAGAATCTAATAGGGTTACACCCTCTTTACATTTAGCTCTACATTCAAATGCTAGTAAAGACAGAACCGCTAGA
>Ga0123336_10003897_pt1 | contig 12306 bp, 7 predicted proteins | sample SSSSmetaG_FD_96466 | JGI IMG/M metagenome (GOLD analysis project Ga0123336, IMG submission 96466) | Glacier valley bacterial and archeal communities from Borup Fiord, Nunavut, Canada, to study Microbial Dark Matter (Phase II) - ​SSSS metaG | ecosystem: Environmental > Aquatic > Freshwater > Ice... | reverse complement strand
TGCGCTGCATGAGGTTGGTGGCCGAAGTATTCCAGTACAGTTCGTAGGTGTTAGGGATGAACATGCTGAGCACCGTGGTGGTATCGAAACCCAGGCTGCGGGTGTAGCTGGGGCTGCTCAGTAGCGAGTCGATGGTAGCGGGGCGGGCGTCAATCTGGGTCGAGAGCTTGTCGGCCAGCTCGCGGCGCAGGCGCACGTTGGTGAACGTGAGCCGGAGCGGCGACTGCAGCCCGGCCTTGAGCACGTTCACCAGTTCGCGGTTGGTGGAGCCGTCCTTCAGCTCGTAGCGGCCGGGCTTCACGTGGGCCGGGTATTTCATGAGCTTGGCCACGAAGTGCAGCGACAGCTTGTCGACCACGGTGCCGGTGGCGTCGATGGTTTTCAGGGCCCGCTGCCAGTCGTCGCCGCGGTGCACGATGACGTAGGTCGGCTTGCCTTGGGTTTCGATGTTGGCGGTGAAGAACACCTGGTAGAAATAATAAGAGAAGCACACCAGCGCCAGGGTGAACACCACGCTGGCGGTGGCCCAGCGGCGGCGGCGGCGCAGGGCTAGGTCGCGGTACTCGATGGCCGACTTTTTGGCGGGTTGGGGCATGGGAACGGGGGATGAAAAGCAAGCGGGCGGCGTCAAAAGTACGAAGCCCGGCCACCGCGCGGCGCGCGGCGCGGCGCTTGATTCGTTTCGGCCGGCCGTAGTACCTTGCCCGCCTCTTCGGGCCCGCCGGCAACTTCGGCGGGCCGTCGGCCGTCTCTGGTCGGCTGGCTCCTTTTGCCACTTACCTTTTTCTCAGCCCCCCCATGCCCGCCACCCTGCTTCGCATTCACCCCGAAAACCCGCCGCACAACCGCATTCAGCAAGCCGTTGACGTGTTGCGCAAGGGCGGGGTCATCATTTACCCCACTGACACGGTGTACGGCATCGGCTGCGACGTGACCAACGCCAAGGCCGTGGACAAGGTGTGCCGCATCAAGAAACTGTTTCCCGACAAAGCCAACCTGAGCATCATCTGCCACGACCTGTCGCACATCTCCGACTTTGCCCACGGCATCACCACGGAGACGTACAAAGTCATCAAAAAAGCCTTGCCCGGTCCCTTCACCTTCATTTTTGAAGCCAGCCCCAAGGCCCCGCGCTTCGGCGGCGTCAAGCGCAAAACCGTCGGCATCCGGGTGCCCGACAACCAAATTATTCTTCAACTGGTGAAGGAGTTAGGCAATCCCATCGTGAGTACTTCGGTGCGCGAGGACGAAAACACCATCGACGAGTACGTGACCGACCCCGACCTGATTTTTGAGAAATACCGAATGCTCGTGGACCTCGTCATCGACGGCGGTTTCGGCGGCAATGTGCCCAGCACCATCATCGACTGCACCAACGACGACTTCGAGCTCATCCGCCAGGGCGCCGGCGACATTGAGCAGTATTTGTAAATCATCCACCTTGGCTGTCATTGCGAGCGCAGCGTGGCAATCCGTCCTCTCGAAGTGACTAGCCCTGAGATGTGAAAAGCCCCGGCTCTGCAATAGAGCCGGGGCTTTCTTATTTGGCTTTGTCGTAACAGAACGTTGGTCGCGATGAGAGGACGGATTGCCGCGCTGCGCTCGCAATGACAGCCTGCCCGTGATGCCGCTACCGCTTGTGTTTCCAGCGGCGGTGCGTCCACAGGTACTGCTCGGGCGCGGCCTGGATGTCGGTTTCCAGCCGCCGGGCAAACGCTTCGATGATGGGAAAGCCGTCCGCCGGCAGCGGCGATTCGCCGTCGTACAGCTCCATGAATTCGAATTCGTAGTAGCCGCGCCGCCGCCGCCGGACGGTCACGTACAGCACCGCGCACCGAAACCGCGCGGCCAGCCGGTCGGTGCTGGTGTAAAACCCGGCGTCCTGGTGGAGGAACTGCGTCCAGTACGGGCGGTCCTCGGGCCCGGCGGCTTGGTCCGACACCAGGCTCAGCAGATGGGCGTCGCCGCGCCGCGCCACCAGCTCGCGCAGCACGGCGCTCATCGGCACCAGGCCCGCCCCGGTGCGCGAGCGCACGTCCCGCATGAAGTCCTCAAAAAACGGGTTGCTGAGCGGTTTGTACACCCCGTCGACCGGCGCGGCCAGCCACAGCGGCGCCGCCGCCAGCACCCACTCCCAGTTGCCGGCGTGCGAGGCCAGCCCCAGCACCGTGCGCCCCTCGGCAAAGTGCCGGTCGGCCAGTTCGGGGTTGCGCAGCACCATCCGGCGCTTCAGGTCGGCCGCGGGCAGCGCGGGCAGCTTCAGCACTTCCACCACCACCTGCGAGAAGTGCCGGTAGAACGCCTGGCCGATGCGCCGGATTTCGGGCTCGGTCTTTTCCGGAAAAGAATTCCGCAGGTTTGCCAACACCACCCGCCGGCGGTAGCGCACCACGTACGCCAGCAAAAAGTACAGCCCTTCGGCCACTCCGTAGAGCAGCGGCAGCGGCAGGCGGGCCAAGGCCAGCAACAGCCACCGCACCGGCAAATACGCCCGCGAAAACCGGCGGCCCGGCGTGATGGGCCCGCGGCTCATCGGGGCACGGCGGCACCGGCGGGTGCATAGTTGGCGGCGGTGCGCTCGCCCACGGCGCGGTGGCCGGCCAGCAGCTTCTTGTTGCCCGGCCCGCCGTACACCTCAATAAATAGCGTGAACGGGCCTTCGGGCAGCGGCCCCAGCGGAAGCTGGCCCACCACGGTGGTGGGCCGGCCACTGCGGGGCGTGAGGTCGGCATCGGCATCCGCGGCCGAACCGTCGGGCGTGGTGAGGTGGTAGTGCACGCGCAGGGCCGGGCCCAGCGGGGCGTTGTGCAATTCAGTGTAGAAAAAGACATTTTCGGCCCCGCGGCCGTAATTGCCGCCGGGGGCGCGGGTGAAGCGATAGCCGCCCCGGGCAAACGGGTCGTCGCCGGTGCTGCGGGCGGCCGGCCGGGCCAGCAGCACCACGTCGGTGAGGAAAGCGCCGGCCGGAGCTTCCAGCACCAGCGGTTTTTCCACGGTGGTTTCGCCGTTGGTGCTGCGGTATTGGTCCCGCACGGTGCCGCGCAGGGTATACCTGCCGTCGGGCAGCAGGATTCTTTTCAAAAAACTCTGCGGATTTTTGATGGCAATGGTGGTGTCGTTGAGCACCGGCGGCTTCAGGGTGATGACTTCGTGGTAAGCGGGCTTGCCATCGGCCTTCAGAATATCGAGCGTGACGGTGGCGGCCGACTGAAACGCTTTGGGTGCCCGCTGCCGGTAGGCGAGCGACTGCGTGGGCACGGTGACGTAGATTTCCACCTCGGCGCCCTTTTCCACCTTGTTCAGGTTGCGAAACCGGGCCACGTCCAACAGAATTTGGGGTGGGCCAGTGTGGGCTGCCACCGTGGCAAAGACAACCAAGAAAGTCAGGAGGAAGCGCATGGGGCAAAAGTACGGCGACAGCGGTTGGAGGAAGTATGGAGAATTATAGGAACGTTCTGCTCATCTGCCCAAACATTTACCGTGCCGGTGCGTTTCCCTCCCGCTATGCGTGCCACCGTCGCCTTCGTTTTGGGAATATTGATGCTGCTGGGCAGCTTCGTGCCCGATAACGACCTGGGCGAGCTGGCCAAATTGCCGCAATTGGTCGAGCATTACCAGTTTCACCACTCGGCGGCGGGCGGCGGACTCACGTTCGCGCAGTTTATGGTGGAGCACTACGGGGCCGGCACCAAGCACTACGCCGGGTGCAGCCTCACGCCGCGGCATCAGCAAGACCACCACAACCTGCCCCTGCGCAGCCACCACGGCAACGCCGTGAACTTTGTGGTGACGGCCGCGGCCCGCGTGGCCTTCGTGGCCCGGCCGGAAATGCCCTCGGCGGCCGCCTACCGCGTGGCCCGGGCGCCGCGCTACGCCTTTAGCTTCAGCGCCTCGCTGGCCCAACCACCCCGAGCCTAGCCCGGCTGCGCCCCCGGACGTAGTGTGCCCGCGCCAAGCGGCCCCGGCACCGCATTCCGGCCCCTCCCCTTTTTCTTCTTGGATTTTCAGGCGCTTTCCCGGCCGGCTTTAAGGCGTGCGGGAACGGCGGCATTGCTACCGTATTTCATGATTTCGGGAATTGTCAATTTCAGCATTCGCAACAAGCTGCTGGTAACCCTGATGCTGGCCGGGCTGGTGGCCTGGGGCGTGTTTTCGGCCACCACGCTGCCCCTCGACGCCATTCCGGACGTCACCAACAACCAGGTGCAGGTCATCACCCAAAGCCCGGCGCTGGCGGCGCAGGAAGTGGAGCAGCTCATCACCGTGCCGCTGGAGCTGCAGCTGCGCACCATGCCGGGCGTGACGGAAATTCGCTCCATCTCGCGGTTTGGCCTCTCGGTCATCACTGTGGTGTTCGACGAGGACGTGGACACCTACCACACCCGACAGCTGGTGGCCGAAAAGCTCAAAACCGCCGAGGCCGACCTGGGCCAGGGCCTGGGTGCACCGGGCATGGCGCCCATCACCACCGGCCTGGGCGAGATTTACCAGTACACCATCAAAGTCAAGAAGGGCTACGAGAAAAAGTACGGCCTGGCCAAGCTGCGCGACGTGCAGGACTGGCTCATCAAGCGGCGGCTGGCCGGCGTGACCGGCGTGGTGGACGTGAGCAGCTTCGGCGGCTACGTGCGCCAGTACGAGGTGAGCGTGGACCCCACCCGCTTGGCCGGCGCGGGCGTGAGCATGGCCGAGCTGTACCAGGCCCTGCAAGCCAACAACGGCAACGCCGGCGGCAGCTACCTGGAGCGCGGCCCGCGGGCGTTTTTCATCCGGGGCGAGGGCCGGGCCACGTCGCTGCAAGACATCGAGAATATCGTGGTGAAGCCCGTGGACGGGCCCGGCAAAGGCGGCGCGCCGCTACTGGTGCGCGACGTGGCGGCCGTGCGCTTCGGCCACGCGGTGCGCTACGGGGCCATGGACCGCGACGGCCTGGGCGAAACCGTGGGCGGCGTGGTGCTCATGCTGAAAGGCGCCAGCTCCGAATCCACCATCAAAAACGTGAAGGCGCGGGTGGCCGAGATTCAACAGACGCTACCGCCGGGGCTGGTGATTGAGCCGTTTCTGGACCGCACCAAGCTCGTGGACAAGGCCATTCACACGGTGGTGAAAAACCTGATTGAGGGCGGCATCATCGTCATCGTGGTGCTGCTGCTGCTGCTCGGCAACCTGCGGGCGGGGCTGGTGGTGGCGGGCATGATTCCGCTGTGTATGCTCTTCGCGCTGGCCCTGATGAAGACCTTCGGCGTGTCGGCCAACCTGATGAGTTTGGGCGCGCTGGACTTTGGCCTCATCGTGGACGGGGCCGTGATTATCGTGGAAGCCGTCATCGCCCACCTCGTGCTGGAACGCGAAAAGGCCGCCCACGAAACCATGGACGGCATCACCGAGGGCGTGACCACGCGGCTCATGCGCTCGGCCCTGTTCGGGCAGCTCATCATCCTGATTGTGTACCTGCCCATTCTCTCGCTCACGGGCGTGGAGGGCAAGATGTTCCGACCCATGGCCCTCACGGTGAGCTTCGCCATTTTCGGGGCCATGCTCATGTGTTTGACCTACGTGCCGGCCGTGACGGCCTGGGCGCTGCGCAAAAACATCAGCGAGAAGCCGAGCATTGCCGACCGCATTGTGGGCTTCCTGCACAAGTTGTACGACCCCGTGATTCGGGCGGCGCTGGGCGTGCGGTGGCTGGTGGTGGGCGGCGCGGTGGCGCTGCTGGTGGTGGGCGGCCTGGTGTTTTCCAGGCTCGGTGGCGAGTTTATTCCGCAGCTCGATGAGGGCGACTTTGCCGTGAACGTGACGCTGGCCCCTGGCTCGTCGCTGGCCGAAAGCATCCTGCTCACCAGCCGCGTTCAGCGCATCCTGAAAAGCAAATTCCCGGAAGTGCTGCAGGTTGTGGGCAAAATCGGCACTTCGGAAATCCCCACCGACCCCATGTCCTTGGAAGATTCCGACCAGATGGTCATCCTGAAAGACCGCGCCGAATGGACCAGCGCCCACAGCCGCGAGGAGCTCGCCGACAAGATGCAAGCCGCATTGGCCGGTGTGCCCGGCGTGAGCCTGGAGTTTCAGCAGCCCATTCAGATGCGGTTTAATGAGCTGATTTCGGGCGTGAAGTCGGACATCTCGGTCAAGATTTACGGCGACGACCTCGACATTCTCAGGGCCAAGGCCGACGAGGCCGCCGCGCTCATCCGTCCGCTGGCCGGCGTGGGCGACCTCAAGGTGGAGCAAATCATCGGCCTGCCGCAGCTGCGCGTGACCTACGACCGCGCCCGGCTGGCCCAGTACGGCCTGCGCGTGGCCGACCTCAACGCCCTGCTGCAAACCGCCTTCGCTGGCCAAACCGCCGGCCAGGTGTACGAAGGCGAGCGCCGCTACGACCTGGTGCTGCGCCTCGACTCGCTGCACCGCCGCGGCCCCGACGACCTCAACCAGCTCCTGGTATCGCTGCCCGACGGCAGTCAGCTGCCCCTGGCCGAAGTAGCCACCGTAGCCCTGAAGCCCGCCCCGGCTCAAATCTCGCGCGACGACGCCCGCCGCCGCGTCAACATCGGCGTGAATGTGCGGGGCCGCGACGTGCAGAGCCTGGTGCAGGAAATCCAGGGCAAGCTGCGCAACGGCCTGCGCCTACCGCCCGGCTACAGCGTGAGCTACGGCGGCCAGTTCGAGAACCTGAATCACGCCAAGCAGCGGCTGGAAGTAGCCGTGCCGGTGTCGCTGCTGCTCATTTTCATGCTGCTGTTCCTGGCCTTTCGCTCGGTGAAAGAAGCCCTGCTGATTTTTACGGGCATCCCGCTGGCGGCCATTGGCGGCATCCTGGCCCTGTGGCTGCGCGGGATGCCGTTCAGCATTTCGGCCGGCGTGGGCTTCATCGCCCTGTTTGGCGTGGCGGTGCTGAATGGCATCGTGCTGGTGGCCAGCCTGAACGAGCTGGCCGCCGCGGGCGTGGCCAAGGTGCGCGAGCGGGTGCTGCGCGCCACGCAGGAGCGGTTCCGGCCGGTGCTGCTCACGGCGTCGGTGGCTTCGCTGGGCTTTCTGCCGATGGCCTTGTCCGGCTCGGCCGGCGCGGAGGTGCAGAAACCGCTGGCCACGGTAGTTATCGGGGGCCTAATTACCGCCACCCTGCTTACACTGGTGGTACTGCCGGTGCTCTACACCCTGTTTGTGGACGACGACGAGCCGAGCCCGGTGGAAGCGGCCAAAGCCGACCACGAAGCCAAAGTGCTGGAAGAAACCGGCGAAACGCCAGCGACTGATGCCGAAGCTGAATCAACTGAAAAGCCAGTGAAAGTACCGGCAAAGGTTTCTGACGCCTCGGCTGCTACTTCAGTGTCATTTAATACGTTCTTGGAATGGCTCAAACGGGGTAGAGACGCAATAGCTGGAGTCTCGTCGTTGAACGGCTACCGTTGTACGACCCCCGAACGACGCGGACGACGAGACTCCAGCTATTGCGTCTCTACCCCGCTCAATTGCATTTCTGGTTTGCTGGTAGCCCTGCTGCTGGTGTCGCTGGCCTGCCTGCTACCAAGCCCCGCCCGCGCCCAAACAAAGGCATCCACTGATACTCCGCTGACCATCTCGCAAGCCCTCGCCACCGGCCTGGCGCAAAGCCCGCTCGTGCAGGCGGCCAACCTGCAGGCGCAGCAGCAAGCCGCCCTGGCCCGCACCGGCTACGACCTGCCGCGGCTGGTGTTCGACTACCAATACGGCCAAATTTCCGGCCCGCTGAACGACCACAGCGTCAACATCCTGCAGCAGTCGGCCTTTCCCACCGTGTACGCCGCCCAACGCCGGGTGCTGCAAACCACCGCCGAAGGCGCCACCATCCGCGCCCGCGCCCAGCGCCGCGAGCTAACCCGCAGCATCCGCTCGGCCTACTACGGCCTGCTGGTGAACTACCGCCTCGCGGCTCTGCTGCGCCGCCAAGACAGCCTCTACCGCCGCGCCGCCCGGGCCGCCCGCATTCGCTACCAGGTGGGCGAAACCAACCGCCTGGAGCAGGTTTCGGCCGAAGCCCGGGCCCGCGAGCTGCAAAACCGCCAAACCACCCTGCGCTCCGACCTGCTGGTGCAGCGCCGGCAGCTGGCCCTGCTGCTCGGCTTGCCCAATCTGGCCGGCGTCGACACCACCGCCAGCCCCCGCGCCGCCCTGCTGCCTGCCGACACGGCCGCCCTCACCCCCACCAGCAGCCCCACGCTGGCGCTTTACCAGCAACAGCTTGCCCTCAGCCAGCAGCAAACCAAAGTCGAGCAGCTGCGCCGCCTGCCCGACTTGCGCGCCGGCTATTTCAACCAAAGCATCAACCGGGAAAGAGGCTTCCAGGTGGCGCAGGCCGGCATCGCTGTGCCCCTACTCGGCGGCGTGCAGCGCGGCCGCATCGCCGCCGCCAAGCTCGGGGAGCAGGCCGCCCAGGTGCAGCTCACTTACGCCAACACGCAGCTCGGCGCCCAGCTCAGCTCCCTGCGCCAGCAGCTGGCCCGTGCTCAGGCGTCGCTGCTTTACTACGAAAATTACGGGTTGCCTCAGGCTCGCCTCATCCTCGACACGGCCGAAAAAAGCTTCCGAGCCGGCGACATTGAGTATGTCGAGTACGTGGTGAACACCCAGCCCGCCTGGCAAATTCAGGAAGCCTACCTAGAGCAGCTCCGACAGTATAATGAGTTGGTAGGCAACGTTCAGGCACTGGCCGGGGCAGATGCGCCATGATAAAAGAACGTTACGATGTTACCATAAAGAACGTCATGCTCATCTGGCGTCCGCGCAGCCGAAGCATCTCGCTCGCATCGTTTGATGGTTCAGTCACTACCCCACGCGAGATGCTTCGGCTGCGCGGACGCCAGATGAAGCATGACGTTCTAACAAATCCAAAGCACCTAATTTCCATGAAATCCCTCGCCTACTTCTCCTTCCTCCCCCTCCTCATCGCCTGCGGCAGCAAGCTCGAAAAAGCCTCCGACAAACCCGCCCCGCCCCCGCCCCGCGCGCCCGACGAAGTGTTCCTGACCACCGCCCAGGTGCAGGCCGCCGGCATCCAGCTTGGCACTTTCACGCGGCGCGACCTTGGCACCGAGGTGCAGGCCACCGGCCAGATTGACGTGCCGCCCAGCCACCGCGTGTCCGCCACCGCCATCATGGGCGGCTACGTAGAGCGCCTGCCGGTGCTGCCCGGCCAGCACGTGGCGCGCGGCAGCGTGCTGGCCACCCTGCGCAACCCCGAGTACCTCAAACTCCAGCAGGACTACCTGCAGAGCCAGGCCCGCATCGTGTTTTTGAAGCAGGAAACCAGCCGCCAACAAATTCTCAACGACGAAGATGTGGGTGCCCGCCGCAAGCTCCAGCAAGCCATTTCCGAGCTGCGCACCGAGCAGGCGGCGGCCGGCAGCTTCGCCGCCCAATTGCGCCTCATCGGCCTGAAGCCGGAGGGCATCAGCGCCGGTAATATCCGGCCCAACGTGCCGCTCATCGCCTCCATCGGCGGCTACGTGAAATCGGTACTCGTCAACCCCGGCCAGTTTGTCAACCCGCAGGATGTGCTGGTGGAGCTGGTCGACCGCTCCGATTTGCACCTGGAGCTGAAAGTATTTGAGCGCGACATTGCCAAGGTGATGGTGGGCCAGGAAATCCTGTTCCGGGTGCCCGCGCAGGGAGCCGGCGCGCCGCTACTGCCGGCCACCGTGTTTCTCGTCGGCAAAGCCTTTGATGACAACGGCCGCACCGTCAGCATCCACGCCCACCTGCCCGATAGTGGCCCGGCCGCCACCGCCACGGCCGCCCTGCTGCCCGGCCAGTACGTCAGCGCCCGCATCCTCACGGGCCGCATGCCCCAGCGCACCTTGCCTGAGGACGCGCTAGTGCCCGGCGGCGAGGTCAGCTACGGCTACTACCAAACAAAAACCGACGCCAAGGGCAGCACTTTCCGCCGCTTCCGCCTGCAGCCCGGTTCCACGGACCAGGGCCAAATCGCCGTGCGTCCGCTGGATAAGCTGACGGACACCACGCACTTGGTCGTGAAAGGCGCTTACTTTCTCGACGCCGAGCGCAGCAAAGGCCAGGGCGGCGACGAGTAGAGACGCATATTTGCGTCTCGTCGTTGAACAGAATCAGTCGACGTTTACCATTCGCTACGTTCAACGACGAGACGCAAATATGCGTCTCTACAACGTGCCATGATACTGCTCACCGAACTGCACTACCACCCGCCGGCCGCCCTCTTTGCCGAGTTGCAGCGGGCCGATGGCCTGCTGCTGGAAGCCCACGAGCACTACCGCAAGCAAACTTTCCGCAACCGCTGCCTCATCCGCACGGCGCACGGCGTGCAGCCCCTTACCGTGCCGGTGATTGACGGCAACCGCGCCGGAAAGGTTAGCGTCTCGGAAGTTGAAATTGACTACCGCCAGCACTGGATTCACCGCCACTGGCGCACCTTGCAAACCGCGTACGGAAACAGCCCGTATTTTGAATATTATGCCGACTACCTGCACGATATTTACGTAGGCAAACCTATCTTGCTCTTCGACCTGAACCTGCAATTCCTGCGGTTATTGCTGCGCTGCTTTCGACTGACCCTGCCCCTCCACCTCACCGACGACTACCGCCCCGACTACGCCGCGCAACCTTATGGCGAGGAACCTGGTCTGCTCCCCAGTCCGGCTCGCCTGGCCGACCGGCGCGACTGGCTGACACCCAAATCCGCCAAAGTCGCCGAACCTGACACTCCGGCAGCCTCCGCGCTGGTGCGGCCCTATCCGCAAGTGTTTGGCCCAGGTTTTGAGCCGGGGCTGAGCGTGCTGGACCTGCTGTTTTCGCAAGGCCCGGCAGCCGGCGCTTATTTGCGGTAATCTGTTCTTAATGCAGCAACCTGTAAATTTCGTCTGACGTTACCACACCCAAGTGCCTGCGGGCCGGTTACCGGTCCGAACCTTCGCCCGAATCTGCTTGTTTTCAAGCTACATCGGCCCAACCCGTACTTCGTGTATTCGCCCGACGCAGGGCTATTTGATTTTTCACTACGTTTATTGGCATGGAAGCTAAATTCTCAAACCGCGTCAAAGAGGTTATTTCCCTCAGCCGGGAAGAGGCCATCCGTCTCGGTCACGACTACATCGGCACCGAGCACCTGTTGCTGGGCATGATTCGCGAGGCCGAAGGCACCGCGCTGGGCCTGTTGCGCAAGCTGGGCGTGAGCATCGACGAGCTTAAGTTTTCGTTGGAGCAAGCCACTCGCAACACCGCCACCCAGGGCACCAGCATCACCGGTTCGATTCCGCTCACCAAGCAGACCGAGAAGGTGTTGAAAATAACTTATCTGGAGGCCAAAATCTTCAAGTCCGAAATCATCGGCACCGAACACCTATTGTTGTCCATCCTGCGCGACGAAGACAACATTTCTTCTCAAATTCTTTCCAAGTTTAACGTGAACTACGAAACTGTGCGCGACTCCCTGGATTACCACGGCAATGCCTCGCCCAGCCCCAAGGCCGGCCCGGACACCGACGACGACGACAACGACAAGCTGTTCGGCTCTTCCGGCCCGGGCGGGCGCGGCGGTTCCGGCAGCGCCGGCGCGGGCGCCAAAAAACCCGGCGAAAAATCGCGCACCCCGGTGCTCGACAACTTCGGCCGCGACCTCACCAAGCTGGCCGAAGACGACAAGCTTGACCCCATCGTGGGCCGCGAAAAAGAAATTGAGCGCGTGGCCCAAATCCTGAGCCGCCGCAAGAAAAACAACCCCATCCTCATCGGGGAGCCCGGCGTGGGCAAAACGGCCATCGCCGAAGGTCTTGCCCTGCGCATCATCCAGAAGAAGGTGAGCCGCGTGCTGTTTAACAAGCGCGTGGTGACCCTGGATTTGGCTTCGCTGGTGGCCGGCACCAAGTACCGGGGCCAATTCGAAGAGCGGATGAAGGCCGTGATGAACGAGCTGGAGAAGTCACCCGACGTGATTCTGTTCATCGACGAGTTGCACACCATCGTGGGCGCCGGCGGCGCCTCGGGCTCGTTGGATGCTTCGAACATGTTCAAGCCGGCCCTGGCGCGGGGCGAGATTCAATGCATCGGCGCCACCACGCTGGACGAGTACCGCCAGTATATCGAAAAGGACGGCGCCCTGGCCCGTCGTTTCCAAATGGTGATGGTGGACCCCACCACGCCCGAGGAAACCATCGAAATCCTGCACAACATCAAGGACAAGTACCAGGACCACCACCACGTGGTTTACACCGACAAGGCCATTGAGCAGTGCGTGATGCTGAGCGACCGGTACATGTCCGACCGTTTCCTGCCGGACAAGGCCATTGACATTCT
>Ga0123336_10003894_pt1 | contig 12310 bp, 10 predicted proteins | sample SSSSmetaG_FD_96466 | JGI IMG/M metagenome (GOLD analysis project Ga0123336, IMG submission 96466) | Glacier valley bacterial and archeal communities from Borup Fiord, Nunavut, Canada, to study Microbial Dark Matter (Phase II) - ​SSSS metaG | ecosystem: Environmental > Aquatic > Freshwater > Ice... | reverse complement strand
CTGGCATTTGCCGATGGGTACCGTGGAACCCTTTGAGAACCCGCAGGACGCCGCCGTGCGCGAGGTGCTCGAGGAAGCGCGGCTCGAGGTGGACATGGTTCATTTTGTGAACGCTTATCTCGGCGTGTACGAGGACGGCTCTCTCGTGTTGCGCCTGGTGTGGCTGGCTCGAGCCGTGCCGGGTCAGGTGCTCAGCTTCGAGGGCGACGAAGAAATTATGAACCGGGGCTGGTTCACGCTCGAGGAAGTGAGAGCTTTGTATGCCGTGAGGAAGCTGCGAATGCACCACACTCTGCTGGCCTCCCAGGATGCCCACGCCCTGTGGCAGCGGCTGAACGGCTCGAGTTGACCCAGAGCTGATAAACCCGCTCTAACCTTCGTCAAGCCCGCATCCACAGGGCTTTTAATTTTGCCTTACCCAAACTGTGCCATACTGCCGTCATCTCGAGCGTTTTAATCTGCGTTCGCAGAGTGCGTCTCACCCCATATCCAGGAGAAAACCATGAATAAATACTTGTTAACCGGCCTGCTGGCCCTCGCCCCGCTGAGCCTGGGCACTTCTCTGGCCACCTCGATTAACTTGAGGTTGCTCGAGAGCACCGACCTGCACACCAACGCGCTAGGCTACGACTACTACCAGGACAAGGCCACCGGAGAGTACGGCTTTGAGTACACCGCCGGGGCGATTGCGATTGCGCGGGGCGAGGTCAAAAACTCGCTGACCTTTGACAACGGCGACCTGATTCAAGGCAACCCCTTAGGCGACTACGTGGCCAAAATCAACCCCCTGAAAGCGGGCGAGATGCACCCGATGCACAAGGCGATGGCGGTGGTCGGCTACGACGCGGCCAACATCGGCAACCACGAGTTCAACTACGGCCTCCCCTTCCTCGAGCAGGTGCTGAGCGCCGCGCCAATGCCCTACGTCAACGCCAATGTGTACACCGCAAACGGGCGCAAGAACGAGTTCATCCCGTACATCATTCTGAATAAAAAAGTGGTGGATAGCGACGGGAAAGAGCAGACGGTCAAGGTGGGCGTCATCGGGTTTGTACCGCCGCAGATTATGCAGTGGGACAAGAGCAATCTCGAGGGCAAGGTCACGGCCAAGGACATCATCGCCACCGCCAACAAATTTGTGCCTAAAATGCGGCTCGAGGCCGACGTCATCGTGGCCATCGCGCACTCGGGGCTGGGCAGCAACAACGCCGACTTTCAGGTAGGGGCCGAGAACGCCACCTCCGCGCTGACCAAGGTTCCCGGTGTAGACGTGGTGCTGTTCGGACACTCGCACGCCGAGTTTCCCGGCGCGGCCTTCAAGGACTACCCCGGTGCCGACGTGGCCAAGGGTCAGGTCAACGGCAAAGCTGCCGTAATGCCGGGATTCTGGGGCAACAATCTGGGTGTGGTGGACCTGGTGCTCGAGAAGGTGGGTAGCCGCTGGAAGGTGGTGGATTCCAAGTCCAGCCTGCGCCCCATCTGGGACAAGGTGGCCAAGAAGAATCTGGTGGCGGCGGACCCCCGTATCGCGGCAGTCGTGGCCGAAGCGCATAAAGGCACGCTCGAGTACGTGCGCGGCAAGGTCTCGGAACTGGTCGCGCCCATCAACAGCTATTTTGCGCTGGTGCAGGACGACCCCAGCGTGCAGTTGGTCAGCAACGCCCAAATTGCGTATGTTAAAAACGCGCTTCAGGGCACGCCCAACGGTAATTTGCCTATTCTGAGCGCCGCCGCACCCTTCAAGGCCGGAGGCCGCGCCGGACCCAACAACTACACCGACATTCCCGCCGGAACGCTGGCCATCAAGAACGTAGCCGACCTGTACGTGTTTCCCAACACCGTCAAGGCAGTGGTCATCACCGGGGCAAACGTCAAAGAGTGGCTCGAGCGCAGCGCCGGACAGTTTAGGCGCATTGACCCCAGCGGAGCCAAAGACCAGGTGCTGGTGGACGACAGCTTCCCCACCTACAACTTCGACGTGATGGACGGCGTGACCTACGAAATTGACGTGACCCAGCCCAGCAAGTACGACGGCAGCGGCAAGGTGGTCAACGCCGGGGCCGAGCGGATTAAGAACCTGAAGTTTGGCAGCGCGCCGATTGACCCCGCCGCCAAGTTCGTGGTGGCCACCAACAACTACCGCGCCTCGGGTGGCGGCAGCTTCCCCGGCCTGGACGGTAAAAACATCGTGCTCGACGCCCCCGACGAGAACCGTCAGGCACTCATTCAGTATTTCACCGCGCAGGGTAAGGTAAACCCCAGCGCCGACGGCAACTGGAAACTGACCCCCATCCCCGGTCAGAGCGTAATTTTCGTCTCGAGTCCCAACGCCGAGAAGTACCTGCCTGCCGGCGTGGTCAAGGTCAAGGTGCGCGACGACGGCTTTGCCGAGTACCGCATTAGCTGGTAAAAATTCGAGGGCACTCGAGCGGGAAAAGGGCGCAAGTTACGCCCGTACACCAGAATTTCTGACTCGAGCGAAATGAAGAGGCGACCCAGTGGGTCGCCTCTTTTGCTGCTTTTGGATTTTTGGCTCGAGCAGCGCCGTTTTCCCTCCCCTCTCAAAAATCCAGAACTACCGTAGGGGCGAGTGGTGTCTTGAGCAGAACGACACCTAGCGGGCCTGCCCGCCAGCTCGCCCTTTCTGCTTCAGCCAAAGCTTGAGGGCGAGCTGCCACTCGCCCCTACATCCAAGAATTCCAATCAGGAGCGGCAGGACTCGAGCCTCAACCTACTTGGCAAACTTGTAAAGCGTGCCGTCATAGCCCACCAGATACAGCTCTCCGGCCTCGTCCTCGCCAAACGATGAGATGGCGTAGTCGGTCTTCATCAGCTCTTCAGTGCTAAATTTCCCGCTCGAGTCGCGTGTGGTGGTCCATATCACGCCCGAGCCAAAATCTCCGAACACGTACTTGCCCTCGAGTGCAGGCACGTTTACGCCCCTGTACACGTAGCCCCCTGTGACCGACACGCCCACGCTGTGCGGATACTCGAACACTGGGTCTATCACTTTGAGTTTCTCGCAGCCGCTCGAGGGGTTGAAACAACTGTTCGCCTCCTTGAGCCGCCAGCCGTAGTTCTCGCCACCCTTGCTCGAGGCGGCCTGAAAATTGATTTCCTCGAGCTTGTTCTGGCCCACGTCGCCAATCCACAAATCGCCGGTTTTGCGGTCAAAGGAGAAGCGCCAGGGATTGCGAAGCCCGTAAGCCCAGATTTCTGGCTTGGCCCCACCCTGTCCGGTCAGGGGATTTCCCTTGGCCGCTATCGCATCGTTCCCGCTCACATCCAGGCGCAGCAGCTTGCCCAGCAACACGCCGGTGTTCTGCGCCCGGTTCTGGGGGTCGCCGCCCGAGCCACCGTCGCCCATACCCACGTAGAGCATCCCATCGGGTCCGAACTCGAGCTGACCGCCGTTGTGGTTGGCGTAGGGTTGCTCGATTTTGAGCAGCACCACGCCACTCTTGGGGTCTACCACGTTCTTGTTAGCGCTCGAGACGGTGTAGCGGGCGATGTTGGTGTTTCCGTCTCGGTCGGTGTAGTCAATAAAAAGCCGCCCGTTGCTTTTGAATTTTGGGTCAAAGGCCACGCTGAGCAGGCCGCGCTCTCCTCCGGCGGCGGTCAGGCTCGAGATATCCAGAAAAGGCTGCTCGAGCACCTTACCCGATTCAAAAATCACAATTTTGCCGCCCTGCTCGGTGACAAACAGGCGGTTTGAGCCATCGTTGGCATGTGTTGCCGCCAGAGGTTGCTGAAAACCGCTCGCCACCTTGACGAGCTTGACCGCTCCAGCCCCGCTCGAGAGCGCACAAGCCGTCAGTAATCCCAATCCGAGAGCCGAATAACGCATAGGATAATCCTCCAAGAAGAGTGTACGGTTTAGGTTCTCGAGCGCGGTGATACAGTCATGAAATTCTGGCACGGTCTGAGGCAGGGTCTCAAAACCCTATGGGACAGGCGACACGGGAATACCTCGAGCGTGCCCGAACTGGGCCTGAGCACACCGTCTGAGGCGTCTTCAGGCGGCAAACTAAGCCAGATGCCCACCGTGCTCGAGGCGAGGTGTTATCTCACCCGCGAAAACCCAGACCAGATTATGCGCTACTACGACGTGCGTGGCGCGAACAATCACTCGATTTTGATGGAGAGGCCGATATGGGCCATTCACCTGCGGGTGGGAAGCCGCATAGACGTGCGCGGACTCGAGGTTCCGGTGCGCGAGTTCGGCCTGCACGCGGTAGGGCGGACCGCGCTCGAAGCTTCAAAGCAGGTGGATTATACCGCCGCGCTCAAGGTGGACGTGCAGCAGGTGTTGGCCTACTGCATTTTGCACGACCTGCCGCTGTGGCTGTTCGAGGAAGGTGAGATTCTCGAGTTGCACGCTCGAGAATCGGTTTCGGTGGCAACCTGAACCTATTCTCGCTAGAGCAATTCACCGTCTCATGTTAAGCTCGAGCAGGAGGTATCCCATGCGTACTTTTAGCTTTATCGCTCTGCTTGCCTCGAGCCTGCTCTTTTCCTCGAGCTTGGCCCAGTCCATCACTTCGCAGAACTGGAAGACTCACCCTCGAGTGGTCGAGATTCGCAACATGTTTAACGATGTAGAAAAGCTGCTCAGCACCCGTTCGCTCAAAATGCAGGTCAAGACGGTGGGCTGCGGCGACTACAGCGAGACCCGCACCTTGCTCACCGCCCCCGACGGCGCGGCGCGGCGCTACGTGCTCGATGGTGGCTCGAGCGACTCGAGGGTGATTACCACCTACACCTACGACCTCAAAGGCACCTTGCGCTTCGCTTACGCCAAAGGCGGCGCGGTGAACGGCGCGAATGCCGAATGGCGGCAGTATTTCGGCCCCGACGGGCGGCGCTTCTGGACCGATTACCAGTGGCGTAAACAGACCTACACCTGGCCGGACGTGTTGGGCACCAGGGTGCGAGACCCTCGAGCGGAATTTGGAAAAAATCTATCTTGTACAAATTAAATTGAGCGTCAAAAAAGGACACTGCAAAGGTGTCCTTTTTTGACGCTCGAGATATATCAATCAATCGATATTTTGAGTCTTCTGCACTCTGCCTTCAGCCTTCTGCGACCAGACAAGCACGTCTACTCGCGGTTGAACTGGCGCAAAAAGGCTGGAATCTCATAGTCGTTGCTCGAGAAGGGAGCTTCCTTGCCGCGTGGCAGGGTGTCGAGCGCGCTCTTGGGCCGCACCAGGGTCGGAATCACGCTGGGGTCGGAAAATCCAGTGGCGATGACCGTAACGCGTACCTCGTCGCCCGCTTCGGGGTCGATGTTGATGCCGAAGAACAAATCGGGTTCGGAGTGCCCGGTGGCCTGCCCAATGATTTCAGCGATGCGGGTGGCGTCGTTCATCTGGAGGTCGTAGCCTCCGGTCACGTTGACCAGAATACTGCGCGCGCCCTCGATGCCGTGCTCGAGCAGCGGCGAGTGAATGGCGCTCTGAGCCGCTTCCTCGGCCAGATTCTCACCGCGTCCACTGCCGATGCCCATGAGGACCGGACCCGCATTGGTCAATAAGCGGCGCACGTCGGCAAAGTCCACGTTGATGGTGCCCTCGCCGGTAATCACGTCGCTGATACCCTTGACGCCGTAATACAGCACCCGGTCGGCAATCAGGAAGGCTTCCTTGACCGAAACCTTTTTGTCCACCGCGTTGAGCAGGCGGTCATTAGAAACCACAATCATGCCGTCTACCCGCTCGGCCAGTTTGCGGATGCCGTCCTCGGCCACCCTCGAGCGCTTGGGACCCTCGAACTTGAACGGGCGGGTGACGATGGCCACCGTGAGCACGCCCAGTTCGCGGGCGATTTCGGCCACCACCGGAGCACTGCCAGTTCCGGTTCCGCCGCCCATGCCCGCCGTGATAAAGAGCATGTCAGTGTCCTCGAGCGCGTCCTTGATGTGGTCACGGTCCTCGAGCGCAGCTTTTTCGCCGATGTCGGGGTCGGCTCCGGCCCCCAGGCCACGGGTCAGGCGGTCTCCCAGTTGAATGCGGGTATCGGCATGACTTTTGACCAGCACCTGCGCGTCGGTGTTGCCCGCAATAAACTCCACACCCTCGAGACCGGACTCCACCATGCGGTTGACCGCATTATTTCCTGCTCCACCCAGTCCAATCACACGAATTTTTGCAGCTTGCATCCTCATCTCCTTGCCCTAAAAACACACCCATTCTTTCTAGTGATAGAGCATAGCACTGTTCTTCACAGTGGATTCAACATGCGCCCTGACACGGTGAAGCTGAACCTGAACCACTCGAGCGTATAAACGGCCCCGCAGCCCTTAAGAGCGGTTTAAGACCCCCTTTTATATCCTGATTTCAGAAGCAAACGAAGCACCCCAGGAGGACGCAATCCAAAACTTTTCACTCGAGCCAGTTCCGCACTTTACGCCCTCACTCATAAACAAAAGGAGTTCCACCATGAAAAGCACCCTGCTCATCACCGCGCTGACCCTGACCCTGATTTCCAGCTTCTCCGCCCAAGCCGCCAACCGCACCGCTGTAGCTGCTCCCGCCGTGGCCGTTCAAGCCAGCGAAGTGAAAACCCTCGACCTCGAGCAAATCACCACCCAGGTTTCCCCGGAAATGCGGGCCGCGCTCGAGGAGATTAAAGCACAAGCGCTCGAGCAGGCGAAAGGGGGTTGGAATGCGTCTCCCAGCATCAAGAACCGTATGGGAAGCGGCAAAGTCTCGATGCAAGACTTTCACTTTTCGAGCGAAGCCCGCGCCGTCAAAGGATACGCGGTAAAGGCGCTCGAGGGCGGTGGATACGAGGTCAGCAACCCCTCGAGCGGCGAAAAAATCAAAATCTCGATAGGGATTTCTTTCAAACCCCTGACCATCACGGTATCCGCTGAGTTCTAATCAACACCTCCTCTCGAGCCATCCAAAGCAGCGGTGGGACACCAAAGCTTACGAACTCGAGAGGCACATACCCAAAAAGAAGCTCGAGCGCCTGACAACTGGCACTCGAGCTTCTTGCTTTGCTTTTGAAACTTGTCAATCTAGAAAAAATCTTTGAAAAACTCGCGCACCCGGTCAATGATGCCCTTGCCCTGCGCGCTCGAGTTGCTGGCAGCGCTCACCGGCGCTTTGGGGCGCACCGGCGTGGTGTCGATGCTGGCTTCGCTCGAGGATTTATCGGAAATCACGGTGACGTGTGAGGTACCGTTGACGGCGGTTTGCACCGGAGCAGGATTGGACGACCTTCCCGGCATCCCCTGGGTGCTTGGCCCCAATGCACTCTGGGGGGGCGCAGCGACAACCTGACGCCGCCCCACCTTTTCCTGTACCGGAGCCGGAGCGGCCACCATCTGCGGACTCGAGAGTGCGGCGTAGCGCAGCAGTCCCACCGAGGTGGCGTACAGCGGGCTGTCTACCACGTCGCTCAGGCCGCCGAGTGACCTAGGCGTGCCCACCCGCACCGGCAGGCGAAAACGGTCCCGAGCCAGCTCGGTCATGCCGCGCAGCAGGCTTCCGCCCCCAGTGAGCACCACGCTCGAGGCCAGCAGCTCCACCGGACCCAGCGCGTCGTCAATTTCCCGGCGTACCAAGTCAAAAATCTCGGACACTCGGGGTTTGATGACTCGAGACAAGTCAAAAGCACTCACCGTGGCGATGCCGCCAGGTTGGTTAATCTCGAGGCTGAGGTCAGGGTCGGCCAGCTCGGGCAGAGCCGAGCCGTGCTTGCGCTTGATGCGGGCCGCTTCCTCGGGCGGAATCTTGAACAGTTGTGACAAGTCGGTGGTCACATGGTCGCCGCCGATGGGAATCACCGCGCTGTGCGCCAGATTGCCGCGCCGGAACACCCCCACGTCGGTCACGCTGCCACCGATGTCCACCACGACCACGGTGGTCTCGAGTTCGATAGCGTCGAGCACCCCCAGGCCCGAGGCATAGGCTTGCAGCACCACCCCCCCGGTATTCACACCCGCCTCGTTCACGCAGCGGCGCAGGTTGGCCAGCGGCCCCGACGCCCCCGCCACAATGTGAACGTCCACCTCGAGCCGCACACCCTGCATTCCCACCGGGTTCTTGATGCCTTCCTGGCCGTCGATTTTGAACTCCTGCGGCTGGGTGTGAATCACCTCGAGATTGCCGCCCAGGTCCACTGCCTGAGCGTTCTCGATGGCGCGTTCCACGTCCTCGCGCTTGATTTCCTGATTGCGCCGGATGGCGGCCAGTCCGTGGCTGGTGATGGCCTTGATGTGCGAACCGCTCACGCTCACAAAAACCTCGTGAACACCCACCCCCGCTACCCGCTCAGCGGCGGCCATGCTTTTACGAATAGCCTCGGTGGTGCGCTCGAGGTTGACCACGGTGCCCTTTTTGAGGACATCGCTTTGTACAGTTCCTTCGCCGATGATGTCCAGGGTGCCGTCATAGGAGAGTTCGCCTATGACGGTGGTGATTTTGGTCGTGCCGATGTCCAGGCCGACGATGATGCGACTCTCCTTCATTGCTGGACGCTCACCCCCCAGGGATAGATATAGGTCATGTTGTGGTTTCCTGTTCCAGACTCCGACGCCTCGAGTAAACTCGCGTAACGGTACAGTGAGTCCAGAGATTCAACCCATAGGCTACCCTTTGTGCTCGAGATTCTCAACCCTGAAGATGCATAACTCACACTTTGCACCCCATAACCCTTAAGCGCCGCGATAGCTTCCAGGGCCTCGAGCCGTCTGTCCGGCCCCCAACCGCTGATGAGTGGACCTTTAAGCGCGCCGCCTGGAAGCACGGTTCCATCCTGTGCCAGCGCCAGAATCCGACCATCTTGCTTCACTCGAGCCACCGGAACCCGCTCGGTGACGCTGAGTTCGATGCTCGAGGGAAAGGTGCGGACAATTTTCATGGACTTGACCCAGGGGTCTCGCTTGGCCGCACTAGCATTGGTGGTGACGCCATACCACAGCCACGGCATATTGGGGCGCACCCCGGCCAGACGCTCCACCTCGAGCGCGGAGAGATGCAGGTTGCCCGCCACGCGAATTTGGGTGACTCGAGGATAGAAAAAGCTGGCCGCGAACAGGGCGGCGAGCAAAACGATGGGGAGGATGACTTTCAGGCGCATGTTTTTTGGGTTACGGGTTACGGGTTACAGGTTACAGGTTACAGGTTGTACGGACTCAAGCTAATTGCTAATCTCTCACTCCCACAACTCATACTCCCACTCGAGCGCCACCTCGAGCCGCTGCTCGACCTGACGCAGCAGTTCTTTGACGTCCGCTGAGGTCGCGCCGCCCAGATTGACCACGAAGTTGCCGTGCTCGAGGGCAATCATGGCCTTGCCGACCCGCAGGCCCTTGAGTCCGGCGCGGTCAATGAGTAGGCCCGCGCTCACCTTTTGGCCGCCCACAGTGGGGTTTTTGAAGGCGCAGCCCGCCGTGCGCGCTTTGGGCTGACCTTTGCGGGCGGTGTCTGAGTCGGTCATGCGGGCTTCGACGGCTTCGGGGGTGCTCGGCGTGAGTTTGAGGCGCACACGGGTGACAATATCGTTTCGAGGAATTCCGCTCGAGCGATACTGATAGTTTAGTTCCTCGGGAGCGTAGATGCGGGCTTCGCCGTTAGCGACGACCTCGAGTTCGTAGAGCGCGTCGAACATCTCGCCATAACGGGTTCCGGCGTTCATCCACACCGCGCCGCCCACCTGCGCCGGAATGCCCACCATGCCCTCGAGACCGGACAGGCCACGCTTTTGCGCCCGCCGCACCAGCCCCGGCAGGGCGCAGCCGCCGCCCACCCAACCGGTGACGTGCAGGGCGTCGCTCGAGAGGGATGGGTCGCGCTCGAGGTCTTCGGAAGAGTAGAGGCCACCGAGCTTGACCACCCGCTGCTCGAGACCGGCGTCCGAGACCACCAGATTGGAGCCGCCGCCCAGAATGCGGTAAGGCGCGCTCATCGCTTCGAGCAGCTCGGGCAGGTTTTGAGGAGTCCACACCTCGGCCTCGCCCCCCACGCCGAGTGTGGTCAGACGGCTCAGAGATTGGCGCTCGATTTTCATGGCCTTACCATACCCGTTTTTGCAGAGCCATAGGCCAGAAACAGCGGTCCTAGACGGGTGATGTCTCCTGCGCCCATAGTTAAAATCAAATCGCGCGGCTCGAGGGTGCGCTCCAGATGCTCGAGTGCGTTCTCAAAACTGCCCACAAACTGGGTGCTGGCGTGCCCCTGCTCGAGCATTCTGAGCGCAATGTTCTCGGCCCTGACCCCGGCGATGGGGCTTTCTCCGGCACTGTATAAGTCGAGAATCAGCACATCTTCGGCCCCCATGAGTGCGTCGGCAAAACCCTCCCAGAACTCGGCGGTTCGCAGGTAGCGGTGCGGCTGAAAGACTACCCTCACCCGGCGTCCACTTTGACGCGCCGCCTCTAGCGTGGCCGTGACCTCGGTGGGATGGTGGGCGTAATCGTCCACGACCAGCGCCCCGCGCCGCGTTCCTTTGACCTCGAAACGGCGGGCCGCGCCACGAAAAGTCTCGAGCGCCTTTGTTGCGCCCGCAAAATCACCGCCCAGCAGGTCGTTTACCGCCAGCGCCGCCAGAGCGTTTTGCACGTTGTGCCTTCCCGGAACATTGAGGCGCACCCGCCCCAAATCTTCACCCGCCTTTGTCAAGGTAAAGCTCGAGCCGTACTCGGAGAACTCGAGCAGGGTAGCCCGATAAAAGGCACCATCCTCGAGACCGTAGGAAAAAGCGCCCCACCCGTCCTGAATACGGGGGTCAAAGCGGTTTGACCCCCTGGACGGTTCGAGCGTGTTCCAGGTTTCCAACTCGGCCTGATGCCCCCTATGACTGCTCATTCCTATCACGTACTCGAGCGATTTCCAGTCCGAGCAGTACACCACCGTGACCGCGCCACGCAGATAGCGCACCGTGGCCTGGGTGAGGTGCTCGAGCGAATCCCAGGCGAAGTTAGGGCGCTTTACATCGCCTGCACCGATGTGGTCGGCCTCGAGATTGGTGAGCACCGCAATCTGAGGTTTGACGAACTCGAACAGCGGGTCAGACTCGTCTATCTCCGCCACAAAAGGGCCGCTGCCCAGCCGCACGTTAGAGCCGCCGAACTCGGGCTGGGTGCTGCCCACAAAGGCGGTGGGGTCGAGGCCCCCGCCCATCAGGGCCACGGCGGTCAGGCTCGAGGTGCTGGTCTTGCCGTGGGTTCCAGTAACACCCACCGACGCGGTGTTCGCCATCAAATCGCCCAGAGCTTCGATGCGGTAACGCACCGGGATTCCCTGCGCTCGAGCGGCTAAAACCTCGGGGTGGTCCTGTCTTATGCCCGTCGAGATGATGAGTTCGTCCACCTCGGGGCCAATGTGGTCGCTCGAGTGTCCCGGAAATACGGTGACACCCTGCTGCTCGAGCTGCACGGTGAGTTCGGAAGGGTTCTGGTCGCAGCCCGAAACCCTGTGGCCCTGCGCCTGAAGAAGGCGGGCAAGGCCGGAAACGCCGATGCCACCGACGGCCATCAGGTGATAGTGTTTGGCAGAGGGTTCTTTCATGCTGTTCTCGAGAAGCAGTTTACTCGAGCGAGTGCGCTTGAGAAGCTCAAAGCTCGAGAGTTTGCCCGGTCTCCACAACCCAAAAAGCAAACGTCAAAGGTCGAACGCTTGCCCGTTCCAGACGTTTGACCTTGACCACGGCTAACCACAGACGTTCAGCGAACGACTCATCTTCGCTCGAGTTCTTCCATCAGCTCGAGTTCCGCGTCGGTGAGAATGCGGTTGCGTCCGGCGGCTTTGGCTCGATAAAGGGCCACATCGGCCCGACCCACCAGGGTGGTGGTGGTGTCACCTGCGGTAAACAGGGTGACGCCGCCGCTCACGGTGAGGCGCGAGCCTTCCACGCCTACATCGCGCTCGAGGGCATATCTAAGCCGCTCGAGGGTAGTGGTGGCCTGCTCGAGGGTGGTCTGGGGAAAGAGGACCAGAAACTCCTCGCCGCCCCAGCGTCCCAGCAGGTCGGCGCTGCCCAACTCTCCACACAGCACCTCGGCAATCCGAACCAGGGCCTCGTCGCCGCGCAGGTGGCCGAAGGTGTCGTTGATGCGTTTGAAGTGGTCTACATCGAGCAGAGCAGCGCAGAAAGGAGTTTGGGTGCGCTCGGCTGATTCCATATTTTGCTGAGCCAGGGTGTACATCCGTCGGCGGTTGGGCAGCCCGGTCAGGGCCTCGAGCGCCCACCGCTGCCGCCGAAAGCAGATAAAAACCCGCCGCGAAGGCGCTGCCGCGACCTCTGGGCAAAATGTGCAGTGCCACGGTACACACAAACACCAGAAACCACACGTCGTCGG
>Ga0123336_10003892_pt1 | contig 12323 bp, 8 predicted proteins | sample SSSSmetaG_FD_96466 | JGI IMG/M metagenome (GOLD analysis project Ga0123336, IMG submission 96466) | Glacier valley bacterial and archeal communities from Borup Fiord, Nunavut, Canada, to study Microbial Dark Matter (Phase II) - ​SSSS metaG | ecosystem: Environmental > Aquatic > Freshwater > Ice... | reverse complement strand
GGCAAAAAGGTAGGGAAGGTCCTCGGACTCGAGCAGCGCAAACGCCTCGGGGGCGCGGAAGAAGTTGGTGACGGTGATGAGCAGGTCTTGCAGCAGCGGGGTCATCTCGGCGGAGTCGCTTCGCAGCAACTCGAGGTAGGCGGGCAGGTCGGGCAGCTCGTGAACCGGCAAGCGGCGGGCGATGCGCCGCCCCAGGGTAGGGCGCTTGTAATACGCAAAATCGTGTCCGGTGCGTTCGCGCACCAGCTTGAGCACCCCAAGCAAACTGGCCTCATTGCTGCGGAAATCGCCCAGTTCATCGGATTCGGCTTCACCCCACTCAAATTGCGCGGTTTGTGAGGGCTGCCGGGTGTCCAGGCTCTCCGGGTCTTGCGGGGTCAGCGCGGGAGCCAGCACCGTCTCGAGCAGAGAGGAGCGCTTCAGAACCCGCTCGAGCTTGGCCGGAATCTGGGCCACCGGCAGCACCAAGTCAATGAGTCCGGTCTTGAGCGCACTACGCGGCATCGCGTCGTACTCGGCCTCGAGCGGGTCTTGTACCACGGTGAAGCCGCCGCTTTCCTTGACCCGCGAGAGTCCCAGTGTGCCGTCGCTGCCGCTGCCAGACAGCACGATGGCCACCGCTTCAGGGCCGTAGGCGTCGGCCAGGGTGCGGAAGAAAAGGTCTATTTGCAGCCGCTGACCGCGCACCCGCTGCGGCTCGGTCAGGATGATGTGACCGTCCTCCATCGCCAGGTAATGGCTGGGTGGAATCACGTAAACGTGGTCGGGTACGACCTTTACGGTTTCCATCACCTGAATGACCTTTAGAGTGGTGACGTTTTGCAAAATCTCGGCCATGTGGCTTTCGTGCTCCTCGGAGAGGTGCAGCACCACCACGTAAGCCATGCCGTAACCGGGCCTGACCGCCTCAAAAAAGCGCTTGCACGCCGACACCCCGCCCGCCGACGCGCCGATGCCCACCAGAAAAAAACCGTGCTTCTCATGTATTCGAGCGCCGCTGTCTCCATCGGTACTGGCTGCATCAGTGATGGCTGCTTCCATGATGGCCGCATCGGTGACGACTTCGGGGCTGGGGTCTGGAACGCTGTTTGGCTCGAGGGGAGTGGTCATAGGGTCACGCGCTTTTGAGTAGGGGAGGTCCACCGCTGAGATGAACGTATAACCAAGCCTACTCTTAATTACACTCGCCATAATTAAGTTAACGAAACCTTTGCGCCTTTTAAATACAGCTCTCAATCCAGGCTGTGCAGCTCATGGTCTCGAGCGCGCTCGCTTGTACCCAGCCGCAAACGCACCATTTCGGAGTTCGGCTCGGAGTTCGGCTCAGAGTTCAGCTCGAGGTCAGAAATTGTGAGATGACGCGCTCAGGGTTCAAGACAATGCCAATTTTTTGACAGCGGTTGCTCGAGGAGATGTTAAGCTCGAAATTAACACCGGGACCCGCCTGAGCCAAACAAGGAATTCGCCTTAACGCCCCCCGGGGCGCGGCAGGCCAGCCCCCAAGGGAGATGGTATGACGCATTTAGTCCGTGAGTTTCACGCCCACCAAATTCATAGAACGGCCTACGCGCCTCCCAGACTCGAGCGGGTGGGTCAGTGGAGTTGGCGCACTGGAAGTCCTTGCGACATTATCGTCTGTGTGTCACCCAAGTCTCTATTTGAGTTGAGCCGACTCGAGCGAGGAAGCAAATGAATCCTATTCATCCAAAGGGCGGGACCGCTACCCTCCTACTGACCACCGTTCTGATGGCCTGTACAAGCTCGCCCGTTTCCCAACCCAAGCCCGCAGTTCCCGCTCTAAGCGACATCCTGGGGTTGGTGCAGGTGCAGGTGAGCGGTCTGGGCGACGCAACCCCCCGCATCCAGACCCGTTTTCTTCAGGTGAGTGACGCCCTCTCGAGCCAGAGTTTCACGGCATATACGGGCAGCACCACCCCGGTGCAGTTCACCAAGTCTGCCCTCAGTTTTTCCGACCAAGTGGCCTCGGGCGCAAATACCCGCTTTGTGAGCACTGTGCTCGACCTCCAGAATAATTCTTCGGTCAATTTCGACAATCTCACCCTGGTGGCGCTCAACTATCCCAGCATCACTGAGGGCGGAAGTGCAGTTGGTCAACTCAAGAATGCGTCGGATGCTGCTGTGAGCAGTCCTGCCGCCGTGGCTCGTAGCTTTATGCCCACTCACGCGATGGTGCGTAAAGCCGGTGCAATGGTCGTGCAGTCGGGTCAGACCAGCCTTCAGGTATTCAGCTCGAGCGAGGTAGCTACGATGGCCAGTGCCTTTGACCTGGCCGTTCCGACATTAGTTGGGGAAAGCATGTTGGGCTACGGATTTGTGGCCCAGAACCTCAGCGGTGGGCGGTCAATAGGGGCTAATGGATGCACTCTTACCCCAAACTGTAACAAAGGCGAAGTAGCGCTCAACTACCGCTTTCCCCGCACAGCAGCGTCTCGAGCCGAGGAGCCGTGGAGTTTTACTCTGGTTTTCGCCCTCATTAACGACAGCACCACCACCACCACCCAATCGCTCGAGGAACAAAACGACGATGCAGGCGTGCAGGCGCGGGCCTCGAACCTGGGAGCCAGCGGGGTTCGCACCCTGGCAGGCAGCAGCTACAGCGGTCCGGGCCGCATCACCGTGGGCGGCGCGCAGACGGCTGTTCCTGCACTGCCCACCTACCCGCAAGGTGCTTGGCTGGGGTCTGCCCCTACCGCGCCCACCGGGGCACTAGCCTGGAGCAACCCCGACACCTGGGGCGGCACCGTTCCCGCCGAGACCGACAGCGTGACCATTCCAGCGGGTAAAAAGGTGCTGCTGGACCGCAGCGTGAAGGTTAAAAACCTGACCGTGAACGGCAGCCTCGAGTTTGCCGAGCAAGACCTCGAGCTGACGGGCGATTACCTGATGTTGCACGGCAAGTTGAACGTGGGCAGTGCGACTCAGCCCTTCACCCACAAAGCCACCCTCACCTTCACCGGACAGAGTGGCGAGAACATCATGGGGATGGGGACACGGGGCATCCTGAACATGGGCGGTACGCTCGAGCTGTTTGGGGCGGCAGGGCGCACCCCCTGGACCCGACTGAGCGCCACGGCAGCTAAAGGCGCGACCCAGATTACGGTGGACGCGGCCTCGAGCTGGAGGGTGGGAGACCGCATTGCGGTGGCTTCCACCGATTACGACTTCGCTCAGGCCGAGGAATTTACCCTCAGCGCAGTGAGCGGCAATACCCTGACCCTCAGCGCGCCGCTGAAGTACGACCACTTCGGACAGGCCCAGAGTTTTGGCGGTAAAACGCTCGAGTCGCGCGCCGAGGTGGCGCTGCTGAGCCGCAACATCACCGTGCAGGGCGACGCGACCTCGGACAGCTCCAAATTTGGAGCGCAGGTGATGACCATGGACGGCGGTCAGGCGCACATTGACGGGGTGGAATTTGCTCGAGTGGGCCAGAAGAAGGCGTCCGGGCGCTACCCGGTGCATTTTCACCTGCTGGGCGACGCTGGCGCGAATTCTTACGTTAAGAACTCGAGCATCCATAATAGCTACAACCGCTGTCTAACCATCCACGGCACGAATGGGGTGAAGGTGCAGAACAACGCGGCTTTCGAGACGGTGGGGCATTGCTACTTTCTCGAGGATGGGGTCGAGACCGGAAACCTGCTCGAGGGCAATCTGGCCTTTGGGGTGCATAAACCTGCCGACGCAGACCGCCTGCTGCCCACCGATGGGCGGCCCAGCGCCTTCTGGATTACCAATCCCAACAATGTAGTGCGGAACAATGTGGCGGCAGGGGTGGAGTGGGGCGTGGGCTTCTGGTACGCCCTGCCCGAGAAACCGATGGGACTCTCGAGCGGCGTGGTCGGCGTATTTCCCCGCCACACCCCACTGGGCGAGTTCAGCGGCAACTTAGCGCACTCGAGCGGGGACACCGGACTCGACGTGGACCACGGCCCCGACGCGAACGGCAACATGACCGGAAACGCGCACTACGAGGCCCTGACCAACCCCGCCGACGACAAGAGCGCGGTAGTCACCACCACCTTTTCCAACTTCAGCGCCTATAAAAACCGCACTCGAGGCGTGTGGCTGCGCGGCACCGAGCACCGACTGGTGGGCGCAGTGCTGGCCGACAGCGCCATTGGCGCGACCTTTGCCTCGGATAACAGCTACATCCAGGACTCGGTGCTGATTGGGGAGACCGCCAACAAGGGCAATCCCCAGCCCTGGGAGAAGGTCGGACCCGATGGGCGTTCGCTGCCCTTTCCCTGGGACGATGCCAGCGACCCGCTGGCCGGAGGCTACAAGTATCCGATTCGTGGCTTCGAGTTCTACGACGGTCTGGTGGGCGCTAAAAACGTGACCTTCGTGAACTACACCGCCAACGCCAACCGTCAGGCAGGCGCGCTGAGCTACTTACGAAACAACCGCTTTTCTATCGTGCCGCAGAACTTTCTCGAGTCGGCCAGCTTCCAGAGTGCCAACCCGGTGTACCTCGAGACCCCTCACGCAGACCGCGACGGCGACCTCTCGGCGACTTTCGTGGACACTCAGGGCGCTCTCAGTGGCACGGCGGGCCAGAGCGTGGTGGTCAACAACCCTTTCCTCAAGACCGCAACCTGCACGCTCAAGAGCGAGTGGAACAGTTTGGTTTGTCCCAGCCAGTACACCAGCTTCGGCATCGAGCGGGTGGGCGGCAGCGGTGGCATCGTGCCGCTCAAAGTGGCTCGAGCGGACGGCACGCTTCAAACCCTGTCGGGTACCGAAGACGGCGCGGTCTCGAGCAGCGTGTGGAGCACGGTCATTCGCAACGCGCCCTACGACGTAACGCCCACCGGAACGCAGGGCCACTGGCGCGTTCACCTTCGCAACAGCAAAATTGGCGACTGGCTGCGGGTTTCGCTGCCCTGGAGCGCCGGGGTCAACGTCTACCGCGACTGGTGGATAGACAACCGCAACCGATTGATAGCCGCCTCGAGCCTCGCCGATTTGGACGCCTCGAGCGGGGATAAATACTGGCTGGGAGGCGGGAAGCTCTACCTAAAGTTGCAGGTTAAAAACGAACCCAATTACGATTGGGCCGCGCTCGAGGTGTGCTCGAGCGACTTGTGTTCCTGAACGGGAGATGGGGTTAGGACAGTAAAAAGAGAGTCGGAGTTTCCCCCGACTCTCTTTTGCTTTTTACCAACATCCAGCAGCATCCTCATTGGGTCAAGCGTGATAGCAGCGCGTGCAAACTCGAGCGCTCATTTTCGCCCAGCGGCGCGGACAACTGCGCCTCCATTGTGAATATTCTATACTCACTTGTATGGCCTCACGAGAAATATGGACCCGCACAATCGCTGACGCACTCCATCCAACCAAAGCATATAACCTGGATGGCGTGCTTAAACGCCTCAACATATCGCCGCCCGAACACCTTAACCCTAATAACAGTAAAAAAGTCTACGTACGTACTGCCCTTGAGGCGTCTGATAAAATTGACTTTGAAGAATTGGCAAAAAGGATTATTGAAGAGTTTGCTGGTGTAGATGACTATGCACTGCCTCTAATAGAACTTCAAAAGTTACTACCTAATGATGCTATGCCAGCGGTTCAAGTTTTATTGTTTGCTACGCGTTCAAAGCCACAGATTGGGTCTGTTGTACTTGATGGAAGTCTAAAAATCTTATCTGATGGAGGGGGTTTGAACTTTGACAAGCCTATCCCACAAACAGGTTTAACCTGGGATGACTTATTAAACTGGTTTAGTACAAAATATGGACCATTTAATACAGAGGAAGAGCGATTAAAAAATTTACATATTCGGATTACAGACGGAATCATGGGTTCAGAGGTTGAACAGTTGTTATTTTCAGCCTACTGGACATTCACTGTAAAGATGGGAAACTTTAATGCTCCTGCATTACTTCCGCAAGTTTGGTTACACTATGACCCACTTTCAGCTTACCAGAGAGGTGGTCAGTCTGCTTTTGTCAACCAACGTATGGATTTTATGATGTTTTTACCAGACAGGGTTCGTGTAGTTATCGAGGTGGATGGAAAACAGCATTATGCAGAGAGTATGGATACAAATGCTCCAGCTAGCCCTGCTCGATATGCAAAAATGATGAGCGAGGATAGGGAAATGAAGCTTCAAGGGTACGATGTTTATCGCTTTGGGGGAGCAGAGCTACCTAGTTTGATACCAGCCTATCAACTTCTCAGAAAATTCTTTCCACGACTCTTGAAGCGACATGGAGTGACTTTAGATTTCTGATTGCAAGCCCAAGCTTCTATTCAATTATTTGGGCTTTAAGCTGTTTTAATCTCGAGCGGCTTGTTCTCCCGCGCACTCTCATACGCCGCCAGCACCAAGCGCACGCTCTCGAGGCCGTCCTGTCCGGTGCAGACCACCGGCGCTCCCTCACGCACGCTCTTGATGAAGTTTTGCACTGCCAGCGGGTGTCCACCTTCGTCAAATAAATTGTGTAGGGTCACGTCTACATCGGCCCAGCCACCCCCGCTCGAGCGGTGAACGTGGCGCAGGGTGCGCTGGCCGAGCCTATTGGTACACTCGAGCGCGCCATCGGTGCCGTAAATCCAGAAACCTTCCTCCCAGCCAGTGGCGTTCCACGATGCTTCCACGCTGCCGATGGCTCCATTTTTGAACTCGAGCGAAACCACGCCCACATCCTCGACCTCGATGTCAGGGCGCAGCCGTCCGGTGCGGGCGTACAAGCTGCCCACCTCACCGCAGAAGTAGCGGGCCAAATCCATCATGTGACAGCCGTTGTCGAGCAGGGTTCCACCGCCCGAGTTGGCCAGCAGCCCGAACGAGGGCCGCACCGACTTGCTGCCGCCCCAGTCGTGGGCCTGACGCAGCCGCACAAAGCTCACCTCACCGATGGCCCCGGAAACGATGAGTTCCTTGGCCTTTTGCACCAGCAGATTCGAGCGCAGGTGGTGGTTGGTTTGCAACACCACGCCCGCCTCGGCGCAGACCCGAATCATCTCCGCGCACTCCTCGAGCGACATGCTCAGCGGTTTCTCGCACAGGATGTGCTTTCCGGCCTTCGCGGCCTTGAGGGTGCTCTCGAAGTGAAAGGCGTTGGGGGTGCAAACCGAGACCGCCTCGAGCTGAGCGTTTTCGAGCATCTCGTCGAGACTGCTGTAACCTTTCACGCTCCACTCTTTTTCACGCAGGATTCGGGTGGACTCGAAGGGTTCGGCAAAGCCCATCACCAGCGCGTGCGCGGCTAGGTAGCCTTTGTAGTGGGTGGTGGCGATACCGCCCGCGCCGACCAGACCGACGCGAAAGGGGGATGAGGTGGGGATGGAATTAGACATAGGAACAAACCTCGAGAGAATGGAATTGCTTCCAGAGTAGCGCAGACCGACCCGTTTGGCGAGATGCCTTCCAATCTTCTCGAGCATGGAAGGGATAAGCTACACTACTCACTCGAGGACCAAAATGAAAAAATCGCGCTGGAACCCGACTTCCCTGCTGCTAGCTCTCACCTTGCTGGCGTCTGCCCCCGTTCATGCTCAGGTGACTTCCTTGACCTCATCCACCTCGCTAATACGCCGCCCAGACGCTCCTCCGCTCGCCATGCGCGGCAGCCTCAAGGTCGGGGTGAGGACCCTCAAACTCAGCGACCCCGCCCGCAAACGGGACCTCACGCTCGAGGTGTGGTATCCGGCAAATCTCACAGCAGGTCAGCTCGAGGCCACGGTTTACAGCGCCCGAGCGGGCGCGCTGGACATCAAATTGCCCGGTCAGGCGCTGCGCGACGCGGCCCCGTTGACGGGCAAGTATCCGCTGATTATCTTGTCACACGGTCAACCCGGCTCGAGGTACGCGCTGAGCTACCTCACCGAGGCGCTGGCTGCACGGGGATTTGTGGTGGCAGCCATTGACCACACCGGGTCCACCTACGGCGACCTGACCCAGGCTTCTTACGTCTCGAGCATTGTAGACCGCCCTCTGGACGTGCTTTACGCGCTCGAGGAACTCCCCAAACAGCTTCCCAATGCCGATGGTCAGAACGTGGGCCTGCTGGGCTACTCCTACGGCGGTTACACCATGCTCAATAGCGCCGGGGTGGGCCTGAGCAAGTCCGACCTCGAGACGTACTGCAAGGCGTCCAACAACGAGGGACCCTGCTTCGTGCTGCCGTTCTTCGACCCGCTCGAGGCGGCCAGGGGTGCTACTGTCAAGCCCGACCCCCGCATCAAGGCGGTGATGGTGATGGCTCCTTACGGCGCGCCGTGGCTCTCGAAAGCGGCGCTCGAGTCCATGAAAGTGCCGCTGCTGGTCGGGGGCGGCAGCGCCGACGATGTGGCGGTCTACGCCCGCGACGCCAAAACTATTTTCCAGCGCTCCGGCAGCAAGCCCAAGTTTCTGCTCACGCTCGAGGGTGCCCTTCACAACCCCTGGGTCAACCCACCCCCGCTCGAGTCGTACAGCGATTTCAAAGAGTACGAGCGCTGGTCGGAACCCGTCTGGGACAAACAGCGCACCGGAGATATCGTCAAACACTTCGCCAGCGCCTTCTTCGGGGCTTATCTACAGGGCAGCACCGAAGCCAAGGGCTTTCTCTCGAGCACTCTACCCGGCTTTTTACCGCGCACTACGGTAGGAGTCACGCTCGAGGAAGGCAAATAGGGCGTTTGTACCCTTCACCCTTAAAACCAAGCTCAACACTCCTGACCGCTCGAGAAAGAACTTCTCGAGCGGTTTTTCTTGGAGAACCTGAAGTCCGAGAGCGGCACAAATTCACCCTCGAGCAGGCGATGATACACTGGGTTTCAGGAGGGAGCATGACCCTAACCTTGAATCCGGTTCTCGAGGCCCAACCTTTTCCCGTTCCCTTGCGCCTGCACCGCCTGAGCGTGGAGCAATACCACCAGATGATTCAGGCTGGAATTTTGCACAGCGGCGACAATATCGAACTGCTCGAGGGATGGCTGGTTGAAAAAATGACGAAAAACCCGCCGCATACGGTTTATACGCAACTTATCACCGACGAGCTGAGGCGGCTGGCGTCTCCTTCGATGTCGGTAAGGATTCAAGAGCCTATTTCATCGTCTGACAGCGAGCCAGAACCCGATATTGTACTGGCTCGAGGCCGCATCCGAGATTTTCTGGAGCACCATCCTCGGCCACACCAGATTGAATTGCTGATTGAGGTAGCCGACGCGACCCTAAGGCAGGACCAAACCCTGAAAAAGCGGCTCTACGCTCGAGCAAATGTTGCGGTGTACTGGATTGCCAACCTGCTCGAGATGCAAATTGAGGTGTGTGAAGAGCCACAGCCCGCCCTCGAGTGGCCCGACTACGCGCGAAAGGAGATTTTCCGTGCAGGCGAGAAGGTCCCGCTGGTACTCGAGGGGGAAACCCATCTGTTGAGCGTAAGCGACCTGCTACCTTAAATCCAATCGCTCTCTAGCCCACCCCAGACGCGCTCGAGCACTGAACTCCATCAAACTAAACTGAGCGTTCCGGCCTTTTCCAAAAAGAATTTCTCGAGCAGGTTCACCACCATCCTCGAGCGGTAATCCTTGGAGGCCCGGAAATCCGAGAGCGGCACAAATTCGCCCTCGAGCACGCGCTTTGCACCCTCGAGCGTGCTTCTGTTCCACGTTTTGCCCTCGAGAAAGGATTGAGTTTGAACCGCTCGAGCCGGAATTGCGGCCACACCACCGTAGGCCAGACGCGCTTTCACAATCACTTTAGAAGCATCTAATTCGAGGGCAAAGGCCCCCAACACGCTCGAGATATCGTCGTGGCCGCGCTTAGCGACTTTATACGCCGCCTGATGACTCCAGTTTTGACGCGGCAACACAATTTTTTCGATGATTTCCCCGCGCTCGAGAGCCGTTTTGCGGTAGCTGAGAAAGTAAGCGGCCAGAGGAATCGTTCGACGCTCGAGGCCCGAATTCCCGGCTCGAGCCATCACCACCTGGGCCTCGAGCGCCAGCAACACCACATTGGCGTCTCCAATGGGCGAGGCGCTGCCCAAATTGCCACCCAGCGTGGCCCGGTTGCGAATCTGGCGCGAGGCAAACCAGGGCCACAGCTCGCCCAGCAGCGGGAAAAGCCCTGTGAGTTCGCTCTCGAGCCGGGACAGCGAAACCCCCGCCCCCACCTCTACCCTATCCTCGAGAATCTTTACCTCGAGCAGTTCTGGAACGGCCTCGAGCGCAATCAAAACGCCCAAATCTTTGAAAGCGGTGGTTCGCTCGAGCGCCAAATCGGTTCCGCCTGCAATCAGGCGAGCTTCGGGGTGCTTCTCGAGTGCGTGTAGTGCGCCCTCGAGCGTGATCGGGCGCATAAACTGGGCCGACTCGAGCGCTTTCTTTGCAACTTGTGAATGCTCGAGCCGACTCAGGAAAACGTCATCCGCTTGGGGCTGCTCGAGCGCGTGCAGCGCGTCACGGATGGGCCTATACCCGGTGCAGCGGCACAGGTTGCCCACCAGCGAGTCTTCCTGGGCCTCCACGCGGCCTGGGCGGTAATACTCGGCAAACAGGCTCATCACAAAGCCGGGAGTGCAGTAACCACACTGACTACCACCCCGTTCGCCCAACTCGAGCTGCACCGGGTGTTGCTCTCCGGGCTTGCCGATGCCTTCGGCGGTCCACAGCTCGAGTCCGTGCGCCATCGGGAGCAGCATCAGGCAGGAGTTGACCGCGCTGTACTGCGGCTTTCCCTCAGAATTCGGCTCGAGCACCACCACCGTGCAGGCTCCACAATCGCCCTCAGCACAGCCCTCTTTGGTGCCGCACAGGTCGGACTCGCGCAGGTAGTTCAGAACCGTGAGGTTGGGGTCTACCCGCTCGAGCCGCACGCTTTTGCCGTTGACCGAAAACTCGAGGGTGGCGCTACTTTCCATGCCCAAAGTTTACTCCAGCGGTGCGACCTGTGCAGTAGCCCGGAGTGCGAAAAGGTGAATGTGGGATACACCCTCTGTAGGTTCTCGAGCGGGTAAAATAGCGGCATGACACCTCCCCGTAACACGCGTCAACGCGAAGAAATTTTGCGGGTGTTCAGTGAGGCAAAGGGGCCATTGAGCGTCTCTGAGGTGCTCGAGCGAGCTGCGCTTCGGGTTCCGGGCCTGGGCATCGCCACGGTGTACCGCAATCTGAAGTTGCTCCAGGATTCGGGGCAGCTCGAGAGTGTGATTTTGCCCAGCGGTGAAACCCGCTTCGAGCGCGTTGGACTGGGACATCACCACCATTTTCAGTGTCTGAACTGCAAGGAAGTGGTAGACCTGGATTTTTGCCCGGTGAAGCTGCCCGTCGGGACCACCCTACCTGGTGGCTACGCCATCGAAGGCCACGAAATCACCTTTTACGGGCGCTGTCCCAACTGCATTGAGACCCGCGTAGGCTCGAGACCCGCGTAAGCTCGAGACCCGCTAAGCTCGAGACCCGCTAAGCTCGAGACCCGCGTAGGCACGGCTTCGGCATATACAGCCTGACTAAAGCCTGAACTCGAGCCGGACTCAGTTAATAATCAGGGTTTAAGGCGCACACTCGAGCAAAGACTCCCTTTATGATTCCCAGCGACCCTTCTCCTGAATCCTCCGAGACCCCCCATCAGGTCACGCAAAATATCGAGACCATCCGCAAACTGAGCGACCCGCGCCAGCAGCACAGCGGCCTGCACCGTCCCATCGAGCGAGTGTTCGATTTCATCGCCCGTCCCATCACGCTCTACGTTTTGCTTTTTTGCGTGATTCTGTGGATGCTCTCGAGTCTGCTCGAGGGGGCTGTGATGCACCAAAGTTTCGACCCACCGCCGTTTTACGCGCTTCAGGGCCTGCTCACCGGCCTGAGCTTGTTCACCACCGTCATCGTGCTCATCGTGCAGTCGCGCCAGGGCAGGCGGGCCGAACAGCGGGCCGAACTCGAGTTTCAGGTGAATCTACTGGCCGAGCAAAAGATTGCCAAACTGATTGCGCTGCTCGAGGAGCAGCGCCGAGACAGCCCTTTTCTGAAAAACCGCGAGGACGCCGAGGCGATTCAGATGCAGCAGGGGGCCGACCCGCAGAGTATTTTGAGTGCGCTCGAGGAGATTGTCGAGGGGCCACCTTCCTAACGTCGGGTCTCGAGCAAACTATAGCCTTTCCTATAGATACCTGGTCTGTTTCAGGTTTCTCAGGTGAGCGGGCAGGCCCGGAAGGTGCCGTTTTGCCCAAGACGCGGGCAGGCCCGACAGGACTCTGTTGGCGAAGTCGGTAAGGGTGGAATTATAGGAAATGACCTGTGATGATAGGACATGTCCCTCCATCCGCACACGGTTGAGTCCATTCCAGAAGACACCTTTCGGGTAGCCCACG
>Ga0123336_10003891_pt1 | contig 12325 bp, 11 predicted proteins | sample SSSSmetaG_FD_96466 | JGI IMG/M metagenome (GOLD analysis project Ga0123336, IMG submission 96466) | Glacier valley bacterial and archeal communities from Borup Fiord, Nunavut, Canada, to study Microbial Dark Matter (Phase II) - ​SSSS metaG | ecosystem: Environmental > Aquatic > Freshwater > Ice... | reverse complement strand
GCCTGATTGAGCAATATAGGTTTCACGGCGCCTTGCTGGATGCTAATCTCGCTGGCAATCCGATCGACGAAATAGCGGCCGCATTAGCCGTTAATAATATTCCGTTCGTTTTTGTCAGCGGGTATAATAGGGGTTCGCTGCCGAAAGCATTCGACGCTGTGGAATTGTTGCCGAAACCGTTCGATGCCAATAGGCTGCTAGCGGCGGTAGCCAAACTTGTCGCGTAGAGTTCGATTTGCGCGAGCGCGGATGGAGCCAGACCGCGCTGCCAGATCGAATCAAACTCCCGCCGATCCCCAAAGAAGACATTTCAAAATCGATCTGCTAACCGCCTGTCCGCTTTGTTGTTCTGCAAAGAATTTGCGCAACGTCCGAAATGAGGGCGTATAGGCGTCGCGGCGGCACAGTTGAGTGAACGGCGGGAATCACCATGTCGGCGCTTGAAAGCGGCCCTACTGCTTTGCCACCAATCGGTGTCTTCGCCGATAAGTAAGGGGATGGCCGCTTTCAGGAACTGAGTTCGCCCTGCTGGAGGGCGAGAGTTGGGCGCGTAGGTGCCGGTGCGCCTCATCCCGAATGTTTGCTTCTTGGCGTGTCTGATCTGCCCGTGACGGTCAGGGTTGGGTCAAAAGCCGTCCACCGGCGGCTGACGAAGGTTGAGGTGCTCAATCCGTCGTGCTTCCGCCCGTGACGTGGTGGCGTAAGTGATCGATTAAGGCACCGATGAACACGCGCACTTTGGCCGAGAGACTGCGATGGCTCGAGTAGAGTGCGTGCGCATCCACCGCGTCGCTCGCCCATCCCGGCAACAGGCGAACAAGCGACCATCCACGATGGCGCCAATCCTGTGAAGATTTGGAAGCCAGCCGACCCGGCGCCACCGAGCAGCCTCTTTGCAACCGCCGCATCACACCAATGTCATGCCCATCACAATGGCCGGGTTACTCTTGAATGGTCGGACAGACGAACGCTTACGAAGCTAGGATGCAGTTAATCCTCCGTTGGCGTAGGGTCGGGAACATGTTCTGTCTGTTCCTGGCAGCTTACGGCGTCGTGATCCTTGTGCGAGACCCCAAGCTAGCGCAGCCATCGCATGCACTGCTCGTTGGGTCGCTGCTCGCCTTTATAGCCGCAGGCCAGGGTGCAATGACCATCTTTACTCTCCTGCTTCGGAAGTAGGCTTCACGCGCGTGGCAAGAATATCGCTCAGACCTCGCATCAGGACTGGCTTCCGAAGCGGACAAGCCGCGCAGGAGATCAGTGCAGCGGCGCCATGGCCGTATTTCCGTCATGAGGCCGGGCCGAGGGTCTCCGTAGGCTTGTTGGCGTTTGTCGAGCTTTTGTTGGTCATCATGCCGAGCTACTCAATTTCGTCGGCTGGTGCGTGATGCGCTCCTCTGCCAACGCGCCTGCTTGGGTCGGCTTACCGACCCCCAAGAAGGAGATGCACACCGAATTCAAAGGCGAAGCACTGGGCAGGGTCAAGAAGTGACTGCGCAATATCTCGGCATTGCCATCCTTCTAGTTGTTACATTGAATCACTCCAACCGTTTTGTGCGCGCCGGAGGCACGTTTCTTGTAGCGCTCGGGCTCTCGTTCATCGTTTTGTCAATCTATTTGGCTGATACTGACGGCACGTTCGCCGCGACGTCTGCTGACAACTTTCGACCCAAACTCCTCAACGCACAGGCTGTGGCAGCACTCGTCGCAATCGTGTTTCTCCTTTGGGCAACATGGCGCCAGTTATCCCGTCCGCTGACCATGGCCGTGTCCTGGCGCAATACGCCGGCCAGCTTCGGGTTGATATCGCGTGGCGCACATTGGGCAACGGCAACGCTCGTTCTCTGCCTGATTCCAATTGGGCTGTTTATGCAGGTTCTTCCGCCAGCCTCGCCCGATCGGGCAGTGTTCATGGCGGTGCACGAGACGCTTGGCGCAACCGTGCTTGTCCTCGTGGTCGGCCGCCTTGCCTGGCTAACGTGTAGTGCGCCGCCAATGGTTTCGCCGTCATTGCGCCCCTGGGAGAGACTGGTAGCTCGCGTCGTTCATCCGGCTCTTTATGCAACAATCGTCTTGTGGCCGTTGACCGGCATCCTGCTCACGGTGTTCGGCGGCCTCAAGCTGGAACTCTATGGTTGGACGGTGCCGTTTCCCGCCGGGACTTTATCTCCAGCCGCAACGCTTTGGCCGACACTGCACAACCAAGTCCTGCCCCTTCTATTTTACGCGATAGTTGCCCTTCACCTTGGTGCTGTGTTGAAGCATCACTTCATTACGCGTCGAGCGGAAGACGTTCGGAGGATGTTGCGGTAGTTTTTCAGTCGATCAGCAGGTATTCGTACGATGCAGCATGACCAAAAGCCGGTAGTGATCGTCACCGGCGCATCGTCGGGTGTTGGCCTGCATGCAACCAAAGCGCTGACCGTTCGAGGCTGGCATGTGGTCATGGCCTGCCGGGATCTGGCGAAGGCAAAAGTCGCGGCATCCACACTCGATATTCCCGACGAAGGTTTGTCGCTCGAACGAGTCGATCTCGGTTCGCAGGCCAGCGTTCGAGATTTTGTGGCCCGCTTCCAGGCGGGCGGTTTGAAGCTGCACGCGCTGGTGTGCAACGCCGCCGTCTACCTGCCTCTGCTCAAACAACCGGCGCGCTCACCCGAGGGATACGAGATCAGCGTGGCCACTAATCATTTTGGCCACTTTCTGCTCAGTCACTTGCTCCTGCCAAGCTTGCTGCCACTGAAGGGTCAAGCGCCTCGGTTGATCACGCTGGGCACCGTCGCTGCCAATTCCGAGGAATTCGGGGGCAAGGTGCCGATCCCGGCGCCGGCCGATCTGGGCGACTTGCGAGGTTTGGAGGCCGGCTTCCGCGAGCCTGTCGCGATGATCGACGGAAAACCCTTCAAGGCCGGAAAGGCTTACAAGGATAGCAAGCTTTGCAACATGATCATGAGCCGGGAATTTCACCGGCGCTATCATGCCAGCACGGGCGTCGTGTTCAATACCCTCTATCCCGGCTGCGTTGCTGACACAGCGTTGTTCCGCGACGCCCCAAAGCTGTTTCAGCAGGTTTTCCCTTGGTTTCAGAAGAACATAACCGGGGGTTACGTCTCTCAGGAGCTGGCGGGTGACCGTGTCGCCCAGGTCGTTGTGGAGCCTGGCTTCGCGCAGTCCGGCATACATTGGAGTTGGGGCAATCGTCAGCGCGTGGGCGCGGCACCCTTTGCGCAGGCTATTTCTGCCAAAGCAACTAACGCGGAACGCGCCGCCCGCCTGTGGGAGCTGAGCGCCGCAATGGTGGGTGTTGGCGCAGCCGCGTAGGCCAGAGGAGAAGGTAGGTCCGCGCTGTCGAACGGCGGCCGCTCGACGTTCGCGGACATGCGGCCTGTTACGGTTGGGCCTAGGCCTACGTAAATCGCGCCCATCGAAGCGGCCACTTCGCTCGCGATCAGCTCTAGTCGGGGCGTCGTCACGCACTTCCTGGACTGCCCAATAGCGAACGCCTCGGTCAAAATCCGACGGTCTGATGAACAGAGTCGATCTGGCTTGACGCCAGTCCCGCATAAGCAGATCGTTGATGGACGCCACGGAGCTTGGCGGCCGCTTTTCGGGTCTGCCGACCGCTTGTCAGCCTTGACACGACTGAATGACGGGCGACCTGCGTAGTAGCCGGCACATATCAGGAAAAGGACCCGTGGCGATGTCGTTTGCGTCGGGTGAAATGGTCGGTTCTGCTGACCGCAGATTGCCGCCGATATCCACCGTCGTATACAGCAGCCGCGCTCTGACCCCGTTCTCCGACCGGGAACTGCAAAATCTGATGCAAACGGCGCAGGCGCGCAATCATCAGGAACGCGTAACCGGCGTCCTGCTGTATGATAACAGCCGCTTCTTTCAGTGGCTCGAGGGGCCTGCCCAGGGCGTCGAGCGGATCATGAGCTCGATCCGCAACGACCGGCGTCACGCCGATGTCCGAGTGGTTGCCGAGCGCATGTCCACTTCTCGCCGGTTCGGCGGGTGGGATATGAAGCTGGCAGCCAGAGGCGCTGATTCCGCAGTGTGGCAGGGCGATATTCTGGAGCCGCCTGGCGAGATCATCGAGGATCTTCATCGCCAACCAGACGAGGCCCCGACGCTGCTCGTAAAGCTCGTGCCGTCGCTGGCCGACCTCGGCGAAAGTCCGTTGGCAGCGTCGCTCAAGGGTAAGACGCTGAGCGGCGCGACCGCGAAGGTGCTTAAGAACGTTTTTCTGAGCAAGGTAGTCCCGCTGCTGCTGAACAGCCATGGGCTGGCGGCCACGGAGGCGGAACGTTTGGAGGCGAACCTCCGTGTATCGGAGTTCGCCGAACTTCTATTGGCGACGGACCAGGCGGCGTCTCTCGCCTTGATCCGAGAGCTAAGGGGGGACTACAGCGACCATAAGCATCTGTACGCGCCGCTGTTCGAGCCGGCAGCCCGGTCACTCGGAGACATGTGGGCGGACGACGCGGTAAGCGAGTTCGAAGTGACTCTCGGCCTTTGCCGGCTTCAATCGGCCGTCCGGCTGCTGGGCGTCGACACGAAGCGGGTGGCTCTTCATGGCGAGCAGCCGCTGGTGATGATTGCGCCGGTGCCGGGCGAACTTCACCAGCTTGTGGCGGCACTGGATTCGGAGTGGCTTCTGAGCAAGGGCTGGACCCCGAAGTCCGAGTTCCCCGCCGACGACCGCGCCCTGACGGACCTGCTTTCCACCACCTGGGTAGACATTCTGGACCTTTCGCTCAGTGCCGCATTCCGGCGCGAGGAGTCCCTGCCGAGCCTGAGCAGAACAATCATGCTGGCGCGCCGCGCGTCGTTGAACCGTAACGTGGTGGTCGTCGTCGGCGGCCGCACGTTCGTCGATGACACGACGTCTGCAATGGATGTCGGCGCGGACCTGGTCAGCCGGACGTCGGTGAATTTAGATCGCCGGATAGTGCAGGGATCAAAGCCCGACGCGGACGATGGCCAAACCTGAGCCGAACGGGCGTGCGTGCCGATCGAACTTAGCAATTCGATGCCAATTCGGGCGCTGCTCGACTGACGATCCCAGATTATCGCCGGACCGGGGGTACGCCATAGAACGGGTAGGATAAAACGCGTCAGCTTCTTGCCGCCGGGGCAGGTATATCGATCGTGCTTGTGGTCGTAGACGAAGTCGGACCGTGCGAAGGTGCCGTCCGTTCGAGCGGATTTATCGAACACCGGGATATGCGGTTCGATGCTGCGCTCGTGCACCAACGACGCCAGGTTTTTCCGGACCCGTAGCTGGCATCCGCCACGAGGCGTGCGGGCCAGATGCCGAACCGCTCGCTCACTCGGTCGAGCATCCGATGCTGTGCCGTGACTTCGGCCTGTCGGACGGCCGTGGTCGGCTCGACATCCAATATGACGGCGCACTTCAGATCGATCAGGTAATCGGTGCAGCAGGCAAAGAAGGCCAGGCCGCCATTTGCTGCGGTCCAGCGCGCGGCGGGGTCAGATGGTGAAAGAAACTTCGGCACCACCGGCGTCGCCGCTCCGAACGCCGCGTCGTCGAGCACGGCGAGGTATTCGCGTATGGCGTAATTGGCCGTATCTGGCGGCAGCCCCTCGCTGCCGGGCACACCGCGTTGGCGAGTAGAGCGTTAGCCGATCAGTCTGGATCATATCCAGCGGCTACGAACATATTGGTGCACTCGTTTGGCGTTATGAGTCTGAACAAGCTCCGACTCGGGGCCGCGGGATAGAGTAGATGAACAATCGCTTGTCGTGCCCATCGGCGTTGGGACCCCCCGCCGATTTACAATCCGCCGGATTTCCTGGGCGATCTCTTCGGGCGAAAGAATGAAATCGATGCAGCCGCTGGCAATGGCGCTTTGCGGCATGTCGGGCTGACCGGCCGTATCGAGCTTCTGGGCGATCGTGATCCCTCCAACGTCTCTTATGCCGCACAGCGCGGCCGCCCCGTCTCCATCATAGCCCGAAACGATTACGGCGATCAGATGGCCGGTCCAGTGCTCGGTCAGTGAGCGCAGAAAGACCGTGATGACATCGGGCCAACCTCTTGGCTTTGAAATCGGCTTTAGTCGGAATTCGCCGTCTAGGACGTGAAGATCACGTTTTTCCGGAATGATGAACACGCAATTTGGGCGCACGACCAAACTGTCTGAAATTAGTTCTACGGGCATGGGCGTGTAGCGCGGAAGAATCTCGTGCAGCATCGTCGCCACGGTCCGCAGGTGGTTTACGATCACAATTGCGACGCCCATGTCGGCCGGCAGATTTTTTAGCAGTCGCGTGTATGCGTCGAGACCGCCAGCAGAGCCGCCGACACAAACGATGGGGAAGTCTTTCGCCATAGTTGAGACCGCCTATGCACCAACAGGGTAAGCTTGCCGAGAGCAATATGCCTGCGGCAGCAGACCTCACGCCGACGGCGCTACCTTGAGAGTAATTGCCGCACTTTTCGGAAACCAGCTCAGCGCGTTCCTAGTGACCAGAATTCACGGCTCTGGCGCATAGACCGCGTATTTCCTTATCCAGCTGCGCGCCCGTGAAGGGCTTCGGAAGACGGACCTCACCTTGAATCCGCACTGGCAGGGTCTGCTCGCCGACGCCGGTAAGTAGCAACACCGGCAGGCCACGCTTCAGAAGCACGTCAACGACAGGATAGGAATGGCCGCCGCGGATGTTGATATCAAGGATCGCGCAACTGAATGCCGCGGATGTGGCTAGGCCCAGAGCTTCATGGAGTTCGGCGATCGGACCGATGACTTCATGACCCAGCCCCTCGACAGCGTCCTCGATGTCCATTCCAATCAGAGGCTCATCTTCGACCACGAGCACCCTCAGCCTCGCCGCGCATTCAGTCATTTCGAAGGTGTGTCAGCGCGTCCGCGGACCGAAGGCGGCCAATATCCTCGGTAAGCGGTACCAAGATCTGGCACCGAACCCCCGCTTCGAGAAATTCGCGGTTCACTTTCGCCTTCAGCCCACGAACCAGACTGAGCTCGATGAGCTTCGTACCGAAGCCTCGGCGGGAGGGAGGAGCAACAGGGGGGCCGGCGGATTCTAGCCACATAATTTCAAGCTCTGACTTGCCGTTCACTCCCGTAACGCGCCAAGTCACTTTAAGATGCCCCCCCTCGGTCGAAAGTGCCCCGTATTTAGCTGAATTCGTCGCCAATTCGTGGATCGCCAATGCCAGGTTCAGGTTGGCCCTCGATGAAAGAACGACATCGGCGCCTGACATCACCACGTTCTGGCGCTGCTTGTAGGGCCGCAGCTCAGTCGCAACGAGCTCAAGCAGCGAGCCTTCTACCCCGCCAAGTTCGGTCAAAAGTCCATGGGCGCGTGAAATCGCCTGTATTCGACCCTCGATCTTCTCCCTCGCCGCCTCGGCGGTGCCTCCCGCCTTTAGCGTTTGGCTAACCACTGACGAGACGACCGCCAGAATGTTTTTCACGCGATGATCGAGTTCGGCCATCAGCATCTCAGCGTGCTGTTCGGCAATTTTTCGCATGGATATGTCGCGCGCTACGGCCGACGCTCCGATGATCATGCCTTGCGTGTCGCGCATCGGTGAGATCGTCAATGATACGTAGATCTCCCGGTCGTCTTTGGTTACCCGGCTGATGTCGATGTCGGTGACGGGCTTGCCTTGGCGCAGGCGGGCCAAATTGGCCGGCCATTCGTCGATCTGCACGTCATCCAGCAGGGTGGACATCGGCTGACCGATCATTTCACGCGCCGTATAGCCATAGATCTTCTCCGCGCCGGCGTTCCAACTTGTGATCGTGCCTTCGAGATCGTGGCTGATGATCGCGTCCTCGGAGGATGCGACGATGGCCGCGAGGTGCGCCTGGTCACGCTCCAGCTTTTTGCGTTCCGAGATATCGATGAGTGTGATGACCACGCCGTCGATGACGTTGTTGAGGTCACGGTAGGGTTTGACGCGAACCAGATAGGTCGTCGCTCCATCTGTGGACTCGGCTTCGCGTTCAAGCGAACCCAGATCACGCAGGACTTTGGCGATGTCTTGAGTCAGGGCAGAACCAGCCAGGCGGGACGCAAAATCGCTGATCAGACGACCTTCGTCGCCTTGTCGCACGTTGAAAATATCGGTGATCGCAGGCGTGAATCTTCGAATATGTGAGCCGTTATCGAGGAATAGCGTAGCGATCGAGGTGCTATCGAACAGATTAGCGAGGTCGCTGTTGGACCTGACCAGACTATCAGCACGGTTGTTCAACTCGGCGTTGACGGTATGAAGCTCTTCATTCGTTGACTGCAGTTCTTCTTTTGAAATTTCCAGTTCCTCAACCGTGGAATGAAGCTCCTCGTTGACAGATTGAAACTCCTCATTGGAGCTTTGCAGCTCCTCGTTCGCCGTCTCGAGTTCCTCCGTGATCGTCTGCAGCTTCTCGCGCGCCGCGATCAGCTCGCTGTGTCCGGGATCGACAGCGGTCACGCCGTGGCCAGGCTTGTCGGGACCAGGCTTGTCGGGACCACCTGACGCCGGGGCGGACGTGAGTTCCTGGAACGCAAGCAGTAAACATCGTTGCCCGCCCACCGGCTCCGCCATCGGCTCGGCGATCAGGTTGATCGTGTGTGCGTGGCCAGCGACCTCAAAGGTGACGTGTTCTTGGATCGACCGTTGTTCTTCGAGCGCTTTGCGAACCAGACTCCGAACGGGCGACCGTAGCTGGGCGTGCAGCATCCGAAAGAGGTTCAGGCTGGCGCTTCCGCTGGCCGGCTCCATGAATTTCGCAACGGGTCCCGAGAACCGCTGAATCTCGTGCTGGCCGTCGAAAACGATGTAGGCCGGTGCGTATTGCGCGATCATCCGCGCGGCCTGGGCGTCGATGCCATCAGATTCAACGCTTCGCTGCGTGGGGGGCGCGGTGATCATGCGGCTGCCTGACGCGGACCGGGGGATTTCAGCGGGGACGTCGAGCCGCCTGAAGATCCGGCTGCGCTTGTCGAACGCCTTAAAAAGACGCGCACTGGCGGCGATGGCCTCAGAAGGGCCGAGCCACAGGAAACCATAGGGTTTAAGTCCGTAGTGGAAAGTTGTAATGACCCGCTGTTGCAACGGGGATTCGAAATAAATTAATAAATTACGGCACGATATAAGGTCAAGTTTCGAGAAAGGCGGATTCTTGACAAGGTCATGCGTGGAGAAAACACATATGTCGCGAATGTGTTTGGCAACCCTATAGCGCTGACCTTCTTTGACGAAGTTCTGTTCTAGTCTCGCGGCCGTATTATCAGCTTCTATAATATCACTATATAAGCCCGCACGGGCGACCGTGACTGCCCGATCATCTATATCGGTGGCGAAGATCGTGACGCGTCGGATGGATTCAGCGTGCGACAACGCCTCTTTGAAGACAATGGCGAGCGAATAGGCCTCCTCACCCGTGGAACAGCCGGCGACCCACACGCGGATTGGTTCTTCAGCGCTTCCCTTGGCGATCAGGTCCGGCAAGACGGTTTCGGCCAAGGCTTCAAACATGGTGGGGTCGCGAAAAAATCGTGTAACGCCGATCAATATCTCCCGGAACAACAGTTCGGGTTCATTCGGCAGCTCACGAAGCTGCGCGATATACTCAGCGGGGTCTTCGATATGGAGCGCCTGCATTCGTCGACGAACGCGGCGCATCAGCGTGCTGGACTTGTAGTGTCCAAAATCGCGGCCCAGGCGGCTGTTGAGCACAGCGCAGATGGTCACCAGGGGATTGGCCCGGCTCGATCCCGACGTTCCAGACAGGTCGTGGTTCGATTCACGGGATTTGAAGTTCCGATGTTCCAGCAGTCGCGCCGGCATCTCCTGGGGTTGGAGGACGTAGTCGACGAACCCGCCGGCAGCGGCGCTCTGTGGCATGCCAAACTTGGCGTGATGATCGAACGCGGCTTCGCTCAGGGTCAAGCCGCCAGCTTCCTTGATCGCCTCGATCCCGATCGTCCCGTCGCTTCCGAACCCCGACAGAATAATACCGACAGCGTTTTCACCCTGATCCTTGGCGAGTGATACCAGAAAGGTGTCGATCGACGATCGCCGTGCCGTTGGCGTTTCCGGCAAGGCGACCTGCAATACGCCGCCTTCGATCTTCAGGATCGTGTTTTGCGGGATGACGGCGACGGTGTTCGGTGCGGCGATGGTTCCCTCGGCGGCCCTCACAACGGGCATCGAGGTGCATTCGCCAATAATTTCGGCCAAAGCGCTGTTGTAGTCCGGGTCCAGATGTTGGACCAACACAAAGGCCATGCCGCTATCAGCCGGCATCTCCGAGAAGAACGACCGGAAGGCGTCAAGACCGCCGGCCGATGCGCCGATGCCTACGATCAGATGGCCAGCGCGGTCAGGCCCGTTGTTGGTTGGGCCGCCCTCCAACGTGACCTTTGCGGCTGACGGCGGGCCTCTGGCAGCTTGAACGCGTGGAGTTGATCGAGGTTTGGCCATGCCTATGAATTGACACGCATTGCCGTGCACACAAAGACTTTATCAACCGGCTCAGAGAACACCGAGATCAGAGCCCGGCTGCGGCAACGGCGGCGCTGATTTCGCGACGCAACGTGAGTCGGAATGCGATTTGTTTTCGAGGACCGAAAGCCTGCAGGCATCCGAGCAGCGACGCTCGCAGGAACCCAGCTAGACCCGGTAATGTGTGAATAAGCGTGTCTGGTTCCAGGCGACGAAGTCAACCACCGAACGCGGCAATGGGTCGGATGCCGCCGAGAGGCTGGAAGCGGCGAATAGTAGCTTCTCACTCGGAGCTGACCGAAACCTTCCGGTCGGCTATCGGCCAGCTTCGTCCATTCGCAGTCCCGCGCGCCCAGGGTTTACCATTTGGCTCGCGATCGACGTCTCAGCTTATGCCGAGGCCGCGTTTGTGGTCGAAGGTCCAGTTCACCCCCGTCGGTGTCGCAACACCGGCAATCTGGCGACCCAGGTGTCGCTCCAGCGTCGGTGTCCACGGCACGAGGCTGAAGCCGAGGCCGTCGTCGATCATAGCGAAACGCCCCGAGGCGAGCGTCACTCGCTGGCGGTAAACGCCGGCCATGTGCTCGCCCTCCTTCACTGTTCGGGCCGGCAACCCTGTTCCCGCGGCGAGGCGCTCGCCGACAGCCGTAAGCTCGCGTTGGCGCAGAGTGTCGAGCAGGTCGCGCGCGAATAGGACGCGCTGACCCTGCCGGCGCGCCAGCCCTTCGCCGACCAGGTGCTCGGTCCGGCGATCAAGCGCCGCGCGGACCTCGCCTCCGAACCCGGCCTCGCCTAGAGCCGCTGGTTCCCGCGCGATCAGCCGGCGGTCGAGCCAGGTTGCGCCGTGCGCAGTGGTTTGCGCCTCGACACTGAGGTCGGACCGCACCGCCAACGCCACGCGCTCGCGGCCGCCAGCATCGATGAAGCGTCGCATCTCAACCACGCCCTCCGGCGCCGCATCGCTGGTAGCGTCGAGGTCTGGCAGGCGCAGGTGGTGGACACGCCCGTCTACGCCATCGACGATGGCGTATGCCGTCCCCTTCAGCTCGTCGTCGAGGCCGCGCGCGACGAGCTTTCCGATGATTGGCCGGTCAGCATGCTCTCCGGCGACAACCCATTCGGACGGGCTCCGCTGGTTCATCGTCCGATGCAATCGCTTGATGATGTCGCCGCGGTCGCCGAGCGCGCGTAGCGAGCTCTCCGCGACGGGGCTCAACGTCCACTGTGCAGGTCCAGCCGGCGTTGCCAGCCCAAGCCGCTCTAGCTTTCGTATTCGGCCAAGACGGGCGTGGTGAGGAGCGTCAGGCCGGAGGGCAGCAGCGGGCCGAAGATCGACGACGCCGTTGTTGTCAGCGGCGTCCCGGGCGAGGCCGCGGTCGAGCGGTGTCCAGCGGTCGGCATCGACCTGGGCTTCGAGGCCGCGCCTGATCTCCAGATCCGTGCGCGGTCCGAGCTCCATCGTGACCAGGGTCTGGGCACGCGCGCGCATGCCTTCGCGGATGTAGTCGCGCGAGATGACAAGGTCTGCGCCGTCGTCGGTCCGCCCGCGGACGAGGAGATGGACATGCGGATGCTCGGTGTTGTGATGTCCGACCGCTACCCACTCCAGCCGAGTGCCAAGATCCTGCTCGGCTGTTGTCATCAGGTCGCGGGTGAACGCCTGAAGATTGGCCATCTCGGCCGCGTTCTCGGGCGAGACGATGAAGCGAAAGTGGTGGCGGTCGTCGGCGCTGCGCTCGGCAAATGCGCGACCATCGGCTTCGTCGTGCTCGGCATCAAACAGGCGGCCGGGGGTGCCATCCTTGGTAACCCCGTCGCGCTGCAAGTACGCGACGTGGG
>Ga0123336_10003889_pt1 | contig 12328 bp, 8 predicted proteins | sample SSSSmetaG_FD_96466 | JGI IMG/M metagenome (GOLD analysis project Ga0123336, IMG submission 96466) | Glacier valley bacterial and archeal communities from Borup Fiord, Nunavut, Canada, to study Microbial Dark Matter (Phase II) - ​SSSS metaG | ecosystem: Environmental > Aquatic > Freshwater > Ice... | reverse complement strand
TCGCCGAGGGAGCTGCCGCCGATCGACTCCACCCACTCGCCGAGCTGCGTCGCCGAGGCGGCCGGCGTGCATTGCTCGAGCGCGGCTGCGAAATCGCGCGCCGTCTGCCAGCGCTTGTCGAGGTCGCGCTCGAGGCCACGCATCACCGCCTGGTCGAGCGCCTTCGGCAACCCGGGCGTGACGGAGCTCGGGAGCGGCACGGGCTCGTCGAGGACCTTGCGGATGACGCGCCCCTGGTTCTCGCCCTCGAAGAGCCGCTCGCCGGTGAGCGCCTCCCAGAGCACGACCGCCGCCGAGTACACGTCGGCGCGGCGGTCGACCGCCTCGGAGAGCAGCTGCTCCGGCGCCATGTACGAGATCTTCCCCTTGATCGATCCGTCCTGCGTCGTCTGCGCGCGGTGCGCGGCCTTGGCCACCCCGAAGTCGAAGATGCGCGCCACGCCGTCGACGCCGACCATGACGTTCTGCGGCGAGACGTCACGATGCACGATGTGCAACGGCTCGCCCTGCTCGGTGGTCGCCTCGTGCGCAGCGTGCAGGCCGTGGAGGACGCCCGTGACGACGGTGACGGCCAGCCGCGGAGGGATGCCGCCCGGCTTCATGGCGCGCCCGAGCCGCGAGAGCGATTCGCCCTGCACGTAGTCCATGACCAGGAGCAGCTCGCCCGCGTCGTGCACGACGTCGAGCACGGCCACCACGTTGGGGTGGCGGATGCGCGCCGCGAGCCGCGCCTCGTCGAGGAACATGTTCGCGAACTCGCCGTCCCTCGCGAGGTGCGGATGGAGGCGCTTGATGGCGACGGTGCGCGAGAAGCCGACCGCGCCGAGGAGCCGCCCGAGGTGGACCGACGCCATCCCTCCGGCCGCGATCTCGTCGTACACGACGTACCGCCCGACCACGCTTCCGGCCTCGTTCGCGGCAGCCCCCATACCCCCTGATTTTACGGGTATCGTGGGCCAGACGCGAAGACAAAGCGGTGATACAACCGGCCTTCGCAAATGACGCTCGATCGCTCCATCGCGGGCCGGCAGGCGACGTCGTCCGACATGCCCGCGCCGTCCTCCATCGTCGCTGCGCTCACGGTCTACGTCGAGCCGCTCGTCGCAGATGCTCGCGTCGCCGTCCTGGGAGACGGTGAGCTCGGGCTCGACGTCCGACTGCTCGAGCTCGGTGCGCGAACGGTGCACCTGTACGACCCCGACCCCGACCGCGTCGCGCGCATCGCCGACGAGGTGCCGCGGGGCGTCTCTGCGCGGATGCTGCGCGACGACTTCGACGTCCGCGACGGCGCGTTCGACCTCGTCGTGATTCCCGACGTGGGGGGCCTCCCCGATGCCGCGGGCGCCATCGTGCGGCTGCGGCGCATCCTCGATCCGCGCGGCGCGGTGGTGGCGATGGGCCGGGCGCGGACCGCCGGCGGCGGCGGGGCGCTGTTTCCCGAGCTCGTGCCTGCGACCATCGAATACGCGGAGCTCTACGACCTCTTCGCGCTCCAGTTCGAGAACGTCACGATGACCGGCGTGCTGCCGTTCAACGGTGTCGTCTTCGCGGAGCTGGGCGCGGGCGACGACCTGACGGTGAGCGTCGACACGCGGCTCGTGGAGCCGGAGCCGCCGGGCATCTTCGTGGTGGTCGCGAGCCGCGATGAGGAGCCGGTCCTCGACCCGTACGCCATCGTGCAGATCGACCGCGAGGCAGACGCCGAGCAAGACCCGGACGCCGTCGATGACGTCGGGGGCCTCCGCACGCAGCTCATCGACGCGCTGCCGGTGGCGGTCGCGATCCGCGCGCACGAGGACGCCCTTGAGGCCGCTGCGGCCTTCGCGGCGATGCAGCTGAAGGCGGAGATCCTCGCGCAGCAGCTCGAGGAGCATCGCGCGCGTCTCGCGTCCGGCGAGCAGCGCGCCGCGGAGCTGGAGAGCATCCTCGCGGCCGCGCAGGTCGCGATCGGCACGCTCGAGCGCCGGCTGATCGCCGCCGAGCAGGGCCTGCGCGAGCGCGACGACCGCATCGCCGCGCTCGACGCGGAGCTCGATCAGCGCGACGAAGCCGGCGAGAACGCGCTCAGCACGACCTATCTCCAGCCGGCGGACCTCGCCCACGCGGTGGCACGCGCCGAGCGCGCCGAGCGCGCCGAAGCAGCGCTGCTGCTCGTCGCCGATGCGCACGGCGCGGAGACCACGGGCATCGAGGCGCAGCTGCGCGAGCGCGCCAGCGTCATCGCGGCCCTCGAGAAGGAGCTCGATCGTCGCGAGCACCTCGTTCGCGAGCTCGTGGCGTCGCTCGAGGAGGCGCGGGACCCCTCCGGTGTTCCGCTCACGTTCGAGACCGCGCCGGCGATGCCGGGCGTCGCGCCCGAGGAGGTCGCGCGGCTCCGGCGCAAGCTGGACGAGCTGGCCCTCGAGGTGGCGCGGCGTGAAGGCGAGCTCACCGCGCAGACCTGGCGGATCACCGAGCTGGAGAACGAAAGGCGCCGCCTCGCGGCAAAGGCCGCGCGTCCCGCGAGCCCGGCTCCGGCTCCGGCTGCGCCTGCGCCCGCCGGGATCGATCGGGACCTCGCGGCCGCGCGCGACGAGCTCGACGCGCTCCGTCAAGCGCTCACCCAGGAGCACGCGGCGCGGGTCGCGGCCGAGTCGGGCGAAGAGCTCCTCCAAGCCCGTGCCGAGCTCCAGCGTCAGGGCGTTCTGCTCGAGCAGCTGCGCGCGCGAGGCGCCCCGGCCGAGGGCTGAGGCGAGCTCATCCTCTCTGCCGTTGACACGTCATCACCGCGTCTTACCTTGCCGCGGCAACTTCACGCTCCGTTCGATCGGGATCAGGCTGTATGTCGGAAAAGCGCGATTACTACGAGATCCTCAGCGTCGAACGGACGTCGACCGTCGAGGAGGTACGCAAGGCTTACAAGCGCGAAGCGCTGAAGCATCACCCCGATCGCAACCCGGGGGACGCGTCCTCGGAGAGCAAATTCCGGGCGTGCAACGAGGCGTACCAGGTCCTCTCCGACGAGGAGAAGCGCAAGATCTACGATCAGTTCGGCCACGCCGGGCTCGAGGGCGGCGGCGGCTTCGAGGCCGCAGGCGACGTCTTCGCGCACATGCAGGACCTCTTCTCGGAGATGTTCTCGGGCGGTGGTTTCGGCGGCGGCGGTCAGCGCCGGCAGGCCCGCGGCGGTGATCTCCGGATGCAGGCTCGTTTGACGCTGCGCGAGGCGGCCTTCGGGGTGAAGCGCGAGGTCGCGGTGCGCGCGCCGGTCCGCTGCGACGACTGCAACGGGACCGGCGCGAAGGCCGGCACCAAGCCCGAGACCTGCGGGCACTGCCGCGGAAGCGGTCATGTCTCGAACGCCCGCGGCTTCGTGATGTTCACCACGCCGTGCCCGAAGTGTCACGGGCAGGGCGTAGTCATCAAGCACGCGTGCAAGGGTTGTGAGGGGCGCGGCGCCGTCGAGAAGGCCCGCAAGGTCGTGGTCGCGTTCCCGGCCGGTATCGATGCCGGCCAGAGACTCCGCGTACCGGGGCAGGGGATGCCCGGGCCGCAGGGCGCGCCGTCCGGCGATCTCTACGTCGAGATCGACGTCGAGGAGGATCCTCGCTTCGAGCGCGACGGCGCGGATCTCGTCACGCGCTTTCATGTCTCCTTCGCGGACGCGGCCATCGGCGCCAAGGTCCGCGTTCCCGCCCTGGGCGACGCGGAGACCGAGGAGGCGCAGCCCACCGTGGCCCTGAAGATCCCCGCGGGCACGCAGTCCGGGTCGGTCTTCACCATCAAGAGCCAGGGCATCCCCCGGCTCGATGGACGAGGGCGCGGCTCGCTGATCGGCCTCGTCCAGGTCGACGTGCCGACGAGCCTCAGCGAGCGCGCGAAGAAGCTCGTCCAGGAGCTCGATGCGGAGCTGAAGGGCGCGGCCGTTCTCGAACCCGAGACCGCCCGCGTCGCTGCCGCCAAGTAGGTATGCTCGGCGCATGAGCTCTCCGCTCGATGCGCTGAAGGCCAAGCTCGCCGCCACCCCCGCGCTCCGTGCCTCGGGGCGTGTGCTCGCGGTGACGGGCCTCAGCCTGCGCTTCAGCATGCCGGGCGTGCGCGTCGGTGACGTCGTGCACGTGAAGCGGCGCGGCGAGCCGCTCGCGTGCGAGGTGGTGGGGTTCGCGGGCGGCGAGGCTGTCGCGATGCCGCTCGGCGCGCTGGTCGGGGTCGGGCCGGACGACGAGGTCGAGGCCACCGGCGGGGGCTTTCTGGTGCGCGCGTCGGATGCGCTGCTGGGCCGCGTCGTCGATGGGCTGGGGCGCCCGCTCGACGGGCGCGGCGCGATCGAGGGCGGCGTGATGGTTCCCGTCGATCGCGACCCCGAGGCGGCGCTCGCGCGGCGTCCGGTGGTGAAGCCGCTCGCGACGGGCGTGCGCGTGCTCGATGGGCTCCTCACGCTCGGCGAGGGGCAGCGCGTCGGCCTGTTCGCCGGCTCGGGCGTCGGCAAGAGCACGCTGCTCGGCGCCATCGCGCGCGGCACCGAGGCCGACGTGGTGGTGGTGGCGCTGGTGGGCGAACGCGGCCGCGAGGTCGGCGAGTTCATCGAGCATGCGCTGGGCAAGGCCGGCCTGGCGCGCAGCGTGGTGGTGGTGGCGACGAGCGACGTCGCCGCGCTCGAGCGCCTGCGCGCCGCCCAGGTCGCGACCGCATACGCCGAGCACTTCCGGGATCAGGGAAAGAGCGTGATGCTCCTCGTCGACTCGGTGACGCGCTTCGCCCGCGCCCAGCGCGAGGTCGGCCTGGCGGCGGGCGAGCCGCCGGCGCGTCGCGGCTATCCGCCGAGTGTGTTCGCGATGATGCCGCGGCTCCTCGAGCGCTCGGGGCAGGGCTCGCGCGGCTCGATCACGGCGATCTATACGGTGCTCGTCGAGGGCGGCGACATGGACGAGCCGATCGCCGACGAGGTGCGCGGCATCCTCGACGGGCACGTCGTGCTCGATCGGACGATCGCAGCGCGCGGTCGCTACCCGGCCGTCGACCCGACGGCGTCGCTCTCGCGCGTGATGGATGCCGTGGTGCAGCCGGCGCATCGCGACGCTGCGCGCAAGCTGCGCATGCTGGTCGCGCACTACGAGGCCAAGCGGGACCTGGTGATGCTCGGCGCGTACGCGAAGGGCTCGGACAAGCTGCTCGACGAGGCGCTCCAGAAGATGCCGAAGATCGAGCAATTCCTGGCGCAATCCCCGCACGATCGGGTGGCGATGGACGACACGATCGCGATGCTCACGCAGGTCGTCGCGTAGCGCTGGATGCGTCGCGTCGGGTTCTCCGAGAGAGAGGGGCCGCCAAGCCGCGCGAGACGAGAGAGACGCGCACGACGCGCGAGACGCCGAGAGAGATTGTTGGGCGCGCTTCGCGCGGGGGTCTCCGCGATCGTCGCGTCGTCGACCACCCCATGGCGGCCGCCCTAGCACAGGAGCACAATGTCGTCCTGCGCCAGCGGCGTGCGCGTCAGCGCCACCTCCAGCTTCGTCGAGCTCCCCGGCGCCTTCAAGGATCATCACCGTCATGCCCACGGCGAAGAAGAAGATCGACGGTCGCTGAGCTGCGCTATACCGCCGTCTCGAGATGACGGTCCTCCAGGTCGCCGATCTACGCTTCGGTTACGCGGGCGATACGCTCTTCGACAACGTCACGTTCACGCTCGCCATCGGGGAGCGCGCCGCGCTCGTCGCGCCGAACGGCGCCGGCAAGTCGACGCTCCTGCGCCTCCTCGGCAAGGAGATCGAGCCCGACGGCGGCTCGGTGGTCATCAAGCGCGACGTCTCGGTCGGCTACTACCGGCAGTCGCACGAGGTCGAGGCCAAGGGGGACGTGCTCTCCGCGTTCCTCTCCGGCTTCGGCGACATCGTGGAGCTGCGCGAGCAGCTCGCGGCGGCGCAGCACGAGGCGGCGAGCGGTGACGAGCGGGCGCTTGCGCATCTCGCGCACGTCACGGATCGGTACCACGTGGCGCGCGGTGACGATCTCGAGCACCGCGTGGCGGCCATCGCGGCGAAGCTCGGGTTCTCCAACGCCGACCTGGCGCGGCCCGTCGCTTCGCTCTCGGGCGGCGAGCGGGGGCGGCTGCATCTCGGCGTCATCCTCGCGCTCGAGCCCGACCTGCTCATGCTCGACGAGCCGACGAACCACCTCGACCTCGACACCATCGCCTGGCTCGAGGGGTGGCTCCGCTCCTACCGCGGCGCGGTGCTCCTGGTCTCCCACGATCGCGCGTTCCTCGATGCCGTCTCCACGCAGACGATGGAGCTCGGCACGCGCGGCCTGCGCGTCTATCCGCTGCGCTACAGCCAGTACGCCATCGCGCGCGCCGACGACCTCGCGCGCGAGCGCTCGGTGCTGGAGCGGCAGCAGGCGTTCGTCGACAAGACCGAAGATTTCATCCGCAAGAACATGGCGGGGCAGAAGAGCCGGCAGGCGCAGAGCCGGCGCAAGATGCTCGACAAGCTCGATCGCGTGGAGCGCCCCGAGGACGTGTGGGCAGTAGCGGAGCGCGTGAGCTTTCGCTTCGCGCCCGCCGCGCGTTCCGGCGACATCGTGATCGACGCGAAGAATCTGTCCGCCGAGCGCGGCGGCCGCACGCTCTTCCAGGGCTTCGACCTGCTGATCCGTCGCGGCGAGCGCATCGGCGTGGTCGGACCGAACGGGGCAGGGAAGTCGACGCTCCTCAAGCTCCTCGCGGGCATGGGCGATCGCGAGCTCGATCACGGGTCGGTGAAGCGCGGCACGAATATCCAGGAGGGGTACTTCGATCAGCACCTCGGCGCGGTGAACCCGTCGAACACCGCCATCGAGGAGGTCCGCTCGATCCGCGGCGATCTGAACGCCGAGGGCGCGCGGCAGTACCTCGCGAGGTTCCGCTTCTGGGGCGACGATCCGCTGCGCGTGGTCGCGGGCTTCTCGGGCGGTGAGCGCTCGCGCCTCGCGCTGGCGAAGCTGCTGCTCGAGCCGCGCAACATGCTCTTCCTCGATGAGCCGACGAACCACCTCGACATCCCCGCCGCGGAGATCCTCGAGGAGGCGCTCGTGGGCTTCGAGGGCACGGTGCTCCTCGTCTCGCACGACCGCCGCTTCCTCGAGACGGTGACCACGCGCATCATCAGCGTGCGCGACGGCCAGGTGGAGGTCTACCCCGGCGGCTTCTCGGACTTCGCCTCCGCGCACGCGCCGAAGGTCGAGCCCGCGGCTGCGCGCAAGCCGCAGCGCGAGCCGAAGAAGAGCGACGCGCCACCGCCGCCGCCCGACGACCAGGCCAGGAAGCGCCAACACGAGGCGCAGAAGCAGGTCGGACGCGATCGCGTGAAGAAGGAGAAGCGCTTCAAGGAGCTCGAGGAGCTGATCGCGGCCGGCGAGAAGCAGATCGGCGAGATGCGCGAGAAGCTCAAGGAAGATCCCGCGGGGGACTGGGCGAAGCTCGCGAAGATGGCCACCGAAGAGCAGGCGCTCAGCAAGCGCGTCGACGCGCTCATGACCGAATGGACCAAGCTCGGCGAGGAGCTCGGTTGATGGCTGAGCTTGTATGAGGCCCGCGAACGCTGCATTCTGCCGCGTGGTGCGCCCGCTCCGTCTCTGGCTCCGCCTCGTCTGCGTGCTGGCCGTTCTCACGGGCCTCGCGGCCTTCGGCGCCTCGACGACGGGCTGCAGGAAGAAGGGCGAGGCGGCGGCCGAAGCGGCGCCCGAGCTGCCCGCGGTGACCGACGCGACGACCGGTCTCCTCCTCACGTGGATCGACGACAAGGGCGAGTTCCACGTCGAGCAGAAGCCAGCGGACGTGCCGGTCGCCGGCCGCGACGCGGTGAAGGTGCGCGATCCGGCGCGCGATCCGCTGAGCGGCAATCGCATCTTCGTGGTGGACCTGCGCACCCCCTCGGCCGACGGCAACTACCCGGTGCGCGTGGCCGAGGCGAACGAGTTCGAGGACATCGCGGTCACGCGACGCGCGAAGCACGGCATCGTCCTCGCGCCGCGCGAGGCCGGGGCGCCGCCGGCGGGCTCGGGCGCGGCCAGCGAGGTGGGCGGCCGACCGGCGGTGATCATCTACGGCGCGTCGTGGTGTGGGCCGTGCCACCAGGCGGCGGCGTATTTGAAGGGGCGCGGCGTGGAGTTCGTCGAGCACGACATCGAGAAGGACAGCTCGGCCGCGCGCGAGATGCAGGCGAAGCTGACGAAGGCGGGCGTCCGCGGCGGCTCGATCCCCGTGCTCGACGTGCGTGGCCGCATCCTGATCGGTTTCGACCAGCGCGCGGTGGATCAGGCCCTCGGCACCGCGCTCTGACGCTCTGACGCTCTGAGCGGCCGCGCGATCGATGCGCGTCCTCCGCCCCCTCATGTGTGGTTCACGGGTCTAGCGCTGCGGCGCGGGTGGCTCGTCCAGGCTTGCGACGCCGTCAGAACGTTCCGCCGAGGCCCATCATCTGGCCGCGCGGGATCGGCGCGGCGACGAGGCGCGCGCGCTGCAACCAGCTCGCGGTGGCGTCGGGATCGATGGGCCGGTGGAGGAGGAGCGGGACGCCGCCGCCCACCACCGTGCCGATCGCCGCGCCTGCCAGCACGTCCGTGAAGTAGTGGCGGTCGGCCGCGATGCGCGTGTACGCCGTTGCCACGCCGACCATCAGGCCCGCCGCCCACACCAGTGGGGCGAGCCGGTAGCCGCGCATGCTCGCCACCACGCCTGCCGCGCTCGCGACGCCGAACGCCTCCACCACATGCCCGGCGGGGAACGAGTGGAAGGCGCCGGTCTGCGCGACCACCTCGGCCCGCTCCTGATCGCTCGCGATGGCATGCACGTACGGCCGCGTGCGAAGGGTCACCGACTCGAGGATCTCGGTGGTGAGCATCGCGCTGAAGCCGCCCTCCGCCACCGCGAGGAGATCGACGAGCACCTCGCTCCCGCGACCATCGCTCACGGCGGCGAGCGCCGTGAACGCGATGGCGGACACCGGCGCTGCGCCGAACGCGAGCACGTAGCTCGCCACGTTCGCGGGATACGGATCGTGCCGGCGGAGCGCGGTGCGAAACCAGCCGTCGACCGCGTTCACCTCGCCGGGCGAGCTGCCGTCGCACCAGCGGCAGGAGCTCGGCTCGAGATCGTCGCGCACGAGCCGGAAGCCGACCGTCGCCACCGCGAGGCCCGCGGTCACGGGCAGATCGACCCGCAGGTCGTGCCGGAGCGGCGTCACGGGCGTCACCGGCTCGTCGGCGCGCGCCTCCCCGCCCACGCAGCCGAGGGCGGAGAACGCGACGAGCCCGGCGGCGAGCGCGCGAACCTGCCGCGCCGAGCGCGCCGAGCGCGCCGGTCGCGTCACCGCGCGTCGCGCAGGGTCGCCTTGCGACGGACCACGCGCTCGTAGATCACGCGGCGCGGTCGGCCGCTCCACGCCGCCACCACGTCGGCGACCGTCTTCGCGTGGGTGCCCGTCTCGAGCTCGCGGTCGATGCGCGCGTCGATCGCGGCGTCGTCGATCTGCTCGCCGTGCGCCTCCGGTGACCACCCGCCGAGCACGATCGCGATCTCGCCGCGCCAGCTGTCGCGGTCGTTCGCCAGCTCGGCGAGCGTGCCGCGGACGACCTCCTCGTGCATCTTCGTCAGCTCGCGCGCGACGCACGCCGGGCGATCGGGCATCGCGTCCGCCAGCTCACGCAGCGTCTCCTGCGTTCGCTCCGGTGACTCGAAGAGGATGACCGGCTCGGGCGTCGCGCAGACCGTGGCCACCGCGTCGTGCCGGCTCGCGCCCTCGCGTGGCAGGAAGCCGAGGAAGCGGAAGCCCACACCCGTGGCGAGCCCGCTCGCGACCAGCGCCGCGAGCACCGCGCTCGCGCCGGGGATCGGCACGACGCGGATCCCGACGGTGATCGCTGCCTTCACCAACGCATCGCCCGGGTCGCTCACCGCGGGCGTACCTGCGTCGGTCACGAGCGCCACCGATTCGCCGGCTTGCATGCGCTCGACGAGGCGCGTGACATCACGCTCGCTGGAGTGCGCGTGCAGCGCGTCGAGCGGCTTGCCCATCACGCCGAGGTGCGAGAGCAGCTGGCGCGTGCGGCGCGTGTCCTCGGCGGCGACGCGCTCGCACGCTTTCAGCACGTCGATGGCGCGCAGCGTGAGGTCGGAGAGATTGCCGATCGGCGTGGCGACGACGTACAGGCTGCCAGGTGCTTGGGGGGACGACACGCCCGCGCCGCTCTACAGCGAGTCCGTCGCGTCGCCCATCTCGCGCTTCAGGTAGTCGCGGAGGCGGCCGAGCAGCCGCTGCTCGAGCTGCCGCACGCGCTCGCGCGAGATCCCGAAGCGATCGCCGAGGTCCTGGAGCGTGAGCGGGTCGTCGGCGACGAGGCGGAGGTCGAAGATCGCGACGTCCTTCTCCTTGCCGGCGAGCGTGGCGCGGAAGTCGGCGAGCTTGTCCTTGAGCAGGGCCTGGAGCTCGTTGTCGGCCATCTGCGTCTCGGGCCCGGCCCCGACGCTCGGCATCATGTCGATCTTCGAGATGGCGCGGCCGTCTGCGTCGCCCACGGGCGCATCGAGGGATTTCTCGCTCTGCGCGAGGCGGACGTCCATCTCGGCGACGTCGCTCTCGGGGACGTTGAGCTGCTTCGCGATCTCGGCGTTGGTGGGGTCGATGCCCATCGCCACGAGCTCGCCGCGCTTCTTCCGCAGGTTGAAGAACAGCTTCCGCTGCGCCTGCGTGGTGCCGAGCTTGACGAGGCGCCAGTTGTTGAGGATGAACCGCAGGATGTAGGCGCGGATCCACCACGCCGCGTACGACGACAGCTTGACGCCGCGGTAGGGATCGTAGCGCTTCACCGCCTGCATGAGGCCGATGTTGCCCTCCTGCACGAGGTCCATGATGTTCTTGTAGGCGCGCCGGTACTCGTAGGCGATCTTCACCACGAGGCGGAGGTTCGCGGTGACGAGCCGGGCCGCGACCGCAGGATCCTGCGAGGTGAGGAACTTCGCGGCGAGCGCATGGGTCTCCTCGGGCGTGAGCAGCGGATGACGCTGGATCTCGCGGAGGTAGGAGGCCATCGGATCGAGGCGCTCCATCGAGTGGCCGACGCCGCGCGCCAGGTCTCGTGATGCCGGCACGTCCGCGACGTCGACCTCGGCGTCACCGTCGCGCGGCTCGGCGAACGCATCCTCGTCTGCGATGGCGGGCTCGGAGCCCGCGGCCGGCTCGGCGTCGCTCGACGGACCGTCGCCCTCTGCGCCTTCTGCGCCCGCTGCGCCCTCGCCCTCGACGGCGTCGTCCTTCTCGTCGTCCTCGCCGTCCGCGCGCGCAGACGAGGTCGTCTTCGCCGCGCCCGTCTTCTTCACCGCGGTCTTGATCGCGGTCTTGATGCGAGGAGTCCGTGCCGGAGCACCTGCAGACGTCTTGGGCGAACGGGGCACGGGCTCGGGATCTACCATGGCCTCACCGGTAGAGGAACACCGTCGCCGTCATCACGATGGCCATGATCAAGGCGACCAACAGCTCGTACCCGAACCCTGTTCCGGGAGCTCGGGACGAGCGTGGTGCGATGCTCTCGCGCGTCGGTCCGTGGCGCTCGAAATCGGTGCGGGTCGGCATGGCCCAACTGTGGGGCCGATAACGCGACGCGTCAATGGGTCCAACGAATCGGCACAACGCGAGCCATTTCCATGACTTGTGGGGGGTCGACATTGACACGGGGTGGCAGGTCCGTATCCTCGACGACGTGAAGGGTGCTCCGCCAGACAGCGCGCTGGGAAAGCTCGCCCTGGCCGGCGCGGACTTCGACGCATTCCTGGAGCCGACCCCGCCGGCACCCCGCGCGGGCCAGGCGACCCGCCCGGTGCCGGCGGCGCAGCGGCGCGTTCTCCGCGAGCGCATCGAGGTCTGGGCGCGCGGCATCGTTCCGCGCCTCGAGCAGCTCGGGATCGCCGTCGAGGTGGTCGTGCCCGACGAGGTGGAGCAGCACCTGTCGTCCCGCGCGCCGCGATCCATCGCACAGCGCGTAATCTTCGTGCGCGACGCGTTCGGTCGCTCGGGCGTGCCGCGCACCGAGCCCGACGCCGACCCGCTCCGCGCGCACGCCTACCTCGCGCTCACCATCGACAGCGTTCACGTCGAGGTCGCGCTCGAGATCTGCCCCGAGGCGGAGGCCGACGTGAAGAACCTGCGCGCCCGTCTCGGCGACCCCACGCGCCTCCTCGAGCTGACGACGCTCTTCGAGACGCTCCCGCTCGAGTTCGCGATCGGCGTCATCGGCGTGCCGAGCTTCCCTCGCGCCGAGAACGCCAACGCCGACGACGTCCGCGCCCTGCTCGACGACAGCCAGCGCAACCGGCGGC
>Ga0123336_10003888_pt1 | contig 12328 bp, 12 predicted proteins | sample SSSSmetaG_FD_96466 | JGI IMG/M metagenome (GOLD analysis project Ga0123336, IMG submission 96466) | Glacier valley bacterial and archeal communities from Borup Fiord, Nunavut, Canada, to study Microbial Dark Matter (Phase II) - ​SSSS metaG | ecosystem: Environmental > Aquatic > Freshwater > Ice... | reverse complement strand
GCGCAGGGACGCCACATGCGCCGGCTCCAGATGGCTGTTGACCAGACACACGCGCAGAAAGCCTTGCTCGATGAGCGAGCTGCAGACATCGGTGACCAGGGAGGTTGCCGTCGCTGGGCTCAGTGAGATCGTGCCGCAAAAGCCGCCCGCGTACTCGGTGATGGCGTAGCTCAGCGTCGGCGCAACGACCACCTTGGTACCACGCGCTTCCAGCGCTAGCGCCACGCGGCGTGCCAGCTCTTCCGACAAAAACGCATCGGTGCCGAGCGGCAGATGTGGCCCGTGCGCCTCTGTCGCACCGACGGGAATGAGCACCACCGGCTGCTCTCGACACAGCGCCGCGGCCTCGGGCCAAGGAATCTCGGCGAGCTTGATCACGACTTACGCAGCTCGCGTCGCAAGATCTTGCCGCGGTCGGATCGCGGCAGCGCATCGACGAACTCGATCCGTTTCGGCACCTTGTAGTGGGCCAGGCCCGCACGCGCGTGATCCAAGATCGAACGCTCCAGCGACGGCGAAGCAGGTACACCGCGCGTGACCACGAAGGCCAGGGCCTTGACCAGCTCGTCCTCGTCGGTGTAGCCGACCACCGCCACCTCGAGCACGTCCTCGTGACGGCTCAGACAGGACTCGACCTCCGTCGGTGCGACGAAGATGCCGCCGACCTTGAGCATGTCGTCGGCGCGGCCGGCATAGTAGAAATAGCCGTCGCTGTCGCGGCGAAACAGGTCGCCGGAGACGACCCAGTCGCCGGAGAAGACGCGCTTCGAGAGCTCGTGGGCGCCATGGTAGTAGATCGCGGCCGAGTCGCCCTTGACCCACAGCGTGCCGATTTCTCCGTCGACGGCTTCGTGTCCATCGGCGCCGACCACGCGGGCTTCGTAGCCGGGCACGAGACGGCCCAGCGACCCCGGCTTCACCGCGCCGGGATAGTTGGAAATGTAGATATGAAACAGCTCGGCGGATCCGATACCGTCCAGGATCTCCACGCCGAACTTGGCCATCCAGCGACGGTAAAGCTCTTCGGGCAAGGCCTCGCCCGCACTGGTGCAAACCCGTAATGGCCCAAGCGAGGCCGGCGCCTCGGGATGCTGGGTCATCTTGTTGATCATCGTCGGCACCGACGTGAGAACTGTTGCGCCATGTTTGGCACACAGCTCGAAGAGCTTCTCTGGCGTCGACTTTGCGGCAAACAAAATAGCCGTGCCACCGACGGCAAAAGGAAACATCAAGTTGGTGCCGGTAGCATAGCCGAAGTAGAGCTTGGGCACCGACAGCGTCCGATCATCGGGCCCGATCTTGAGGACCTCCTTGGCGTAGCGCTCGGTGTTCCACGCAAAATCGTGATGCAGATGCACCGCCGCTTTCGGCTTTCCCGACGTGCCCGACGTGAACAGCCAGATGGCCGGGTCGTCTTTGCTGGTGTCGTACATGACGGGCGCGAACGACGCGCTACCGATGGCGTGATCCCAGGAGACGAGCGATCGATCGGCGTCGGCTTCGGCCTGCACACCGTCGACGACGATGACCGTGCGCAGGCACTTGGCCGATGCCAGAAACGGCCGAATCCGCGCATACAGCGAGGCATCACAGATGAGCGCGCGCGCCCGCGTGTAGTCGAGATAGTACGGATAGTCGTCGTCGGGCAGCTCGGGATTGACCATGGTGACGACCGCGCCGATGCGCAGTGTGGCGAAGAACGACGCCACGAACTCGACCCGATCGGGCAGCGCGATGAGCACGCGGTCCTCGGGCAAGATGCCGCGCTCGACGAGCGCATGCGCGGCGCGCACGCTCATGGCCTGCACGCTGGCGTAGTCGTACGTGCCGCGATCGTCGATCACGGCCGGATGCGCGCCGCGGCCTTCGGTCAACCTATCGTCGAGGAAATAGGCCGCCAGGTTGAAGCGCTCGGGAATCTCCAGCATCGGTTCTCCTAAATGTCCCAGTGCGGCGCGACCAGGCGCCGGTGCCCAGTGGGGTCGAGCTGCACGCCGGCCTCCTCGAGCAACGTCCGATCCCAGAGCTTGCAGGTCACTTGTTTGTGACGCTGATCGAGGGCTTCGCAGTAGTTGGTAAAATGACAGCGACGGATGTCGGCGCCGCGACCGAGCCGTGCTTTCAAAAACCAGTCGGGGTCGGCCAGGCTCTGGCGCGCAGCAGCGACGATGTCGGCGTCGCCACGGGCCAAGATGGCCTCAGCGTCGTCGAAGTTGGCGATACCGCCGGCAGCGACGACCGGCGTCGAGAGACCCGATTCGACGAGCGCGCGCTTGATGGTCGCGGCGATGGAGACGTTGCGTAAAAATGGGCCGCGCGCGTCGCTGATGACGGTGGGCATGCACTCGTAGCCGCTCGGACCGGTGTAAGGATAGGCGGCCTCGCCGACCTTGGGCTGCAACGCGTCGTCGAATTTTCCGCCTTTGGAAAGCGACAAGAAATCGGCGCCGGCGCGCGCCAGCTCGCGGCCGATATAGATGGCGTCGTCCAGGTGATTGCCGTCGCTGATGACCTCGTCCCCGAGATAGCGCAGGCCGAGCACGCGGTCGGAAAAGCCGTCTTTTTGCATCCGCTCTCGGACGGCGACCAAGACCTCGCGCGGCAGGCGCACCCGGTTGGACAGATCGCCGCCGTAGCCGTCTTGCCGGGTATTGGTCGCCGAGAGAAACGACGCCATGGTGTAGGCATGCGCGTAGTGCAGCTCGACGCCATCGAACCCGGCCCGGCAGGCGCGCGACGCCGCATCGGCGAATAGTTGCGGCAACACCGACGGCAGATCGCGAATGTGCGGCTGATCGACGTCGGTGACGCGCTCGCGAAAGCCGCGTTCCAAGGCTTCCAGCTCGCGCTCGGTCAGCACCCTCGGCAGCTCGTTTTCGTCGAGCTGGGCCAAGCGCTCGCGCACATCTTCATCGGCAACGTCGAGCCACTCCGGCTCGGCCAACAACGACGACAACGCCTCACGATGACGCCGCTCGAGCTTCAAGAAACGCGCGAAGAACTTGGCCGGCTCTGGCCGTCGCCGAATGGCCAGAAAATCGATGATCTGCACCAGCAACAACGTCTCGCCGCCCGACGCTGCACGCACCACGTCGCAGAGCTTCTCCAGCCCAGGCACGAAGCGATCATGCCCCACACGCAACAGCGGCCCCGACGGGACATCACGGATCGCGGTGGCCTCGACGACGATCACGCCCGGCCGCCCCGCGGCAAAGCGCGCGTACCAATCGAGCACCTCTCGCGACACCTCGCCACCGTCGGTGGCGCGCCAAGGCACCATCGCAGGCACCCAGGTCCGCTGCCGCGCCGTCTTCGGCCCCAACGCCACCGGACTGAACAATTTGGATCGTGCCGCCTCGGCCTCGGACGGCCAGCGCACGTCGGGCAGCCGATGTTTGACGCGCTCTTTGGGAACCCAGGACACTTACTTGATGATCAGCCGCTCGACGGGAACGCCGCCGATGAGGTGCGACTCCAAGATCTCCTTGGCATCCGCCACCGTCGGACAGGTGTACCAAACCTGCTCCGGATACACCACCAACACCGGCCCATGTTCACACTGATCGAGGCACCCTGCGGCATTGGCCCGCATCAGCGACTTCTTGCCGCGCACCGCCAGCTCGCGCTTGAAATAATCGCGCAGCGCGTCGCTGTTCTTGTCCGCGCACGACCCCTTGGGATTGCCCGGCTCTCGCCGATTGGTACAAACGAACAGATGGCGCTCGAGATGCGGCATGGCGCCAGTCTACCTCGCTTGCCAACCCCCGCGAGCGTGGTTTTGGCGTCAGCCTTGGCCAGGCGGAAGACCCAGCCGTGCCTGCGCTTCGGCGAGGGACAAAGGCATGAGCTCCCAGTAGTCCCACGGTCCCATCACGTCGATGGTGAGCTGGCGACCGCGCAGGTATGCGCGCAGCACCCGGGCCGGTCTAAATGCGCCCCGATCCGGCTTGACGACGGCGGGGCTGACCTCGAGTCCGAGCTGAAAAGTGGCGAGCACGGTCATGATGAACGTGAACGAGTCTCCGTCGGTGAATCCGGCGTAGAACCCAGCGATTTCGCACTCTCCAGCGGCATCGGTGTCGAAGCCATTGAGGACGTGCATGAGGTCGTGATGCATCATGCGCTCGGGCATGCCGCCCTTGTCGCCCGGAAAGGGGATGTGGCGCGTGTCGCAATGATCGAAGATCGCTCGGCCGAAGGTGCCCGGAGCCAGCCGCTCGAGAGCATGGAACCGAGCCGCAAGCTGGCGGTCGCGGTAGAAGCCCATCACGAACCACAGCGCTCGCAGCATGCCCAGCAGCCCCTCTTCTCGCCAAACACGCGAAAAGAGTCGACGCACGTCAGGCGAGCGCGTGCCGACCGCACGTTTGATCGTCAAGAGGCGTCTATGCGCAAACGCGTCGATCAGCGTGACCCAGTGCGACCGTACGCCGAGGGCCGCGGCGAGCTCGACGAGGGCACGCTGGCGCCTCGGTTGCACCTCACCTTCGATACAGACCACCAGGATCAGCGCGTCGACGAGGTGGCGTCGCTCTTTGGCGGATGGAAACACCTCACCGAGATTCCCCGGTAGCGAACGGGTCTTCATCCACGGCTCGAGAGCAACCTCGAGGCCGTGGCTCGCCGTGTCGAGCAGCTCGGCGGTCCTCTGACCGACGGCCGCTCTGTCGGATTCGGCAATGGCTACGGCCGCCCACAGCACGGCAGTCGCCTGCTCGGCAGTCAAAGCAAGGATGGATCGAAGGCTGGTCGGAATAGCCATTGTGCGCTCCGTTCGCGATACCGCTCAACATTGCAACCATTAGTTGCAATGTCAAGATGGTAAGATGGCTGCGATGGCTCGAAAAGCCAAGACGAAGCCGGGTAAACGACGAGACGCCGGTCGGCCGCGTGGTGCGGCGATCATGAATGCCGTGCTTACCCGCACGCTTGCCGAGCTGATTGCGCATGGCATCGAAGGAGCTTCGGTGGACAGCATTGCCCGCGCAGCAGAGGTCAACAAGACGTCGATTTATCGTCGCTGGCCTACCAAGGAGGCCTTGATCGCGGCCGCCCTCGAACGGGTCGCGGTCGACATCGGCGCGCTGCACGAGGATCAAGGCTCGTTGCGTGGGGATCTGATGTTCTTGGCCAAACAGATTGCGACGTTCCTCGAGTCACCGATCGGACGGAGCCTCGCGCGCGCCGCGCTAGGAGAGTCAGCAGGGCCTGCGATTGCGGCCCTTGCCGCGCGGGAGATCGAGCGCCCGCGCGACGCGGTCAAATCTCTCTACACGCGTGCCCGACAGCGCAATGAATGGCGGGACGGCATCTCGCCAGAGAGCGTGCTCGGAGCGCTGGCGGGCGGGCTCATGCATCGCGCGCTCTTGGAGCACACCAAGATTGCTCCGGCATACCTCGCACAGTTGATTGATCTTTTGGTCGCCGGGGTGCGGCCCGCCTGACCGCCTTCGCGCCCGCGAGAAAGGTTAGTGCGTCAGCGGAGCAGGCTGCGGGCGATGACCAGCTTTTGGATCTCGCTCGTGCCTTCGTAGATACGGAGCGCGCGCACTTCGCGGTAGAGACGCTCGACGATGCAGCCAGCGACGACGCCGGAGCCGCCGAAGAGCTGGACGGCGCGGTCGATGACCCGCTGTGCGGCTTCGGTGGCGAAGAGCTTGGCCATGGCAGCGTCGATGGCGGCGGGCTGGCCGGTGAGGTCGATCTTGTGCGCGGCCGATAGCACCAACAGCGTCGCTGCGGACACGTCGACATGCATCTCGGCGATGGCGACCTGAGTGAGCTGAAAATCGGACAGCGGCTTACCGAACTGGCGGCGTGATTTGACGCGGGTGATGGCTTCGTCGCGGGCGCGAGCGGCCATGCCGAGCGCGGCGGCACCGACGGTGGTGCGGAACAGATCGAGCGTCGACATGGCGAGGCCAAAGCCCGCGCCTTCTTCGCCGACCAAGGCCTCGGCGGGCAGCTTGACGCCGCGCAGATGGACGGTGCCGATTGGATGCGGCGCGATGAGCTCGGTGGCGACGCAGCTGAGGCCGGGGGTGTTCGCCGCAACGATGAAAGCCGATAGCCCGCGGTGTTTATCGTCGCTGGTGCGGGCAAAGACCACGTAATCGGTGGCCAGGCCGGCGTTGGAGATGAAGCACTTTTCACCGTCCAAGACCCAGCCGTCGCCATCGCGGCGCGCCGTGGTCCGCACTCCACTGACGTCCGAGCCAGCCTCGGGCTCGGTGATGGCAAAGGCGCAGATCGCCTCCCCTCGCACCACGCGTGGCAACAAAGCTCGTCGCTGCGCATCCGATCCAGCCAACGTGACCGGATAGCTACCCAGGCCCTGCATGGCGAACATCGTGTCGCACAAAGAGCTGTGATAGCCGAGCGCCGCACGCGCAACCACCAGATCACGCACCTCGATGCGCTCACGCAGCCCGCCAAACTCCGACGGCACACAGGCTTTCAACAACCCCGACGCGCCAAGCCCACGCACCAGCGCAATCGGGTCGTGCTCCGACTCCGTTGCCGCACCAAACTTCTTGGCTTCGGTCCGAAGCTCGAGATGCCGGTGCTCCAGAAAAGCGCTCATGAGGCGGCGCTCATCGCCCGAGGAACTTAGGTTCGCGTTTGCCGACGAAGGCCTCGTAAGCCTCCTTGAAATCGACGGTGTCCATGCAGATCTGCTGGGCTTGCGCCTCGGCCTCGAGCGCCGCTTCCAGCGTCAGAGTCGGCTCACGGTTGAGCATCTCTTTGGTCATGCCCAGCGCGAACCGCGGCCCCGCCGCCAAACGCCGCGCCAATGTGGTCGCCTCGTCGAGAACGCGGTCTTTGGGGACCACCCGATGCACGAGCCCCATGGCCAAAGCCTCTGGCGCTTTGACCGGCTCGCCCAGCATCAAGATCTCCATCGCCCGCCCGAGGCCCACCACTTGCGGCAACAGCCAGGCCGCGCCCATGTCGGCGCCGGCGAGACCGACCTTCACGAACAGAAAGGCGATCTTGGCGTCTTCGGCCATCACGCGGAAATCACAGGCCAGCGCGATCACTGCGCCTGCACGAGCGGCGACGCCGTTTTGCGCAGCGACGACAGGCTTACGCAAGGCGCGAATGGCGCCGATCAGCGCGCCGGTCAAACGCGTGAACTGGAGACGTCCGCGTGCGTCCATCTCGAACAGCGGCTTGATGATGTCGTGCAGGCTGCCGCCCGAACAAAAGCCGCGTCCAGCGCCGGTGATGACCACCGCATGCACGTCGTCTTCATGCTCGAGCGCGACGAACGTCGCCTTCAATTCGGCATACACCTCGAATGTCAGCGAGTTGAGAGTATCCGGCCGATCGAGCGTGATGGTGGCGATCCCGTCGACGACGTCGTACTTGAACGTCTTGGCGACGATCACGCCACCACCGCCAGACCTTCGATCTCCACCAACGCTCCGTCTTCCAAAAGGTCCGCCACTTGCACCAAGGCCATCGCTGGATAATGCGTGCCGAGCTGCGCGCGATAAGCCACGCCGACTTCTTTGGTCGCCGCCAGATATTGTTTTTTATCGACGACATAGATGCGCAGCGACAGCAAATCCTCGGCACCACCACCGGCGGCATTCAAGGCCACGACCAAGTTGTCGAGCGCTTGCGCGAACTGCGCCGCAAATCCCGAAGCCAATTTGCCCGCCGCATCCCAGCCGATCTGACCGGCCAGCGCAATCGTCTTTCCCGTCGCTGCGGCTGCGTGTGAATAGCCGCGCGGCCGGGCCAGCGAAGGCGGATTGTAAAGAGCAGCGCTCATGAAATGAGGACCTTGAGCCGCGCGACCTCGGTCATGAAGCGTTCGATTTCCTCGTCGGTGGTGTAGAAATGCGGCGACATGCGAATGCCACTTTTGGGCCGGTGGTCGCACAGAAAGCCGGTGCGGTTGAGCTCTTTGGCCACCAGCTCGGCGCGGGGAAAGTCGAAGCAGACGGTGCCACCGCGTTGGGCGTCGGCGCGCGGCGTGTTGATCGTGTAGCCGGCCGCGTCGCAGATGGCCATGACGCGCGTGGTCTGGCGCAGCGACTTTTCGCGAATCGCAGCGACGCCAATCTCGCCGATGAGGTCGGCGCCGGCACGCGCCTGATAAAGCGCGGCAATGGCCGGCGTGCCCGCCATCATGCGCCAGGTGCTGTCGGCATATTCTTGCGCCGGCATGGTGAAAGCGAACGGATGCGCGTGCCCGAACCAGCCGGTATTGCGCGGCTTCAGCGACGGCAAGATTTCCTTTTTCACGTAGAGATAGCTGGCGCCCGGCCCGCCGCACAGCCATTTGACCGAGCCGCCGCAAGCGAGATCCACGTCGAGATCGATGACATCGACCGGCACCGTGCCCGCCGACTGATAGCAATCGAGGAGCACCAACGCGCCGACTTCGTGCGCGCGGGCGACGAGCGCTTTGACGTCTTTTTGCGCCGAGCTGCGAAAGACGACATGCGAGACCGGCACAATCAGCGTCGACGAATCGATCGCCGCCAACAGACGCTCCATGGGCGGATGAATGCCATCTTCACTCGGCACCACCTCGACCACTGCGCCGCGCCGGGTCTCCTCTTGCCACAGATAGCTCACCGACGGGAACTCGAGGTCGGTGTAGACGATCTTGTTCTTGCCCGGCACATACTCGAAGCAGCTGGCGACGGAGGCCTGGATCTGCGACACGTTGGTCGCCATCACCACCGTGCCGTTGGGTGCGCCGATGATCTTGCCGACGCGCTCGCCGGCGCGGTCGACCTCGGGCAGCCAGTCCTCCCAGGCGTTGATGCCTTTTTGGACCCACAGATCGGTGTAAGCCCGCATGTGGTCGACGGCAGCGCGCGGCATGGCGCCGAGCGAATGCGACACGAGATAAGTCGAGCGCTCGAGCGCAGGAAACTCGTCCCGCCAGCGCAAAAGTGTGTCGGTCACCCGTGATACCCCTTGTCAGCACCCGTCGGATGGGTGCGGGTCCACTCGGCAAAAAGCTCGTCGCGCACGTCCCACAATTTCGGAAAAAAGCGATGCTTCATGCCGTCGGCCAACAGATCGGAAGGCTTCCCCTTCAGCGACGGTGTCCCGGTCCCAATCTGGCGATAGACCAGCGTGAGATGCCGCTGCCGCCAGGACTGCAGATTTTGATCGAAGTCGAGCAGCGCCTCGGCGACATTGAAGCCTTCCGGCTCCTCGTTGGGAAATTCATAAATGCGACGCAGGGTCAGCTTGCGCGCGCTCAGAAAATACTCGAAGGAGGGCCATAGCTCGTCGGCGAGCTGTAGTGTGCGCTTGAAGCCAGGCGACTCCTGACCCGAGCCCCGCCCGAGGGTGGCGCGGATGACCATGTAGTCGCGCGGCGCCATCGTATCGAGGAGGTTGAGCTGGTCGAGCAAGATGAGCTGCACGCGACGCATGCGCCCAAGCAGGCGCAGCGCCGTCGCTGAGTCGACGGCGTTGAGCGCAGCAATGACGCCCATCGCCTCATGATCGAGCAGCTTCATCCACAGCTCGGCCACCTGGTGGACGATCTGAAACTGCAGCTCATCGTGGCAAGAGAGCGGCTCTTTCTGCAGCCGGAGCAACTCTTCCGTCCTGATGTATTTCTCGTAGTCCGTCAGGGGGCCCACAGCCATGCGACTTCATATCATGGCTACGGGCGATACTGCAGAAGGCCTTGCATCCCTGAGAGCCACAGCTTCGTCGGAGTCGCGTTGAACCGCGATCGACCGAGGTTCTCGTCGCCACTCAAAAAGTCGGCGCCCGTCGCCATCGAGGTCCAGTGCGTGCCGTCGTACCGGTAGACCAAGCCGTCGAGCCCAGCCGCCCATACATCCGTCGGTGAGCGGCCGCCGACGTCCACGAAGTAGGCCGAAAGCGAGCTGAACAAAGTGCCGCTCGCGGGCTGGTGCTTGGTCCAGGTGACGCCGTCGCCGCGATAGACCGCGAGCGGCGTCGTCAGCCAGACAATGCCAGGCTGCTCGGACCATACGTGGCTGGCGTTGACCGGCAGCGTCTTCTGCGTCCAAGCGCTGCCGTCATAGTGATACAGCGACGCGCCACTGAGCGCCCAGACGTCGTTGGCGCTACTGCCGGCGACGTCGACGAATGGGATGGGCTTACTGCTACCGTCGAGGATCGGAGTGGCGAGCCAAGCACTGCCGTTCCAGGTCACGAGACCGTCGCCGCTGCCGACCGCCCACGCATGCGAGTCGTCTGCCGCCCACACGCTGGTGAAGATGTCGGCGTCGGCGTGGAAAACGGCTTCGAACGTCGTTCCCGTCCAGCGCAACACCACCCCATTGCCCACCACCCAGGTGTGAGTCGCGCTGCCGGCAACCGAGGCGAGTGCGCCCCATTTGCCGTCGGTGACGAGCTGCCAGGACGTGCCATCGAAATGGTAGACGTAGCCCATGCGCGCATCTCGGCGGTGGGCGCTTCCCACACGAGCGCGTGCCGAATTCCGCTATTGAGCCACCACGCGGTGCCGTCGCCTCCGAACACGCTGACATTTCCAGCTGCCGACGCAGACACAGCGGTCAGTGGATGGCCGTCACCGACGAGCGCAATCTGCCAGGCGCTACCGTTCCACGCCAAGACCTCGCCCGTCGACGTGGTCGCCCACGCCAGATTCGCCGCGGGCGTAGACAGGCTGGTGATGTCAGCGGTGGTGCCGCTCGACGTGACCGACCAGCTCGTGCCGTTGTAGTGCAAGAGCACGCCCTTGTCGCCGCCCGCCCAGGCGTCGCTGCTGCTGAATCCGCTGATCGCGGTGAGCCGCGTCGCGGTGGTGCTCGGCAATGTCACTGCGCCCCATGCCGTCGTCGCGCTGCGCTCCAGTATGACGGGGCCATCACCGACAGCCCAGAACTGCTGGTAGTCGGCGCCCCAGATGCCGTGAAGATTGCCGGTGGTGGGCGTCACGTCGCTGGAGAATAGATTGGTGACGCTATTCCAGCTCACCGAGGTGCCGTTGTCGCCGACGGCGATGATAACCGGCGTCGGCTGCACGCCCGGATGCGAGCCCGGGATCAAGCCGAAAGCTACGCCGTTGAGGTTGGCCGTGGTCCCCGATGCATAGCTGGTCTTGGTGTTGATTGTCTGACCGCCCCACCAACTGATTCTCTCGATGGAGCCTGCGTCACCGACGATCCAGACACCGATCAGATCTTCGGCGACGGCATTGCGTGCCCCGCTTTCGGTGGGCAAGCGCGTCCAGGTGTAACTGTCGCTGTCGGTCTTCGCCAAGAGCAGTCCGTCACCGCGGCCGGTCACACCAACTGCGAATCTGCCGCTGGATGCTCGCACTGATGCTGTGCCGTCGTGACGAGTGATACGCGACCAGCGCGTCCCGTCGAAGTGGGACAAGAAAAGCCGGCCATCTAGATGTCTCCGGTCGGCGTGGGGAGCTCCCAGCACCAACCCGTGCGAGCGGCGGCGATGCCACCATCGGTGCCGACCATAGCGAGGTCGTCTACACCCGCCTGCGAAAGATCGGGGTCAGGCGGGCCGGCATCGTTGGCCGAACCGGGGCCACCACATGCCGCCGCGAACAAAATCAAACACCCAGATAATTCGCATATTGCATCTTCACACCGTATCGCTCACTTCGAAAGCCCCCGCCGTGACGGGTCGCACATCATCACCGACGAGATAAGCGCGGTACACGGCACATGCCCCCGGGAGTATAACCACATGAAATAGCTTCATGATTAGGCGTAAATTAGCACTCTCATGCGCCTATTGACAACGCCTGGGGCGTGGTTAATCTGTCGCCGGTCACCACATGCCTACCTACGAATACGAGTGTAAAGAGTGTCATCACCAGCTCGAGGCCGAGCAGCGCATCAAGGATGAGCCGCTCAAAGAGTGCCCGGAGTGCCACAAGCCGGCCCTCGAGCGGTTGATCAGCGCCTCCAGTTTTCAGCTCAAGGGCGGCGGCTGGTACAAGGACGCGTACGCGTCGAAGACCGGCAAAGAGCGCACGTCCAAAGACGTCGAGAATTCGCTGACCAAGGCCATCGCGGCTGACAAAGTCGAGACGGCCGCTCCGAAGCCGTCCACCGGGGACAAGTAAGCTCCATTTCTGATTTCGCAGTCCATTCCTCATGTCACACGAACAGAAAGGTTACACACCATGAAGATTCGCCCGCTCCACGATCGCATCCTTGCCAAGCGCGTTGCCGAAGAAGAGAAGACCTCTGGTGGCTTGTTCATCCCGGACAGCGCCAAGGAGAAGCCGCTTCAGGCTGAGGTCATCGCCGTCGGCAATGGCAAGCTGCTCGAGGACGGCACGATTCGCCCGCTCGACGTCAAGGCTGGCGACAAGGTCCTCATC
>Ga0123336_10003884_pt1 | contig 12335 bp, 7 predicted proteins | sample SSSSmetaG_FD_96466 | JGI IMG/M metagenome (GOLD analysis project Ga0123336, IMG submission 96466) | Glacier valley bacterial and archeal communities from Borup Fiord, Nunavut, Canada, to study Microbial Dark Matter (Phase II) - ​SSSS metaG | ecosystem: Environmental > Aquatic > Freshwater > Ice... | reverse complement strand
TCCACCTCCAGCCCCTGCCCGCGATACGCCAGCGTATTTACATACGCGCCGCCGGAGTACACCGGGCTGCTCGCAAACGCAAACCCCAGGTTATTTACCAGGGCCAACTGCGAAAGATACTCCAGGCCGTTCCCGTACTGGTTATGAAAGTAGGTCAGACCCACCCGGGCACGCCCGTTGAACAGCTCCTGATCCAGCCCGCCGTCGTAGCTCCGCGCCTGCTCCGGACCCACCTGCGTAATGCCGTTCTGCGCAATCGCGGCGGAGTTTGGCTTGTTCACCAGGAACCCATACAGCGAGTGATTCTGGATATAGATACTCGGGCTCTTGATCCCCTTCGAGAACGTGGAGTGCAGCTTCGTGCCGCTGAACAACCGGCTCGCATTCGGCCTTACTAGGTAGTAGGTCCCCGCCAGCCGAGGCGTCGCAGCAAACCCATACACATCGTTCTTTTCAAGCCCAGTCCCGACCGTATAGAAGAACCGCCCAAACGCATCGCCCTGAACCTCCAGCATCGTCGAGTAGTTCCCACGGTCCGCGGTCCCGCTGAACCCCCCATTAGAAAGCGAGTAGCCGCGCTCATCCTCATACTTGAAGCCCGCCAGCAGCGTCATGTGCGAGTCGCGCCCAAAGATCGAGCCCACCCGGTAATCCGTCTGCGCAAGCATGAAGTCGCGCTGGCTCCGGTTCGTCGCCGTGCTGCAGCAGAACAGCGAAGCCTTGCCCGAGACCGTGTAGCCATTCGCGCCCGTAATCGTCACCGGAACGGCATTCACCGCCAGCGTCTTGTTGTAGTCATACGCCAGCCTCAGCCCGCCGTAACGTAACTGGTTATGCCACCGCGGAGTCGTCTGGCTATTCAACACACCGCCCACATACAGGTCATGCTCGAGCGAATAAGCCGAGTCCGCGACGCCATACAGCGCGATCGCGTTCGGCTTGCCACCCTCCGCCGCCGTGTGCCGCAACGTGAACCGCACGTCGGTCGTAGCGTTAGGCTGGAAGCCAACGTTGTTCGCCCAGGTCGCATTGTGAAACTCATCGTTAGGCTCATTGCCAGAGGTCTGATAACGCCCAAACTCGCTGAAGTAATCGAACTTGTGCGACGCTCCCGCCACCGATCCATCCTGCCGATACGTATGAAAGTTTCCCGCATCGCCCTGAAACTCGAACAGCGGCAGCGGCGTCGATCCACGACGTGTATTGATCGTCACCACACCCGCCAGCGCATCCGATCCATACAGCGCGGAGTTGGGCGCACGCAGCACTTCGACCGATCCGATCCCGACCGAAGCGATGTTCGCAAACTCAACCGCACCGCCCAGATCGTTCGCCGGAATGCCGTCGATCAACACCTTGTTCGCATTCGTAGCGCCCGCCCGAATAAACAGGCCGGACGTCCCACCGGCCTGCCCCGTCTGCGTAAACTGCACGCCCGGCACGTACCGAAGAGGCTCCTGAATATCCTTCACATGCGGAAACTGATCCAACGTCAGCACAGTCACCGAGAACCCCACCTGCGCGATCGGCGTAGGCGTTCCCGTCGCGCTCACGGTCACCTGCTCGGTCGCGGTAGGCGTCGCAACGGTCAGGTCCATCGCCGTATCGGACGTCACGCTCAGGTAGCGCGGATCGGTCGTCGAGACCTCAAACGTAGCTGCCTTCGACCGCAGCCCATAACGCCCGGACGCCGGCACCACCAGCACATATTCACCGCGGCTATTGGAGATCGCGCTTGCCAAAACCTTCTCGCCCGCCACCAGTTGCACAGTCGCATTGGCAACCACCAGGCCCAGCGGATCCTTCACCACGCCGGACACATGCCCGCGACCCGCCAACTTCTCAGACCCCTCCGCAACCGGAGCAGGCGCGGAGATCTGCGACAACGCAGCCCCTCCGGACAAAACACAAACAGCAATGCAATGCAATCGAATCCAACGCTTCCGTGACATACTTCCCCCTTCGGGATATGGGTTGCAACAGGGCCGGTCTTCTGGCTTACGCGTCATCAAATCTGTGCTGCCTTCCCAGGACATCAGCCCCAGTGGCGTTGATCTTCGTGCACAGTTCTCGGCGATTACAGTTACGGGGTAGTGGCGGATTCGCACCGCGCTTCCCGAGCACCCTGCTGGTCGTTTACGTTTCCGCCCGGCCGCAACCTGCCGAGCGGTGATGCAAAAACTTTGTCTTGATGGTCAAAAGTCTGGCTTTGAAGGGGCGGGGCGTTGTTCCCGCCGCTACCCCCTGCTAGAAACGGGCTTTAGCCCCAGAGGGAACGCGCCCTAAGGATGAAACTGCTTCGCCAGATCCTCCAACGCATCGATCGCCTCGGGACTAGGAAAATCAACGCGCTTATCCACGTAGTAGACCCGCCCGGACTTCACCGCCGGCAGTACATCCCAGCCCGGCCTGGTCTTCAAAACCTCCGGCGTGATCTTGCCTCCGCGCAGCATCAACAACGCCTGCGGAGCGCGCTCGATCACCGACTCCATGCTCACGTGCGGCCACTCCTGCCCAATCTCGGACGTGATGGAATGCCCGCCCGCGGCCTCGATAATGTCCGTGATAAACGAGCCCTTGCCGATCGTAATCACCGGGTCGTACGACACCGGCATAAACACATTCACCACTGGCTTTTCCTTCACACTCGCCTTCACAACATCAATCCGCCGCTGCAACTTGGCCACCAGCGCCGCTGCCTGCGGCTCCCGCCCCAGCGCCTGCCCCAGCCGGGTAAGCGTCGTAAGGATTCCAGCCAGCCCATGCGGATCCACCACATAGACGGGTATCCCAAACGCAGCCAACCGCTCCACCGCGGCCCTGTCGTTCTGCCCCGGCTGCGCGATCAGCAGGTCCGGATGCAGCGACAAAATCATCTCCACCGATGGATTTGAAATCGATCCCACGCTGGGCTTCTTCAAGGCCTCCGGAGGATACTTCACGTAGTCCGTAATGGCCACGACCTCGTCGCCACCACCCAGCGCAAACACCGCATCCGTGATGCTGGGCGCCAGGCAGATCACGCGATGCGCATGGTCCGGCACCGACACCTTACGACCCTTCTCATCCACCAGATCGCGCGTCGCAAAGCAAGGCGTAACCAGCAACACCAACACGCCAACCAGACCAAAAACACGTTTCATGCCAACACCTCAAGTTCAGCCTTCACCGATGCAGCAGCGGCAACCAAGCGTCCCGCAATCGAAGGCTCAACACGGAAGTGCAGATGCACATAGCTCGCCAGCACATTGCCCGCGCTATAGCCCTCCTCCTCACGCCTGCCAGACAGCGAGTACTCGATGTCGTAAGCCGTCTCCAATTCTTTGTCGACCTCCAGTAGCGAGCCTGAAGTGCCAGTCGGAAGCGGATCTCTTTGGCGTTCGGTACCCGTCTGCGAAGCGGAGCAAACTGCGGTTGTAGTGTCCCTCACCTTCGAGTAGTGAAAGCTATGCCCCCGCACCCGCATCCCCTTGTCTCCAATCAAGCAATCCCGCACCAACTCGACCGTGCAGTACCCAAACTTCACCAGCTTCTCCGTCATCTCAAACTGCAACGGCAACACACCCGCCATCGGATAACCCACCCCATCCGCCCCGCTCACCTGCTCACCCAGAAACATCATCCCGCCACACTCCGCATACACCGGCCGGCCAGACTCCGCAAAAGCCTTCACCGCCGCCAGCATCCCGGCATTCTCGCTCAACACCCCGGCATGAAGCTCCGGATACCCACCCCCCAGGTACAAGCCATCCACATCGCGCGGCAACCCGGAATCCTTCAGCGGACTGAATAAGACAATCTCCGCCCCAGCCGCCCGCAGCAGGTCCAGATTGTCCTCATAATAAAAGCAGAAAGCCTTATCCCGCGCCACGCCGATCCGCACCTTCGCCCGCACCTTGCTCTTCGCAGCCAGCGTCCCAAACCCCAACCCACACTCCATCCCCAGCACCGCGGCCACGTCCACATGCTCCTCCGCAAACGCCGCCAGTGCATCCACTTCAGCCTCCGCCGAAACCCCACTCTCCTCCGCCGCCCGCAGTCCCAGGTGCCGCTCCGGAATCGCAATTGCAGGCGTCCGCGCCAACCACCCCAGCACCGGCGTCTTGCACCTCTGCTGGATCGCGCTCAGCAACATCTCATAGTGCCGCTCGCTCCCCACGCGGTTCAAAATCACGCCCGCGATCGGCGTCTCCGGATCGAATAGCTCAAACCCCAGCACCACCGCCGCCAGGCTCCGCGCGCTCTTCCCAGCGTCCAGCACCAGTATCACTGGCAGCCCCAGTAGCTTCGCAATCTCCGCGCTACTCCCCACGTTTGAGTCCCCACTCTTGCCGTCGAACAGCCCCATCATCCCTTCGACGACCACAAAATCAGCCCCCTCCGCCGCCCCCCGCACCACGTCCAGATTGGCCTTGGCAGACAGCATCCACGTATCTACATTCCGCGCCACCCGCCCGGAGATCCGCGTGTGATGCCCCGTATCCAGAAAGTCCGGCCCACCCTTGAACGCCTGCACCACCAACCCCCGCCGCGTGGCCGCCGCCATCAACGCCAGCGCCACCGTCGTCTTCCCCACCCCGCTCGCGCTCCCCGCAACCAGCACACCCTTCATCGCGTACCCCCCGGGATGAACCCCTTCAGGCACATCGGCAGCCCCGCTACCATATACAGAACGTTGTCCGCAACCCCAGCCACCTGCTGGTTGATCTCCCCCACCAGGTCCCGAAACCGCCGCCCCAGCTCATACGCCGGCACCACCCCGGACCCCACCTCGTTCGACACGATCATCACTTCGCCGGCAGCTGCCTGCAGCGCAGCGCAAAACCTATCGACCGCAGCCTCCGCCCCACCCGCCTCCAGCAGATTCGACGCATATAGCGTCAGGCAATCGATCAGCACCGTCTCCCCCGCCGGCACGCGGCCCAGCGCCCCGGCAAGATCCAAAGGCTCTTCCACGGTAGTCCAGTGCCCCGGACGGTCCGCCCGATGCCGGTCGATCTTGACACGCATCTCTGCGTCGTCGCGCACCTCAGCGGTCGCGATAAACGTAACGCTCTCAGACTGCTCCGCCAGCCGCTGCGCATAGCCACTTTTGCCGCTGCGCACACCACCGATGATCAAAGTCACGGACTTTGCCAGACCCTCCCGGGCCGTCTCCTGCTGCATACATCGCTCCTCGGCGAGCAGCCCGCAGGCCACACCGCCAGAGCGGGAATTAAAATTTCAGGCAGCGGAGCCGTCCCCGCCAGACACGGCGGAACAGCAATGCCCTTCAACTCTCCTCGCGAAGTCGAAGCAAACCCACATCACCCCGGCCGGTCTCCTGACTTGCGCTTCAACGAGTCCTGACAACCTTCCCAGGAGCAACTTCGTCCTAGTGGTTTCAACAACTTGCCAGACTCTCGACGCTTACAGTTACGCGGTAGCGACGGACTTGCACCGTCTTCCCGAACACCGAAGATAGCCCAACTATACCGACGCACTTTCGAACGGTCAACGATTCGCGCATGGAATTTTGAAGGCACACGCGGCCATCTCGGCCAAACCCGCCCATCCGGTGAAAAGGCCCCGGGGGAACCTCAGCCATTACCCAGCCACCTTGCGTTGAAGCAGCATCCGCCCAAATGCTACACCTGCTAGTGGATCGAGATCTATCCGTCCAACACTCCGGCAGCAAAGACTGCAGCACCCGTCACCATGAACTACCTGCTCTACATCCTGGTCCCCATCTTCGTCATCGTATGCCTCTTCCTCATCGGCGTCGTCCTGCTCCAGACCGGTAAGTCCGCTGCCCTTGACCCGTGTCAAGGGCGGAGTAAAAGTAGACCAGTGTGGCGGAGTAAAAGGCAGCCATTTGGGGGTCAGTAACAGTGTTGGGATGGCGGGGCCGAGGGGCTCTGAAGCGTAGCGGAAGAGGCCCTCGGCCCGGCGAGGCGCGTTCGAATTAGGTGCGGTTACGGGTTGGGGTACATTTGCGGCGGCGTTGTTTGAGGCGGAAGCTGTCGCCGTTCATCTCGAGAATGTGGACATGGTGCGTGAGGCGGTCGAGCAGCGCTCCGGTGAGACGTTCGGAGCCGAGGATCTCGGTCCACTTGGCGAACGGCAGGTTCGAGGTCAGCATGGTGAAGCCACGCTCGTAGCGCTGGCTGAGCATCTCAAAGAGCAGCTCGGCTCCGGTCTTCGACAGCGGCACGAAGCCGAGTTCATCGACGATGAGCAGCTCGTAGCCAGCGATCTGCTTTTGAAAGCGCAGTAGCTTCTTCTCGTCGCGGGCCTCGATCAGCTCACGGACCGGTGCGGCGGCGGTGGTGAAGCGGACGCGATGGCCGAGCCATGTAATCGGCGGCCTGCGTGGTGCGAACCTGGGCCAGCGGTAGATGATCGTAGATCACAGCCTCGTGTTCATAACCGCGCGGATGCCTTGCTATCACCTCGCTCGCGCAGGCGATGGTCACCTCATGGACGTAGCCACCCACCAGCACCTGGAGATGTCCATTCCGCGTGGGCACCGAGTAGTCGTTGCCGCGATAGCGCACCAGCGCCAGCGAACTGACTCGCGCCGAGACCTTCTCGCAGGCTTCATACGGTGCCGTGGGCAACGGCAGCAACGCCGCACGATCACGCTCGAAGCGTTCGCCGATGGTTTCGGCTCAGCCACATTGCGAAGTCGTCGTTTGAGCGCAAGATTATGCGCCACCTGGTAGAGCCACGCCCGTAGATTGTCGCGCGGGCGATCCTGCTGAAGGTGGCGAAAGAGGGCCAGAAATACCTCCTGCACCACGTCTTCGGCATCCTGCCTGGAGAGGTCGAAGCTGGACGCGTAGCCGGTGAGGCGGCTGCTCATCAACTCGAAATGGTGAAGTAATTCCTCTTCGAGCAGAGCCGCACGGCAGTCCCTGGTGCGTGAGAGCAGCACGCCCGCAATCGTATTCGTTGGGGAGGAAGGCACACGCAAGATACTCGCATAGCTCATAAAGACTGCGATAGTTTCCAAGCCGCTCTACCTCCTTCCGAAGGAAACCTTGAGGCCGCCGAAGACCGTGACCGGAGCGCCAGGCGAGAAGTAGGTGGTGTTGCGGAGGGGGTAGTCTCCGGAGGCGTATGCGGTAAATGGACGGCCGATGAAGTTGCCGCTGTCATCGTAGGGTGTAGTGGCGAGTTGGCCCGCGGTGTAATAGTGCCGGTTCAAGAGATTGTTGATCTGGGCAAAGAGTTCGAGGTGGGGATTGAACTTGTAGCGGATACCGAGATTGACGACTCCATAGCCTGGAGTGGTGCCGCTGCCCAGGTAGTACTGGCCATCCGCCTGGTGCAGGTTGTTCTCGTTGCCCCGGACGTATGAGCTGCCGATGGCGTTGAAGTCCGTATTGATGCTGAGCTTCTTCAGCAGGAGGTAGTCCGCGTAAATCTTGAGGATGTGCTGCGGCACCTGGGGGATGCGGTTGCCAGGCAAGATGCTGATCAGACCACCATACGTGACGCCCTTCTCGCCGCCAAGCGCGTTACTATTGCTGCTGTTGCTGTTTGCCTCGATGACCTGCGGGCTCTGATACGTGGCTTCGAGGAAGGTGTATTCGACGCCAACGTCGAGGTCGCGCAGACTCGCTGAAGCCGAAGCTTCGACGCCCTGGCGGCGGGTCTTCCCGAAGTTCTGAAAGTAGCCGAAGCCAGTCGCTTGCGATGCGACGAAGAGTAGATCGTCGTTGTTGATGGCGTGGAAGTACCCAGCGGACCAACGGTAGTGGCCGTCCGTATTGCCACGAACGCCAAACTCGTAGGTATGGCTGACAACCTGTTTCAGCGGCGGATCGCTGACGAGGGCGTTGGGCAGCGAGCAAGGAAATTGGGGGTCGGCACATCCGAGTTCGGTGGATGTTGGTGCACGGCTTGACTCGCCATAGTCGAAGTAGAGATGCAACAAGGAACCGGCCTTATAGACGACGCCAGCGGATGGGTTGAAGCGTTGAAAGGAGTTGATAGCCGTAAGCGTACCGCGATAGCTGAGGGGGGGCATACGGTCATGGTTGTTGATGGTGGTGTGGTTGTAGCGCCCACCCACGTTGAAGACCCACTTGCCGAGGGTGAACGTGTCGGAGATGAGGAAGCTGGGCGTACTGGTCGTGCCATGGAGATTCGCCCGGCTGTCGTAGGGCACTCCACTATCGTTGATCTCACTGCCGTCCGAGAAAGCAGGAACCCGGGTAATGGTGAGGTCGTCCGGGTTCAGGTAGCCCCACTGCGAGGATTGAATGTAGGTAAGGCCACCGGCATCCCGGCCGGTGCCGATGGTGAACTGGTTGTGTGAGGTGCGCCAGGCGAATACGCCGCTGACGCCATAGGCGTGTTGCTTGTTGACGGTGTCCGTATCCGTGCCCGTGCATTTTTCAGCGGGCTCGTTTTTCGCAAGTGTCTGCGCGATGCAGCGGAGGTAGGGGTAAGGCGTGTTCGCTGCTGTGATGGGTGTGGTTGGAAACGCTATACCGGCATTGGTGAGAGCCGTCTTATCGCCGTTGCTCAGCGTGTAGAGCGACTGATCGAAGCTGCCGTCGTTGACGTTGCCGTTCGAGGTATTGGTGCGAGTGTAGCGGAGGTAGGAGTTGACGTTGACGGAGAGACCCCGGCCAAGCGAATGGGTCACATTGAGTGTCACGAACGGTTGGTGCTGATTGGTGCTATCGGGAATGGAGTAGACACTGTTGTAGCCGTAATTGAGTCCGACGGTACGGTTGATGGCGCGGAAATCCTGCGTGCCATTCCCGGTGAGGCTATTGATGGAATATCCGCCGGAGAGTGCGAGCGTCGTTGTGCCGTGCGTGTAGCCCAGCTTGGCGAAGGACTGGCGCACACTCGAAGGCGACTGCACCCGCCACCCATCTTCATGGAACAGCGTACCGGCGACGAACCAGTTGAACCCGGCCGCGTTGCTGCCGCCGTACTCCGCGTCGACGGCGCGACGACCGAAGCTTCCGCCATACCCGCTGATGGAAAACCCGGTGTTCGTCATTCCGCTCTTGGTCTGTACCGCGATAGCGCCGCCCAGTGTGTTCAGGCCGTAGACCGGATTCGACCCGGGGATCAACTCCGTAGAACTGATGGCGACCTTCGGAATAAGGTCCCAGGCTACGACATCTCCAAACGGCTGGTTCTGGCGCACGCCATCCAGATACACGGATAGCCCGGCGGGTGAACCCACCAGCGGCGAGGCAGTATAGCCGCGGTAGTTCACATCCGGCTGGAAGGGGTTGTTCTGATTCTCGTTCACATAGACACCGTTGAGACGCTTCTTCAGAACATCGGTCAGATCGACCGCGTTGGTGTCTTCCATGGTCTGCGAGGTCAGCGTCTGCACCGGAACTGGCACGTCCGAGAGAGGAAGATCGAGCGTGCCGATCGGGCTCGACGCAATCACGTTCACTGTCGTCGCTACACCGAGGAGGCGAAGCACCACCTCACGCTTGAGCGTTATAGCCGACTGCACCTGAACGTTGATGGTTTCTGGCGCAAAACCCGCTTGTGCTAAACGAAGCTGGTAGCTGCCGAAGGGCAGGTCGGGCACGTTCGCGGAGCCGTCTGGAGCGATTTCCACACTACGGCTGCGACCCGCAGTTGGTCCGAAGAGTACTCCCTGGGCTTGAACCGGATGCCCGCTCGAATCTCGAACATGAATGCGAATCTCCCCGCTACCGGCGGTTACCGTGCTGCGCTGTGTTTGTGAGAAGGCGGGCAGTCGGACGGATAAAATAAGCAGGAGCGCGAAGTAAACAGTCGGGCACTTCAAGAGCATTCAGCAGGGTCCTTTATATCGAGTAACGATTCAACCGCGGAGAACGGTGGTCTGAACTGCCCCGAGCGCAACGTTGCTTTGGATGTCTACCTTTAGATTCCGAATGCTGCCCATCTGTTCAGCCTATTTTCGCATTTCCTGCGTGCGGCGCACTTTTTCCGCCAGCACAGTTTGGATTAGGCTGGATGCATGAAGAAGAAACGGATTGGCGTACATGTTGGCGTAGCGGGCGGAAGCTGGACGGCAGTCAACCGGGCTGTAGAGGCCGGAGCAAATACTTTCCAGATCTTTACGGCAAGCCCACGGATGTGGAAGGCTGCCCCGGTGAAGGCAGAGGACGCGGCCAAGATGCGGGAGTTGCGCGCGAAGCACGATGTGGGGCCGATTGCCGTCCATGCGAGCTACCTGATCAACGTGTGCAGCCAGACGGCGAGCGTGCGCGAGAACTCCGTGGGGGCGTTTCGCGGCGAGGTCGAGCGGGCGATGGCACTCGGCGCGGAGAACCTCGTGCTGCACCCGGGAAGCTGGAAGGGGCTGACGCGGGATGAAGGTCTGCGACTGGCTGCTGAATCGATTGAGAAGGCCGTGGAAGGAATCGACTTTAACGGTACGCACTTCAAGCTGTTGATTGAGAATACGGCGGGGGCTGAATTCTCCCTCGGCGGCAAGCTGGAGCAGGTGGCCGAGCTGGTCGAGCGCCTGAAGCCATGCGTTCCGGTGGGGGTATGCCTGGACACCTGCCACCTGCATGTAGCGGGGTATGACATCGTCTCCGAAGACGGATATATCGAGACGATGTTGATCGTGAAAGATACCGTGGGATTCGAAGCAATCCGCGTGTGGCACTGCAACGACGCCAAAGCCGCGATGGGCAGCAAGCTGGACCGGCATGAGCACATTGGCGAAGGGACGATTGGGGCGGCGGCCTTCAAGCGGCTGCTGCACGACGCGCGGTTCGACCACGCTGTCTTTATTGCCGAAACTCCGGTGGACGCACCGGGGGATGAGGCGAGAAATGTTGGCGTGCTGCGTACACTTTCAGCGTAATTTGGACCATGCAAGAGCGGTCGCGCAGGGGAGTTGACGTTTTCTTTACAATGGGGAGATGTTCGACATTGTGAAGAGCGAAGGCGAGAAGCAGCGGTACACCCCTGGCGAGATAGAACCGAAGTGGCAGGCGCGGTGGGACGCCGACCCCACACTCTATGCCGCCGAGCCGCACAACTGCGGCAAGCCGAAGTACTACTGCCTGGAGATGCTGCCGTATCCGAGCGGGCAGTTGCACATGGGCCACGTGCGGAATTACGCCATTGGCGATGCGCTCGCCCGTTTCATGTGGATGCGTGGGCATAATGTGCTGCACCCGATGGGGTGGGACGCGTTTGGCTTGCCGGCGGAAAATGCCGCGCTGAAGAACAAGGTTCCGCCGCGGGAGTGGACGCTCTCCAACATCGCCGCCATGCGCAAGCAGATGCAGCGTATGGGGCTGAGCTACGACTGGTCCACCGAGGTGACGACCTGTCTGCCGGACTACTACCGTTGGAACCAGTGGTTCTTCGTGAAGATGTTCGAGAAGGGGCTCGCCTACCGCAAGAAGAGCAAGGTCAACTGGTGCCCGGAGTGCCGGACGGTGCTGGCGAATGAGCAGGTGATCGACGGACGTTGCTGGCGTCACGAAGACACCATCGTCGAGCAGCGCGACCTGACGCAGTGGTTCTTCCGCATTACGCAGTACTCCGACGAGTTGCTGGCTGGGCTCGACAAACTGGAGGGCTGGCCCGAGAAGGTCCGCACCATGCAGCGCAACTGGATTGGGCGCAGCGAAGGCGCGTTAATCGACTTTGCCGTCGATGCCGGAGACGCAAAGATTACCGTCTTCACGACGCGCGTCGATACGATCTTCGGCGCGACAAGCGTGCAGGTGGCACCCGAACACGCAGTCGCCAAGGCGTTTGCCGCGGAGGATGCGGGCCTGGCTGCGTCGATTGACGAGATGGTGAAGCAGCAGACGGCGGCACGCGAGGCCGGCGACATCGGCGCGATTGAGAAGCATGGCGTTGCGACGAGGCGGTTTGCGGTGAACCCGTTCAATGGCGAGAAGGTGCCAATCTGGGTGGCGAACTACATTCTCGCGGACTATGGGACGGGCGCGATTATGAGCGTGCCCGCGCATGATGAGCGCGACTTTGAGTTTGCCAATAAGTATGGGCTCGCCGTCAAGCGCGTCGTCGCCCCCAACGTTGACACGGATGAACTGCCGCTGCCTTACCTCACTGAAGATGAAGGCGTCTTGATCGACTCAGGCGAGTGGACCGGCGAGAACTGCGTGGAGGCTCAGGAGAAGATGGCAGCGTTTGCCAAGGCCAAAGGATTCGGCACAGCGACGGTTACGTATCGGCTGAAGGACTGGGGCGTAAGCCGCCAGCGGTACTGGGGGACGCCGATCCCGATGGTGTACTGCGAGAACGGCCATGCAGGCGTCGAGCCCGGTGGCGTGGTCGCGCTGCCGGAGAGTGCGTTGCCTGTACTGTTGCCCGCGCAGGTAGATATC
>Ga0123336_10003882_pt1 | contig 12337 bp, 13 predicted proteins | sample SSSSmetaG_FD_96466 | JGI IMG/M metagenome (GOLD analysis project Ga0123336, IMG submission 96466) | Glacier valley bacterial and archeal communities from Borup Fiord, Nunavut, Canada, to study Microbial Dark Matter (Phase II) - ​SSSS metaG | ecosystem: Environmental > Aquatic > Freshwater > Ice... | reverse complement strand
TCCTCCATCTTCACCTCCACGCCGAGGTCGCCGCGGGCCACCATCACGGCGTCGGTGAGGGCGATGATTTCGTCGATGTTGCGCAGGCCGTCGGGGGTTTCGATTTTGGCCACCACGCGGGTCTTTTTGCCGGCGTCAGCAATCAGGTTCTTGATGAAGCGAATGTCCTCGGCCTTGCGGGCAAAGCTCAGCGCCACCCAGTCCACGTCGTGCTCCAGGCCGAACTTCAGGTCCTCAATGTCCTTCTCCGTCATGCTCGGGGCCGACACCTCCGAATCGGGCAGGTTGATGCCCTTGCGGGGCTTCACCAGGCCGCCGTACACCACTTCCACGTCCACTTCCTGGTCGCGGTCGGTGGCGAGCACCTTCAGCTCAATCTTGCCGTCGTCAATGAGTATCATGTCGCCGGGCTTCACGTCGCGCGCCAGGCCCAGGTAAATCGTGCTCAGGCGCGTGGCCGTGCTGATTTCCTTCTCGCCGCATACCAGCTTGATACGGTCGCCGGCCTTGATTTCAACGCCGCCGCCTTCGACGTCGCCCAGGCGGATTTTCGGCCCCTGCAGGTCCTGCAACAGGCCCACGGAAGCGCGCATGTCCTTGTTCAGCCGCCGCACCGTGTTGATGACCGAGAGGTGGTCCTCGTAAGAGCCGTGCGAGAAGTTGAGCCGGAACACGTCCACGCCCTCGCGGATGAGCACGGCCAGGCGCTCGTAGGTGTTGGAGGCCGGGCCCACGGTGGCCACGATTTTGGTTTTGTTGAAGGTGGTGCGGTGTTCCATAGGGTCAGAAAAATGGAGGGCGGTCAACTCCCCGCCTTGCAAAGGAGGGGATATTTCCGCGAAGCGGAAATTGAGGTGGTTACTTGGGTTGAACGACGGGCGTTGGGATTGGTAGAAGGGCCGGCGTCGGGTGGCTTGCGGTGGGTTCGGTAGGTGCGGTCGGGTGAGTCGTTCGGGGAGCGTTGGCTACGCCGACCTCTGGTTCAACGACTCCGACGACTTCACCACCCCAATTTTTGCTGCGCAAAAATCTCCCCTCCTTAGAAAAGAAGGGGAGTTTGTTCATTCGGCTCACAGCATCAGGTTCTCTTTGTACTTGAGCGTGTTGGGGTCGAACTGGCACACGTACTGCACGGCATCGAGGGCGGCAAGCTGTTCGAGCAGCGCGTCATCGGCGAGGGCGCCGCAGCCGTTGCGCACGGCCAGCAGGTAGTCGTACTCCTTGATGTCGGGGGCCAGGAAGGGCTTTTTCAGGGCCGAGGGCGCCACCGAGCGGTTGCGCAGCAGGCGCAGGGTGAGGGTTTCGGTGGCGTAGAGGTAGTGCGTGAACACGAGGCGCCCGCGGCTGAGCAGGTTGAGCAGCAGCTCGGGCTGCTTGGTGAGGCGCAGGCGCAGGGCCCGGTTCAGCGTCCAGGCCAGGGTGTAGTCGCGGGTGCTGCTCACGAGCCCGAACAGGGTGAAGTCGCACTCGTAGTCCACGTCCAGGGTGAAAGTCTTCATAGCGGCGGCGGGGCCCGCCCGCCCCGGCGGCCCCGGGCAAAGCTACGGCGATTGGGTGGCCGGGGCCAGGGCCGGGGCCATAATCTTGTGGATGAAAAGGAAAGGCGCGGCGGCGGGCAAGTTGAAAAATCTCTCGTTACTTTGCGCCGTAGTTTTCCCTAAACCCCACGGAAATGTCTGAAATCGCAGAAAAAGTTAAGGCCATCATCATCGACAAACTGGGCGTCGAAGCCTCGGAAGTAACCCCCGAAGCCAGCTTCACCAACGACCTGGGGGCCGACTCGTTGGACACCGTCGAGCTGATTATGGAATTCGAAAAGGAGTTCAACGTGAGCATCCCCGACGACCAGGCCGAAAACATCGGTACCGTGGGTCAGGCCATCAGCTACCTCGAAGAGCACGCCAAATAACTACGCTTGGTTGCCGGCCGCCTGGCGGCCGGCGCTGCCCGCCCTGCGCACACCGGCCGGCCCGCCGCCGGCCGGTTTTGTGGTTTAGTCCCGCCCCTTTCCGTCCTCATCCGCGCCCCCGGCGCCTGCTTATGTCGTCCATCCGACGCGTTGTCGTTACCGGCCTCGGGGCCATCACGCCCCTGGGCAACACCGCCCCCGCCTACTGGGAAGGCCTGCGCACGGGCACCAGCGGCGCGGCCACCATCACCCGCTTCGACCCGGCCAAGTTCAAAACCCGCTTCGCCTGCGAGGTGAAAGGCTACGAAGCCGACAACTTCTTCGACCGCAAGGAGCACCGCAAGATGGACCTGTTCACGCAGTTCGCCGTGGTGGCGTCCGACGAGGCCATTGCCGACTCGGGCCTGCTGGCCGAGGGCAGCGGCGTGAACAAGGACCGCGTGGGCGTGATTTGGGGCTCGGGCATCGGCGGGCTGAAGTCGCTGCAGGAAGAGTGCTTCCAGTTCGAGCGCGGCGACGGCACCCCGCGCTACTCGCCCTTCTTCATCCCGCGCATGATTGCCGATTCGTCGTCGGGCAACATCTCCATCAAAAACGGCTTTCGCGGCCCGAATTTCGTCACCACCTCGGCCTGTGCCTCGTCGAACGACGCCATCATCGCGGCCTTCAACAACATTCGCCTCGGCCTGGCCGACGCCGTGGTGACGGGCGGCTCCGAAGCGGCCATTACCGAGTCGGGAGTGGGCGGCTTCAATGCCCTGAAGGCCATGAGCGAGCGCAACGACGACCCCGCCGCGGCCTCCCGGCCCTACGACCGCGACCGCGACGGCTTCGTGCTGGGCGAGGGCGCGGGCGCCCTGGTGCTCGAGGAATACGAGCACGCCAAAGCCCGCGGCGCCAAAATGTACGCCGAGCTGATTGGCGGCGGCATGTCGTCGGACGCCTACCACATCACCGCGCCCGACCCCAGCGGCAGCGGCGTGGTGCTCGTGATGCAGAACGCCCTGCGCGACGCCGGCATTGCGTCCACCGAAGTCGATTACATCAACACCCACGGCACCAGCACCCCGCTCGGTGACGGCGCCGAAATCAAAGCCATCGAAACCGTGTTTGGCGAGTACACGCCGAAGATGAATATCTCCTCGACCAAGAGCATGACCGGCCATCTGCTGGGCGGCGCCGGCGGCATCGAGGCGGTGGCCTGCCTGCTGGCCATGCAGCACAGCCTGGTGCCGCCCACCATCAATCTCGACACGCCCGACCCGGAGATTAACCAGGCGCTTAACTTCACGCCCAACGTGGCCCAGCAGCGCGCGGTGAACGTGGCCATGAGCAACACATTCGGCTTCGGTGGGCACAACACGTCGGTGATTTTCCGCAAGCTGTAGGCCACGGCTTACCAACGAAACAGAACGTCATGCTGAGCTTGCCGAAGCATCCCTACCGCAGGAGTAAACCCAATCGTTTGGAATTACTTACGCGGTAGAGATGCTTCGATAAGCTCAGCATGACGTTCTGCTTTTTCGACGGTTTGTATTTCAGTAATTCCCACTTTATTCTCATCTGTTTTGCTTGGTTTCGTTTCCCGGTTTTTTGGTTCCGACAAAACCTTTCGGAAGGCCGTAGCCACGGTGACGGGGCAGGACCCGAAAAACTCGCAGCTGTACCGGCTGGCGTTCACGCATTCGTCGGCGGTGCGGCAGCAGCCGGCTCTGGGCCGGCACCAAACCAATGAGCGGCTGGAGTTTCTGGGCGATGCCGTGCTGGGCACGGTGGTGGCCGAGTATTTGTTCAAAAAATACCCCTACGAGCAGGAAGGCTTCCTCACGGAGGTGCGCTCGCGCATCGTGAACCGCGAAAGCCTGAACGGCATCGCCCTCAAGCTGGGCCTCGACCAATTGGTGCAGCTCGACGCCGCGCAGGGCCGCGCCGCCCGCTCGCGCTCGGTGAACGGCAACGCGCTGGAGGCGCTGGTGGGGGCCGTCTATCTCGATTTGGGCTACAAGGCGGCCCGCAAGTTTATCCTCAGCCGGCTGGTGAAGGGCTTCGTGGATGTGCACACGCTGAGCACCACCACGGCCAATTTCAAGAGCAAGCTGGTGGAGTGGGCCCAGCGCCAGAATAAAACCCTGCGCTACGACATTGCGGGCGAGGCCCGGCCCGGTGGCATGATGGAATTCACGGCCGTGGTGCTGCTCGACGACGAGGAAGTGGCCACCGGCATGGGCCTGAGCAAGAAGCAGGCGGAGCAGCTGGCCGCCGAGCGGGCCCTGGCGGCGCTGGGGGTTTGATGGGGCGTTTAATGAAGAATTGAGAATGAAGAATGAGGAATCTGGGAATTGCTTGTTTAGCTAACGAAACGGGCAGTCTGGCCGCGCTATGAGCCAACGTATTCCGGGGCTGAAATACTTATTTTCAGCTCATTCCTAACTGCTCATTCTTCATCCCTACATTAAGCGAAGCGTCATGCGTATTGCCGGAGCGGCCCTCAACCAGATTCCCATCGATTGGGAAAATAACCTGCGCAACATTCAGACGGCCATCGCCCAGGCCAAAGCAGCCGGTGTGAAACTACTCTGCCTGCCCGAGCTGTGCCTGACCGGCTACGGCTGCGAGGACCTGTTTCTGAGCGACTGGATGCCCGAAGCGGCCCTGGCGCACCTGCAGCAGGTGCGGGAGTGGACCCACGGAATTTGCGTGGTGGTGGGCCTGCCGGTGCGCCTGAACCACCGCACCTACAACACGGCCGCCGTGCTGCGCGACGGGCAGATTCTGGGCTTCGCGGCCAAGCAGTTTCTGGCCAACGACGGGGTGCACTACGAGACGCGGTTTTTCGCGCCCTGGCCGGCGGGCGAGACGACCACTGTGGAACTCGGCGGCGAAGCCTGGCCGCTGGGCGACCTCATCTTCGAGCATGAGGGTGTGCGGTTTGGCTTCGAGATTTGCGAGGACGCCTGGCGGCCCGACGACGTGCGGCCGGCCGGCCGGCTCCGGGGCAAGGTTGACCTGATTGTGAACCCCTCGGCCAGCCATTTTGCGATGAGCAAAACCGACGTGCGCTACAAGCTGGTGCTGAACGCCTCGCGCAACTTTCACTGCACCTACCTCTACGCCAACCTGCTCGGCAACGAGTCGGGTCGCATCATCTTCGACGGCGAGATTCTGGTGGCGCGCAACGGGCACCTGCTGCTGCGCAACCAGCTCATGAGCTTCAAGGAAGTGGACCTGGAGTGCGTGGACGTGGATTTTGCTGCCGAGCTGGCCCCAGCCGCCGAGCTGGTGCCGCTGCCCGAGCCCGACGAGTACCAGGAGCTCAATCAAGCCATGAGCCTGGCCTTGTTCGACTACCTGCGCAAGGCCCGCAGCCGCGGCTTCGTGCTGAGCTTGAGCGGCGGGGCCGACTCGTGCTTCTGCGCCGTGGGCGTGGCCGAAATGGTGCGCTTGGGCGTGGAAGAGCTTGGCCTGGAGGAATTCAAGCGGCGTAGCGGCTGCTTCCCGGCCGCGGCCGAAACGGTGGTGACGCAGGAAGGCGCGGGCGGCGTGGCCGCGCAGGTGGTAAAAGGGGAGTTAAAAGGTAAAAGTGAAGAGTTAAAAGGTCCGGATGAGCTTTTAACTTTCAACGCTCAATTTTCAGCTAACAAGGAGCTGGTGCGCCAGCTGCTGACTTGCGCCTACCAGGGCACGGTGAACTCCTCCGACGAGACCTTCCGCTCGGCCCAAGAGTTGGCCGACAGCATCGGCGCCCGCTTTCACCACTGGGGCATCGATGAGGAAGTGAGCGGCTACGTGGGCAAAATTCAGGGCGCGCTGGGGCGGGAGCTGACCTGGCAAACCGACGACTTGGCCCTGCAAAACATTCAGGCGCGGGTGCGGGCCCCCGGCATCTGGCTGCTGGCCAATGTGCAGAACTGCCTGCTCCTCACCACGAGCAACCGCTCGGAGGCCAGCGTGGGCTACTGCACCATGGACGGCGACACGGCCGGCAGCATTTCGCCCATCGCCGGCGTCGACAAAGCCTTCGTGAAGCAGTGGCTGCGCTGGGCCGAAATCGAGCTGGGATACCCGGCCCTGCGCCACGTGAACGCCTTGCAGCCCACTGCCGAGCTGCGCCCGCTGGCCGACCAGCAAACCGACGAGCGCGACCTCATGCCCTACCCGCTGCTCAACCGCATCGAGCGCCTGGCCTTCTACGACCGCCTCAGCCCGCGCCAGGTTCTGGCCGTGCTCGAAGGCGAGCACACGGGCTTCGACGCCGAGCAGCTGACCACCTACGTACGCCGCTTCTACACCCTCTGGAGCCGCAACCAGTGGAAGCGCGAGCGCTACGCCCCCAGCTTCCACCTCGACGACTACAACGTGGACCCGCGCTCCTGGCTGCGCTTCCCGATACTGAGCGGCGGGTTTGCGGAGGAGCTGGCGGGCTTGTAAGCCCACCCAAAGGCGCCAGGGGCTGCGGCGAGTTGGGTGGCATCCACCCAATTTCGGTGAAAAGCACGATGCTAATCAAGGAGTTGTAAAATAATGCGGTGGGGCTGCGCAAGTTTTTCAACGGCATGGCACCTAATCCTTCGTAGCCTTGGTGGCCGCCGCGAAAGCTTGGCGCCGAGCGAGCCCTTCCCCACACTTCACCGTCTCCGTTCCTGTGGCCTATTCGCTGCCGCTGCCCCTGGCCCATGCCCCCCCGGCCCGCGCCCAATTGAATGATGCGGCCACCGATGCCGATTTGGTGACGCAATTGCAGGCGGGCAGCGAGGCCGCTTTTCGCACCCTGGTAGTGCGTTACCAAGACCGCGTCCATCGTACGGTGCTTGCCCTGCTGCGGTCGCCGGAAGAGGCCGAAGACGTTGCCCAGGAGGTCTTTGTAGAAGTTTATCAGACCATTGGCCGGTTCCGGGGCGATGCCACGCTGAGCACCTGGCTGTACCGGCTGGCCACGTCGCGCGCCCTGAAAAACCGCCGGATGGCCCGCGCCAAAAAGCGCTTCGCCCAGTTCACCAGCTTGTTCGGTTTCGACAACCGCGTGCTGCACGAGGCACCCGACCACGCTCACCCCCAAGCACTGCTGGAAGGCCAGCAGCAGTTGCGCCATTTCCTGGCCCACATCGCCCGCCTGCCCGGCCAGCAGCAAGTCGCTTTTACCCTGCGCCACGAACAAGACCTGAGCTACGAGGAAATCGCGGCCGTGCTCGATACGACGGTGCCTGCCGTGGAATCGTTGCTGTTTCGGGCCCGGCAAACCCTACGCAAACACCTGCAACCCCACCTGCATCATGGCTGACTTAACCACGCGCCCCGTTGCCGACCAGGAATGGGATGACCTTGTGCGCCAGCTGCACAACCAGCCAAAAACCGGTGTCCGGCCGTTTTTTTACGCGCGGGTACAGGCACGGCTCGCTGCCAACGCTGCCGCGCAAAGCCATGCCTTGCCGGGGTGGTTGCGCCGGCCGGCCTACGCCGCGCTGCTCGGCGCGCTGGTGATGACGCTCAGCGGCGACGGCGCGGCGCGGCGCCCGGCGGCAGCCGCCCGGTGCCAGGACTGTCCCGGCGCCCGGCCGCAGCCGCGCTGATTAGCTCATTGCGGGCAGCTACTTGAGTTGCCCGGCCCTTGTGCCGCTGCCCTGGTTCCCGCGCCTGCTGGCTGACAAGTCCAGGGAAGCCTACCGGGCTTTGTACCTTTGAAACCGTCTTTCACCTTCGCTGCGCATGCATTCATTACTCGCCTACCTGGTCTGGAATCTCGACCCCGTCATTGCCCACATCGGGCCGCTCACGCCGCGGTGGTACGGGCTGTTTTTCATGTCGGGGTTTGTGGTGGGACGTTCGTGCTGAACCACATCTACCGCGCCGAGCGGGTGTCCACGCGCTGGGTCGATGTCATCACCATCTACATGTTGGTGGGCACCATTGTGGGCGCGCGGGTGGGCCACGTGCTGTTCTACGAGCCCGAGATTATCGCCAAGCAAGGCTTCTTGGAGCTGTTTAAAGTATGGCACGGCGGCTTGGCAAGTCACGGCGCCACCATCGGCATCTTGCTGGCCTGCTGGCTGTTTGCGCGCCGCCACAAGTTCGACTACCTGTGGGTGCTCGACCGCATCGTGATTGTGGTGGGCATCGGCGGGGCCCTCATCCGCACCGGCAACTTCATGAACTCCGAGATTGTGGGCCACCCCAGCACGGCGCCGTGGGCGGTGGTGTTTCCGCGCGACGTGGAGCACTGGGTGCGGTTTGCGCCCGGCCAGCCGGTGCCGGCTGGCGCGGTCACGGTCGAGCGGGTGATGCTGCCCGCCACCGGCGGCGCGGAAGCCGAAGTGAGTTACGCCACGCAGCCCGTGACCGGCCCGGTGGCGCCCGGCGCCACCGTGGCCGTGCCGCGCCACCCCACGCAGCTCTACGAGGCACTGTTCTGCGTCCTGCTCGTGAGCCTGCTCTACTACCTCTGGAACCGCACCAAGGAGCGCACCCCGCGCGGCCTGCTCTTCGGGCTGTTCGTGGTGCTCCTGTTCACGCAGCGGTTTTTAGGCGAGTTCCTGAAGGAAGCCCAGGTGGATTTCGAGAAGGACAACCTGCTCAACCAGGGCCAAATCCTCAGCATCCCGATGGTGCTCATCGGCATTTGGGTGCTGTGGCGGGCCGGCAAAAACCCCGCAAACCCCTACGGCTACGCCCCGCGCGACTTGGAGGAAGAAGCGGTTTCAGCAGTACCGCGGGCATAACAGTACGCGGTTTCGGTGAGATGGCGTGGCAGGCAGCTAATGGGCATAGGTTTAGGCTAATGGCCTTATGTAATCTTTTCCGTTCCAAGACAATCTGCCTAACATAACATCTCTTATAGTGCTACCCTCGGAATAGTGGTGGTTTTGGCCTCGCGGTGTTCGATGCTGCCAGTGTGGTACTTTGGCGGGGAACCGGGCTCTTGTTTGGAGTTTACGAAACTCATCTCTTCGGCCAGTTTCCTAAACTTTGAATCGTAGACGAGTTTCTTAAACTCGCCCGGTCCTATTGGGGCCAGCTGGCCACCAGGTGCCGGGCTGATTGCTGCCGTTCACCGAAAGGAGGGAAAGGAGCGACACAATTCGTTGTACATTCAACGCATGAATCGTCGGCTACTTTTTGTATGTGCCCTTCTTATCCTACTGGCAGGGTGTTCAAAGAAGGAAACGAAACCGGCCCGGAAAACGAGTATGTCCGCGCAGCTAAATGGGCGGTTATGGACCACGACGGCTGAGGGCATAGGCGCGCTGGCGCAGGTAGACGCTAAATATGGCTATGGGCCGATGCGCTACATAGTGGACGTTCGCGCCTCCGCGAACAACGACCTTTCGGCGGGCGGCATCAAGGGTTGTGCCATCACCATCAGTACGCATTACCTGCCCCAAGTGGGGCGGCACTACATAAATGTAAACGGGGCGTCGGGCCAACCTTTAGGTCCCCCCGTTCGCAACTTCAACTTCGTTAGCGCAAACATATACGGTGACTGGCTGGACGGTACGTTTTTTAGTGGGCATGCGGTGGACGGCTTCGTCGACATCATCGAAGTGACCGATGGGCAAGTACGCGGCACGTTTGAGTTCAACGCCCCCAACCGGACGTGGACAGCGGCCAACGGGCAGCCCCCTGTCTTTAGAGTGGAGGGCGGCACCTTCTTAGCCGATATCATCGGTGATGGAAGGAACATGCCGTGGGACGTGGCGCAATAGCGGTAAAAACGTTGTCCGTGGCACCCTGCCGTTCAGGAAAAGGGTGGTTATGATAAGGCGTAAGCCTTTTTACATGCTGCAAACGACCGTTTAAAGAATGTTAAAAGTCTGGTCACCGTACCAGCAAAAGCAGCGCCAGGCCCGACCGCTTCTTTAAGTCGCTATCTGTGCTACGGCAGCGTGAACTCATACAGCGCGCCCTGCTCGGTGCTGATGAGCAGGGTGGCGTCGTCCTTGAACACGGCGCCTTCCGTCTGGCCCGCGCCGTCGAGCGATACTTTGCGGGGCGTGGCCTTCAGGATTTCCGCCCAAGAATTGCCGTCGAGGATGAACAGCTCGCCGCGGCCCAGCAACACCAGGCGGCGGCCGTCGGCGCGCAGGGCGGCGTCGGTTACCTCGCCGGCTATGGCCAAGCGGGTCACCAGCTTGGCGTCGTAGGTGCCGGGCTGGTCGGGCACCGAGTACACCTTGCTGGTGCTGGACAGGGCCCGGTCTTTAGTGAAGAGCCACACCTGGCCGTCGTGCCACAGGCTGGCCTCGCAGTCGAAATTGCGCTGCTTTTTCTTGGGCGGGAATTCGCGTTGGTCGGGGTAGGAGAACTGAATGTCCTGCACCTGCTCGGGCCGGCCGGGGCGCATCTTATGGATGACGAGGTCGCGCCGCTGGTTCTCGTTGTTGCCGCAGTCGCCGATGTAGTAGTTGCCCTGCGGGTCGCGGCTGAGGCTTTCCCAGTCGGTGTTGGTGGTGCCCACCGCCAGCGGGACGCCCGTCGCTTCGCCCTGGCCGTTGATTTTGTAGAGCGTGGGCGTGTTGCCGTCGTCGCCGAAGCTGTAGTAGGTGCCGGGCGTGTCGCCGGGAGCCAGGCCCGAACTCTCGGGTACCACGCCTTTGAGCGAGCCCACGCGGCGCAGGCCCGGAATGGCGGCCGCGGCGGTTTCGTCCTTGCGGCGGTCGCCGCCGGTGGGCCGCTGAGATTTTTCGTCGGACTGGGCCTGCGAGCAGGCCGAAGTGAGCAGCAGCGCCAGCGCAGCCGGCAGCAAAGGAATATAGCGCATCAGGAGATTTAACGGATAAGACTAAATGGTGAGAGGCTTGTACGCGTCGGGCCGCCTTACGGTACGGGGTCGGGGCCGTGACCGCCCCAGGGGTGGCAGCGCGCAATGCGCCGCAGCGCCAGCGCCCCGCCCCGCCACGGCCCGTACTTGCCGATGGCTTCGGCCGCGTAGGCCGAGCAGGTGGGCGAGTACCGGCAGCTGGCCGGCGTGAGCGGCGAAATGAGGTGGCGGTAGAACCAGACCAAAGCCAAAAATAATGCGCGGAAGAGCTGGGTCATGGAGCGAATGTAAGAGGGGCGCACGGGTGGGTTCCCGGCCGCGCCGTTACGCCAGTGCCCGCCGGCGTAACCGGTTCAGAGCAACGCTACTTCGGCAGGGCGTTCAGCTCTTTTTTCCACCGCTCCCAATCGGGCAGCAGGCGCGTTTGCAGGTCGTAGAAGGCCTTGGAATGGTCGGGCACCAGCAGGTGGCAGCACTCGTGCAGCAGCACAAAGTCGAGGCATTCGGGGCGGGCGCGCACCAGCTCGGGGCTGAGGCGGATGCGGCCCGTGCGCGGCGTGCAGCTGCCCCAGCGGGTACGCATGGCGCGCACCAGCAGCGTGGGCCGGACCAGGTTGAAACTGGCGAAGCGCGGCCACATTCGTTCCAGCGACGCGGCAAACAGCGGCCCGGCCGCGCGAACGTACCAGGCCGTCAGTACAGCTTCGGTTTGAGCGGCGGTTAGTGCCTGCGGCGCCGAGAGGAGCAGTTCGGCGTCCGCCACGGCTACGGCCAGGCGGCTGGCGCTGGCAAACCGCAGCCGGTAGGGCTGGCCCTGGTAATAGTGCGTGCTGCCAGCGTCGTAGCGGGGGCCGGGCGCGGGCGCCGGGCGGCGCGCAAACTCGGCTTGGTGGCGCAAAATCCAGTCGGCCCGGCGCAGCACCTGCTGGGCCACCCATTCGGCCGAGGTGCCGGCGGGCGCGCTCACGTGCACCGAGCCGTCGGGCCGCACGGCGAAGCCGATGGAGCGCCGCGCCCGGAACACGAGCGAGTAGGAGAGGGGCTGGTCGCGGTAGAGAATGGTTTCGCGGCGGAGCGCGGGGGCAAAGGCGGAGGGGCGGGGCATACGGGGGCAAGTTCGGCAGGGGCGGCGCAATGGGAAACCGGAAAGCCTACTAAAATAATTTCGCCGCCCGGCCCGCGGTTGCATTTGCCAATCTTCGCTGCCGTGGTACCTTCCCGGCATGAAACACTGCGTACCCCGGTTTCTTGCTTGTTTTCACTGGTTTGCGGGCTGCTGGCTGGCGCTGGCGGGGGCGCCCGCGGCGGCCCAGGGCAACGGGCCGGGGGTGCGCGGCGCCCGCGCCGCCGCGCTCGGCAACGCCTCGGTGGCGCTGGCCGGCGAGGTGTGGTGCGTGGGCAACAACGTGGCCGGCCTCGGCGACCTCATGCGCCCCGCGGTGGGCTTCTACGCTGAAAACCGCTACTTCAGCCCGGCCCTGAACGTGGCCGCGCTGGCCGTGGCCCTGCCGCTGGGCCGGCCGGCCGCCGCGCCCGTCGGGGCCGGGGGCATTGCCCCGGCCCCGGCCGCTCCGGCCCGGCACGGCGTGGTGGCCTTCGAGGCCCAGCGCTTCGGCGGGGTGCTCTACAACGAAACCCGCGTGGGCGCCGGCTACGGCTACCGCTTCGGCCAAATC
>Ga0123336_10003881_pt1 | contig 12339 bp, 14 predicted proteins | sample SSSSmetaG_FD_96466 | JGI IMG/M metagenome (GOLD analysis project Ga0123336, IMG submission 96466) | Glacier valley bacterial and archeal communities from Borup Fiord, Nunavut, Canada, to study Microbial Dark Matter (Phase II) - ​SSSS metaG | ecosystem: Environmental > Aquatic > Freshwater > Ice... | reverse complement strand
CACCTTGCCGCCAAAGCCGCCAATCCGCATTTTCAATGCCCCTCATGTCCGCCAAAGATTTGATCTCTTTGCGAAACCAGCCGCCCATTTGTGCCCCGGTATTACCGCAAGCAAACTTGATGATGTTGTAGCCTGCATAAAACTCGCGCATGAGCTTCAGGCCATTACCATGAAATGTCCAGGCGCTCATCTGGCGACTGTTCAAACCAAACGGAATCGCGCCGCCAATGGCAAAGGTTTCGTTTTTACCGTAAAAATAATAGGGCGCGGTGTGCGCGGCTTCAATCGCACCCAGTTGCACTGCATCAACCACACCAAAGGCTGGCATCAACTCGCCTGCCGCATGGACAGAGACTTCAAACCTGCCGCCGGAAACAATTTTGAGGTGCCGCGCAAAAATTTCAGCGCCGCCGTAGATGGTGTCCAGCGACTTGGGAAAGCTGGATGCGAGCCGCCAGCGAACCAGCGGCTGCGCGTGCACTGCCGGGGCAACGCCAGATGCCAGAACGCCTGCTATGCCGGCGTGCTTGACAAGCGAGCGACGGTGCAAAAGTGGGTTGGTATAAAGGGCGATGCTCACGCCTAGAATTGTAAAAACGCGACGTGCTGCCAGCGCGTGGGTTTACCCTCGAAGACCTGACACTTAGCTGTCAGGCTACTGACTTGAGCGTCACCTTCACGGGCACAGTCGATTCAATCAAAGCGCCAAAACGAGCCTTGATGGCAGCTTCAATGCCCACTGCATCCAGCCCCTGCATGGCCAGCAGCTTGGCCGGGTCACCATGCTCAATGAATTTGTCGCTCAACCCCAGATGCAGCACAGGCTTGACCACACCCGCAGCATGCAACGCCTCACTGACGGCACTGCCTGCGCCGCCCATGATCGCGCCCTCTTCTACGGTCACCAGAGCTTCGTGTGTTGCTGCAACTTGTAAGAGCAGTTCAACATCCAGCGGCTTGGCCCAGCGCATGTTAACCACTGTTGCGCCCAGCTTTTCAGCGGCTTGCAGCGCCGGGTACAGCAGCGTACCGAATGCCAGGATGGCAATGCCCTTGCCTTGAACGCGCACTTCGCCCTTGCCAAACGGCAGCGACCGCAAACCCGCCTCTGGCGCAACACCTGCACCTGCGCCGCGCGGGTAACGCACAGCCACCGGGTGGTTTTGCTCATAGGCGCTGCTCAGCAACATGCGGCATTCGCGCTCGTCTGCCGGGCAAGCAATGCTCATGTTGGGGATGCAGCGCAAAAACGGAATGTCATACGCGCCTGCATGCGTCGCGCCATCGGCACCGACCAGGCCTGCGCGGTCGAGTGCAAACACCACCGGGAGGTTTTGGAGGGCTACATCGTGCACCAACTGGTCATACCCGCGCTGCAAAAAGGTCGAGTAAATCGCCACCACAGGCTTGAGGCCCTCACAGGCCATACCGGCTGCAAAAGTAATGGCATGCTGCTCGGCAATCCCAACATCGTGATAACGGCCCGGAAAGCGCTGATGAAACTCGACCATGCCTGAACCTTCGCGCATGGCAGGCGTAATGCCGACCAGGCGCGGATCGTGCGCCGCCATGTCGCACAACCAGGTGCCAAAAACTTGCGTGAAAGTTTGTTTGGCAGGAACAAGTGCTTTTTGCAGGCCCATAGCCGGGTCAAACTTGCCCGGGCCATGGTAAGCAATAGGGTCAGCCTCAGCCAGCTTGTAGCCTTGGCCTTTTTTGGTCACCACATGTAAAAATTGTGGGCCTGAGCCGTTTTTCATCAACTGCTTGATGTTGTCCAGCGTGGGCACAAGTGAGTCGAGGTCATGGCCATCAATCGGGCCGATGTAGTTAAAGCCAAAATTTTCAAACAGCGTCGCGGGCACGACCATGCCTTTGGCGTGGGTCTCCAGCCGCTTGGCCAGCTCTAACAGCGGCGGGGCGACGCTCAGCACCTGCCTGCCCACATTACGCGCCGATGCATAAAAACGGCCGCTCATCAGCTGGGCCAAATAGCGGTTCAGTGCGCCTACTGGCGGGCTGATGCTCATGTCGTTGTCGTTCAGGATGACCAGCATCTTGCAGTTGTCTTGAATGCCCGCGTTGTTCAGCGCCTCAAAGGCCATGCCCGCGCTCATGGCGCCGTCGCCGATGATGGCGACCGAGTAACGATCTTCGCCCTTTTGTTTGGCGGCCAGTGCCATGCCGAGTGCCGCAGAAATAGAAGTGGATGAATGCGCCGTGCCGAAGGTGTCGTAAGGGCTTTCGTCCCGTCGCGGAAAGCCAGACAAGCCGCCAAGCTGGCGCAAGCTGCCCATTCGGTCTTTTCTGCCGGTCAAAATTTTGTGAGGGTACGTCTGGTGGCCTACGTCCCACACCAGACGGTCTTCTGGGGTATTAAAAACATAGTGCAACGCGACTGTTAGTTCCACCGTGCCCAGGTTAGAACTTAAATGTCCGCCAGTTTTAGACACGCTGTCGATCAGGTACGTGCGCAGCTCATCGCTCAGTGTTTTGAGCTGGCCACGCGGCAGTTTGCGGAGATCAGCCGGGCTGTGAATGGTGTCGAGCAATGGGGTCATCTTGGAGCGGTCATGGTTTTCAGATTTAAAACTGCCGATTCACCAGCATATCAGCTAGCGCGCGCAGCGCCGCAGCGCCTTGTGGGCGAGTCAGTTCAACGGCCTCCAGGCTTGTCAAGGCCCGCGCCAGCAGCTGCCGGGCGTAGTCTTTGGAGGCCTCAAGCCCCATCAGCGAGACAAAGGTGGGTTTGCCCCCCGCTGCATCTTTGCCAGCGGTTTTACCAAGAGTAGCTGAATCGGCCGTGACGTCCAAAATATCGTCGACCACCTGAAACGCCAGACCAATTACTTGCCCGTATTCGTCCAAGGCAGCAAGCGCAGCCGCGCTGGGTTGGCCGCAGTGCGCACCCATCAGCACGCTGGCCTTCAAAAGCGCGCCGGTTTTCAGGCGATGCATTTCATGTAGCTGGTTTGAATCCAATTGCATCCCGACGCTGGCCAGGTCAATCGCCTGGCCGCCCGCCATACCCTGGCCGCCTGCAGCCTGAGCCAGCATGCGGCACAGTTGGGCCTGGGTGGTGGTATCAACAGAGCCGTCTACCGGTGTTAACAGCTCAAACGCCAAGGCTTGTATCGCATCGCCTGCCAGCAGAGCCTGGGCCTCGCCAAATTTGACGTGTACGGTAGGCTTGCCACGGCGCAGCATGTCGTTGTCCATGCAAGGCATGTCGTCGTGCACCAGTGAATAGGCGTGAATCAGCTCCACTGAACAGGCAGCGCGCAAAGCGGCTTGCGCGTTGCCGCCTACCGCCTCACATGCGGCCAGTGCCAACAGTGGGCGCAGGCGTTTGCCGCCATCCAGCACCGCGTAGCGCATGGCATCGCCCAGACCAGCAGGATCTGGCGCATGTACGGGGTTAGCCACCCAATCAGACAGGGCCTGCTCAACTGTGTCTAACTGCTGCTTGTTCCAGCCTTTCAAGTCAAAACTCATCGCTGCGCTCATTTAGCACCGCTCCAGTTTTTCAACTCGTTGCCATCCAGCACCTTGATCTGGTTTTCAACCGCTTCGAGCTTGGCCTTGCAAAAAGACATCAACTGCGCGCCGCGTTGGTAGCTGCTCAGCAATTGATCCAGAGGCAACTGACCGGACTCCAGGTCAGTAATCAGGCGTTCCAGCTCTTGCAGGGCTAACTCATAAGTTTCCGGCAGGGCGGGTTCTATTGTTGTTTTGGGAGTGGTAGATTTGGCCATGGTGCTTGGGGTTGTGTACTGATTTTAGAGTGTCACACAGGGGTGTGGATACGGACAGGTAAAATTCAAAGACACCCTCGCGGTCACCCGCCGCCACGCACTGATGTCCGATTTAAGCCTTCGCCTGCTGCAGGCCACCAGCCAGCTTCCCATCTCCAGTTATTTTGATGCCGCGCTGTACCAGCGCGAGCAGCAAAAGCTGTTTGCGCGTGGGCCGCGTTACCTGGGCCACGAGCTGGCCGTGCCCAACATGGGGGACTTTTACGCCCTGCCCCACGAGGGCGAAGGCCGGGCGCTGGTGCGCAATGCAAGCGGCATTGAACTGATCTCCAACGTCTGCCGCCACCGGCAGTCGACCATGCTGCAAGGCCGTGGCAATACAGGGTCGAACATCGTCTGCCCCCTGCACAGGTGGACCTACAACACATCGGGTGAGCTGATAGGCGCACCGCACTTTGAAATTGACCCCTGCTTAAACCTGAACCGCTACAAAACCACCACCTGGAATGGCCTGGTGTTTGAAGACACAGGCCGCAACATCGCGCAGGAGATGAGCCAACTGGGCGTAGCCAAAGACCTGGAATTTTCGGGTTACCAACTCGACAAAGTGCACCTGCACGAGTGCAACTACAACTGGAAAACCTTCATTGAGGTGTATTTGGAGGACTACCATGTTGGGCCCTTCCACCCCGGCTTGGGCAGCTTTGTCACCACGCATGATCTGCTGTGGGAACTGCAACCCGATTACTCGGTGCAAACCGTGGGCGTGTCAGACAAGCTGGGCAAACCCGGTACCGACACGTATAAAAAGTGGCACGACGTGGTGCTGCAGTACCGCAAAGGCGTGGCCCCCAAATATGGCGCGATTTGGCTGACGTATTACCCGCATGTGATGGTCGAGTGGTACCCGCATGTGCTGGTTGTCAGCACCCTGCACCCACGCGGACCAGACAAAACACTCAACGTTGTGGAGTTTTTCTACCCAGAGGAAATCTGCGCCTTCGAGCGTGAATTTATTGAAGCACAACAAGCCGCTTACATGGAAACCTGCGTGGAAGACGACGAAATCGCCCTGAGGATGGACGCCGGCCGCAAGGCGCTGCTAGACCGGGGCGACAACGAGTTTGGCCCCTACCAAAGCCCGATGGAAGACGGCATGCAGCACTTTCACGAGTGGTACCGGCGTGAAATGGGTGCCAGCAAAACCACGCAGATGATTTGATGCGTTTTGTAGATGCTATTTATTTAGTAGCTGCTCGCGCACATATATATTGGGCTACAGGCTTAAAACATATCTAAAAATACCCCATGCAAGCTGTCTGGATGATCCTGTCCGCCTTTATCTTCTCGACCATGGCGGTGTGCGTCAAGTTTGCCGCGGTGTACTTCAACAACGCTGAGTTGGTGTTCTACCGGGGCGTGATTGGCGTGGTGTTTATGTGGTTTTTTGCCAAGGCACGCGGCACATCGCTAGCAACCCAGGTGCTGCCCATGCACGTCTGGCGCAGCGTGGTGGGTGTGGTGGCGCTGTCGGCCTGGTTTTACGCCATTGCCCACCTGCCGCTAGCCACCGCCATGACGCTGAACTACATGAGCAGCGTGTGGATAGCTGCGTTTTTAGTTGGCGGCACGCTGATGTTTGCCAGAGCGGGCGAACGCATCCAGTCTCAAGGCCCACTGGTCGCCGCGATTTTGGCCAGCTTTGCCGGAGTTGTGATGCTGCTACGCCCCACGATTGCCCAAAACCAGGCCTTTGCCGGGCTGATAGGCCTGCTGTCTGGCCTGGGCGCCGCGTTTGCCTACATGCAGGTGATGGTGCTGGCGCGCATGGGCGAGCCAGAGGCGCGCACCGTGTTTTACTTTGCGGTGGGTACGGCGATTGCCGGCGCGCTGGGCATGGCACTGATGGGCGTGTCACCCTGGGACTGGCAACACGCGCTGTGGTTGCTGCCCATCGGCCTGTTGGCCAGCCTGGGCCAGCTCTGCATGACCAAAGCGTATTCCATGTCGACCAACCATGGCGGCACGCTGATGGCAGCCAACCTGCAATACTCAGGCATCATCTTTTCAGCCTTGTACGGCTTGGCGTTGTTTGGTGACCAAATCCCCCTATTGGGCTGGGTCGGTATGGGGCTTATTATGTTGAGCGCGGTAACAGCTACGATTTTAAGAGCAAGAGCCGCGCCTAATGCGCCAGCTGAAGAGCATTAACCCTTGAGGATTTACAAATGAACTACGACCTGTTGATATCCACCGAACAACTCCAGGCGCTGATAGCCAGCAAACAACCAATGATGATTTTCGACTGCAGCTTTGACTTGGCGCAGCCGCATCTGGGCCAACAACATTACAGCCAGTCGCATATTCCCGGTGCGGTGTATGCCAATCTAGATACTGACTTGAGCGCCAAACACGGCGCACCTGGCGCGCACGGCGTCATAACAGCGCATGGCGAGGACGCACCCGCCTCCGGCGGCCGCCACCCGCTGCCCAACCGCGAAAAATTTGCCGAGTGGCTGTCCAACGTCGGCTTTGCCAACAACATGCAGGCGGTGGCGTACGACCGCAATGGCGCCAACTACTGCGGCCGCTTGTGGTGGATGCTGAAGTGGGCAGGTCATGCCAATGTTGCCGTCCTCGACGGCGGTTTGCAAGCCTGGACCGCTGCGGGCGGCGCATTGGCCAGCGGGGTGGAGCCCGCTCATTTTCAGTCAAGCTTTGCCCTGGCCCAAGAATTGACTGCGTTGGTAGCTACTAAAACCGTAGCAGATAACCTTGGCCGACCGATTCAAACCCTGATAGACGCACGCGGCGCGCCGCGATTTCGCGGTGAGGTGGAGCCGTTAGACCCAGTGGCTGGCCGCATCCCTGGCGCCTTGAACCGCCCGTTTAATCAAAACATGGGGCCAGACGGCAAGTTCAAATCTGCAGCGGTTTTAAAAGCAGAGTTTGAAGCCCTGCTGGCAGGCCGTGACCCCGCCACCGTTGTCCACCACTGCGGCAGCGGCGTGAGTGCCGTACCGAATATCTTGGCTATGCAAATCGCAGGACTAGGCATGACAGGCCTGTACGCAGGCAGCTGGAGCGACTGGTGCAGTGACCCCAGCCGCCCAGTGGCACAGGGGTAAAGCACCCGCGAATTACTTGGCGCCGCTGGCTGGCGTCATGGGCGCTGTGATTTCAGTACTCATGCCGCTCGAACCCATGGGGGCACTGCTTGCTGGCATTGCGCCTCCAGAGCTTGAGGAGTCCGTCGAGGGTGTCGTCATCGGCGCTGGCGTCACGGTGGTGTTCGTGGTTTCTTCCTTCTTGCTGCAAGCGCCAAGCGCCAGCAAGGCGGCCAGTGCTACTGATGTCAGGGCGATGGCTTTGTGTTTTGATGTGAACATGCGTTTTCCTTCAGAGGGTTGGTTTCAGGCGGGGGCATGGCCACTACATTGCTGAGCACCCGCACGCCAAACCCCAATTCAACGAAACCCCATGTTTTCCCGATCAGAGGCCGCCCCGCATGCCTGCAGGCGCTTGGCGCGTAATGTAGATATTTCGACAGGTGCGCAAAAATTCAATGCGAGTGCGCCAACCCACTGATCAGCGTGACCAACCCGATGCCCGCTAGCAGCCAGGCAATTTGCGCTGCAGTTTCCCCTGCCGCGGCGCGCTTTTGCAGTTGGGGAATCAAGTCCGCCAGCGCCACGTACACAAAGCTGCTAGCCGCAATCACCAAAAAGAACGGTAGAAAGTCATACAACTGGTCTACCAGCACATAACCCAGCACACCACCCAGGGCAGTGACTGCGCCTGCCAGCGTCACCTTGATCAGCGCCGTGCGCCGGTTGTTGTTTGACGACTGGCGCAGCACCACCAAGTCGCCCATGTGGTGAGGCACCTCGTGCGCCAGCACGGCCAGAGACGCCACAATGCCCAACCGCATGTCTGCCATAAACGCAGACGCAATCAAAATCCCGTCGCCAAAGCAATGCACGCTGTCGCCTGCCAACACAGCCCAGCCACCTGATTTCGCTTGAGCTTCATGGTCGTGACCATGTGAATGATCATGCCCGGTGCCATGCTCATGGCCGTGATGCCACAGCTCAGCCTTGTCGAGCAAAAAGAAGAACACCAGCCCCACCAGCAGCGCGGCAAACAGATCCTGTGGGCTGGCCTGGCTTTCAAACGCCTCGGGCAGCAAATGCATGAAGGCGGTGGCCAGCAACGCGCCAGCGGCCAGGCTAAGCATGTGCTGGGTATAGCGCGCCAAAACGCCAAAACTGAGTGCCGCCGCAAGCCATACGCTGCCGATGCCAGCCGTCAGGGTACCCAAAATAATCGCTATCAAAGTCATAGCTGCTTGCGCTCGAATTTATTGGGCTAGAGCCCCAAATGATTGCCAAAAAGCATTAAAAAAGCCGCCGCACGTTGCCGTGGGCGGCTTTTTGATGTGAGGCTAGAGTCTAAGCCAAGTGTGACGGCCTGCTGTTAAGCCACGCCGTTGGTCTTAAACCAGGCCAAAGCCCGCTTGAAGCCGTCTTCTGCCGCGTCCTTGCGGTAGCTAGGGCGGTAGTCGGCGTGAAAGCCGTGGGGCGCGTCGGGGAAGACAACAAACTCCGATGCCTTGGCCGCCGCATTGCCCTTGCCGCCAGCATCTGCCAGAGCGGCTTTCATCTGGTCGACTGTAGGCACAGGGATACCACCATCTTGCCCGGCGTACAGCCCAAGCACGGGTGCGCTGATTTGCGCGGCCAGATCAATCGGGTTTTTGGCTTGCAGCGGATTTGGCGTACCGACCAAGCGGCCATACCAAGCCACACCAGCCTTGACGTTTTTGCTTTGCTCAGCGTACAGCCAGGTAATGCGGCCACCCCAACAAAAGCCAGTGATGCCAACTTTTTTCAAATCGCCACCGTTGGCACCTGCCCATTTGACGGCACCGTCAAGGTCAGCCATGACTTGGTCATCAGGTACTTTGGACACGACTTCGGTCATCAGCTTGGCGATTTCGCCGTATTTGGTAGGGTCACCCTGGCGCGCGAAAAACTCAGGCGCAATAGCCAGATAACCGGCCTGGGCGAACCGCCGTGCAGTGTCGGCAATGTATTCATGCACGCCAAAAATTTCCTGGACGACCAGGATCACAGGAAGGTTTGTCTTGCCAGCGGGTGCTGCGTAAAACGCAGGCACTTTAAAGCCATTGACTTCGAAGGTGGTCTCACCAGTTTTCAGGCCGTCAGATGCAGTTTTGATAGCCGTTTGAGCCATGATGGGCATGGCGCTAGCGGCGTAACCGACGCCCAGCGCGGCTTTTAAAGCCGTGCGACGGGTCGCGCCTGCCTCGGTAGTTTGGCCGGGCAGCAGCGCATCAAATTCTGTTTTTTGGTTGTCATTGAGCATGGTAATTTCCTTCGGTGAGACAAATGGTTGGTGTGCAAACGATAAATACTCGACTGAGAGTTTATGCGGCCTGAAAAGTTCTTGCTCGCAGCGTCAAACAATTTTGATGCTGAGCTCAGGCAAGCCATCAATGTGGCATTCAATCACATCGCCCCTGACCACAGGCCCGACGTTTTCAGGCGTGCCCGAGTAAATGATGTCACCGGGAAACAGCTCAAACGCCTCTGACAACTTCGATATTTGCTCAGCCACCGACCAGATCATGTAATTCAAAGTAGCTTGCTGCTTGACCTGGCCATTGACCTTCAGCCAGATAGCGCCATTGGTGTAGTGGCCGGTTTCTGCCACCTTGTAGATTGGGCCAATCGGTGCTGACTGGTCAAAGCTTTTGCCGATTTCCCACGGCTTTTTCTGGTCGCCCATGCCGCGCTGCAAGTCACGCCGCGTCATGTCCAGGCCCAGCGCGTAGCCGTAAACCATCTCAAGCGCCTTTTCGATGGGAATGTTACGCCCGCCCTTGTGCAAAGCTGCCACCAGTTCAACCTCGTAGTGGTAGTTTTTGGTCAGGCTGGGGTAGGCATGGTCCACCACTTTCCCGGGCGGCACGAGTTGAATCGCATCGGTTGGTTTTTGAAAGAAAAACGGCGGCTCACGTGTTGGGTCCGAGCCCATTTCAATCGCATGCGCGGCGTAGTTGCGGCCAATGCAATAAATGCGGCGGACGGGGAACATCTCACTGCTGCCAGCAATCGGCACATAGGTGTTGGGCACGCTGAAAGGTGTAGCCGGGTTGTTGGCTGCCGTGCTGGTCGTGGCGCAGCCGATCACGGCGCCTGCGGTCATCAGCGCGCCAGATTGCAGCAGTCCGCGTTTCGTCAGGTTGATGGGCTTGTTCATGAGGGTCTCCTTTTTTGATTTGCAAGCTGTGACTTTACCTGTTGCAAAAGTGTTTCGCCGCAACGCAATGGATCGCTATACTGACTTACTACCAGAAAGTAATAAGTAATACCATGCTGCAAACCTCCAAACTCACCACCAAATACCAGGCTACCGTACCGACCAGCGTTCGCAAGGTCTTGCAGCTCAAAGCGGGGGACATGCTGGGGTTTGAGATCAATGGCAGCGAGGTCAAACTGCGCCGAGCAACGCCGCTGGACTTGGCCTTTGCTCAGGCGCTTGAAGGCACCTTGCCCGAGTGGGCGAGCAAGGCAGACGACCGCGCTTTTGAAAGTTTGTGATGTCAGATTTGCAACTTGCGCCGTTTGACATCGTGGTCGTCCCCTTCCCCTTTACAGACCGCAACGCTAGCAAACGTCGCCCTGCGCTGGTCTTGAGCAGCAGCATCTTCAATCAAAAAGCAGAACACAGCGTACTGGCCATGATCACCAGCGCAGGGCAATCAGGCTGGCCAGGCGACCACCTGATCAAAAACCTGGACGCAGCGGGCTTGCCAGCCGAATGCGTTATTCGGCTCAAACTGTTCACACTCGACCACAGGATGGTGATTCGAAAAGCTGGCGCTTTGGGTGCAGCGGATCAAAAGAAGTTGCGGTTGGCTTGGAAGCGGATGCTGGCGATTTAGGCGACTTGGCCAAGTTGGCTATTTTTGGCTATGTTTGACTATTTGCGATAAACTGGAGCCAGATTCTTTGTCAGGAGTGTCTAAACATGCAAGTCAATATTCTGCAAGCCAAAAACCAGCTATCTCAGCTCATCAAGTACGCACAGGCTGGCGATGAAGTGGTCATTGCTAACCGGGGGGCACCCGTCGTACAGCTTATACCGCTGACACCAGAAAAAGCTGGCCTTGCGCACAAAGCTGCCAACCCTAATTTTTTGCATTGGCTTGAAACCAATCCTTTGCCCCGCCATGCAAAGCGCACTGCGCAAGAAATTGACGCAGGCATTGCAGAAGAACGCGGCTCTTGGGACTGACACATGGGCCTGATCTACCTTGATGCCTGCTTGCTGATTTACGCGATTGAAGACCATCCGGTTTGGGCGGGTGACGTGCGTGCAGCTTTAAAAAATGAGCCGGACGCACGTTTTGCAGTATCGCCACTCATCAAGATGGAATGTTTGGTGAAACCTTTGAAAACAGGGGACGTGGTCATGCAGCGCCGCTACGAGGAGGGCTTGAACGAATTTGTTCAATTACCTATGGTAGAGACGATATTTCTGCAAGCGGCCATGCTGCGCGCCCGCTTTGGTTTGAAAACCTCTGATGCATTGCACCTTGCTTGCGCGCAGCACCACGGCTGCACTGCACTGTGGACGAATGATGAACGCCTTGCGCAGGCGGGGCATGGGTTGGCGCGGAGCGTACTGACCGCGTGAATGCAGGCACGCGGAGGAGTCGACTCCGATGCGGGTGCACTCTGTGTCAATAAGGCTTTTCCCAGCCAGAAAACCTTACCCGCTCAACCAGCAACATGTGCGGTGCTGTCAGTGCCGCCAGACCAATCACAACAAACTGCACCATGCGCATGTCCAGCGGCGCATCTTTGACAACAAACCAGGTCAAAAACGCAGCGGCCCCAACTGCCACTGTAGGCGCCAGGCTGGTGAGCAGCAATTGACGCCACGACAAGCTGGCGTAGCGCTGGGTGCGCAGCGTATGCCGAGCGCTGTGCATGATGCAAAAAAATGCAGTGAAACTCAACAACGGTGGCGCCACCAGCACCAACAAGCTGTACGACACAAGCTCCACGGCAGTCACCCAGTCGCGCTTGCAAATAACCAGCACCGACAAGAAAATACCCGCCGCCCAAGGCCAGGCTAAAAACCGCAAGGTACTGACAAAACGATCGGCAGCAGTTACGTCAACCAAAAAGCCAAAAAGCCGCGTCATTTCAGGCGCATGGTTCAACACCGGCAGCACAATCACCGCACCGCCATACAACAGCCGAGTCAACCAGGGCGTGCCAGGCGCAAGATCACCTGAAAAATGCAGCGTCGATGCGACTAAAAAAAAGAATAAAAAAACAACCGGTGCCTGAAGCCAAAACCCAATCATCAGCAGCGCCAACCCAACGTAAGCGCCAACAAAAACCATCCACGCCGCCAAGCCACGCACGGCGAACAAGTGGCGCGCAAAAATCGGATCCAGCGCGCCATGTGGGACACCTAACACAAGCACCAATGCTGCGAATATCAATAGTTCTAACGTCGGCTCAAGCCGGGGCAACAGCAAACT
>Ga0123336_10003877_pt1 | contig 12343 bp, 15 predicted proteins | sample SSSSmetaG_FD_96466 | JGI IMG/M metagenome (GOLD analysis project Ga0123336, IMG submission 96466) | Glacier valley bacterial and archeal communities from Borup Fiord, Nunavut, Canada, to study Microbial Dark Matter (Phase II) - ​SSSS metaG | ecosystem: Environmental > Aquatic > Freshwater > Ice... | reverse complement strand
TTTACCACCCTCGGCGCCAACATGTCCTATGGCTACGGCTTTTTTGTCTAGCAGGGCATAATTTACAGCTTTTCTTAGCTGACTTTTAACTTTTTCCTTTGACTGTGTGCTATCTAGAAAAACGTTGTTTTCAAAACAGGGTATTCCCTTTTCAGATGCTAATTTATAGGGTATTCTCTTTGAACTGGTTTTACTATCAACAAAATAGCTTTTGTGAGCTCCAACTACATTTAATACTGAATTCATGACCACTTCGCTTGCACTTGCTTTACTACCCATATGAATATTTACACCTACCGCGTGAGGTATGTTTTCATAAGCATCTGTTACGATTTTAGTTATTAGTTCGTCAGATGTTGTAGCCATTATTGGCCTGGGACCAAGCCAGGAAGCTTTACCTACCTGAGGTTCCATTGAAAGGTGTATTATTACCTCATGTTGTTTTTTGAAAGCCTCTTCAGCATCTTCGGTTGAATGTGTGAGAAAGGGCATTATAGCAAAGGTTAGAGGCTTATTTATTTCCATCATTTCTTTTACACCTGCACGACTTTCTCCAAAATCGTCAATAATTATGGCAAGTTTAACTTTTTCGGTATTTTCCTGAGAAAAGGCCGAGACAGGTGAATTTAGCAATGAGAGATATACAACATTAAGAGCTATTATAGTAAACATGAGGATAAATCCAAAAGTCAGGGAAAGAAAGAGTTTACTGTTAATTGTTATGACGTGTAGTTTTCTCACATCATGCAGCTCCTTTATATATAAATTTTTTAATACCATACTATATATGCCATAATAGATTTTTGAAATCCAAAGTGATTACCCTTGTTTATAAGAAGATATTGCTTTGATCATAATATCCATTTGGCTTAGGAATGGGAAATATATATTAATTATTTTCTTAGCCTTATATAATGGTCATGCTTGGGAATAAAAATATTATAAGGATGTATGAGTATTAAAAATATCCAAATTTTTCTAGGATGTAAAATTATTCTTGTAAGATATGTATGCTTAATGAGTTGCAAAATATGACCTTTAGATTTAGAATAATAGATACTTGTATAGATTTTTATATTATATTTGTAATACCTTTGGCTTTTGGAGATATTGTATTAAAGGAGAATTTATGAAAAAAAAATATAGAATTTTGTTTTTTATAGCATTTTTGCTGTTAGGCACCATAGTGGCTGCTCAGTTTAGATCTATAATGTATCAAAACAAACAAAAGTCCTCGGAAACATTGAGAGCAGAAGAACTTAAGAACATGCTTGATGAGGAAAAGGTGAATATCACAAAGCTCAAGGCTGCTATCGGGGAAAATGAAAAAACAATGAACCAAAATCTTAAGGTTGCTGTACAAAATGCCGATGATCCTACTAAAAAAAGTGAGTTGGTAAAACTTGATGATATTCAATTAAAAGCCGGCCTCGTTGATGTCCAAGGACAAGGAATTATTATAAAGCTTGATGATGCACTTGCTAAAAAAAACTACCCTGCAGAGTTACTGATTATTCATGATAGTGATATGAAAAGGATTATCAACGAGCTCAAAGTTGCAGGAGCACAGGCTGTGTCAATAAACGATGAAAGACTTTTGGCAACAAGTGAAACCATTTGCGCCGGCCCAACAATTTTAGTTAATAAAAACAAATATCCTGTGCCATATGTAATAAAAGCAATAGGAAACAGTGATAATCTTTATAAAAAAATAAACGAAAGTGATAGAATAATACTTATGCGTAGAGATGGTATAAGAATAAATATTGAGAAGAGCAAGGAAGTTAAAATCCTTAAATATAGTGGTAAGCTAGATACTATAACACAAGGATTGGAGGTGGCTGAATAATGAAGGTTTATAGAAATTTTGCATTAACAGTAGTTTGTATCATTTTGGGACTTATTTTATCATGGCAGTTTAGAAGTATAAATGATAATCAAAAGCTTGCAGGCTTAGAGAATAAGAGAGCTGATGAACTTAAAACAGAACTACTTCAGGAAAAAAATGCGAGAGAAGATCTAGAAAAGAGAAATAGAGAACTTTTAGATACTAACAGCAAATTTGAAGACGCAAAATATGATGTTGACCAATATACAGCAACTCTTAAAGACCAATTGAAAAGTGCAAGAATATTAGCTGGGCTTGTTGATGTAAAAGGTAAAGGCATTGTTGTTACTGTAAATAACAAAGGCAATATATATGTAGATGACACTAATGTCCTTGATTTAATTAATGAAATGAGGGCTTCAGATGCAAGAGCCATATCTGTGAACGATGAGAGGGTTGTGGCAATGAGCGAGGTAAGAGAAGCCGGCAAGTTTATAATGATAAATAGCAAAAGGTTGTCTGCACCATATGTAATTAAAGCTATTGGAGATCAGGATAAAATGATTTCATCTCTAAAAATGACAGGTGGAATGTATGAAAAGTTACAAGATGTCATAAGCATTAATATTGAAAAGGTTGATAACATTACTATACCTAAAGTCAGAGATGATGGTACGGTACTTAAGACTGATTTGATGACTCCAGTACAGTAGTTAATTACTGAGAATTAATAGTGCGGAAATTCCTTTAAAAAAACGTAAATAATGAGAGAGCCAAAGAACAGAATGCAATTGCATTCTGTTCTTTTTGTTTATTGGATTTAATATAATAGTATAGATTTTATCAAAGTGCTGGAGTTATTAATATAAATTCATGCCGAACACTAACGGCAGAAACGGTGGTTAGTATGAATAAAAATATTCAAAGATTTATTTTATGTTCACTATGTCTTGTTTTTGGGGCGATGATCCTTTCTTTTGCCTCAGGTCATGGGGTTTTTGGTTTGTTTAATGGGAAGTCAATTAATTTTTCAAAAGAGATATTTCTTGGAGATGAAAGAGTTCAGGATATAAAACAATATTCATTAAAAAAAGATAAAGCTTCGCCTGTCTCACTTTCAATAGTATTTGACAATAAAACTTTAAGATGGGGAATAGCCAGAAAGCCAAATAACCAGACTCCTGCTGCAGATCCAGGAACTCCGGACCTTCTGGCAAAATACGGTGCCAAGTATATTGGTGACACAAGCAGGAAGGTCTTGTATATGACTTTTGATGAAGGCTACGAAAATGGATATACTCCAAGAATTTTGGATTCTCTTAAAGAAAATAACGTCAAGGCTATATTTTTCATTACCGGTCCATATTTAAAGGAACATGAGGATCTGGTCACTAGGATGGTTGAAGAAGGCCATGAGGTAGGCAATCACACAATTCATCATCCAAGTCTCCCATCAAAAAATGACACTGAGCTAAAAAAAGAAATAACTCAGTTAAACGATAGTTTTAAGGCCAAATATGGCAAAGATATGCTATTCTTACGGCCACCTATGGGAGAGTATAGTGAGAGAACTCTATATTTAACAAGGAATATGGGGTATTGCAACCTTTTTTGGAGTTTTGCATATGATGATTGGCATAGGGATGTTTACAGAGGAGCTCAATATGCACAAAATATGGTAGACAAAAATCTTCATAATGGCGCAGTTTTACTGCTTCATGCAGTATCAAAGGATAATGCAGAAGCTTTAAATGCAGTAATTAAGGCTTCAAGAGCAAAAGGCTATGAGTTTGGCACGCCCCAGGAGCTTTTGGAAGGGCGCAAATAGAGATGTTTGGCCAGAATTTTTGGGGGAAATATCATGAGTAAGGTTAGGAATAAAGAAAAGATAGATGATGAGGATAAAAAACGTGGAACCAAAGAAAAGTTGGCAGATGTTTTGGAATTGCCAAAGGAGATACTTCTAAATATTCCAAAAATAATTCTATTGGGAAATAAGTCTGTAGTAATTCAAAATTATAAAGGCATTTTTTTGTTTGAAGATGAAACTGTAAAAATCAATACTTCTTCTGGCATAGTAGCGGTTTGCGGACGTAAACTTAAAATAATTGAGATTAGTGCTGAGGACTTATGTATAGAGGGGAAAATCAAATCTATAGCGTTTATTAACCAATCAAGTGAGGGTTAAGTATGTTATTTAAAATATGGAATTATATAAGAGGATATGTTATTATTAATGTCGAAGGCTATTTCTTAGAAAAATTCATAAATATATGTCTACACAGGCATATTACTATGTGGAACGTTGAAAAGATAAGCAATAGACAAATGCTACTTTATATGTATATATCAGACTTCTTTAAACTTAGACCAATAGCAAAAAAGTCGAAATGCCATGTCTCAATTCTTAAAAGATGCGGTATGCCATTTTTTATAAAAAGATATAGAGCGAGAAAGGTATTTGCTTTAGGTGCAGGTATTTCTATTTTGCTTCTTTTTTTTCTAACATCTTTTATATGGAGTATGGAGATATCCGGGAACAATACGGTTGACAGTAAGGTTATTATGGACAGGCTGAGGGATTTAGGCGCAAAACCTGGGGCTTTAAAGTCTTCAATAAATACTAATACTATTGCTGATGAAATGATTTTGGAGATGAAGGAATTATCCTGGATTAGTGTGGAAGTAAGAGGCACTAAAATAAAGGTAGAAATAGCAGAACGGAAGATCCCACCTGCCATAGTTCCCATAAACGAGCCTTGTGACATTTATTCAACAAAGGATGGAATTGTAAAAACTCTGGTTGTTAAATCAGGAATTGAGGTAGTTAAAGCAGGAACAACTGTAAAAAGTGGTCAACTACTGGTAACAGGTGTAGTACCAAATAAAAATGAAAAAGAGCCGCCACGAATAGTTCATGCAATAGCAAATGTTAAAGCTAGAACATGGTATGAAAAGAGTGAAGAGATAGTTACGAAGGTAACTGAGAAAGTATATGAAAATACTTCAAAGCAATTATTCTATTTAGCTTTTCTTGATAAAAGATTCCAGTTGTTACCCGGTAAAATTAAATTTGTTGATTTTGAAAAATCAATTGACGAAAGAAGGCTGAGTCTTGGAAAGGACTTAGATTTACCACTTAGTTTTATCGTGGAGAGCTATACTGAGGTACATACTCAGGAAAAGGACATTACATTTGAAGAAGCTGGGCAAATTGCTTTGAATAAAGTAAATAAAGAAATTGTTGAAGAAATTCCGCCAACTGCGGAAATAATAAAGACTGATAGTAGATTTGTAGATGGACTTGATGGGAAGATTTATGCAGTTCTCACTGTGGAATGCATTGAAGATATTGGAGAAGAAAGACAGATTGGAGGAAAATAATTGGAGGATTACTTTGAAAAGGTTGTTGAGTTTGATAAAATGGACCATGTAATGAACATTTTTGGCAAATTTGATGAAAATATTAAATGTATTGAAGAAGCCTTTAATACACATATCATATTTATAGGTCAAGAGATAAAGGTAACTGGCGATGAGACGGGCGTTGAAAAATCCTATGAGGTTATTCTAAAGCTTAGAACCATGGCTGAAAAAGGCGAAGAGATTAATAAACAAAGCGTTAACTATATTGTACAGCTTGCTATCGATGATGAACTCACAGCAGTTGAGGACTACTCTGAGGGCACTATTTGTGTAACAGAAAAGGGTAGGCAGGTTAAGGCTAAGACCCAAGGGCAGAGAGATTATGTTGATGCCATACGAAATAACACCATTACTTTTGGTATTGGACCAGCAGGGACTGGTAAGACCTACTTAGCCGTTGCTATGGCTGTAACAGCATTTAAAAATAAGGAAGTAAGTAGAATAATATTGACTAGACCAGCCGTTGAAGCTGGTGAGAAGTTAGGCTTTTTACCTGGAGATCTTCAAAACAAAGTTGATCCATATCTACGTCCTCTTTATGATGCATTGTACCAAATGATTGGCGCAGAGGTATACCTTAAATACCTTGAAAAAGGAATGATTGAAGTAGCACCTTTGGCATACATGAGGGGAAGAACCTTAGACGATGCCTTTATAATTTTGGATGAAGCACAGAATACTACTCCTGAACAGATGAAGATGTTTTTGACTAGAATAGGGTTTGGCTCAAAGGCAGTAGTTACGGGGGATATTACTCAGATAGACCTGCCTTCTGAAAAGAAATCAGGGCTTAAGGAAGTCACGAAAATTTTGAAGGATGTTAAGGGACTTGACTTTGTTTTCCTGACAAATAAGGATGTTGTCAGGCACGAACTGGTTCAGAGAATAATTAAGGCATACGAAAAGTACGAGAATTCTAAGGGATAGGGTTTAAGGGAAAGGCTGATGGTGCGAAATAATGAGGCAAGATAAAAAAAATACCATACTGCAGCTAATATTAAGCAATAGGATTCAAAGAGTATTTGTTATTGTCTTAACCGTCATCCTTTCTTTTTTGTTAATAGAGACAGGAGCTGCACCCAAAAAATATAAGCTTTCCGTAGGTAGCCCTTCAGCATATGACATTAATGCTCCAAGAGATATTGAAAATAAAAAACTTACGGAGGAGAATGCTCGAAAAGCGGTTAATTTAGTACCTCCTGTAATGAAAGAAATAAGGACAGCACCAGTGGACGTTTTTAAGGCTTTGGATGACTTTGTTTCTTTTATTGATGAAGCTAGAAGAAATAATGCAAAGCTTAAGGCAGATTTTAAAGAGGACAAGCAGAAGTTGGAGGAAGGCGAGAATGCATTAACAGCTAAGTTGTTAAAGGACATAGAAGGAAAAAACATCCCTATGTCTATTGAACAGGCTAATTATCTGATCGCCAACGTTGATGACCAATCAGTGTCTGCTTTTGAAAAAATATTAAGAGATATAGTTTTAAATACTATAAAAGAGGATATTACAGAGGAGACCCTTCCAGCAGCTGTAAATCGAACGCAAAACGAATTGCAGGCAAAAGAACTTAATCAGGAACTTAAGAACATTGGAAGCATTACTATAAAGTCCATCCTTCAACCCAATAGGGAAATAGATATTGAAGCTACTAACAAGAAAAGGGAAGAAGCATCATCCAGTAAGGAAAATGTTGTAAGAATTTTAAAGGGTGAACGAATAGTAAGCAATGGAGAAATTGTTACAGAAGATAAGATGCTAATACTTGAGGAATTAAATCTGTTGGAAAAAACCAGTAGGTTCGATTTTGCACTGGCTAGTGGAACAGCAATTATTATAGCGTTAATCACGTTAATTATATGGCTCTATATGAAAAGGTTTAACAACAATCTTTTAATTGACAGAAATTTTATTGTAATTCTTTGTCTTATAGTTCTCATTATACTTGTAATTGCAAGGATGGTATCACCCCAATTTGCTTTAGCAATCCCTATTTTTATTCTTCCTATGACCATTTCAGCTATTTTTGATTTGAGATTAGGCATATTTTTGAATGTACTGATAACAATTGGGGTTATGCTAATAACTAAAGGAAATACTTCGGTTTTGATTATTTCACTTATAGGCGGAAGTGCTTCAACGTTTTTTTCTTCAAAGGCAGTAGAACGTAGTAAGCTTTCGTTAGCAGGATTTCTTACAGGATTTGTAAATGCTATTGTCATTTTTGGCATGGGCTTCATAAATAAAGGCGGTGCTGTTGAAACAAGCGTAGATGCTTTAACTGCTTTTTTAAATGGTGTTTTATCCATGGTTTTGACAATAGGTTTAATGCCATTTTGGGAGAGTGCCTTTAATGTAATCACGCCACTTAAACTATTAGAGCTTGCAAACCCTAATCAGCCTCTTTTGAAAAGGCTTCTTATGGAGGCCCCTGGAACTTATCATCACAGCCTGATGGTAGGGAATTTGGCAGAGGTTGCAGTAGAGGCCATTGGAGGGAATTCTTTACTTGCAAGGGTGGGTGCATATTTCCATGATATTGGAAAACTTACAAGACCAAACTTTTTTAAGGAAAATCAATTAGGGGAGAATCCCCATGACAGGATAACCCCAAATTTAAGCACATTAATAATAACTTCCCATACTGAAGATGGGGATGAATTGGCAAAAAAGAATAAAATCCCACTAGCAGTAAGGGATATAATTAAACAGCACCATGGAACAACACTTGTTGCATATTTTTATCACAAGGCAACAAAAGGAGAAAAAGGCGACCAGGTACTGAGGGATAGCTTTAGATATGAAGGCCCGAGACCTTCTTCTAAAGAAGCAGCAGTTGTTATGCTTGCTGACTCAGTAGAGGCAGCAGTCAGGTCTTTGCCTGATAAAACAGAGGGGAAGATAGAGGGGCTTATCAGAAAGATAATTAAAGATAAGCTTGATGATGGGCAGCTTGACCTTTGTGAACTAACCTTAAAGGATTTGGATACCATTGCTAAATCATTTATGCATGCATTCGGAGGCTTCTTTCATGAAAGAACTCAATACCCAGATATTAAGCTTAAAGAAAGGGCTTCTGCACTAATAGAAAATGAGGATGAAAATGTTGAACTGAAGGAGAATATTAATGATAACGGAAATAATAGTTGAGAATATTCAAGACAAGTATGAATTTACCGATGAATTAAATAAATTGTTAAAGGTCGCTATTGAGGGAAGCCTTGAATTGGAAGGCTTTGAGATCCCAAGTGAGGTAAGCGTACTTCTGGTGGATGACCAAAACATTAGAGAAATTAATAAAGAGCAGAGAAATATTGATAAATCTACTGATGTTCTTTCTTTCCCAATGACATCAATGGTAAATGGGGTAATGGAAGAGGATACAGGTGATTATGATATGGATGAAGATCTCCTTTTACTGGGGGATATCGTAATTTCTATGGAAACCACCATAAGACAGGCTAACGATTATGGCCATAGTTTTGAACGAGAGTTTGCCTTTTTAACAACACATGGAATGTTTCATCTCCTAGGGTATGACCATATGGATAGTGAAGAAGAAAAGAACATGATGGGTAAGCAGGAAGAAGTACTTAGAAAGATAGGCCTAACAAGGTAATAGGTGTTTTTATGAAATGCAGAAATTTTATAGAGAGTTTTTCTCATGCTTTAGATGGGATTGTGCATACTATTAATAATGAGAGGAATATGAAAATACATATAGTTGCAGCATTTTTGGTAATATGTGCAGGTGTAGTTTTCAAAATTTCTGCTGTAGAGTATGCCTTAATTTTTCTTGCGATAGGACTGGTGATAGTTAGTGAGATAGTTAATACAGCTGTGGAAATAGTAGTAGATATGTTGGCTAAAGGCTTCGATGCAAAAGCGAAGATTGCTAAGGATGTTGCAGCAGGTTCATCGCTTATGGCTTCTTTCATTGCAATATTAATAGGAATAAGTATTTTCGGATGGAGGCTTCTTGAATGGATAAAGCTCCTTTGATAAATTTGGCAGTTGAGGCCAAAGAAAAAGCATATGCTCCCTATTCTAAGTTTAGAGTTGGTGCGGCCCTACTAATGGAGAGTGGAAATATATACACTGGTGTTAACATCGAAAATGCTTCCTTTGGGGCAACAAATTGTGCAGAGAGAACAGCTACGTTTACTGCAGTTGCACAAGGAGAGAGGAAAGCTAAGATGATTGCTATAGCCAGTGACAGCGAGGATTTTGTCTATCCATGTGGAATTTGTAGACAGGTCTTATCTGAGTTTGGCGATGATTCAATGATAGTTATTTGTACTAATAAAAAGGGAGAGCACAGGGAATTTACTTTAGGAGAACTGTTACCTGGAGCTTTTAGAAATTTTTAAATTAGATTATAATGTCGCAGATGGCGGCGGAATGGTGGTTTTTATGAGTTTTAAATCAGGATTTGTTACTATTATCGGAAGACCTAATGTTGGAAAGTCTACTCTTTTAAACAAGATTGCAGGTGAAAAAATTGCGATTACTTCAAATAAGCCTCAGACAACGAGGAACACTATAAGAACTGTGGTTACAAACAAGGAATATCAAATGATTTTTATAGATACACCGGGCATACATAAGCCTAAGACAAAGCTTGGAGAGTACATGGTAGATGCGGCCACAGGAACTATGAAGGATGTAGATGCAGTACTTTTCCTTGTGGAAGCTACAGAGGGAAGAGCTGGTGTTGGTGACAACTATATTATTGAACAGCTTAAGAATGTTAAGACACCTGTCATTCTTGTTATCAATAAAGTGGACAAGGTTAAGAAAGAGACAATTCTTGCTCTCATTCAGCACTACTCTGAACTTTTGGACTTTAAGACAGTTATACCTATTTCTGCTCTTCAAGGTGAGGGAGTTGAAATAGTTCTTGGGGAGCTTGTAAAGCTACTTCATGAAGGGCCACAGTATTTCCCAGACGATATGCTTACAGACCAGCCTGAGAAGGTGATTGTTGCAGAAATGATCAGGGAGAAGCTTTTAAACTTATTAGAAGATGAGATTCCTCATGGAATAGGTGTTGAGGTAATGACCTTCAAAGAGCGCCCAGGTAAGGGCATTCTAGATATACAGGCTACTATTTACTGTGAGAGAGATTCCCATAAAGGCATTGTCATTGGAAAGCAAGGAGCAGTGCTTAAAAAAATCGGTACATTAGCTCGAGTAGATATAGAGAGATTTTTAGGGACTAAGGTGTATTTAGAACTTTGGGTTAAAGTTAAAGCAGACTGGAGAAACAGTAATGCAATGCTTAAGACTCTAGGATATACAAAATAGGTTTTGTTATTATAAACAGTTAATTATGATGGGTAGACAGCTTTGCAAGGGCCTTTTTTAAAATAGGGAATGGAATTTTGTAAGCTTTAGAGAAATTATTTCAAGTATCAAAAAAGTGTTTTTGAAGATGATAATAAGTGTATTTCTTTTTAAATAAATTCTTTTCAACTTAGGGGGAAAGTATATGCTTAGAGATTTTGCTTGGAACGCTTTTGAAATGACTGGGAATCCTGATATGTATGTATTCTTTAAAGAGATTTCAAATCTTAAGAATGAAGAAGAGGTAGTGTCAAAGGACGGCGAAATCAATACCTTGCAAGGATAGTCCTGATTATTAGAATGAGGATAATTATGGGGTTCGTTAAGGTAAGTGGGATTGTAATTAAAGAAGTCAACACAGGTGATGCAGATAAGCTGGTGACATTATTTACGAAAAGTCATGGTAAAATACAGGCATTTGCAAAAGGGGCTAGAAGAACAAGAAGTGCGCTCTCTGCCTCATGTCAGCTTTTATGCTATAGCGAATTTGTGCTCTTTAAAGGTAAAGATTCATATAATGTGAGTTCCTGTGAGGTAATTGAAGTCTTTTACGGTCTGAGAAGTGACATGGAAAGGCTTACCTTTGCGGCTCATATTTCTGAAATAACAAATGATATTGTACAAGAGGAACAGCCCTCTGCAAGGTTATTGCAGCTATATTTAAATACTTTGCATCTGCTTAATCAAAAAATCAAAAACCCTCTCCTTTTGGCGAGGGTTTTTGAACTTAGAGCAATGTCTTTAATTGGATATGCTCCAAATACTATGGATATAGCTCAATTGGAGAAATGTCAATCCCTTTATTTTAGCTTTAAAAAGAGCTCAGTATTATGTGAAGCAGATTTAGAGGGGGAGAAAGGTGCCTATAGCATATGCGAGGGCACTGCTGCAACAATCAGACATATCGTGAAATCTCCACTAAATACGCTATTTTCCTTTGAAGCCTCACCCTTAGTATTGAAGGAGATGGCACACATTAACGCTAACTACCTAAGGGACAAAATGGATAAAGACTACAAAAAGTTAGAATATCTAGAGTTACTAAAATTTAAAATATAATGCAAACTAAGAATGGTAAAACATAAATTCATACTTTTCTTCATCTTATAGTCAGAATCACCCACCTGTGAGGAATACCACTTTGTGATTGATAATGACTGGATGCAATGTCTTACCATATTTACATTAATTAATCTATCTATATCTTTTCTTCATATATTGCGGTTCCGCAAGCAGTAACCATCATCATTCCTTCTCTAATTACTTCATAATCAAGGTCTACACCTATAACCCCATTTGCTCCCATGGAGGAAGCTTGAGTACACATTTCGTCTATTGCAATCTGTCTTGCTTGTGAAAGCTTTTCTTCATAAACGCTAGAGCGTCCGCCTATTACATCACTGATACTGGCCAACATATCTCTTACAATGTTTGTTCCGATTATTGCTTCGCCTGTAACTATTCCATAATAATTAGTGATTCTGTGTCCTTCAATAGTATTTGTTGTTGTCACTAACATAATCTTACCTCCAAATTATTTTATTGAAGATTGCATAACTACCTAAATTCAATTTTCACTAATATATTTTCTGGTTCGAGTAACTGGTTGGCAACAAATATAATAGTGAAAAATTATTAAAAAGTGGTTATGCAAAATCCTAATTTAATAATTATACGGAATTAATTCAACATTGTTTATTCCAACTCAAAATTTTATAAATATAGTATTTCATTACAAACATATA
>Ga0123336_10003875_pt1 | contig 12349 bp, 8 predicted proteins | sample SSSSmetaG_FD_96466 | JGI IMG/M metagenome (GOLD analysis project Ga0123336, IMG submission 96466) | Glacier valley bacterial and archeal communities from Borup Fiord, Nunavut, Canada, to study Microbial Dark Matter (Phase II) - ​SSSS metaG | ecosystem: Environmental > Aquatic > Freshwater > Ice... | reverse complement strand
GCTGCTAAAATGAGTAATGCATTTAATTTAAGCGATATTAAAGAGGAGTGTATTGGAGATGTAATCTATAATATGTCGCCATCAGCACATTACAGACATAGCGAAGTTATAGGTAATATACACGTTGGACTTAAAAAGCACTTCAAAGATTCTACATGTGGGGTGTTTTCGGATAACATAGATATACATTTTGATAAAGAGTGTAAAGACTATGTCATACCTGACCTATCCATTATTTGCGATAAAAGCAAATTCAAAGGTGGAAGTTATTATGGTGTTCCTAAGTTCATTGTTGAAGTATTAAGTCCTGCTACAAGGCATAAAGATTTAACCGTAAAAAAAGAACTCTATGAAAGCAATGGCGTCGGCGAATACTGGACCATAGATTACGCTTCTAAGTCTATTGATATTTATCATTTAACAGATGCGAAATATAAACTTGTTAACGCTTACACCTTGGTAGAAGACGCGGAACTAGAGGGCTATAATCTAGGAACTATTATTAAACTTAAAGAGTTTCCCAATATAGAGCTAAAATTAGAAGATATATTTGAATAGATCTTAATTAACTATTCGAGAATCCCTGTGTTTTGAATATTTACAGTGGTATCTACATGTATGGGAAAATCTTTGTAGTCGCCCTCATTCCATGTATCTTTATAATTTTTCCATTGTTTTGGATCTTTTCGGTACATCTCTAGCCCTATGCCTAGAAAATCTACACCTAGTGATTGAGACTTATCTATCACTAGATTCGTTTGTCTGATTATTTCTTGCTTAAGTTGCTGGGTTATTTCTGTTATACTCTCTTCGTTAAATATATTTTTATTATTTGAAGACAGGTATTCTATTATATCTCCTTTTACTGTTAAATCAATATTGGCTTCAAGCTTTCCATTATTTTCTTTAAAATGTATTTTACTTTTTTGATCCTTTATCATATACGTTAAATAGTGATCTTTGTAGGTAACAACTATTGGAACATGTTTGATTTTTCCTTCTACAAGTAGCTGCCCTCTTACTTCATTTTTATCTAGCCATGTTACGAATGCATAATCTTTAATAAGCGCCGCCCCACTTATTTGGATGATCCCTTCCTTATCACTCATGATCATTGGCATTGTTGATACTCCGGTATCTTCTAATTCTTTTATGAGGTTTGCAAGTAGCTGCCCTTTTGCATAACTTACAGGTCTCTCTTTGTTATTGAAATATTTCATGATATACATGCCCATGATAGGATTTTGAGGATTATCAGCTTGTGTCAAGTCTCCGGCTAAACCTTTTGTGGCAAGTACTATCACACTTCTTCCAATACGCATATCGCGAAGTAGTGCATCTATCGCCGCTTGAAATGCATCTTTATCTTTCAGCATTTCTTCACCTAAAATGAGTGCTTTAGTATGACTAAAAGTAACTGTGTTTTGTGTTTTCGTCTCTATTTCATCTATACTTGTTGCGATAGACGGACTCTGTGTTGTGAGTGACGTTTTTACATTTTCAGCTAGGCTATCTTTGCCGGATAATTTTCCTATGTCTGGTATCCCATAAGTGATTTGATAGATTTGTCTTTCATTTATTGGTTTACTTAAATCTGGCTTTGGCGTTTTGTCTATTGCTATTTCTAATATGACATGCCTCTCATTAAGTTCTACACTATCCCAGCAACCCGTTAACATTAAAGGAAGTATTAAAAGTAGTAATCCCTTAAATTTACCCATTTACATGCCCCACCTTTCTCATCTTAGCTATAAAAATGAGTACTAATGGAATAGGCACTAAAAACCATATTCCAAAATGATACTGGAATCCAACATAATACTTATAGGCCTCTACCAGACTTTTAGGCAGTATGGCTATAAAATAAATAATGGGGATAATAGGAAGAATAAATACATTTTCTCTCTTAAATTTAAAAGTTCTGCTGCCTATAAGCGAAGTGAAATAGAGCCCTGCGCTTATATACATATAAATACTAAATACCCAACTTGTCATCATCAGAATTTCTTGGTTTTCTATTAAAGAACCTGGAAACTGTATGCTTTGCATAAGTGTAAGGACTGGCCATATTTGTCTTTTTGATTCATTAACGCCTATTCCTGCATAGGTTGAAATGATGATGATTGTTTCTATAATAGCAATTGTTATCAAGGCTATCACGATTGCTTGCTTTGTTTTCTCTTGTTTTTTCATCAGACCTGCTAAAAGGAGCATGAACTCAATGGGCATAAAAGAAAGGCTTACCACAAAGGCCCCCTTCCCTACACTTACAATGTCTGTTTCAAAGAAGGGCATGAGCTGTTTATAGTCTGCTTTCACAATAATAAAAGTAAGAACAATAACAAGGGGTATAAATATAAAATATAAAAGTATTTCTGCCATACGTGCTGTAGCTTCTATTCCTGATTTGACCAAATAAGCCGTTGTAAGAAGCATTATTAGTATAATCACTTCTATAGGTGTTTTAGGAAGCATGACTTGCGACACCATCTCGCCAAACATTCTTATCTCAAGTCCTGTTGTAATCATTATTTTGATCGCAAACAGAGCAAGTACGCAGTAGGCAATAGGCTTACCTATAATCTTAGGTGCGAATTCTACAAGGGTATCTCCTTTAAATCTATTCGTAAGCGTTGTTATAGAAAAGAGATAGATGATCCCAAAAGCAAGGGCAACAATAGGCAGCATATAGCCATTTCTTCCTGCATGATTAGCCGCAATTCTTGGTAGTAATAAGATGCTTGTATTAAACATCTGAAGAATGAGTAAAATCTCAACTTGCCTAACAGATACTTTGCCATTATGCGAAAACATTACTTATTCCTCCTATTAACATGCTTGTTGTTACTTGTTTTTTTAGGTCCTGGCTCCATATCTTCGCCAGCTCTATCTTTTTTTAGTCTAAGGCGTATACGTTGATTTTCTCTTGCAAAGATGGGCCTCGTGCCTTGCATAAACGTTGGGAACCTCAGCACTGTATCCTTTAGATCTTTAAACCCGTTACGATCTGATGCATTATAAGGTGCAAGGTAAGGGATCTTGAAGCTCTCTAAGGAAGAAAGATGAGCAAGTACAAAAAGCATCGCCAGTAAGAAGCCATATAATCCAAAAATAGCAGATGCTCCAATAAAGAAAAATCTGATAAGCCTAAAAGATGCTGTCAGGCTATAGTCTGGAATTGCAAAGGTTGAAATAGCTGTAAAGGCAACAATAATAACAATCATAGGGCTTATAATTCTTGCCTCTACCACTGCTTGTCCTATAACGATGCCGCCCACAAGCCCTATCACATGGCCTATAGCTCCTGGTATACGTATCCCGGCTTCTCTAAAGAGTTCAAACGTAACCTCCATTATTAGTATTTCTAGTACAGTTGGAAACGTTATGCCTTCCCTAGCCGCTGCTATTGAAATGGCAAAGGGCGTAGGAAGCATCCCCGGCTGAAAGTTAAGTGTTGCTATATAAAGCCCTGGTAATGCAAATGACAAAAAAGATACAAGATATCTTAATATCCTCGTGAGACTCATAATTTGCCATCTTTGATAGTAATCTTCTGATGCTTGATAAAGGGCGTTAAGCGTCGTAGGAACGATAAGAACAAAAGGTGAATTATCTACTATAATAGCGACCTTGCCTTCTAATAAACCAGAAGCTACTTTATCTGGTCTTTCTGTGGCCTGAGTTTGTGGAAAAGGGCTTTTCCAGCTATCTTCAATAAGTTGTTCTATATAACCGCTGTCAAAAATAGCATCTACTTCGTATTTATTTAACCTTTCCATCACATCTTCTACAAGCTCTGGCCGTGCGATATCCTCTATAAACATCACCGCAACGTCTGTCCTACTACGTGTACCAAAACTTATCATCTTAGTTTTAAGCTTTGTATCTCTAATACGTCTTCTTATAAGAACTGAATTAAATCTAACAATTTCTGTAAAACCATCCCTTGAACCTCTGACTACATTTTCTGAGGATGGTTCTCCAACACCTCTATTAGGCCATCCGCGTGTTGCTATCACAATCCCTTTTTCAGAGTTATCAACAAATATACCGCTATCTCCTGATAATATTGCTGCAATCATATCATCCATCGTATCTACTTCTTTGACATCAAAAGTTGCTGAGAAATGCTGCATAATAATTTGCGTAGGTGTTTTACTATTCTCAAATATATCTCCATTTAGATTTTTATAATCTATGATTCTGCTTAAGAAAAAGTTCTCTAAGATCTCACGGTTTACCATCCCATCAAAATAGACTCCGTATACTCTAAAGGGAACTTCTTTGCCTATATCAACTTCTCTTTTTACAAGGTCCATGCAATCTTTAAATAAAATGTCTACATTTTTTATATTAGTATCTAAGTGCGTTGATAGCTCCATGTTAATTTTATTTTCTTTATCATGATACATGTCTTCAACACTTATTGTGTTTTGATCCGGCTGTTTTGTCATATATGTTCTCCTTCATTCACTGTCTTATAACAAGGTTATTACAAACCCAGCTAACGCCGCGCCTATATAGAAATATCCTATAATCTTAGTAAAGGCACCCTCTCTTTCCAGATGGTCTACATCTATTAAATCTCTACTTTGAACAAAAGCCATGTATAAACCTATTGCTAGCATGACTATCACTATATACATAGAAAACATATTTTTTATTATTATCATTTTCCATACCTCTTTCCGATATACAAAAACTACCTACATATATCAATTATTTGTAATTCCTCAAAAAATATACCTCGGGGACGGTTCTCCAATAATCCTGTTTGCAAAAATGCATAACAGGATTATTGGAGAACCGTCCCCGAAATTCGCCCCTTAGGTTCATGTATTATGAATTTTATAGAAATTTTATTTATTTCTTCCAAATACTGGATTATTTTTTTTGTATATGTTAAGAATATAGTTAGATATATTTATATTTTTTATAGTGGCATGTAGTATTTCAAAAGCAAATAATACTAAGGAGTATGTTATGAAAAGAATAAGAAAAAATATAGTTCTTTTGACAATTATACTTTCATTAATTTTCACAACTTCATTGACTACTTTTTGTAGCACTACCTATTTGCCTCTGGAGACAAATACTATTGTTTCAAAATGGCTGGCTCGAAATATCATTCAAGGTGACTCTAATGGTAATTTAAGATTAAGTGACGCTATGACTCGTGCAGAATTTGCTATAGTACTATGCCGGGTTTTTGGATTTAGTGATATTAAGAATTCTGTAGTACTTTCAGATGTTCCTGATGAGAAATGGTATTCTTCTTCTATTCAGAAAGTCCTATCTAAAGGCCTGATGAACTTTGACTCACTTAAGTCAACCTCTGTCTTTCACCCTACTTCATTTATCACCTCTCAAGAAGCTATTGACAGCTTACTTAAAACTTACAAGTTGACATTGTTCGATTGTTTTAAAAGCAATATGCTCCATTCCAATTCTCCACTAACTAGGCTTGACTGCATCATGTTAATTGATAACCTCACAAAAGAAATTATTAATAATGCTTGTTTATATGCTTCTGATATAGATGGAAATTTAATTATTAATACATCAAATGTGACATTAAAAGATATGACTATAGCAGGAAACCTTTACCTTACTGAGGGTATAGGGGATGGATGTGTAACACTTGATAACGTTCATGTTAAAGGTGTTGTATATGTTAATGGCTGTGGTGAAAATTCTTTACTTATAAAAAATAAATCTTCTATAAATTCTATGATAGTTGAAAATAAAATAAGTACCGTCCGCGTTAGCACCGATTCTACAAATACTATCCAAAAGTTAGTCTTGCTTTCCCCAACTATTTTAGATGAGTCAATCGTCGTATCTGATTTTGAATCGAATAAATATGCTATTTATATCTCTCATAATACTTCCTTTACTCCTATAAATAATTCCACCTCAAATATTGATCGCCCTACTCCCAATATACATCCTGCTGAGGAACCAAATAATAATTTTCCTGCTAACAATACGCCTCCTCCAATAGAGCCTGGTGGTGATCTTCCTCCCATTGTTACCCCTACTCCTGCAGACCCCGGCGGTAATGATATTCCTCCTATCATTACACCTGCTCCTGTAGACCCTAATGTTGGTAATCCTACCACCACAACGGGTTCTAGTATTCATCTAGATAGTCCCTCGAATATTTGTATTGATTTCGATAGTTACCCGTATCTTGCAGTGAGTTGCGATGAAGTGCCTCTGGCATTATCTTATACTTTTAGTATAACAAACTTACAAAATACTACTCTTAGCTCTTCATCACAAACAACTAGTTCTATTATTTCGTTAGATACTTCGACGTGTCCAATTATTCCCAATAATGACTATGCCATTTCTATCACTGCTATTTCTGATAGTGACTCGTCTACTACTACAAAAATCTTAAAGATACCTAACTTTTCATTGCATGAGCTCAATAATGGCACGTTAAATGTGAAGGTTTCTGAGCATTTAATGGATACAATAATGCTAAAAAACTTCAACCTTTGTATTTATAAAGAGACCACTGATTCTAACGGAATGACCCGCTATATTCCCGAAGATGTTTTTGAGCTTAAGAATAATATAACTTCATATGCTGTTCCTATTAAGCTTGTAAATGATGTTACCTATTCTTTAAAAATACTAAATACATCTCTCTTAGCTGATAATGAACCTATAATAAGTGGCTATACTGCAAATTACTTTGCTAATGTCAGTTACCAACAAGCAAGTGAAATGAATTCTATACAGTTAACTACAGCAAGACATCTTCGTAACTTAAGTGATTTTGTTAATACAGGCCAATCTACGGAAAATAAGTATTTTAAATTATTAAATGATATTGATTTTTCAAATCCTATGTCAGGCAATAATCCTCAAGCTGCCAACAACTTTACTCCTATTGGAGTACTTGTAGATGACCCAGCACTGGCAAATAGTAAAAACTCTCGTAATAACAAGGCCTTTAAAGGAGACTTTGACGGTGGGGATCATCATATCTTAAACTTAAATATTGATGCAGCTACTAGTAATAATTCTTCCCCGACTGCTCTTATGTATGTAGGTCTTTTTGCCTTCACAACTGGAAATATAAAGAATATTACTCTTGATAATAGTTGTAAGATAAAAGGTGACTCCCGTAATACAGCTTCAGCCGGTATTGTAGCTTATGCTGACTACAGCCATTCATCGCATACTATCTCAGGGTGTTATAACTATGCATCTATCCACGGTCTTTATCATGCATCAGGTATTGTTGGTATTCTTTATACTAATTCAAGTTCCTCTGCTATGGTAGAAAATTGTTATAATTATGGTGAAATAAACTCTAGCAATAACTCTTCTGGCATAATTAGCGAATCAAAAGTAGCGGGCTCTAGCTGTATTGACGTAACAAACTGTTATAATTTTGGAATCATTAAAGGCAAATTTCTTGCTGGTGGAATCATTGGATCATCTCGATTGACTGGAACTAGTACTTTACAGTATTGCTACAATTTTGGTACCGTTTCTACTGAAGTACAAACAGCTTCTAATAATACTACAGGTTCTGGTGGCATATTAGGCTGGGGAAGCAATAAGATTAATATAAGCTACTGCTTAAACGGCGGAAATATCATAGGTTATTGTGACACCACATCTATCTACTCTGCTCATCAGTCAGTCTTAGTCTATACAGGAGGCATTATTGGCTACCTAGATTCTACTTCCAGCCACTTATTTTATGATTATAATTACGGTTCTGCGTTAAGTTCTCTATCAAAGACAAACAGAGGCATAGCTTACTCCGGGCCAATATTAGCAGACCCAGCAGCCTGTTCTGATATAACTTATTGTTATACTATTTCATATGCGAATCCTGTACCTGATGATGCCCAACAGCATATATTAAGTCTGTTTTATACTGAATTCATTGATAAAGTTAAGGCCAGCCTACCTGCTGTTTCTAATGCTGTAGAATCTTCTATAAAAAGCTCTCTCTTACTATTAGTGAGATAAATCGGAAAGTACTATTCCATAGGTAGTATAAAACAAAACGGATGAGACTTAAAAGTCTCATCCGTTTTGTTTTATAACCTTCATTTTGGAGAACCGTCCCCAACTCCAACTCTTTTGTAGAGAGATGTAAGACGATAGATTTTTTTACTTAAATCTTTTGTGAGCATTTCATTTTTCATGCGCCATTTCCAGTTCCCGCCGAGCGTGGAGGGCAAATTCATACGGGCCGCGTTACCGAGTCCTAAAAAGTCTTGCATTGGTGCTATTGCAATATTTGCACTGCTACTCCATGCGCCTCTTATAAAGCCCCAGTGATAGCCTTCTCTTTTGTTTAATTTTAGGTATCTTTTAGCAAAGTTTATCTCCTTTTTAACCCCTGTTGTATTCACCCACCCCATAGTCGTATCGTTATCATGTGTTCCGGTATAGACTATACAGTTTTTATTATAATTATGAGGCAAGTAAGTGCTTTCTTCTTTTGTACTAAATGCAAATTGGAGTATTTTCATTCCTGGGTATCCTGTTTCATTTCTGAAATCTATGACCTCTTGTGTAAGGTAGCCTAAATCTTCTGCAATAATCGCAATTTCTCCGAGCTCGGCTTTAATCGCATCAAATAACTTTATAGCTGGTCCTTTAACCCATTTTCCTCGTTCTGCTGTGGCGTCGCCAAAAGGAATTTCCCAGTAAGCTTCAAATCCTCTAAAGTGATCTATTCTCACTATATCATATAATTTTAGGCTTTCTCTTATTCTATTAATCCACCATTTGTATCCTGTCTTTTCTAAGTATTTCCAGTCGTAAATAGGATTTCCCCAAAGTTGCCCCGTATCTGAAAAAGCATCTGGTGGACACCCTGCTACGGTTGTTGGATTTTTATCTGCATCCAACTTAAAAAATTTCCCATTTGCCCAAGTATCCGCACTATCGGCTGATACATAGATTGGAATATCCCCTATTATCTTGATTCCTAAATTATTTACATAGGTTTTTAAAGCATTCCATTGCTTAAAAAACAAATATTGTACAAAAATCCAGTAGTTAATCTCTTCTTTTAATTCCTTTTTATATTTTTCTAGTACCTTTTTATCTCGAAGTTTAATGTCTTTATCCCACTCTTGCCAACTTAAAAAGCCCGTCTTATATTTAATAGCCATATACATCGCATAGTCTTGAATCCATAGCTTATTTTTCTCTTTAAAAACATCTATTTGTTGCCCCAGTTGTTCTTTTCCATTTTGATAAGCTATTTCTAAAACTTTAAGCCTGTTTTCAAATAGCTTATCATAGTCTACTTCTTCTTGATTTATTCCAAAATCTATAGTCTCAAAGTCTATTTTTTTAAGCAGGTTCTCTTTTTCTAACAAGACTAAATCTATAAAATAAGGATTCCCTGCATAAGCTGAAAAAGCCTGATATGGAGAATCGCCATACCCAGTATGTCCGAGTGGCAGTATTTGCCAATAACTTTGACCGGCAGATTTTAGAAAATCTGCAAACTTATACGCACACTCCCCAAAAGTCCCCATGCCATACTCTTCTGGCAGAGCCGAAATATGCATCAATATCCCACTCGCTCTCTTCATTAAAGCACCTCTCTAATTAAATCTTCTTTATGCTGTTTCCTTCAACTAATTCTACGTCTAATAAAATATGTTTATGTTGCGTTTCCCCATTTAAGAGTTCAAAGAGCAGGTCTACACTCATTTTTGAGAGTTCATCTTTTGGCTGCTTGATTGTTGTAATCGTTGGTTCGTAGTACTTAGCTACATCCATCCCATCAAATCCTACGATAGAGATATCATCCCTTATTTTTAACCCTAGATCAACAACCGCTTTAGCTACCCCGATCGCCATCATATCTGATATGGCAAATATAGCCGTTACTTCTTTATTTTCCTTTAAAAAACGCGTTGCCTTTTCATAGGCCTTAGCTATTTCATATTCTCCATAAATAGTATAATCTTCTCTAACAATTATACCATTATCGGCGCAAGCCTTTTTGTAGCCTTCATACCTTATTAGTCCCACCCCTAAATCATCTTTATCCCCTAGCATAATAGCTATGTTTTTGTGACCATTCTGCACGAGATACTCGGTAGCTTCATAGGCCGCTTTATCATCTGCAATACTTATTGTAGAAAAACTATTCCATGCTTTTTGTGTCTTTAAATTCACGCATAGCAAAACAATAGCTACGTCCAGTTCATCAAAACTTCCCTCATTTATATCTACGAAGTTACCTCCTAAACAAATAACGCCTTGAAGTTTCTTTTCTTTAATAAATCCAACAACAGTATCTAAGTCATTTGGATTATTATGATGCTGAAGAATCATCGTATAGCCTGACGCTTCTACGCTTGTACTTATGTTTTTTAATATAGATGAAAAAAACGGATTAAATACCCCTTTTACTAAGATCCCAACATTTTTTGTATTAGATTGCTTAAGTATTCTTGCACTATTATTAGGCACGTAGTTATATTCTTTTATAATACTTAAAACCTTTTCTCTTGTTTCAGCCTTCACGTCTTGATGATTATTTAAAACTCTGGATACAGTACTTACTCCCACTCCAGAAAGTTTTGCAATGTCTGTAATAGTCATGTCCACCCCCCCTTCATGAATTTCATCCTTCATTCCCTTATCTTACTTTCGTACTTACTAGGTATCGTTTCCAATTCTGCTTTTATTATTATAACTTATAAAAGTGAATTTTGAAACTTTATTTATTTTTATATTGGCAGCTAACCTTAAGTTGTTTTCTGCATTATTAAAAAAGATGACTTCCACCTCACATAGAAATCATCTCTATTATCCTCTATTTATTATATTCATATTATATATACCGATTCATTTAATTGACCCTTGCATAACGCCTTTAATAATGTGCTTTTGCATTGCCAAATAAAATATAATAATAGGAAGCATCGCTATAACTAGGCCCGCTAGTCCTAAATCCCATCTTTTTGCGAACTGTCCAAAGAAATAAAACATCTTAAGGGGTATCGTCATCCACTCTGGCTTATTAATAATAAGCTGTGGTAATAGGAAGTCATTCCATATAGCCATAGCATTTAATATAGCTACTGTTACCGAGATAGGCTTAAGAAGAGGAAATACAATTCTCCAAAACACTCCAAACTTATTGCAGCCATCTATAATTGCCGCTTCTTCTATTTCTACTGGAACACTTTTTACAAAACCATGATAAAGCATAATTGAAAGTGGTGCTTGAAATCCTAAGTACATAAGTATAATACCACCTGGATTTAGCATATGAAACTTACCTGCCAGCCTTATAAGTGGTAGCATTACTGCTTGAAAAGGTATAAGCATAGCAGTCGAGAACATTAAAAATATAAACATACTTAATTTTGTTTTTGTTCTAACTAACATCCAAGCTGCCATTGAGGCGAAAGTGATAATGAGTACTACTGAGATAGTTGTTATTAGTAACGAATTTGTCGCAGACCTTAAAAAATCAAGTTTTATAAACGCTTCAACATAATTGTGGAGTGTGAAATATTTGCCAGGCAAACCGATTACATCAAGCAAAAACCCTTTTTGTGTCTTTATAGAATTAATAAGAACAAGGTAGAATGGTGCTAAAAAAACTACTGCTGCAAAAATACCAATGAAGCCTAGGAGCGTCTTATTTGTCTTTTTTTCTACCATTACATTTCTACCTCCTTCTTCTTACTGAAATACATTTGTGTTAACGCTACTACAGCAAGCACCACTAAAAATACAAGTGCTTTTGCTTGAGCAATTCCAAACTTACTAAACCCAAACGCTGTATTATAAATATTAAGAGCCACCATTTGCGTTGAATTACCAGGCCCTCCTGCCGTGAGGGATAGGTTTTGATCATACAATTTAAATGAATTAGATAAAGTTAAAAATACACCTACTGTAAATGCTGGTGCTACAAGTGGCAATGTAATACTTTTTAATACTTGCCATCCACTAGCCCCATCTATAGATGCTGCTTCTAAAACACTATCGGGTATATTTTGTATACCTGATATGTAAATCACCATCATATAACCTGCCATTTGCCATGTCATAAGAATGATAAGTCCCCAGAATCCTGTTGTTGCTGTTGATAACCAGCCTCTTAACCATTCAATGCCAAATTTTGCTCCTATTGCATCAAAGCCCTTTGTGAAAATAAATTGCCATATAAATCCTAATACTAAGCCTCCTATTAGATTAGGTATAAAGAATGCTCCTCTTAAAAAGTTGCTTCCCTTTAAACCCGAAGTCACAAGAAGTGCTAGTAAAAAGCCTACTAAATTGATACAGATGATAGAAACGATTGCAAATCTGGCAGTAAACCAGAAGG
>Ga0123336_10003874_pt1 | contig 12360 bp, 9 predicted proteins | sample SSSSmetaG_FD_96466 | JGI IMG/M metagenome (GOLD analysis project Ga0123336, IMG submission 96466) | Glacier valley bacterial and archeal communities from Borup Fiord, Nunavut, Canada, to study Microbial Dark Matter (Phase II) - ​SSSS metaG | ecosystem: Environmental > Aquatic > Freshwater > Ice... | reverse complement strand
TGAGCCTTTTATTATATTAAAGATTTTAAATTTAGTTAATCTTAAAGCCTTTATATATTTGTTCATTTCTATCTTTATTTTCAACAAAGAGAGCAACTATTTCAGTGTCAAACTTCTTCCCTCTTTTGGCTAAATTTGATTCTGCAGCTTTTATGCATTGTTTATCACGACGCCCTTTTTCAAAATGATGTTTGCATACAGAGCAGATTCACTTGTCATAATAACGACAGTGGATTTTTCCTGTGTTCTTTTATAAAAATCCCACTTATCAATTTCCTCAAAGCAGTCTGCTCCACGCTTATCATGGTTTGCTACAATACGCTTGTATTCCTCCCAGATAGGAGTTTTAACTTGGTCTCCAGGCACAACCCTCATAAGCGTTACTGGGTGTTCAACATAGTTATTACCTCCAAAGTTTAATTTTATAATATACGGTCCACTTTAAATTCCTGTTAGCATTTTAAATCTCCCATAGTGCTTCTTGGTTAACTCTTGTTCAACTGGAGAATAACATACAGGAGTAAAGCTGTTTTTTACAATCTGTCTTGCAATTTCAATATTGGGTATCAGCCCCAACGTTATAAATTGTATAGCTGCATTTCCAAAGGCTGTTGCCTCAATGGGTCCTGCCAGTACGTCACACCCAGTTGCATTTGCTGTCAACTGGCATAAAAAATTATCTTTTGTACCTCCGCCTACCATATGAATATTACTGTACTCTTTACCAGTACAGTCGCAAATGCACTGATATGTATAGTTGTACTTCATTGCAAGGCTATCATAAATACAGCGTATGATTTCTCCATCACTTTCAGGTTCTCCCTGCCCTGTAGCCTGGCAATACTCTTTTATTCTTACAGGAATATCTCCTGGGGCTACAAAAGACTCATAGTCTGGGTTGATAAAATAGGCAAATGGCTTGCTGCTAAGGGCTAATTTTTCCATATCTCCATAAGAATAGTTTTTACCCTCACGGTTAAATTGCCTTCGTGTTTCCTGTATAAGCCAAAGTCCTATAATGTTACTTAAAAACTCTGTTGTGTCACCATAACCTACCTCGTTGGTAAGATTGTAATAGCTACTTTTCTCTGTTATTATTGGCTTATCCAATTCTGTACCAAACAAGCTCCACGTGCCACAGCTGACAAATATAAAATCTTTTTCACTAGCTGGCACAGCCATTACTGCACAGGCTGTATCATGTCCAGCAACTGAAATAACTTTTTTCGGTGGCATCGATAACTCTTCACATACCTCTTCGCTAAGTTCCCCTAGCACCGTCCCACTTTTTACTATTTTTGGAAAAAGCCGTGTTGGTAAGTCAAGGTTTTCAATCAAATCCATATTCCATTGCTTAGTGGTAGGTTCGAGCAGTTGTGTCGTTGAGGCAATGCTAACCTCAGCCACTCCATTGCCAGTCAGCAAATATCCGAACAAATCTGGCATCAATAAGAATTTATCTGTCTGCTTAAGAAGATTGGGACGTTTTTCTTTCAATGACATAAGCTGAAAAAGTGTATTGATGTCCATAATCTGATTCCCTGTTTTTGAATAAAGCTCTTTACCATTGATTTTTTTAAATACCTCTTCCACCATTCCTTTTGTTCTCTTATCACGGTAATGGACAGGGGTTTCCAACAGATTATTTTCGCTGCTAACCAAACCAAAATCTACTCCCCAAGTATCTATACCAAGGCTAACAAAATTGCAGATTTTTTGGGCTTTAATTATTCCCTGTTTTATTTCATGCAGAAGATGAAAGGTATCCCAAAAAAGTGTACCATTTACCAGTACAGCATTATTTTCAAAACGGTGTAATTCATTCAGTTCTATCTTTTCGCCATCAAAACTACACAAAATTACACGACCGCTAGATGCACCTATGTCAATGACAAGTACATTTGTTGTCATAAAAACACCTCAAAACATAAAATTATTTTATACCTTTTAAAGAATGTCTATTTTTGGGGATATTTTTTATAACCAGGATGTTTACCTGTTTAGTTCTCCTCTATCCATAATTTCTCCTATAATTACTATATTTTGCTGATTTAAGTGTAGCATACACATTTCGCATGTATATATTTTGAGCCATTCTTGAAATTTGTTATTACTTATGGCATAATATTATTCAAAATGAATCAAATTCTTTCAAGAAAAGGTGTATTTATGTTTAAATCAGAACGCTGCAACAAAATCATGGATTTGTTAAAGGTGAAAAAATTGCTTTCCTTAGATTATTTATGTACTGAACTCTTTTGTAGTAAAGCGACCTTACGTAGGGATCTAATAGAACTTGAAGAAATGGGATTAATTCACCGCAAAAGAGGTGGTGTGTCTCTTGTAGTAAGTGGAAACAATGAATATTCCTATACGTTTAGAGATATGGAAAACCGTGCTGCAAAGTTATATATATGCCAATTGGCTGCTGATTATTTATCTGATGGGATGTGCATTTTTATGGATAGTAGTTCTACAGTTCTTAATATTTGTCCATACCTCAAAGAAAAAAAGCATATCACAGTAGTTACAAATGGTATTGCTACTGCATTTAATCTCATAGAAAATCAATGTGCTGAAACTTATATTTCCGGCGGCTACATAAAAAATGCCTCCACATCAATAGTTGGAGAACATGCCGCGAATTTTTTCGATAAATATAAAGCCGACCTCGCAATATTATCCTGCCGCGGTATCGATAAATATGGTTTGTATGAGGCAAACCAACAGCAAGCTTTTGTAAAGCAGCATATGATGGCCAATGCTAAAAAAACAATCGTGTTATGTGACAGTAGTAAATGGGGACAAAGCTTTTTTTATAAGCTTACTTCTTTTCAAAATATAAGTGCTATCATTACTGAAGCAAAGCCACATGAAGACATTCTGGCAGGAATTCTTATAAATGATTGTGAAGTAATATATTAATTGGTATCTATTTAACAATAGACGCAAGACATAGTAGCCTCACTTTCTCGCATTTTGCAATATACAAAAATAATTGCATAAGAAATAATTTAGCAATTAAATAAGAATGAAATCAATTTTCGTACATCATGATTGATAAAAAAATATTCAACTGATTAAATCTTGTCACGCCTTTAAATATAATCTATGGGATGATATTCCCATTCACTAAAAGGTATTGACTTTGCTATTTCACTTATTATTGTTTTATTACCGTTTGCAACTGTTATCATTCCCTCATTGACACCTGCCTTAAAATCAAGCCGTCCCATCAACCAACGGGTAAGCATTTCCTCTTTCATCTCAATAGTAACAGTTTGCGCATTGTCGCTTTTACGTTCTATTAGTGTTATAGTCTGTTTCGGCGTCCATACCTTCAGTTCAATACCAGGTAGGTATAATCTTTCCTTCCAAAACTTATCGAATAAAGCTTTTGAGTCAAAAGATAAGGACATAATCTGTCTTCTTCTAAGGCCCGATGAATAATCCAAGTCAATTAAGAGCTCCTTAAAAGGGCAGCTGTCACTAGCTTCTAAATCTATGACGCTAAACCCTTTTTTCTCCACAAAACCAGCGGTTGCTTCTAGCACTTTCTTCATTTTTTGGGGGTCACCCCCACAAGCAGCCATTTCCAATATATGAAGTCTGCCTACCTCTTCTTCATTCTCCGGCTTCAGCTTTTTCCCTGCTATTAAATACGCAGTTATACAGCCCTTTTCAACAAGCCTAAAGAAGTATATATTCATAGGCTTGGCAGCATAAATTGGAGAATTAAACGCACTTTCCCAATAGTTTTCATCCCTCGGTAGAAATCCGCCGAAGGTAAAATAAGTCTCTTCAAAAATCTCCTTAAGCTTTTGCTGATTATTAAAAATTTCATCAGTTCCTTGCGAGATAATCACGCTTTCATGTATGATGCCTTTAAGATTGCAATTTTCAAATCTCCGCATGTAAAGCAGATCTACATGCCCGGTTTTTGCATAGAAATTGTAACCCTGACTCCTTTCATCTCCCCTGTAAACATAAAGAGCATCTGCCTTTTCTTTTAAAAAACAAGAGGCGGCGGCTATCATTTGTGAGCCGATTCCCATGCTCCTATAACCCTGCTTAACACCAACACCATTTTCAAAAGCAGCTGTAATAGTTATTTGGCTAGTCAATCTGAATTTCCTCAAAGATAGAGGTATGAAGCCGATACACTCACTTTCATACAAAGCTATAGCTGCTGTTTTAGAGTCACCTTTTTGCCAGTCTTCATTTGTGATAGGTGAAAAAATGGAATTTCTAACTTTCAGGCCCATTTCCAGCTCTTCCGGCATACATTCACGTGCAACTAGGTTATCATGTTCCGCCACTTTCATCACTCCTTTATTTATGGTGTCACAATACATAGCCACTCTTATCAGCCATATATCTTTAAATAATTTAAATAAGCTTCTCTACACCAGGTTGCCTTAAGTCCATTTTTCATATTATCAAATCTTTTAAGACCTGCAACAGCTTCAGTTTCTTTTTCAAGCTTTTCAGCAAAAAACCTTGCTCTTTCAAAAGCCCTCTTAGCCAGTAATTGTTGCCCTTTCCATCTGAAAAGATTAGTTCTGGTCATATAGTAAAGGTAAAGTACCATGTCTTCACCATAGGTAAACCTCATTTCATCCTCTAGTACCCTGCCTATGATCGGCTCGGTATCAGCCAAAATCAATGCATCGTCAATCAGCTTTCTGCATTTTTTAAACATTTCAACCGTTTCGACCACACTAATACCCGCATTTCCATCATTCAATACCGTATCATACTTCATATGCTTTAAAGGAAAAAGTTCCTTAACATCATTTGTCAATTTATTCGCCAATGAATGGCGAACCCCTTTATGATACTGATAATGCTTATAATATTTCATATTTCTTGTAGCCGTCTCAAGAGTCTCATAAAATTCCTTCATTTGACTGGCAATTTTACCATAATACATGTTGTAAAATTCATCCAGCAACTGATCAACGTCAATTCCAGGATTCCAAAGCATTTTTTGAAACTGATAATTTGTAAGCGTAAGTGTGCCCCAGTTTAAGGCAGTCATATGCATATAGTACATATGCCTTACTCCCGTCGAATAGTAATATGGTATATCGTGCTTCATGATTTTCATATTTGGAATAGGACTGGAAGCAAAAGCACTCACATTATAATACTCTCCTACGAATATCTCACCTTTATAAGTCCTTTCAGGGTTAAGAGTCCACTGGGTATAGGTTTCCATCAGTTCCTGATTAGTTTCAGTACATGCTGGATCATCAATTTCATGTACATAGCACCTCTCAATGGGAAAATATGTAACTATACAATTTTCATAATCAAAGTCATCAGGCAGCGGATGGTCAGGTATGGGTAATGTCTCGTGATATGCTGGGTACAGTATTTTTATATTCCGCTTAAGCCTACCGTCTCTTCTTGCCTCTTCAATTTTTCGACCCAGCTTATAAATAACCATTGCCAGTCTATAGGAATAGTTACCCATGTTTTTACATACATCACACGAACACCAAGTTCCGTTATCCAATAGCCAAGCATTAATATAGTCTGTTTTGCTCAATTGTCCTGAAATTAGGCTATTGACGATATTTTTACATAATTCATCGGTTGCATCTTCATTCGATGTGCAGTAGTTATCACCAAAACCTTCTCTGGCGCCATTTCCTACATTGGAACTTCTTTTACCGTCGACCATTCCAAACCAGTCAGGGTGAGCCTCAAAGTAAGTCAAAACATAGTCCCCATCTGCATCACCCAAATACTCCTTGCTCACAGCATACGGGTCTTCAGGTTTTTCATCTCCCCCGAAGATCTTATGTTTGTATGGATATTCATGGTTTGGGTTTAAAAATCTATCCATAATGTTGTGTCCTCCGGTGCAAATATGAATTCCACGTTTTTTCAGATTATATGGATTTACAATTTTATCAAGAAACGCAAAATTCACCCGATTCCGAGTCAGCCAATCAATAAAGTCCTCAATTGTATCGTCTACAATTTCACTGTAGCTTCCCCTTGTTTTAAACCTCGGGTAATCAAAATAATTCAGCTGAGGAATTTCGAAAGATTCGTTCACACAGTATTGCAAGCCCTTTTCACCCAGGCCAAACCACCTAATTCCTAGGTTTTCTAAGAAGCTGTATACAGCGTAAAGTGTTCCAACACGGCTATTTCCTGCAAGAGAAATTAAATTTCTTCCTTCATGAATTAAACTTTTTATGTAAAAGCCCTCTGGAGATACCTCATCTGATTTACTATTTTCATGGGGTATAAGCTTTTCCCATAAAAAAGAAGTTATCTTATTCGAACCATTATTCCCAATCAAAATTGCATTTCCTTCAGGTAAGGTGTTGTCATCCATAAACGGAAAGTTCTTTTCATCCGTTTCTTCGGCACCTGTCAATTTACACAAGTGTTTCCTTAATTCCATAGCCGCGAAGCATTCAGTACAAACAATAGCATCCTTATCCTGATCATCCCACCAGTTTATTAGCATTTCTGCATTAGAAGCCTCAGCCACAGAATTAAATCTACCCTTATTAACAATAATCGAAATATTATGCATATTCTTTTTTCTCATTGTAACGCCTCCAAAAAGTTTCTTTTAGTGAATAAGACTTGTGAAAAAAGCACTTATACTACTTAAATTTATCCCTTTACAGCTCCAATCATTACCCCTTTGACAAAGTATTTCTGTAGGAAAGGATATACTGCGATTATTGGTGCTATGGAAACTATAACAGTTGCATACTTCAATGATTCTTCAACTACTATTGAATCACCCGAAATAGAATTTGCGTCACCATTACTCGATCCAGCGGACAATAACTCCCTCAAAATTAACTGCAATGGAAACTTACTTGATGATTTTAGATAAATAAAAGGTGCAAAGAAAGAATTCCATTGTGCTACCGCATAGAAAAGTCCAATGGTTGCCAGAACAGCTGTTGAAACCGGTAATACCAAGTACCATAGAATACCTATTTCATTTAATCCGTCTAATCTCCCCGACTCTTCTATCTCCGTTGGAAATTCATCGAAGAAACTTCTCATTAAAATCAAATTCCATGTACTAACAGCTCCGGGCAAAATGACAGCCCATATTGAATCTAATATTCCTAAGCTTCTTACTGTTAGAAAGGTAGGTATCATCCCTCCGCCAAAAAACATTGTAATAATAATCATAATTGAAAAGAATTTTGAAAATATCATTCTTTTCTTGCTTAGTGCAAATGCGCCTGTTATGGTAATTGCAAGAGATAGTGCTGTCCCTGTTAAAACATAAATAATAGTGTTTCCGTAAGCAGTAAATATTCTTTTATCACTGAGCACTAACTTGTACATTTTTATATTAAACCCTTTTGGGAAAAGTGTTACCTGACTTTTCATTACATAGATATCTTGTGAGAGGGATACTGAAAGCATATAAATAATTGGATAAAGTGTGATAATTACTATAAATGTTATGAATATACCCATCAACACAGAATATATAGAAATCTTTTTATTTTTCATTTATTCAAACTTCCTTTCTACCATAAGCTAGTCTCAGTTAATCGTTTCGATATTAAGTTTGAAGACACAAGCAAACAAAGATTAATAACTGAATTGAACAGACCTATTGCAGCTGCATAACTCATGTTACCAGAAACTATTCCCTGTCTGTAGACATATGTACTGATAACATCAGCAGTATCATATATAGCCGGGTTATAGAGAAGCATAACCTTTTCAAACCCTACATCGAGTACACTGCCTGTCCTCAGCAACAACATAATAATTATTGTAGGTGCTATACTTGGAAGGGTAATATTAATTAACTGTTTGTATTTATTTGCGCCATCTATTTCTGCGGCTTCATATAGTTGTGGATCTATACCTGACAATGCCGCCAAGTATATAATAGCTCCCCAACCAAGTTGCTGCCATATGTCTGAAGCTACATAGATAGTTCTAAAATATGAAGCATTTGATAGAAAGTTTACTGCTTCTCCGCCCATAGCTTCTATCATGGTATTAACTATTCCTCTTATAGGTGATAAGAATGAAATTAACATACCAGAAACAACAACAACTGACAGGAAATGTGGCATATAGCTAACTGTCTGAACAAACTTTTTGAGTTTCATATTCCTGACTTCATTCAATACCAATGCAAATATTATTGGGGCAGGAAAACCCCATATTAAACTATATAATCCAAGTTGCAAAGTATTTTTAATTAATACAAAAGCGTCTGGCGAACTAAAGAATGCATAATAGTGCTTCAACCCAACCCAATGACTCGCCGAAAAACCTAGAAAAGCTTTAAAATCTTTAAATGAAATTAACAAACCCCACATTGGTACATACTTAAAAATAACATAATATAAAAAACAAGGTAAAAAAAGCAAAAGTAAAAATCTGTTATCATACAATTGTTTAGAAAGAGTCTTCCCTTGTATTTCTTTTATACTGCCAGCCCTTTTACTCTTTAAACTTATCACATTCTGTGCCATATGCTCTCCCTTTCTTAAACTTATCTTTAACTGCAATATACACTTTCAATCGCCTTAATTATTTCTTTTCCATAGTCTCCAGATATAGGTGGCTCTAAGCCATATTTGACAGAATTAATGAATGAGTCTATTTGTATTTTAAAAGGATCTTCTTTTCTGTTAATTTCAACTTCTTCAAATTCTCCACTACGACTTACAGAAATACCCTTTCCAGTATTCAATTTGATTACTCCTTTTGTTAGGTAAATGGTAGTCTCATTTATTGGAATATCATTATACCCAGAAAAGCTCATTACTGCTGTAACACCATTTTCTAGTTTCACAAATAATTGTGCATTCCCATCTATGTTAAATTTGGGTTCAAGATTTTCTGTTTTACCTGTAATATATTTTATATTGCTATCAGTCAGCCATTTTAATTTATCTAGGGAATGTGCCCCAAAATTCATTAATATTCCACCACCAGATACTTCCTTATCAAAGAACCATTTTGGCCTGCTATCAGTAAAATACAAAGTATTTCTTACGTCGGTTATCATCACCAATTTTCCCAAGCTTCCAGATTGAATCAGTTCTTTCGCCTTTATATTCTCAGGAAAATATCTTTGTATGTGGCCTATCATTAATATTACATTGTTTTTTTGAGCAGCTTCAATCATGGCTTCACAATCTTTTCCACTCACTGCCATAGGTTTTTCAACAAAAGTATGAAGTCCTCTTTCCGCGCAAAAAATCGTACTTTCTCTATGAAGTTTATGAGGTAAATTGATTATAACTGCATCCAAATCTTCATCAATAATCATTTTTTTATAATCCGAATAAGGTATTGCACCAAATTGATTTCCTATCTCTTCTGCTCTACTTTTAATGATATCCGCCACAGCTTGTATTTTTACGTCCTTATTGAGATGTAGCGCATTTGCATGTCTTAAACATACTTTTCCTGCGCCGATTATTCCAACTCTTATCATAAGTTTTATCTCCATAATTAAATTAATATTTCAAAGGTTAATTCTCTTCACTCACAAAATTTCAGTTATTGTTCAGTCACTCTACTTTTATAATTTTGAATAAAGGCTGAAATACCATTTCAGCCTTTATTCAAGTTAGTTTATTACTTAATGAAGAAGGAATGCTTCTTTGTTACTTTGTAGCTGCTTGTTGTCTGGCATAAGCTTTGACATATACAGCTTTTAATTTATCTAACCCTAGATCTTTGATTTCTTTAACGTATTTATCCCATTCGCTTAAGTTTCTGTCCCCTACTATGAATCTAGAAATCTGTTGGTCAGTTGCCTTTGCGATGTTAACTCCTACTGTGTTAACAATATCTTGTTCTTCTGCAGTAAATGCAACTGAAACATAAGAAGGCAAATCATACTTTCTACTCTCTGCATATGCAGTTTGTGTATCCTTAGTAAAGGTTGAAACATGTGAATTGTAATCAAATACTTGATAAAAACCATAGGTTGATAAGCCTGTTTTAACACGTAGCTGAGCAACATCTACAGACTCTCCTATAAATTTCTTTTGACCATTTACTGTATTGTATGTCTTTCCTTCTTCTCCCCATGTTGTAAGGTCAGCTGCCTCCTTGGTATAGAACCAATCAACATACTTTAAAGCACTATCCAGCTGTTTAGATTTTGCAGAAACAACAAACCCATAAGTTCCTGTAGAGGAATCAGCAAATTTATTTACACCATTTGCTCCTCCTTTTGGTGGAGCCATATACTGCAAATTATAGCTTGGATCAGTCTTTTGCAAAGGTATATTAAAGGAATCTATTCTACTTAAATAATCAACTGTTATAAAAGCATCACTATTGGACATAATATCCTGCCATCCTTTTGTATCCAATGTCAAAGTATTAGGTGGAATAAGCTTCTCAGTATAGAGCTTATTATAGAATGTAATCATATCCTTAAAATTATCTTCTATTGGTCCATAAACAAAATCTTTTGCTTTTGAATCGTAATATAGTTGATGAGTTGAATCTTGATAATCTGTGCCCCATGATGGAGCAAGCATCATAAATTGTGATAAACCTGTAGTTCTGAATGAAAAAGGATAACTCTTAGGATAAATCTCTTTTAATTTCTTCAACACTGTATATAATTCTTTTTCATCCTTAGGAACAGTCAAGTTATTCTTTTTAAATATGTCTTCCCTATACAACCAGCCTCTTCTATTGGCCTCTTCTATACCTTTTTCGGGATACATATAAACTTTATTATCAGATGTCATAAAATTAGTAACATAAGCTTTGTTATCATTTGTCCACTTTTTAAAATTTGGAGTTTTATCCATGTTAGCTTTATCATAAGCGTCAATAAACGCGCCCTGATCTCCATATTTTTTTGTTATGGCATTACCTATAGGGGAAATAAGATCAGGAATATCCCCTGAAGCCATTACCAAATTCAGCTTTGTATCAAATGCATTATTAGAGTTAAGGATCGCATCTACTTTTAGCGTAACATTCGTTTTTTCCTGCAATGCTTTCACGATATACCAATCTTCTTTGTAAGGATAACTAGGATTTGACGGTAGCATTATAGAAAGTGTAACAGGTTTATCCAATAATTTCCCATTGGTTTTTGCTTCTGGACTTGCTACTAAACTCTTATCTGTTGATATATCTTTGCCCTTAGTTCCACAAGCTGTGAAAGAAGATGAACAAATACCCACCAACAATGAAATTGCAATTAACTTTTTCATCATCATAAGACCACTCCTCATGTAAATTGTTTTTATTCCTCTGCAGAGAAACTTTGTATGATCATATCTTAATTAGTAATTTAACATATAGCAATCTCTACAATTCAATATAATCATTTTTTACTCTAAAACTGAAAGTTTTAATGATAAGTGTAAAATATGAATATCTTTTTCTTAAAAAAATGAGGGAGTATAGACGCTATTGTCTAAACCCCCTTCCTTCTCTCCACATATAAACTATCTTTAATACTTAAATTTTCATTTTTCTATATTCACCAGGAGCATTACCCGTGTATTTTTTAAAAAGTCTTATGAACGTGTTGGTATTTGGAAATCCCACCATTGCTCCAATATCCTGGACTTTCATAGAAGTACTTTCAAGAATATCTATGGCCTCTTTTATCCTATAATTATTAATATAATCGCTCAAATTAACCCCTGTTTTGTTTTTAAAATATGAAGAGAGGTATGTTTTTGTAATATTAAGTTTATCCGCAAGCAAATCCAAATATATATCCTGTGCATAGTTATTCTTTATATAATCCTTAACACTATCTATAATATAATCATTTTCCTTTTTATGGGAATTCGCATAACAAGCAACTGAATTTACGAAATTACCGCAAAGATTTATAACTTGCGTGATTGAACTACAAAGATCGATTTCCGAATAAACAATATTAACATCAAAATTCTCAGGAATTTCATTGTAAAGCTCTGTAAGAGCTTTTACACAGCAATTAATTATCTCCGTGGATAGCAATGAAATATAAAAACCGTTAACTTCCTTTTTAAAATTATATTCTAGCAATTTGTTGACCTGCTGTGTTGCCTCATGTGCTCTTCCATTAATCAACGCATTTGAAAGCTGCTCCGCCTGTTCTATTGAAAAATAAAAATTTCCTTGATGTATGCTTACTAATCCTTCAGACAATACCTGAGTTTCTTGAGTAAGTTTTCTGTTTTTAGCAATCTCAAAAACTTTGCTATATATCTTGTTTAATTCTGAAACATCACTATATGTCTCACTGGTTACTATAGTAAAATAAATATATTCACCTTCTTGCTTTAGCTTTGGCAATAATTCATTTACAACTTCCTTTACATTTCTATCATCCTTATCTATATTGACGATAGAAATTATTTG
>Ga0123336_10003866_pt1 | contig 12372 bp, 9 predicted proteins | sample SSSSmetaG_FD_96466 | JGI IMG/M metagenome (GOLD analysis project Ga0123336, IMG submission 96466) | Glacier valley bacterial and archeal communities from Borup Fiord, Nunavut, Canada, to study Microbial Dark Matter (Phase II) - ​SSSS metaG | ecosystem: Environmental > Aquatic > Freshwater > Ice... | reverse complement strand
CTTTGTCGCTGATGAGGGCGTGCGTGCCCACGACGATGTCGACCGTGCCGTCGGCAATGCCTTCAATGGCCAACTTGATTTCTTTGGCGGATCGGAAGCGCGACAGCTCGGCCACTTTCACCGGCCACTTGCCAAAGCGGTCGGAGATGTTTTGAAAATGCTGCTCGGCCAGCAGCGTGGTGGGCGCGAGGATGGCCACTTGCTTGCCACCGGTCACGGCCACAAAGGCAGCGCGCAAGGCCACTTCGGTTTTGCCAAAACCCACGTCGCCGCAGACCAAACGGTCCATGGGTTGCGGCGACACCATGTCTTGAATGACGGCGTGGATGGCGGCCTTTTGATCGGGCGTTTCTTCGAAGCCAAAGCTGGACGCGAAGGCTTCGTAGTCGTGCGGAGAAAAGCGAAAGGCGAAGCCTTCGCGCGCGGCTCGGCGTGCATAAAGGTTCAGCAACTCGGCGGCGGTGTCGCGCACCTGCTCGGCGGCCTTGCGTTTGGCTTTGTCCCATTGGCCCGAGCCCAAGCGGTGCAAAGGCGCTTCTTCGGCGCTGACGCCGGTGTAGCGGCTGATGAGGTGCAGCTGCGCCACCGGCACATACAGCGTGGCTTTGTCGGCGTATTCCAGATGCAAAAACTCGCTGGCGCCCTCTTTTGTGTCACCTCCCAAATCGATGATTCGCAAGCCCACGTAGCGGCCGATGCCGTGGTTCATGTGCACCACCGGGTCGCCCACCTTCAGCTCTGACAAGTCTTTGATCAGCGCATTGACATCGCTGACTTGTTCTTGCTTTCGACGTCGGCGTGCGGTGGGGCTGGTGGCAAAAAGCTCGGTCTCGGTGACGAACTGAATGTCGTTGCCTTCAGCGGGCTCGTGCCAATAAAAGCCCTCGGCCATCGGCGCCACGGCAATCGCAAAGCGCTCGGTGTTGGCCTGAAACTCAGCCAGGCTGGCCACGCTCGGCGGCTCGATGCGGCTGTCGCGCATCAGCTCCAGCAAGCTTTGGCGGCGGCCTTCGGTTTCGGCCACGATGAGCACGCGGCTCTGCGTTGCCGCGATGTGCGCCTGTAGCCGTTTCAGGGGTTCCGGCGCACCACGGTCGACGCTGAGGTCGGGCAGGGCGCGGGCCCAGTCACTGACTTCTTTGCCGCGCACCGCCAAGGTGGAAAGCGCGTTGGCCAACACAAAAAAGTCGTCGGGCTTGAGGAACAAATCTTCCGGCGGCAACAGCGGGCGTTCGCGGTCGTGTTGCAGGAAGCGGTGGCGCTCGCGGGTCTCAGACCAAAAGCGTTTCAGCGCTTCGTCGATTTCGCCGTGCAAGGCCAGCGTTGCGTTGGCACCGAAGTAGTCAAAAATGGTGGCGGTGCTGTCAAAAAACAGCGGCAGGTAGTACTCAATGCCGGCGGTGGCAATGCCCGCGCCGATGTCTTTGTAAAGCCGTGTCTTGGTGGGGTCGCCCTCCATGCGTTCGCGCCAGCGGGCGCGGAATGCGGAGCGTGCGGCCTCGTCCATCGGGAATTCGCGCCCCGGTAACAAGCGCACTTCGGGCACGGGGTAAAGGCTGCGTTGGCTGTCGGGGTCGAAGGTGCGAATGCTGTCGACCTCATCGCCAAACAAGTCCACGCGGTAAGGCACCAGCGAGCCCATGGGGAAGAGGTCGATCAGGCCGCCGCGCACCGCGTATTCGCCGGGCGACACCACCTGCGTCACATGGGTGTAGCCCGCCAGCGTGAGCTGCGACTTGAGCGCGGCTTCGTTGAGCTTTTCTTTCTGCCTGAAGTTGAAGGTGTAGCCGGCCAAAAAGCTCGGCGGTGCCAAGCGCACCAGTGCGGTGGACGCGGGCATCAACACCACGTCCACTTCGTTCTGGTTGCCGTGCTGCAACAAGCGCCACAGCGTGGCCAAGCGCTCCGATATCAGATCTTGATGTGGCGAGAACGTGTCGTAAGGCAGCGTCTCCCAATCGGGGAACACCGCCACGCGCAGTTCGGGCGCGAAGAAGGCCAGCTCGCCCTCCAGGCGTTGCGTGTCGGCGGGCTCGGCGGTGACGATGGCGGTGAGCTTTTTTTGCGCGCTTTGGGTCTGTGCAAAGCGCGCCAATAGCAAGGCGTCGGCCGAGCCAACAGAACGCGGCAGACTGAACTTTTTACCGCTGGGGATAACAGGGATTTGCATCAATGAACTACAAACGAAAGTTGCACCAAAAAACGAGCAGCCCAGTACAGGCAATGCAAATCGCCCCATCGGCGTGTGACCGGGGGCGATTGACGGGGCCGATTATAGAATTCGGGCCTCCGAACGCTGCTGATGACCCTGCCCATTTCCCTACAAAGCGCCCCAGTGACCAAGCCTCTGAGCAAGCCTCGTTTCTATGCGCTGGTGCCCTGTGCCGGTTTCGGCGAGCGTGCCGCAACCGCGCTTCCGAAACAGTACAAAAACGTGGCCGGCCGCAGCGTGGTGGCACACACCTTGGAGGCGCTGAGCCGCGTCAGTCGCATCGATCAAATCTTGGTGGTCTTGAGCCCAGGGGACGATTTGTTCGAAGGCCACGCACCAGGCGTCGACGCCTGGGTCTCGCGCATGGGCGGTGACACCCGAGCGCAGACGGTCCGCAACGGCTTGGTGGCTTTGCTGGCGCACGGCGCGATGCCGCACGACTGGGTGTTGGTGCACGATGCGGCGCGTTGCCTGGTGCGGCCTGAGTGGATCAGCGCGCTCATCACGGCCTGCGCCGATGACGAAGTGGGCGGCTTGCTGGCTTTGCCGGTGTCCGACACCTTGAAGCACGGGCAGGGCGGACGCGTCGAATCGACGCTGGACCGCACCGGAAAATGGCAGGCGCAAACACCGCAGATGTTTCGCTTGGGGCTGCTGCAAAACGCACTGCAGCGCGCTGGCCCCGAGGTCACCGACGAAGCCAGCGCGGTGGAAGCGATGGGGTTGTCGCCGCTGTTGGTGCGCGGCTCGTTGGAGAATTTCAAGCTCACGTTTCCGCCAGACTTCGAGCTGGCCGAACGCTTGTTGAGGACACGCTGATGAACATGAATGCCAACAAGGCACAGGTGCCTGTTTTCAGAATAGGTGAAGGCTGGGACACGCATGCCTTGGTCAGCGGACGCCCGTTAATTTTGGGCGGCGTGGACATTCCCCACAGCCACGGCTTGATGGGTCATTCCGACGCTGATGCGCTGTGCCACGCCATCACCGACGCGTTGTTTGGTGCCGCCGCGCTGGGCGACATCGGCCACCACTTTCCGGACACGTCTGAACAGTTCAAAGGCGCCGACTCCATCGCCTTGCTGGCCGAAGCCGCGCGCCGCGTGCGGGCAGCGGGCTGGGAAATCAGCAATGTCGACAGCACCATCATTGCGCAAGCGCCCAAGATGGCGCCGCACATATCAAGCATGCGCCAACGCATGGCGCAGGCTCTGTTGCTGGCCGTCGATCAAGTCAGCGTCAAGGCCAAAACTGCCGAGCACATGGGCCCGGTGGGCCAGGGCGAGTCCATCGAGACGCGGGCGGTGTGTTTGTTGACGAAAGTCGTTGGATGAAAGCGCCCGCCCGTTTGCAGTCGCTGATCGACGAAGGCCTCATCGACAGCGTCGTGCGCCAACTCATGAGTGGCAAAGAGGCCATGGTTTATGTGGTGCGCTGCGGCATTGATGTGCGCTGCGCCAAGGTCTACAAAGAAGCCACCCACCGCAGCTTTCGCCAGGCGGTGGATTACACCGAAAACCGCAAAGTCAAAAACACCCGTCAGGCACGCGCCATGGCCAAGGGCAGCAAGTTCGGCCGCGAGTCTCAAGAAGCCGCATGGCAAAGCGCCGAGGTCGATGCGCTGTACCGCTTGGCCGCCGCCGGGGTGCGCGTGCCCAAGCCCTACAACTTTCACGAAGGCGTGTTGTTGATGGAGTTGGTGTGCAACGAAGAAGGCGACGCCGCACCGCGCTTGAACGACGTGCAGTTCACCCGCGACGAGGCTCTGGCCCACCACGCCACGCTGTTGACCGAGGTGGTGCGCATGCTGTGTGCCGGTGTGGTCCACGGCGATTTGTCAGAGTTCAACATCTTGCTGGCCGCCGACGGCCCCGTCATCATCGACCTGCCGCAAGCGGTGGACGCCGCCGGCAACAACCACGCCAAACGCATGCTGCTGCGCGACGTAGACAACCTGCGCGACTTCTTCGGCCGCGTGAACCCGCACCTGCTGCCGACGCGCTACGGCGAAGAAATCTGGGGGCTGTACGAGAGCGGTGGCCTGACGCCCGAGACGCCGCTGACCGGTCAGTTCGTGCGCAAAACCGGTGTGGTGGATTTGGGCGGTGTGATGCGCGAGATCGACGACACGCGCGAAGAAGAGGCGCAGCGCAGGTTGCGAATGAGCGAACGGTGAAGCGTACTTTTCAACCGATTCAAGCCGCCTTCTTCAACCGTATATGCACCACCAGGCCACCCTCCAGCGCGTTGGCGATGTCGAAGCTGCCGCCCATGCGCTGCACTGCTTTGTCGACAATCGCCAAACCCAAGCCGGCACCCGTGGCAGCCGTGCGGGCAGCGTCACCTCTGAAAAACGGGGTTGCCAGATGGGCCAATTTTTCAGGGTCGACGCCGGGGCCTCGATCGCGCACGGTCAAGATCAACCACGGCCCCACGGTGGCGCAACTCACCTGCACAAAAGCAATGCCGGTGTCGGTGCTGCGACCGTAGCGCCGGGCGTTTTCAAACAAGTTTTGCAACACGCGGCCGATCTCGGTCTCGTCGGCAATCACACGCTCGTCGGACCCCACGCCTGAGCTGATGCGTATTTGCGCCGGGTTCCGAAAGGCGGCCATTTCACGCTCAACGACGGGAGCCAGATCGACCGCCATGAGCTGCGTTTCTCCGGGCCGGGCGTAGTCCATGAACTTGTCGATGATGGCGTCGAGTTGGGCGATGTCTTGCGCCATGAAACGCTTGGCTTCTTCGTCGGTGACGCTCATCTCGGTTTCGAGCCGCAGACGCGCCAGCGGGGTGCGCAGGTCGTGTGAGATGCCGGCCAGCATCACGGCGCGGTCTTGTTCGACTTTGGCCAACTCGCGCGCCATCCGGTTGAAGCCCATGTTGACTTGGCGTATTTCGCTGGTCAGTGTGGTCTCGTCCAGACGCGAATCAAATTCGCCTTCGCGAATGCGGCTGGCTGCGAAAGACAAGTCGCGCAGCGGTTGGTTGATGAGCCGCGCAATCGCCACCGAGCCGATCAAGGTGGCCAGCATGGCAATGCTCACCCACAACAACAAGGTGCTGCTGGCCATCGGGCCCAGGCGCTTGGGGTCTGCCAACATCCAGTAGGGGTCTTTGTCGATGTCGAAGCCCACCCACAGGCCCGCAGCGCCGTTCACCGCGCTGGCCACCACGGTGCCGCTGCCCAGGTTGGCCCGAAGCTCTTGGCCGATGGCGCGCGAAAAGCGGTCAACTTCGTAGGGAACCCATTTGTCTTTGGGCTCGCGTGGCACCAAACGCACCGACTCATCGCGCGTGATGTTCTTGACCAAGGCAATGCGGTTGATGCCGTCGACACTGCGAAGCGCCGCCCGCGAGAGGCTGACCAAGCTGGCAATCTGGTGTGCGGCTTGCACGGCGCGCGGCTCGAATTCAAGTGCTCTGAAGGTCTGCGTCCAGGCGAAAACGCCGCCCGTGAGCAAAATAGCCAACAGAAAGAAAGTGCGCCAAAAAAGGCTGAGGGCAACGAGCTTGCGGGCCATTGAAAATTTGAGCAGCAAGTCTGCCGCGGTCGTGCTGAATGAGGTGGGGGCAAATCTAGCAGACGAAAAAAACGGCCCCAACGACGGGGGCCGCTTTGCACGTCAACCAGATTTTGGATTCAAGGCGCACCGTCCGGCACGAACACGTAGCCCACGCCCCACACGGTCTGGATATAGCGCGGCTGAGCTGCATCGGGCTCGATCATTTTTCGCAGACGCGAAATTTGCACGTCCAGGCTGCGGTCGAACGGCTCGAATTCACGGCCGCGTGCCAACTGCGCCAGCTTGTCGCGCGACAGCGGCTGGCGCGGGTGGCGCACCAAGGCTTTCAGCATCGAAAATTCGCCGGTGGTCAGCGCCATTTGCTCGCCTTCTTTCGACAAGCGGCGCAGCGCCAAGTCGAATTCAAATGGGCCAAAGGTCACCGTCATGGCGTCTTTGGCGGGCGCGCCGGGCGCTTCCAGGTGGGGCCTGCGGCGCAGCACGGCATGAATGCGGGCCAGCAATTCACGCGGGTTGAACGGCTTGGGCAAATAGTCGTCCGCGCCCACTTCCAGGCCGACGATCCGGTCCACGTCTTCCACCTTGGCGGTCAACATGATGATGGGCGTGAGGTCGTTTCCGGCCCGCAGGCGCCGGCATATCGACAAGCCGTCTTCGCCTGGCAGCATGAGGTCGAGCACGATCAAATCCACTGTCTCACGCGTCAGCAAGCGGTTCAGCGACTTGGCGTCTTCCGCCAGCAGCACTTCAAAACCTTCTTGCGTCAAGTAGCGACGCAGCAGGTCACGAATGCGGGCGTCGTCATCGACGATGGCGATGCGGTCGGGGCGCGGGGTGGCAGATGTGCTCATGTACAGCTCCAGATATGTAACAACGCCAATTCTGCGCAGGTTTGTGTCGGGAAGTTCGCGGTTTTGACGCGTTGTTACAACTCTTCCGGTGTGTGGCTGACGCGAAGTCGCAGCCGCCTTGCGCTGCGTCAACCGAGGCAAGCTGCTGACCGCTGTAAGGTTTGCGACCGTTTCTCATCGATTTTTTGAACTGGATGCTTTCATGAAAATTTTGGTCCTGACTTGCCTCCTGGCTGCGGCCGGCGTGAATGCCGTGGCGGCAGATTCACCGCCGTCGGGTGTGGTCAATCTGGTGTCCAGCGCCACGTTGGAAGTACCCAAAGACTGGATGACGGTCACGCTCAGCGCCACGCGCGACGGGCCTGAAGCCAATTCGGTGCAAAGCGCCTTGAAGCAAGCGCTGGAGGCCGCTTTGGTCGAGGCGCGCAAGGCCGCCAAGCCGGGGCAACTTGAGGTACAGACCGGCAACTTTTCGATGTACCCGCGCTATTCCAAAGCCAACACCATTTCAGGTTGGCAAGGCAGCAGCGAGTTGCTGATCGAAGGACGCGACATGCTGGCCCTGAGCCAACTGGTGGGTCGCATCGGCAGCTTGACGGTGGCGCGCGTAGCCTACGGTTTGTCGCGCGAGCAGCGCGAAAAAGTCGAGGGCGATGTGGCGGCACAAGCCATAGCCAGGTTTCGGGTCAAGGCGGCCGACTACGCCGCGCAGTTCGGCTACACGGCGTTTGCCGTGCGAGAGGTCAACGTCAGCAGCGATCAGCAAACGGCGATGCAGCCGGTCCAGAACATGCGCATGAAAGCGTTGTCTGCATCGGCCGACGAATCCTTGCCAGTGGAAGCCGGCAAGGCGCTTGTCTCGGTCAGCGTGAGCGGCTCGGTGCAGATGAGCAAGTGATCCTTCTCATGCGTTAAAGCTTCAGACTGTCGATTCCCCACGCGGTCGAATCATTGCGCCGTCCATCCCCCGTCCACCGCCCACGCCACGCCGCGCACGTTGTTGGCGGCAGGTGAACACAAAAACACGGCCAGCTCGCCCAACTGGTCGGGCGTGGTGAACTCGAGTGAGGGCTGTTTTTCGCTGAGCAGATCGAGTCTGGCTTTGTCCACCGTGATGCCTTCGCGGGCGGCGCGGTCGTCGATCTGTTTTTGCACCAAGGGCGTCAGCACCCAGCCGGGGCAAATGGCGTTCACCGTGATGCCAGTGGTGACCACTTCCAGGGCACCGGATTTGGTGAAGCCCACCAAGCCGTGTTTGGCCGCCACGTAGGCCGACTTTTGTGCCGACGCCACCAGCCCGTGGGCCGACGCCACGTTGATGATGCGGCCCCAGTTTTTTGCGCGCATGAAGGGCAAGGCCAAGCGCGTGGTGTGAAACGCCGAGCTCAAATTGATGGCGATGATGGCGTCCCACTTTTCCACCGGAAAGTCCTCGACCTTGGCGACAAACTGAATGCCTGCGTTGTTGACCAGCACATCGACACCGCCGAATGCACGCTGCGCATACGCCATCAGATCGGCAATCTCGGCGGGCTTGCTCATGTCGGCGCCGTGGTAGCCGACCTTCACGCCCAGCGACGCGACTTGCGACTTGGCGGCCTCGAAATCACCAAAGCCGTTGAGCACGACGTCTGCGCCCTGACGCGCCAGGCTCATCGCCATGCCCAGCCCGATGCCGCTGGTAGAGCCCGTGACGAGCGCTGTTTTTCCGTTCAACATGTTCATTCCTTTGGGTGTTCGATACTGTCGATTATCGAAGACCACGACAACGCAAGGTAGCGACTCATGACCACCCCACGCCTTCACCACGTTCAATGTTTGACTGCCGGCTCGCTGCACCGAATGGCTTATTGGGAATGGGGCGACGCGCTCAATCCCAAGGTGCTGATTTGCGTTCACGGCCTGACGCGCCAGGGCCGCGACTTCGATGCGCTGGCGCAGGCCATGTCCGATGAATACCGGGTGGTTTGCCCCGACGTGGCGGGCCGCGGCGAGTCCGATTGGCTGCTCGACCCCAACGGCTACACCGTGCCGCTGTACGTGGCCGACATGGTCACGTTGCTGGCGCGCTTGAACGCTGATGCGGTCGACTGGGTCGGCACGTCCATGGGTGGCTTGATCGGTTTGGGCCTGGCCGGTTTGCCGCACAGCCCGATCCGCCGTTTTGTCATCAACGACGTCGGCCCGACGTTGGAAGCCAGCGCGATTGCACGCATCGGCAGCTACCTCGGATTGCCCATGCACTGGAATTCGGTGGACGAGGCCGCCGACTACATGGGCAGCATCTCAAAAGGTTTTGGCCCGCACACGCGTGCGCAGTGGCTGGCGCTGACGCGTCCGATGCTGAAGGTCGAAGGCAGCGGTTTTCGGCCCCACTACGACCCGCGCATCGGCGTGCCATTTCGCGCTGTCACGCCTGAAATTGCGGCCTTCGGCGAAGCGATGTTGTGGAAGGCGTACGACGCGGTGAGCGCGCCGACCTTGCTGCTGCGCGGCGCCGACTCTGATCTGCTCACTGCGGCCACCGCACAGGCCATGACGCAGCGCGGCCCGCACGCGCAGCTGGTTGAGTTCGCTGGTGTGGGCCATGCGCCCACCTTGATGGCGCCTGAGCAAATCGCGGCGGTGCGGGAGTTCTTGCTGCGCCCATGAAAACCGAGGCGTTGGCGGCAGCTCCGTCCAATTCATCCACCGCGCCCATCGTTCAGTTGACGGGGCACAGCGGCGAACTGGAGGATGTGCAACTGCAGCGCGCGCGCGCCTTTGCCGAGCCGCTGCTCACCGACCAACTGCTCGACACCGGCGAGGATGCGCTGGTGCACGCCGACGGCGTGGCGGCTATTTTGCAAAGCATCGGTGCCGCCCCGGCGATGCGTGCGGCTGCCTATTTGGTCTACGCGGGCGACTACCTCAGCAAACCCGAAGAGGTGGTGAAGAAGGCATTTGGGGCCTCGCATGCCAGCCTGGTCATGCACACCCGCAAGCTGGTGCAAATTCAGCGCGCCGCGCGTGACGCCAAAGTGGGTGTGGAACAAAAGGCGCAGCAACTAGAGCGCGTTCGCAAGATGCTGCTCGCGTTCTCAAATGACTTGCGCGTGGTGCTGTTGCGTTTGGCCTCGAGGCTGCAAACGCTGCGCCACTTCGCCGTCACCAAACAACCGTGCCCACCGGCCCTGGCGCGTGAGTCGATGCAGGTGTTCGCCCCGCTGGCCAACCGCCTGGGAATTTGGCAAATCAAGTGGGAAATCGAAGACCTGGCGTTTCGGTTTTCAGAGCCTGAAAAGTACAAAGCCGTGGCGCTCTTGCTGGATGAAAAGCGCACAGAGCGTGAGCTCGCGATGGAGGGGTTTCGAAGCCAATTGGTCTTTGCGCTGGAACAACACGGCATTCACGCCGAAGTGCAAGGCCGCCCCAAACACATCCACAGCATCTGGAAAAAAATGCAGGGCAAAAGGCTTGAGTTCTCGCAGGTGCTGGACGTGCGCGCGGTGCGCGTCATCGTCGCCGATGTGCCCGCGTGCTACGCCGTGCTCGGCTTCGTGCACGAGCGCCACGCGCCCGTGCAAGGAGAGTTTGACGACTACATCGCACGGCCCAAGGCCAACGGTTATCAGTCGCTGCACACGGTGGTGCGCGACGACGCCTGCCGCGCCGTGGAAGTGCAAATTCGCACCCGCGCCATGCACGACCACGCCGAGCACGGCGTGGCCGCGCATTGGGCTTACAAAGAAGCCGGTGTGAAGGGCTATGCAGGCGTCAGCGCTGCGGGAGATTTCGACGCGCAAATCACCGAAGCGCGCAAAGCAGTGCTGCGCCAGTTGCTGGCGTGGGAGCGTGATTTTTCGGCCGTCGATAGCGACGGATCGCGACCGCCTGTTGCAGGCGAAGAAGTCTTCGACGACCGCATCTACGTCTTCACACCGCAAGCCGCCATCGTTGAACTCGTGGCCGGTGCCACACCCGTTGACTTTGCGTATTCGGTGCACACCAATCTGGGCCACCGCTGTCGCGGCGCCAAGGTAGACGGCGTCATGGTGCCGTTGAACACGCCGCTGCAAAGCGGGCAAACGGTGGAGGTGACGGCGGCGCGCGAAGGCGGGCCGTCACTGGACTGGCTGAACAGCGATCTGGGCTATTTGAAAGGCGCTCGGTCGAAAGCCAAAGTGCGTGCCTGGTTCAATTTGTTGGCCCAAGCTCAAACCATTGCGCGCGGTCGCGAGGCGGTTGAAAAGCTGTTGCAACGCGAAGGCAAAACCGCCATCAAATTGACCGCCTTGGCCGAGCAGCTGGGGTTTCGTCAGGCCGATGATTTGTTTGAAGTGGTCGGCAAAGACGAGTTCTCGCTTCGCACCATCGAAAACCTGTTGCGCCCGGTGGAGCCGGTGCCCACCGCTGACGAAGTCATTGCGCTGCGCAAACCCAAAAGCGACGCGCAGTTGCCCCAGGGCGGCGTGTTGGTCGTGGGCGTCGAATCCTTGCTGACCAGCCTGGCGCGCTGCTGCCGTCCGGCTCCGCCGGACGTCATCGGCGGCTACGTCACGCGTGGCAAAGGCGTGGCCATCCACCGCAAGGATTGCAGCAATTTTCGCGAACTGAGCAAACGCGCGCCCGAGCGTTTGATTGCGGTGACCTGGGGCCGTCCGCGCGCGCAGGGCGGCGAGCAATATCCAGTGGACGTAGTGGTGGAGGCGGCCGACCGGCGCGGCCTGCTGCGCGACATTTCCGAGGTGTTTGCGAAAGACCAAATGAACGTCACCGGCGTGAAAACCCAGTCGGTGAAAGACGCCTCGGGCGGCACTGCGTGGATGACCTTCACCGTGGAAATTGCCGACTCGGCGCGGCTCGGCCATGTGCTGGGTTTGGTGCAACAGATAGAAGGTGTGCGCTCGGCCAGAAGGAAGTGAGCCGGGCGAGTAAATCGAGGTGATTTGCTGCTGCTAGAATTTGAGACGCATTAGGCGCGTAGCTCAGCTGGTTAGAGCACCACCTTGACATGGTGGGGGTCGATGGTTCGAGTCCATTCGCGCCTACCAATAGAACAGCCGGTAAGCTCAATTAAATCATGGACTTACCGGCTTTTTGCTTTCTGGGGCGCGTGTTTCATTTGCCTTATTTTTAGGCAGAGTACGTAAAAAGTACGGAAAAGAGGCCGGTTGCCGATAGGTACACAGCGCACAAACGGGGCAGTACTGGATCGAATCAGCACACCGAGCAGATCGGCAACGTTGCCGGTTTGCAAACTGCCAGGACAACGTGCTCCGAGCGCACTCGGTTTGCCCGGTCTCGCAGTGTTGAAAATGCCCTGTCGGTTTTGGCTTTTTGCGCACGAAGAGACAGCTGCGGTATCCAAGATTGAAGCGCCAGCGATAGACCCCCTCTACCGTCAGTCAGTGCGATGAAGCCGACATGCTGAATGTGGGTCGCGCCGGTTTGCATCGGCGCATCGTTTTGATTGATTTCCAAAAGGGACTTTTTTGTCCGAATGGGAGAAGGTGCGGTTTCCCGGCAGCGTTGCTCCACAACTCTTGCGCCCCCCTTACCCCGCGCATCAATCCACACAACGGGCCACATTTCGCCATGATCTCGCGCGCCCGCGACCTATTAGTAATTTCGGACAGCGGGCAGGCCAGAATCAAGTTTCAATATTTCGGGTTAGGGGCAGGTCGCGCCTCTTCGCCCCCCTGTGCCCCGGAAATCAATCAGGGGCCCCCTGTCTCACCGGCTTGGTGCTGCATCGATTGGCGCGCGGAACGGTCAGCGTCCAGCAACTCCTGCTGGCTCT
>Ga0123336_10003864_pt1 | contig 12373 bp, 11 predicted proteins | sample SSSSmetaG_FD_96466 | JGI IMG/M metagenome (GOLD analysis project Ga0123336, IMG submission 96466) | Glacier valley bacterial and archeal communities from Borup Fiord, Nunavut, Canada, to study Microbial Dark Matter (Phase II) - ​SSSS metaG | ecosystem: Environmental > Aquatic > Freshwater > Ice... | reverse complement strand
GGTGACGGTGGCGGTGGCGGCGGCGGTGGCGGTAGCAGCGGCGGCGGTGGCGGCGGCGGCAGCAGCAGCAGCAGCGGAAGCAACAGCGGCGGGAGCTCATCGAGCGCCACGGCCCAGCAAGCCGCGAAGCCACAAGCGCAGCCGTCTCCAGCCACCATCAGCCCCGATCAAATCGAGATCGAGCTCCTCGGCCCCACCGGGGCGCCGCAGCCCGACGTGCGCTTCACCCTGCGCCTTCCCGACAACACGCAAAAGGTCGGCAAGACCCCCAAAGACGGCACCATCCGCTTCACCGGCCTGACCCAAAAAGGCAACGCCGAGCTCGATCTTCCCGACACCAAGCGCGCCGCCACCACCGGGCCAGCCGGTGCCCAGCTGTGGGCCGCCAAGCCGATGTCGCTGCCCATCGGTGCGCACAGCCAGGTGGCAGTCCCGCCGGTGGCCCGACGCGCCAAGCTCAAGGGCATCTTCTTCGACACGTCCAAGTGCTTCCTCCTGCCCAACGCCATGCCCGGCGTGCGGAAACTGGTGAAAGTCTACGCCGACCATCCCAAGGCCGAGGTGCTCGTCGTCGGCCACACCGACACCGCCGGCGATCCGAGCTACAACACGCCGCTGTCCGAAGAGCGCGCCGACTCCATCGCCGCCTATCTGCGTGACGATGTCGACCACTGGCTCACCTGGTGGGCGCCGTCGAAGCCGAGCGAAAAACGCTGGAGCCACCTCGAGACCCAGAAGATCCTCACCCAGCTTCCCGAGGGTGGCGCGCCTCATTTCTACGTCGGCGATCCCAACGGCGTCGACGACGACCAGCACAAACAGGCCGTCACGGATTTCCAGAAATGGAGCAACGAGGCGCGCGGCACCACGCTCGTCGTAGATGGCAAGGTCGGCGACAAGACCCGCCGCGAAGTGGTCGTCGCCTACATGGCCCTCGACGGCACCTCTTTGCCCAAGGGCACTACGTTGAAGACGCACGGCTGCGGCGAGTACCACCCCGAAATCGACACCGGCGACGGCAAAGAAGAGCAACAGAACCGCCGCGTGGAGATTTATCTTTTCGACAGCGGCATCGCCCCACAGCCGCAGAAATGCAAGGCGCCGAAAGGCTGTAAAGAATACCAGCAGTGGCACGATGCCGTCGTCGAGGAGATCGATCTCGGCACCGTCGACAGCGACCCGGATCGGACCGCGGTGGAGCTCACCATCGTCGATGAGATTGGCCTACCGATCAAGAAGCACGGCGTCCGCTGCAAGCGCGACGACGGCCAGGTCTTCGACCTCGAGACCGACGACGATGGCAAGATCAAGCCCATGCTCAAGGCTGGGGAAGCCGTCGAGCTGACCATTGGCCTCTGCCAAGAAGCCGGCGCCGGCGACTCTCTCGTCACCGACTCCGGCAAACACTTCGCTGCCGGCAAAGGCGGCCCGCGATGAGCCGCATCGTCTATGCGCGTCGCGACGGCCTGGCGTTGGCAGGCCACGAGATCCTCGGCAGCGACGACAACAACGCCTGGGCGGCGCTCCCACCAGCGGCCTACCTGACCGTCCTCCTGCGCGAGTGGCCGCATCGTTTGCTGTGGCTCGACCGCCTCGCCTACGATGAAGCTGTCCGCTCGCTTCCGCCCGACGAGGTCCTGCGCGCGGTCCACTTCCGCATCGACACCTTCGCCGAACAAGCGGCCGGCTCCCTCGGCGGTCCCATCGTGGCCGCTCTCGAACGCTATCTGTCGGCGCGCCTCGCCGACCGCAAGCCCGTCGAGCGGGACTTCGCCCGCATGGTCGCTTTCGTCGGTGACGGTGCCTGGGCCGATCAGCCGCTGCCGCAACTCCTCGATCGCACCGTCGACGACGTGGCTTCATTGGCGGCCGAGCTGGCCTTGCCTCCCACTGATCCAGACGCGGCACCGACACTGGACTGCGCCAAGCGGTTGGCGCTACAGACCCCGGTTTCCTCCTTGCCGGCGCTGACCGCTGAACGCGTTTGGGCGGCCCCGCTGGAGCCGGCGCTGGAAAAAATGCTGAGCCGCATGAAACGCCCCCATGCTGTCGTCGGTGACGAGGTGTTGTTTGGCTGGTCTTACGATCACATCGCCGACGTGGCGCCCAAGGCGCGTGTGGTCCACGCCGACTCATCGGTCTTCGAGGCGCTCTTGTCGCAGACCCCGGCACAGCAAGCGCGCGACCTGAAGGAGCTTTTGGCCACGCCCGTCTCAGCGACGGGGGTGCGGCTCGACCTACGTCGCCATGCCGCCTTGCGTCTCGGCTGGTTGGCGCCGCGCCTCGGCAACCCAACGGTCAGCTCCGAGGCCCAGTTGCTCCGCGACCAGTATCTGCGACACCTCTCTCCCACCGCGTCACCAACGGCCGAATCTACGTTGCGGGACGATCTGGCTCTCGGCATCGCACTGGCCGAGCGCGCGCACTTCAGCGGTTTCGCCAAGCGCGCCATCGCTGCACTCGCCGATCTCGGCGCGACCCAGGAGACATGATGGCGCGCGATTTTCTGTACCACGTGTGGGACAGCCCCAAATTCGACGGCCAGCCCGCGCTCGCAGCGGTCGACTTCGACGTTCCCAAAAACGGCCGCAAGCCCAACGGCAAAACCGAAACCAAGCGCATGTACAGCTTGAAGCGCGACCTCGAGGCACTGCGCGAAGCCGGCGTGAAAAAAGGCATCGTCGACCCGAGCTTCGTCGCGCTCGACCAGAAGAGCAATGAAGGCCGCGAGCTCTTCGGCATCAAGATCGGCAAGGACATGCCCAAGCACAAGGTCCTTCTCACCGGCTGCCATCACTCCCGCGAGTGGATCTCCGTCGAGGTGCCTTACTACCTCGCCGAATATCTCATCAACAACTTCACCGACACGCCGAAGACCGAGGAAGAAAAACGCATCAAGCACCTCGTGACCAACCGCGAGATCTGGATCATCCCCATGTGTAACCCCGACGGCCACATGTTCACCATCCAGGAAAATCGCTGGTGGCGCGCCAACCGCAAGGTGCTCGACTTTCCCAAGGGCGCGAAGATCGAGGTCGCCAAAACCAGAAAACGAACCATCCAGATTGCAGCTGGCAAAAAGTTCACCGGCGTCGACATCAACCGCAACTACGCCACCTCCGACTGGGGCGAGGAGACCTACCACCCAGGGAGCAGCCAGCGCGCCACCAGCCGTGATCCCGCCGAGGGCGGCGCCGACGCGGTGTTTTGCGGCATGACGGCCGGCTCCGAACCCGAAACCCAGGCCCTCTCCAAGCTCATCAGCGACGAGAAATTCGACGCGATGCTGACCTATCACAACTTCGGCCAGGACTATATCTTCCCCGATCAGGTGTCCGGCAACGCTTACCTGACCGAGCTCAAAGACGGCATGAAGAAGCTCGTCGCGCAGCACGGAAATCCGTACAACTTTCGCGCCAGTGCCAACTATCGCTACAAGACCTCCGGCGACGCGATGGTGTTCTACACCGAGACGGTTCCGCTGCGCCCGGCCTATGTGCCCGAGGTGCGGCCGAAGGGCGACGCCCCAATCGTGCTCATGTTCAGTGGCCTTGCCGAGTCGCAGATCAAAGACACCGTCATTGAGAACCTGGCCGCCGCGCTGGCCCTCATCAACGCCGCCGCGTTCGACAAAGCGCCCCACGATGTGACCGCCAAAGCCGACGCCAAGAATCCCATCGTGCAAGTGGTGCGCGGCTCGTCGTTGCCATTCGAAGGCTGGAAGCCAACGCTGTGAGCTGGCAGGTCATTTCGACCGTGCTGTTGCTCGTTGGACAGGCCGATGCCGACCGCATCGTTTTTTGCCCGACACCACTTGGCTGCACGCCTGTCCTCGCGTCACTCGACGGCGGGGTCGTGGCTTCGCTCTCCGACGCGGAGCTGGCCAAGCACTGGCCGCTGGCAGAGGTCCTCTATTTCCATCTCGCCGACTACCAGCGTCTCCAACGGGCCAAGCCACGCGAACGCATCGCCGCGCTCAAGGCCCGGCGCCAGACCTATCCTGGCCTGGTCATCGACCACAGCCTGAGCGAGATCCTCGACGATGAAGAAGGCCTGCTTCGGGCCGAAGGAGCCAGCGACGCGGCCCTGGCACGCTACCGCCAGGTCCACTCCACCGTCGGCTCACCAAGGTCACTCGAGAGGGCACAACATCAGGAGGCCGCGGCCGTGGCCGAGCTGGCATCGCTGGCTCGCTTCGCCCCGGCTTTCTCGGCCGAGCTCGGCGAAGCCCGCGCCGACCACGCCGCTATCGTCGCTGAGCTCGCCCGACTCCCGCATGCGACGTCTCCCTCCACCGAGCGCATCGAGCACGTCTACGCTTTGCCCGCAGTCCACGCGCCGGCACCGATCGGGGGGGAGTTGCGTCGTGCCTGGGTGCGCTTTTCTGGCGGTGTGCTGGTCGCGCTCTACGACGCGGAGCCCAAACCGCACGCGCGACCCATCTTCGTCTCGGCCGACGATCTCGACCAGGCCCACGACGACCTACCGCCGTCGCTGTTCGAAGCCGAGGTGGCCCGTCGCAAGAATGGCCCACTCGCCGAGGACATCCACCGCGAGCTCGACCGGTTCGCGTTGCAAGCGCTACTGCTCCCGCAACTCACGCCCGAGCTCGCCACGCGTCTGCAAACGCGCCTTCAACGTCGCTGGCACCGAACCAACAGCGACGACATACGCCAACAGCTCGTCGCTGACCTCGCTCTCCTGACCCAGCTGGCCGTCAAAGCCGGCCGATCGGAGCTCGCCGAACGCTTACGAAACTGGCCCCGCTAGCGTCAACCGAGAGTGAGGGTGCGGCTGAAAAAATCCTGCCGCATTGCCTTCTTGGCCATGCTCAGCGTCTCCTCAGCGACGACATTGGCGCGCACGGTCCCGACCCGCAACGCTTCCAACACCTCATCCGGCCGTGCCTCGAGCTCACGCCGCCGCACGCGGATCGGCTCCAGCATCGCATTCAACACCTCGACCAGCGCCTTCTTCACCACCACGTCGCCGACCTGCCCGTTGCGATACATCTCTTGATGTTCTTTGACCCAGTTCTGATCAGGATGAAACGTCTCGTGAAACGCCCACAGCGGATTCTCACGCGGGTCGGCATTCCCCGGGTCCGTCGCCCGCACCCGCTTCGGGTCGGTGTACATCCCCATCACCTTCTTCTTCACCACATCCGCGTCGTCGGAGAGCAAGATTGCGTTGCCCAGCGACTTCGACATCTTGACCAGATTCCCATCGGCGCCAGGAGGCCCAGTGCCCACGAGGCGCTTGACCCGCCCAAGCTTGGCCTCGATGACCGGAAACACGCCGCCCTTTTTGACGTAGTCGCGATCGTCGGTCTGCGAGTCCACGCCGCAATACATCTGATCGAAACGTCGCGCCACCTCGCGCGTCATTTCCAGATGCGGCAACTGATCCTCACCGACGGGAACCAGCGCCGGCCGAAAGGCGAGAATATCGGCGCACTGCCCCACCGCATACAGCGGAAACCCAAACGGATAACTATCGCCAAGACCCTTGTCGCGGATCTCGTCACGCAAAGTCGGGTTGCGCATCACCCGATTGAACGGCAGCAACATCGCGAAGAAGAACGTCAGCTCGTCGATGGCCGGCACTTCCGACTGCACGAACATCGCGCTCTTCTGCGGATCGATCCCGCATGCCAGATAGTCGGTGGCGATATCGAGGACATGCTGGCGGATCTCTTCGGGCTTGTCCGAGCGTGTGGTGAACGCGTGCTTGTTGGCGATGATGAAGTAGCAGTCGTACTGCCCCGCATTCTGCAACGCCAAGCGGTTCTCGACGCTGCCGACCCAGTGGCCGAGGTGCAGCCGGCCGGTTGGCGTGTCGCCGGTGAGAATACGTGGCCGCGCCGCAGTCACAGAGCGCTCTTCTTGACGGGCGCCGGCCCTGATGACCCAGTGGCATCACGCTCGTCTTCGGCAAACTCCAGCTTGGTGGGACCTTCTTTGGCAGCCGCGCTCGCGCTTGCCGACGGATAGAGATACACATAGGCCGAGTCGAGACCGGCGGTCGACCGCAGCTGCACCCGATAGACATGGCCACCTTCGAAGCGCTGTCCGTCGAGCACGGCCTCGTCGCCGTGCAGCACCACCGAGACCGTGCGCGCCGGAGTCCCCGGCGTCACGTCGATGACGTCGACCTGCGTATCCTTGTTCACCGTCGCCAAGCTCAACTGCAACCGCCAGCCGTCACGCTCGGGCTTCACCCCAAGTCCACGCTGCGAGCCCGCCGCCATGTTCACCCGCACCGCGACGGCATTTTTGACCTTGAGCGGCCCCGCCGACGCTGCGGCGCAAAAAACGAACATCCACACCGAGGCAAACACCAAGGCAGTTGCGACCGGGGTCCTACGCATGGCCGGGACTCTTACTACAAGTGGCGCCTCAGTGAAACTGCTACGATGCCGCCATGCCCGCCCCCAGGGAGCCCAGCTTCGACGTCTACCTCACGCAGCTCGAGGGTGACATTCCGCTGGCAGTGGTCCTCGACATGGCGGTCGCCGACCATGGCCCCTTGCCGACCCACCCGCTCCGCCTCATGGTGCGCGTGCCTCTGCTCCACCCGCGCCCCGACGGGCTCCGGGATGCGTCAGAGCAAGAGTCGATGGGCATCGTCGAGGATTCGCTGGTCGAGACGCTGACCACCCGCCTCGACGGTCTCTTCGTCGGTCGCTTCATGGCCGAAGGCGTGGTCACCTTCGGCTTTTACCTGCCGGAATCCTCGCGGCATGCCGCCGATCAGCTCGCCGATCTGTTGCCGCCACTCGGAAACTACACCGCCGAGGGCGCGCTGGCCGACGATCCCGAGTGGGAGTTCTACTTCGACTTTCTGTTCCCAGACCGCTTCAGCCACCAGGTCATGATGAACCGGCAAGTCCTGGCCAATCTGGTCGAGGCTGGCGATCACCTGGAGCTGCCGCGCGAGATCGACTTTTTTGCCTATTTCTCCAGCCGCGCCCTGGCCGACGAGGCCGCCGTCACCCTCGGTAAAGCCGGCTACACCGCCGACGGTCCCGACTCTTCCGACGAGCGTCCAGCCGAGCAGCGCTGGTCGCTACAGTTCCACCGCATCGACCGCCTGGCCGACGGTCGCGCCGATGAGCTCTGCCACGAGATCCTGACCCTCCTCGCGCCGCACGAAGGCGTCTTCGACGGCTGGGGTTCGCCTCTCGCCAAGGCCTGAGCCATGGTGAGCTCGCTACACTTCGTACCCCTCGGCGGCGTCGGCGAGATCGGCATGAACCTGTCCGCCTACGGCTGTGACGGCGACTGGCTGGCCGTCGACTGCGGCGTCATGTTCCGCGACAAAGATGCCCCCGACGCCGATCTCATCTTCCCCGATCCGGAGTTTCTGGAGCAGCACCAGCGACGGTTGGTGGGCCTGGTCATCACCCATGCGCACGAGTACCATCTCGGCGCCCTGCCCTATTTGTGGCCGCGTCTGCAGTGTCCGATCTTCGCCACACCGTTTTCGGCGGCCATCTTGCGCCGCAAGCTCGGCGGCAGCCTGAAGCTGCCCATCCAGGTCCTGCCCGCCGACGGAGGCCGCTTCCGCGTCGGCGCTTTCGACGTCACCTTCGCGACGCTGACGCACTCCATCCCCGAGCCCGCCGCGCTCATCATCCGCACCCCCGCCGGCACCGTGATCCACACCGGCGACTGGAAGCTCGACCCCGAGCCGCTCATCGGCGACGCCGCCGACTCGGCCCCTTTTGTCGCCGCCGGCGACGAAGGCGTCTTGGCGTTGGTGTGCGATTCGACCAATGCCGAGGTGCCCGGCCTCAGCGGCTCCGAGGGTGGCGTGCGCTGGGCCCTCATCCACGAGATCGGCAAGTACGAAGGCCGGGTGGCGGTGACGATGTTCGCCTCCAATGTGGCCCGCCTCGAGTCAGCCGCGCGCGCCGCCATGGTCTACGATCGCTCGGTGTCGCTGGTGGGACGGTCGCTACGCCGGATGGTCGACGCCGCCCGCGAAACGGGCATGCTGCGCAACCTGCCGCCCTTCGTCGCCGAGCACGAAGCCGGCTATTTTCCGCCCGACAAGCTCCTCCTTCTCGTCGGTGGCTGCCAGGGTGAGCCGCGCGGCGCCATGGCCCGCCTGGCAGCCGAGCAACATCCACAGCTCCTCCTCGAGGCCGGCGATGCTGTCCTCTTCTCGGCCCGCGTCATCCCTGGCAACGAGCCCGAGGTGGCCGGCATGCAAGACCTCCTGCGTCGCCGCAACATCCACGTCGTCACTGCCGACGACGCGCCCATCCATTGCTCGGGCCACCCTGCGCGCGAAGAGCTGCGCGAAATGTATCGCTGGACACGCCCCAAGCTGGCCGTGCCTGTTCACGGTGAGCCGGCGCACCTCGCCGCCCACGCCGAGCTGGCGCGGGAAGCGGGTGTCCCGCATGTGATCGAGATGCGCAACGGACAGCGACTGCAGATGGGCCCAGGGACGCCTGAGCTCGTCGACGAGGTGGCGAACGGCCGCCTCGCCTTTACCCCAGGCCTACGCGCGAACGAGCGGATTCAACCGATCATCCGCCGGCCCAAGTCCTAAGACTACCGCGCCCAGCGACGGCGACTGAGTAGCGCCAGGGCAGCCAACACCAACAAGACCGGTGCCGCGTCGCTGGCGTCGTGACCGCCCGGCAGTGTGCTGCAGCCTTTGGCCTTCTCCACGCACAGGTGGCCGTCGTCGACGGCGCCGCACACGGTACCGTTGCCGCAGCTCTGTGCCGCGGCCGGATCGCAAGCAGCCGAGCAGTAGCCGACGCTACCCGAGTGAACGCACAGTCCGCTCGTGCAGTCCGGATGATCGGTGCAGCTCGTGCCGAGAGATCCCGGGGTGGCCGCAGGCGTCTCCGGCGTCGACGTCGAGGGATCCGGCTTCACCGGCACCACCGGCGGATCGAACATCATGGTCCACTGATCGATGAAGTCGACGTAGCTGTCGACGCGCGTGTCCACGCCCTGTTGCGTGCAGCCCTGGTCGCCGAACGAGGTGATACCGACGATGGTCTCCACACCGTTGATCGTCAGCAGCGCCGGTCCGCCCGAGTCGCCTTCGCAGGTGATGTGGCGCGGATCATTGAAGGCCACGAAGATGGTGTCAAAATAGGCGAGCGTGGTGGTGGTGGTGCGCTTGGTGCCCGCGGTCGCGCCGTTGGCGTCGGTGCCTGAGGTGACGCCGAAGCCGACCAGCCGCAGCGGCTGCTTCAACATCGACTTGTCGAGCGGGTCCCGGTTGATGGGCAGCGGTGTCGCGGTCATGGCCGTCTTGGTGATGACGATGCCGACGTCGTGGCCGCCCTCGAGGTTGTTGGTGCTGAAGTCAGCGTCGAAGTGGGTCTCTTTGACCTCGACGAAGTTGGCGCCGTTGTTGGCGTCGGTGCGGCTGTTGAGGTCCGAGCCCAAGAAGATGGTGAAGGTGTTGCCGCGTCCAACGACGCTCGGGTCGACGCAGTGGGCCGCAGTGAGCACCACGTGCGGCGAGATGATCTCCCCGGTGCACAGGCTCTGTGACTGCGAGTTGGGCTTGGCGGCAATGACCAACACCACGCCGGGATCGCCGCTGGTCTTGGTGCCACCCACGATCGCTTGCTGAGCGACGGTGTGGTCCATGTCGGTGCTGCCCTGACATCCCACCATACCCACACCCACCAACAACCACATCGAGTGACGGATCATCGCAACCTCCAAACCCATCCGTGAGCAAGGGATGCGCCAGCCGTGCGACAGGTCACGCCCCCGTCGCTGTCAACGCGATTGGTGTCTTTCGCCCCCAAGGCGCGCTGCCACACTGCGCCAAAGCCCACGAGGCCGATTTCGACGGCCACGCCACTCGCCACCGACTGCGTACAGCCGTTTGCTATTGTTGCTCGGAACCCTGAGAGGGTTCCGAACCTCCGACGCTCTGCGCGCAAAGCCTGACGCCCCGCTACGGAAAAAGCAGGCCGGCAAGCACGCGGTCGGGCGCTTCCAGCTGCGGATAGTGGCCCACGTCGTCGAGAAACAGCCGCCGCGCATACGGCAGCCGCTCGGCAATCCGCTCGGCCACATGCGCACCCGAGATCGGATCGAGCATCCCCCACACGAAGCCCAGCGGCACCTTGGTAGTCTCCAGCGCATTCACCCACCGTCGCTGATGCCGCACGCGATCGTCCATGTAGCGAATCAAGCGGTGATATTGCCGATGCCCCCGGCGCCGGGTGATCGTCTCCCAGTGTTTCGCCAGCTCGTCGTTGGTTGGCGCATGCGGCCCGAGCACCGACCGCAGGCTCTTGACCAGCAACCGCTGGCTCACGAGACGCGACACCAACGGCCCGACCAGCCGATTGCGCAGCAGCTGTTGCACCAACAACGGTCGGTGCAGATCCGGCCACAGGCCGCCGTTGAGAAATGTCACCGACTCGAGCCGTACCGCCAGCCGGCCTTCTGCGTGCCGCGCCAGCAGCTCCTCGGCGACGGAAACGGCATAATCGTGCGCCACGACGTGCGTCGCCGTCAGGCCCTCATGCCGCCAGACGGCCTCCGTCAGATCGGCCTGCTCATGGATCGAATAGGCGTGTCCCACCGGCTTGTCCGAATCGCCGAAGCCGAGAAAATCGAACGCCAGCAGCCGCGCCCGCGCGCTCAACGCCGGCCAGATCGGCGCCCAATCCCACGACGACGTCGGAAACCCGTGCAGCAACGTCACCGACGGAGAAGGTGCATCTCCTCCGCGCCTACAAAACACAGAGTAATCCCCGCCCGGAACACTCACCCGCACGCGACGCCCGAGTGCCAGCCAGTCCTGCCAACGCGCCTCAGCCATCTTGATATAGTGCCCCACGTGACCCGCATCTTGCTGATTGGCGCCAGCCCATCTTCACAATCGCGCACCCAGGCTCTGCTCACGTCGGTCCGCGGCTGGCTCGCCAGCACCGATCCCACGCTGCGCTTCGATGAGCTCAACCTCCGCGATCTTCCAGCCGCGCCGCTCGTCGCTGCCGACCCCAGTGATCCCGCCATCGCCGCATCGTTGGCCCAGCTCGCCGCGGCCGACGGCGTGGTGATCGCCACCCCGATCTACAAAGCCGCCTACGCTGGCCTCCTCAAGATCTGGCTCGACCTCCTGCCACAGTTCGGCTTCGTCGACAAAGTGGTCCTGCCCCTCGCCACCGGCGGCTCACCCGCACACATCCTGGCGCTCGACTACGCGCTCCGTCCGGTGCTCAGCACGCTCGGCCCCACCCACATCGCCAACGGCTGGGTCATCCTCGATCAAAACGTGACCCGCACCCCCGAAGGCGCCGTGGTCCTCGACGCAGCGACGCAGACCAAGCTGCGCGACGTCGTCGAAATGTTCCGACTCAGCCTCTCGCTGTTGCCTCAGTAGCCAATGCTGACCGGCGTCGGCAACGCCACGCCGTCGATGAACGCCGTCGCCACCGCCGGCCATGCCGCACCATCGACGTTGCGCAACGGCTGCAGCCGATCGTAGACCTCGAACACCCAGGCCAGATACTCGTCGGGCTCCATCGTCTGATTGCGCGGCACCAGCATCGCCATCTCGTTCCAGCGTCGGGACAGCCGCACATAGAGCTCTTTTTCGAAGTGCTCACCCTCGACCGACGGCACCATCGCCAGCCGACCGAGCTCCCACGCCCGTCGCTGCGGCCCAGGACACATGGCGTGGTCGATGAATCCCAGGGCAAACTCCGCCGTCGGTGGACCCGGCAACCGTCGCATCGGATAGGCGCGACATGCCAGCGGCCGCCCGTCGTGGGCTCCACAGCGATGCTGCTGGCCAGGTAGCTCGAGCAACAGACTGCACGCGCCGTTGGGCTTCTTCCGCATCCACAGCGTGTGCGAATTTGCCGTCGAGTCGAGCCGGAACGAGCCGGTCTCCGCCACCACCTCGCGCTTGACACGCGCGACCGCGGTCCACGGTGTCTGCATCGTGCGACACAGCCGCCAGACATCGAAGCCCGACACGGGCACCTCGTACTCGAAGCAGCACGGCGTGGCGCAGCCAAAACAAGGCGACTCCGCCGACGGGCTCAACACGGGCAAGCTCACGCGCGCCAGCTCATGACGCCAACAGCGACGGGACAGTCAGAGGAAAGGCGTCGACGACCTGATAGGCATCGAGCTGCCAGCCGGCGCGCGGCCCACGACGCACCTCGTCGAGGATGGCGTAGATGCGTTCGCAAAATGCGACAAAATGACGAGAATCGAGCGCCATGGGCGCCGCCCGCCGCGCCAGATCCCAGCGGGTCATGAGGCGACGGGTCAAGGCATGCTCGGCGATCTCGTCGTCGATGAGGTTACGCGCGTCATCGAGCCCGTCGGCAGCCACCGCTGCCCAGCGCGCCAGCGAGTCGGGC
>Ga0123336_10003861_pt1 | contig 12375 bp, 10 predicted proteins | sample SSSSmetaG_FD_96466 | JGI IMG/M metagenome (GOLD analysis project Ga0123336, IMG submission 96466) | Glacier valley bacterial and archeal communities from Borup Fiord, Nunavut, Canada, to study Microbial Dark Matter (Phase II) - ​SSSS metaG | ecosystem: Environmental > Aquatic > Freshwater > Ice... | reverse complement strand
CGTGAAGGAGCGGTCCGGCTGGGACGAGGAGCGGGCGCGCCTGCGGGCGATCGGGCTGGACGATCCGGACTAGAGCGTTTTCAGCTTGAGTGGAATGAAAAAGCGGCGCTGAAGACGCTCTAACTGTTTGTATCTGCGAGCAACTTTATTACCGGGCTATCGCCGCTCAGGGTGATGTTGCTCTAAGGGCGAGCCTTTACAAAGGCTTCACCACAGGTGTGTGATCCTGCACATGTCTGCCAGGTGGTGTGTTGATCTGCAGTCCGGAGCAGTCCGCCTTGATGTCACGTCCGCTCGCAATCCTGCGATCCTTCCGCGGCCTCCGGGGTCGCCTGTTCATCGTGATGGCGCTGGTGATCCTGACGCTGGTGGCGGCGGATTTGGTCAATCTTCGCGGCTACCGGGGGGAGCTTCTGCGCACCACGCAGGTGGAGACGGCGAATTTGTCGCGCTCGCTGGCCGAGCAGATGAATGCCACGTTCGATACGATCGACCTGACGCTGACCGGCGTGCGCAAGGGGCTGGAGGCGGCTTCAGGGCCGAAGATGGGCCACGCGCAGATGGCCCAGGAGCTGGAGTATTGGCGGAACCGAGTCGGTCTGCATCGCCTGATGCTGGTTGGATCCGACGGGCATGTGGTCGCCGGGTCCGCCGGGCCGTCGTCATCCCACCAGCTCAACTCGCTCGAAAGCTTCACCTTCCACAAAGGCACGGCCGAGCGGTCGAGCCATTTGGGGCGGCCGGCACGCGATCCGTTCGACGGCAGCTGGGCGGTGCCACTCTCCCTGCGTGTGGATGACGCCCATGGCGGCTTTGGCGGCGTTCTGGTGGCCACCATCTCCACGGATCGGCTGCGGGAGCAGTTCCGCGTCTACAACAACGGCAGCCTTGGCATCTGCCTGCTCGCCAGGTCCGACGCGGTCGCGCTGGCGCGCTGGCCGACCGATCCGCGGGGGGAAGGCCAGGACCTGAGTGCCAACGACCTGTTCACCCATGTGATCGGGCCAGGCGATCGGGACGGGTTCACGTATGTCAGCGCCGTCGATTTCATCCTCCGCCAGGGCAGCTACCATCGCCTGCGGGGTTTGCCTGCCTTGGTGATGGTCAGTCGCAGCCGGGCGGAGATACTGGCGCCGTGGCGGCGGGTGTTCGCGGCCCATGCCGTCGGCAGCGCCATCCTGCTGAGCTTGATCGGCGTCCTGGCGCATGGTCTGGCGCGCAATATCGGTGAATTGGAGTGCGCACGCTCCGGTCTGTTCGCCGCGAACGCGCGGTTGGCAAAGTCCGAGCGGGCGGCGGTGCGCGCCAATGCGTCTTTGGAGATGGCGGCGCAGATCGCTCAGGTGGGTCACTGGCACCTGATGGTGGCCGAGCCGGCCGGTCTGGAATGGTCCGATGAAGTCTACCGAATCCACGGGCTGACTTCGGCGCAGTTCAAACCGACTTTGGAGACGGCGCTCGATTTCTATCACGATGCCGACCGGCCTGCGATTGCGGCGGCCGTTGATCTGGCGATCAAGGCCGGCGCTCCGATCGAGTTCACCGCGCGCATCAACCGGGCGGATGGATCGCTGCGCCATGTCCTGTCACGGGGCCTGCCGCAGACCGATGCGGAGGGCATGGTCGTGAGCGTGTTCGGCGTGCTGCTGGATGTGAGCGAGCAGCAGCGCAGTGAAGACGCGTTGCGCAGCGCGCATGCGGAGGCCGAGGCGGCGAACGAGGCGCTGGAGGCAGCTAATCGCGCGCTGGAGGCGATGGCCATGCAGGACGCGCTGACCGGGCTGGCCAACCGCCGGCAGTTCGATCGGGCGTTGGAGCAGGAATTCCGACGCGCCGTGCGGGCGGGCAGTTCGCTGGCACTGGTGCTGATCGATGTCGATCACTTTAAGCAGTTCAACGACATCTACGGCCATGTCGCCGGCGATCATTGCCTGCGGACGATCGCTGCCGTGATCCCATTGCTGTTGAACCGTCCTGGCGACTCCGCCGCCCGCTATGGCGGCGAGGAAATGGCGGTGCTGCTGCCCGGCAACACGGAAGCCGGCGCCATCTCCATTGCCGGGCGTATCGCCGACGCGGTGCGCGCGCTGGGCATCCCCCATTCCGGCAGCTCGCATGGCGTGGTCACCATCAGCGCCGGGGTAGAGGCTTATGTCCCCGTACACGAGCAGGACACGCAAGCCGAAATGATCGAACGGGCGGATCGCGCGCTATATGCAGCCAAGCGGACTGGGCGAGATCGTGTGGTGAGCTATCGGGCGGTGCGGGAGAAAGGGGCCGCGGCGGTTGTCTGAGGCAAGCCTTCATTTTTGTAAAAAAGAAGCAAAGAACTTCTGCCACGCTGGCGCGCCAAACTGACAAGAGTTCTCCCCTATGGCAGCGTGCCGACCGGGGTGATGAGTGCCATTGCGGTGGCAACCAGGACGGGCGGGGTGCCGGGCGACTCAGAGTGGATGCGCGCTTCGGCGGAGACTTGGCGGCGGCCGGATTTCAGCACGGTGGCCACCGCGCGCAGCGTTTCGCCGCGGGCGGGGGCGAGGAACTGGATGGTGTAGGTGGCGGTGACGACGTCGCCCGCCACGCTGGCCGCGGCCCAGGCACAGGATGTATCGGCCAGCGCGCCGACCACGGCGCCATGCGCGAAGCCGTGGTGCTGGGTCAGGTCGGGCCGCAGCGCCAATGCCAGCTCGACGAGGCCGGTCTCGACCCGGATGATTTCGATGCCGAGGAACGCGTTGAACCCCTGTGTGGCCGAAACGGCCCGGAGTGCCTGCATCACCAAGGCCGGATCAGGGGTCTCCATCGTATGTCCTTGTCCTGGCAAGCCCGTGCCGGTGCGATCAGCCGGGATGCACGCCGGAATGGCCGATGGCAAGCATGTCGGCATGGTGCCAGGCGCTGGAACCACCTGATCCTGCCGGCAGAATCTGTTCGGCGTGCCACGAACCGGTGCGTGCGGCGGCGAAATCTGGAAGCAGGTCGGCTTGCGTGGGGGAGGCCACAAAGCTGATGTTGGTGCCGCCGGCGCCATCGGAGGACAGGGCGAAATTGGCGCTGGTGAAGGTGCCCCCGAACGCAAGGCTGCCCACGCTCGTCGCACCTTTCAACAAGGTGAGCGTGCCGTTGGCAAAAGCGGCCGACGTAGCGGCCAGATGTTGAAGATCGACCACATCTCCCGCACCGAACGCGGTGATGGTGGAGGCGAAGCTGGAGGGCTGGGCAAGGCGAAGGTGAGCGGGCCCGCCGAGGACCACGCCGATCCCGCTGACCGATTGGGCTGCGCTGAGGCTGGCGCCGCTGCCGAGCGTGATGGTGCCCGTGCCGGACACTGCGGTTTCCAGGACGAGATGACCGGCATCGGTCACTGCGAGGTCGAGTGCGAGCGCGCTGGTGCCAGCCAGGCTCCAGAGCGAGTTGGTATCCACCGTCAGGCTGTCGAAACCGGTGAATTGCGTGCCAAGGCCGGTGAGCGTGCCGCCATTGCCGGCGAGCACCAGGGCATCGCCAGCGCCTGCGGTGGCCGCCACCTGGCCGATGAAACTGGCGGTGGGATGGATCACCAGCGTGCCGGCGAGCGTGCCGAAGGTCACCGCCTCAGCCTGGGCTGGCGCCGCCCCTGTATATACCAAGGCGCCATTGATGGCGCCGCTGGCGATGACCGTGCCGCCGTTGAGGTAAACGCCGGCGCCACCGTCGTATTTCGCCGTGGCAGGGTTGGAGATCTGGCCGTAGCCACCTGTGATGGTGCCGCCTGCGATCAGCGTTCCAGTGTTGATTGACACACCGATTCCGCCTTGGAACCCGACCTGACTGAAGGAGCCGCCGGTGATGTTTCCGGTGGAGATCACGGTTCCACCGATGAGATCCAGGCCGTCACCGCTGGTGTAATTGGAACTGCCGCCCTGGATGTTGCCGGTATTTGTGACTGTGCCGCCCTCCAGGAACACGCCAGCACCGCCTGTCGACAACGTGCCGTAGGCCGATCCGCCGAGGATCCTACCTGTGTTCGACAAGGTAGCGCCGTGCAAGCTCACGCCCGCGCCACCGGCACCGGCAAAACGATATTGCAGGGTCCCAACGTTGCCGGTGAACCCGCCAGCGCGGCCACCTTGGACAAGACCCGAGTTGGAAAGAACGCCGGCGCTGAACAGGTTGACACCCACGCCGCCGGCGCCGAGCTCGTTCACCCCACCATCACCCCCTGCAATGGTTCCGACATTCGAAAAATGGCTGTTGGCGACTTGGACGCCGATGCCGCCACCGCCCCCTGTTTTGAAGCCAGAACCAAGGTTGGACGCGATGGCGGCGCCGTTATAGTAGCCTCCGGCCCCGCCGGTGATTTGGCCCTTGTTCAGCCCGGATGATCCGTTGGCCAACGAGACGCCGATCCCGCCAGTGCCGGCGCCAAAGCCGGTGTAGACGGCGGATCCACCTATGCCGCCATTGATTGAGCCAGAGTTGGACAAGGCGACGTGACGGAGATTGGCGCCGACACCGCCTGCAGACGGGGGTAGTGTAGAGCTGTCACCTGACATGCCGCCGGCGATCAAGCCGGTATTGTTGACGCTGCCCCCCGCGCGCAGATCGATACCGGCAGCGCCCGCCTCGCTTGTGTGTGTAGCAGGGTTTGCGAAACCTCCTGCGATGGAGCCGGAGTTGGCGAGATTGAGGGCGGATTGCGCGAAGATCCCGGCGCCGGCGCTGCCATTCGTGCTGCCGCCTTCGCCGCCGAGGACGCTGCCCTTGTTGCCGATACGGGCGTTGGCCAGCGAGCTTGGCACGAGGATGGACGCAGCGCCGGCCGTGGTGGTGGCAACCGTGCCCGTGGCGGTGATGGCCAGCGGGCTGCCGTATTGCGCGCTGCCCAGCTTCACCGTGATGTCCACGCGCTTGTTGATAGTGGTCACGGCTGGTTCCCCTGCTTCACGCCGCTCGATCGGCGCGCGATCCGCCTACCGCAAATCGCAGGCGACTTCCATCATTTCGGAACCAGACTGCGCTCGGTGCGGGCCGGCAGGTTTTCCGGCTGCGAAAACCTGAAGCTCACCTCCGGCCGTTCCGCGGAGATGCGGCCTGCCTCCATCATTGCGACCCGCAGCATGTAGCTGCCGGCGAGGACCGCGAGGGCGCCGAGCGGCGAGCGGCTGCGGGCCAGGGCCAATCCGAGTGGCAGGACGACGCCGAGGCCGGTGACGCCAAGTTTTTCGACAGTGCCCCAGCCGCCTTGCAGCGATTCCTCCACGCCACGCGCTTCGTAGCTGCGGTGCGACTGCATGGTGGCGGCAAGTTCCGCCGTCAGCGCCGCGACGGTGAGCGCATCGAGCGCGCGGCGCGACCGGCCGGAGCGTTCGCCGAGGGAGAGAGCGGCCGCACCCGCGGCGATGGAGGAGGCGCCGAACCGCACCGCCATGGATTGCGGGGCCGCGGCCCAGAGCGGCGTGCTGGTGGCGGCCAGGAGCGAGGCCGTGTAGGTGCACAGGCCCGCGCCGGCGATGGCAGCCGGCATCTGTGCGGCCTGCGCCAGCCGCCACGGCCAGTGCAGATTCGGGCGCCGGTCCGCCACGAATTGCGCGGCCGCGGCCACGAATGACGGAACCATGAAGGCGCCGAGAATCCACGTGCCGACCGACATCGGTGAGGTGGCCTTGGCGATGCGGAACATGTTGTAGAAACGCTGCGGCGTGTGCAGGTCCCAGATCAGCAGGGCAGAGCCGAGTGTCGGCGCCAACAGCGAAAGATAGCGCGCGCGGCGGGCGGTCGGGCGCCCCGCGCGGCCCTGTGTGGCCTCCGCCGCCGCGCCGATGATGGCGGCCGCACCGGACAGGCCGGCCAGCGCGATGTAGCCGCCGACGACCCAGGTGTTGAAAGGCGCCGGCTTCAGTTGCGACCGGCCGTAATAGGTGGGACCGCGCCATTTGCCGGCGCGGCGGATGGTGTCGTGGGCGGACGTGCCGATTTGCGGCTTTTCGGCCGGGTCGGGTGCTGCTGGCGGTCGGTATGTCATCGGATGCGCCTGCGCGCGGATGTGCGCGGGGCTTCGGCGGCGAACAGGGCGAAGGCGGCCAGCGCCAGCCCCGCCACCGCCGTAAGGCCGGCGGCCAAGGCCGGCGCCACGCGATTGCTTGGGCGTGTGGGGGCGGCGGGCAGGTTGTAGCGTTCCGGCCGGTCGGTCAGCAGAAAGAACGCATTCAGATGGCCCAGGCCGCCGGTGGCACCTGGTGCGCCCGGGGTGCCGTAGAGATAGGCGCTGCCCACACCCAAGGCGTGCAGATCGTCGACACGCCGCGTTGCGCGTTGCTGCAAGTCGCCGAGTTCGCCGAACTGGATGCTGTCCGTGGGGCAGGATTTGGAGCAGGCGGGTTCCAGCCCCCCCTTCAGGCGGTCGTAGCACAGCGTGCATTTATGCGCCTTGCCATCCACCGGGCTGAGATCCACCACGCCGAAGGGGCAGGCCGGAACGCAGTAGCCGCAGCCGTTGCAGATGTCCTGCTGCACGACGACCGTGTCGAATTCGGTCTTGAACAGCGCGCCGGTGGGACACGCCTCCAGTCAGGGCGCGTTGTGGCAGTGCTTGCACACATCGCTCAGCATCAGCCAGCCGCTCTGGAAGGCCGGCTGGGCGTTGTCGCGCACGCTGCAGCCATGGCCTTCGGATTTTTCCACGAAGGCCACGTGGCGCCAGGTGTTGGATGAGAGGGCGCCGGTGTTGTCGAAGCTTTGGCCAGTCATGCCGAGGTTGTCGGCCGGCAGGTTGTTCCATTCCTTGCAGGCAACTTCACAGGCTTTGCAGCCGATGCAGACCGTGGTGTCGGTGAAGAAGCCGTAGGACTTCCCCGGCTCGATCAGAACGTTCGCGGTCAGCTCGGATTCGTTCGGAATCATGGCGGGCAGATCGGATGCGCCGTGTTCCGAGGCGCGCGCATGCATGTCCATCGGCAGGTGTTCCTTCAGGCAGCTTCGCTGATCGCATGCGCCACATAGGCGATCATGTTGGGGGCGGCGGCATATTTCACCCGGATGCGCGCCTGCCGGCGTTGCAGCGCCGGCAGGCAGCCTGGCTCGGTGCCGCAGAGATGGCCCAGGATGAACAGATGCCCCACGCCGTGATCGTCGGTGAGTTGGAAGCGGCCTTCCTGGGCGACGGTTACCACCCCTTCCATGAACTTCGGCATGTCTGCTGCGTCCAACCCTGTGTTGCCTGGTTCATACGACTCCAACAACGCCGCGGCGGCGTGCGGGGTTCACGCGTTCGTTCATTGATCGGGCAGCCTAAGCTGCACAGGGTAAACCCCGCCAAGGAGATGTGATGCCAAAGCCACCCACCCGCACGAAGCCGCGCCGCAATCTGCGGCAGGGCCTTGCTAGCCGTGCCGCTGCGTTCGTGCACGACTGGTCCGTACCGCGGCAGTTGGCGGGGCAGAGCGTACAGGGCCGCGCGGCCGAGAGCGAACTGTCCCGGGGCCTGCGCCCCCGGCTGGAACAGGCAGACAGGATCGGCACCGGCATCTGCCCGTTCTGCGCCGTCGGCTGCGGCCAGCTGATCTATGCCAAAGGCGGCAAGCCCATCCATATCGAAGGCGATCCACGCAGCCCGATCAACCAGGGAACGCTGTGCCCCAAGGGTGCGAGCACGCTGGGCATGCTGCTGTCGCCGCAGCGCATCAACACGGTGCTCTACCGCGCGCCGCACGCCACCGATTGGGAAGAACGCCCGCTGGATTGGGCGATGGAGCGCGTGGCGAAGCTGACGAAGGCGGCGCGTGACGACACGTTTGTCGAGAAGCTCCCCGATGGGCGCATTGTGAATCATACGCTGGGTGTCGGGTCGCTCGGCGGCGCCACGCTGGACAACGAGGAAAACTACCTGATCAAGAAGCTCTTCAGCGGAGGGTTGGGAATCGTCAACGTCGAGAACCAGGCGCGCATCTGACACTCCTCATCGGTGCCCAGTTTGGGCACCTCCTTCGGACGCGGCGCTGCCACCATGGCCCTTTGGGACCTGGAGAACAGCGACGTCATTCTGATCATGGGCTCCAACATGGCGGAGAACCATCCGATCGGGTTCCGCTTCGTGGTGGAAGCCAAGCACCGTGGTGCAGCCGTCATCCATGTGGATCCGCGCTTCACGCGCACGTCCGCGCTGGCCGATATCCACGCGCCGATACGCTCGGGTTCGGACATCGCGTTCCTTGGCGGCATCATCCGGCACCTGCTGGAAAACGATCTCTGGTTCCGCGACTATGCGATGGCCTATACCAACATCGCGCACATCATCGAGGACGGGTATTCCGATCCTGAACAGAATGATGGCGTATTCTCCGGCTTCAATGCCGAGACAAGCACGTATGAAACGGATAGCTGGCAATACCGCGGCAAGACTGTGCCCAGCTCCGTCAGCGAACATCGTGTCGCCAAACAGGAGAATGATGGGGACGATTTCGAAAGCATGAGCGACAGCCCGCCGGAGCGGGACGAGACGCTGCAGCATCCGAACTGCGTCTACCAGATCATGAAGCGGCATTACGCGCGCTACACGCCGGACATGGTGGAGCGTGTCACGGGCTGCCCGGCCGAAACGTTTCTGCACGTGGCGGATGCGCTGGCGAAAAATTCCGGACGCGAGCGCACTGGCGCCATCTGCTATGCGGTGGGCTGGACGCATCATTCGGTGGGCGTGCAGATCATCCGGGCCGCCAGCATCGTGCAAGGTCTGCTCGGCAACATGGGCCGGCCGGGCGGCGGCATCATGGCGCTGCGCGGCCATGCCAGCATTCAGGGCAGCACGGATATTCCCACGCTTTACAACATGCTGCCGACTTATCTGCCGCAGCCGAACGCGCTGCACGATCATGCGACGCTGGCCGATTACCTGCGCACGGAAACACCCACCACCGGCTGGTGGAACAACATGCCGAAATACGCCGTCAGCCTGCTGAAAGCCTGGTATGGCGCGGCCGCCACCAAGGACCGCGAGTATTGCTACCAGCATCTGCCGAAACTCACCGGCGATCTCTCGCAGCAGCCGATGACGATGGCGATGTGCGACGGCGTGATGAAGGGTCAATTCATCCTCGGCCAGAATCCCGTTGTAGGCGCTGCGAACTCGGACATGATCGAGCGCGGCCTGATGCGGTTGAAATTTTTGGTGGTGCGCGACTTTGCGATGACGGAGACCGCGAATTTCTGGCAGAAGGGCCGCCAGATTCAGCGCGGCCAATGCAAGCCCGAAGATATCGGCACCGAAGTCTTCTTCTTCCCCGCCGCCTTGCCTGGCGAGAAGGACGGCACCGTCACCAACACCAGCCGCCTGGTGCAATGGCACGATGCGGTGCTGGACGCACCCGGCGACAGCCGCAGCGATCTGTGGTTCATGTACCATCTGGGAAAGCGGCTGAAGGCGCTGTATGCAGACAGCACCGAGACGCGCGATGCGGCCATACGCGATCTCACCTGGTCCTATCCCGAACACGGCGCGCGCGCCGAGCCCAGTGCCGAAGCCGTTCTGCGCGAGATCAACGGCTACACGGTGGCCGATCGCAAGCAGGTCGAGAAATACCAGGATCTGAAAGACGACGGCAGCACCGCCTGCGGGGGCTGGATGTATTGCGGTATCTATCCGAAAGACGGCCATAACGTTGCGAGAGGCCGCACGCCGGATAAGCCGGACGGGCCCGGCAGCCATCTCGGCTGGGCGTTCTCTTGGCCTGCCAACCGCCGCACATTGTATAATCGCGCCTCGGCTGACCCCGCCGGCGTGCCGTGGTCCGACCGCAAGAAAATGGTCTGGTGGAGCGAGGAAGAGTCCAAATGGGTTGGCAATGACGTGCCCGATTACGTGGCCGACACGCGCCCCGACTACCGCCCCGATTGGAGCACCCATCCACACGGCATGGCTGCGCTGGGCGGTGACAAACCCTTCATCATGCAGGCCGACGGCAACATACAGCTTTTCGTGCCGAGCGGTCTGAAAGACGGCCCGCTGCCCACGCATTACGAGCCGGTGGAAAGCCCGGTGCATAATCCGCTCTACAGCACGCAGTACAATCCGACTGCGCATATCTGGAAGCGCCCCGGCAACGACGTGCACGCGCCGGCCGACCCGCGTTATCCTTATATCTTCACCACCTATCGCCTGACGGAACTGCATTGCGGCGGCATCATGGGGCGCGTGACCCCGCACACTGCCGAATTGCAGCCTGAAGCGTTCGTCGAAATCCCGCCCGAACTCGCCAGCGAACTCGGCATCGCGCATCTGGGCTGGACGGTGCTTTCCACGGAGCGAGGCGAGATCGAGGTGCGCGCCATGATCACCCAGCGCGTGCGTCCGTTTGTCATCGACGGCCGGAAGATCTACCAGATCGGCATGCCCTGGGTGTTCGGCTGGCAGGGCTACGCGCGGGGTGACATCGCCAACGTGCTACTGGCCATCACAGGCGATGCCAACACCAGCATCCACAGCACGAAGGCGGTTACCGTCAATCTGCGCGCCGGCCGGCTTGCCAATCCGGGCGGCGCCAGCCATGGACAGTAAGCCCGGCCTGATCGCCCTGGCGGCTTTGGACGACATCCTGGCGGCCCAGCCATTGGTAGATCAGAACCTGTTTTCGAAAGCCACACACTGCCTCAGCGTCTTTCGCGATTCGCTGATTGCGGAATACCGCCCTGGATCCCCATCTTCTGCGCAGCGCGCGCGGCTTGAGCAGGTGAACGCCACGATCAGCATTCTGATGGCAGGCCATTTTCCCCTAGCCGAAACGCCTTGGAAAGAGCTGGAAAAATCGCGCGCCTGGCTTCAAAGTGCCACAGTGAGTTGAGCGCGCGCCAGCCAGACAAAAGTTTTTTGCTTCTTTTTTCCAAAAAAGAAGGCCTTACCTTGCCTTTCTCAAAGCGCCGAAGACAAATCCCCCCCCGCCCGAACGAGGCGTGCCTCTGCCTCCTCCGCCGAAAACCCACGCACGAGCAGTATCGCCAGCTTGGTGCGCCCGTTCGCCCGATCGAGCGCCGTCTGTGCCGCCTCGCTCGTGCACTCCGTCAGCGTTTGCACCATACGCACGGCGCGGCGCCGCAGTTTTTCGTTGCGGGCCACCATGTCCACCATCTGGCCGCGCCACACGCGGTTCAGGCGCAGCATGATGGTGCTCGACAGCAGGTTCAGCGCCACTTTCTGCGCGGTCCCCGCCTTCAACCGCGTGGATCCGGCAATGGGTTCCGGCCCGGTCTGCAGCAGGATGGGGTGGGTCGCTGCCGCCAGCAACGGCGCCCCAGGGCTGTTGGCGATGGCGATCGTCAGCGCACCGGCGGCGTTCGCTATAGCCAGGCAGGCGAGGGGATAGGGGGTTGCACCGCTGGCCGCGATGGCGATCAGCACGTCGTCTGCGGTGACGGATTGCGCCGCCATGTCCTCGGCTGCCAGGTCGGTGCGGTCTTCGGCGTTTTCGATGGCGCGGGTCAGCGCGGGCGGCCCGCCGGCGATCAGCAGGCCCAGCCGATCTTCGGGCCAATCGAAGGTGGGCGGCAGTTCGGCGCCATCCTGCACGCCGATCCGGCCGGAGGTGCCAGCGCCGGCATAGATCAGCCGGCCTCCGCTCCTCAGCCGCAGGGCCGCCGCATCCGCTGCGCCGGCAATGGCGGCCAGCGCCGGCCGGACGGCGGCAACCGCGGCCAGTTGTGCTTCCAGCAGGGCGTGCAGGGCTGTCTCAGACGGCCATTGCTCCAGCGCGTGGTAGCGTGGATCGACGGTTTCGGTGGTTGGGAGCATTTGGCCTCGACGTGAGATAAGGAAGCAAGCAGTCCTTTTTTGGTAAAAGTTTTCGCATTACCTCAATTCATCAAGACGATCTGCCCTTGGAACAGCGTCGGCCCTTGATCCCCCGTCGCCGGCAGGTCGCGCGGTTCCAGCGTCACCATCACCGGCGTGCCATCCTCCGCGCCAAATGGAAACTGCAAACTCCCCCCGTCACGCGGAAGCCGCCCCACCAGGATCGGTCGCGCGGTGCCGCGTGGCCACACCCAAAACCCCAGCGCCTTGCCCGCCGGCACGCTGACACGCTGGATGGCCACCAGGCGGAGCGTCCTGTCCGGCGCCCAAAACGCTTTCATGGCGGGCCGTTCGCCACTGGGCGCTGTCAGCAAAGCGACCGCGCGCGGCTCCGGCGCCTTTGATGCAAGGGGTGCGGCCTCGACTGTTTTCGCAGCGGGCGGCGGGGGGGCGGGTGCAACCGGCCCAGACGGCGCCACCGGGGCCGCTGGCCTCGGCGCATCCCACGCCACACGCACTTGCAGACGGTGGCCGGACAGCAGAAGGGCCGCGGCCAGGCAGGCGGCCAGCGCCAGGTTGCCGAAGGCTAATACCGGCCAGATGCCGCGGCCGCGCCG
>Ga0123336_10003860_pt1 | contig 12375 bp, 10 predicted proteins | sample SSSSmetaG_FD_96466 | JGI IMG/M metagenome (GOLD analysis project Ga0123336, IMG submission 96466) | Glacier valley bacterial and archeal communities from Borup Fiord, Nunavut, Canada, to study Microbial Dark Matter (Phase II) - ​SSSS metaG | ecosystem: Environmental > Aquatic > Freshwater > Ice... | reverse complement strand
TCCCCGGAGCTGCGGTTCTACGTCGGCCTCGCGAACCCGAGCGCCACGCAGCCGGCCTTCCCGGCGGCGATCGGCCCGACGTTCGGCATCACCCTGATCGGCGGCTACGCGAGCCAGCTGTGAGGGGAGAAGCTGACAGCTGAAACTGTCGGCTGTCGGCTGTCGGCTGTCGGCTTCTTCTGTCGGAGCTTCGGTCTCCACACCGAGAGCACCACGTTCACGAAGATCAGGAGGAGCAGGATGCCGAGCCTCGCCCACTCGTGCGCAACCTCGCTCCGGATCGCCGCCGCGATCGCGACCTACGCGGGCGGCTCGGACACCGCGGCCGCCCCCAGCAGCGCGCCGTGCGCGAACGAGGCCCCGAGCACGGCGCTCGAGCCCAGCTCGTGGAGGATCTCGATGACGCGCCGGCTGTCCAGCATGCCTCTTCCAGACTACTCCTGCGCGAGGCGCGTGCGCACCAGGCGGAGCGGCGTCTCCACGCCCTTCACCTGCGCCTCGAGACGCTCGACCACGCGCAGCTCGGCGCGCTCCTTCTCGGGGAGCTGGTCGTACGTGTCCTGCTCGAGCGCGATCTCCCCGCTGTCGGCGAGGTGCTGCACGCGCGAGGCGCAGTTCACGGTCTGGCCGAAGTAGTCGATGGTGTCGTTCGCGGTCACGACGTAGCAGGGGCCCGCGAAGAGCCCGAGCTTCAGCCCGGTGTCGGCGCCGTTGGGGTGCGTCTTGCGAAAGCTCTCGAAGCCCCGCAAGCAGTCGATGGCGGCACGCGTGCACGCGGTCGGCTCGAGGAACGCGGCCATGATCGCGTCCCCCATCGTCTTGACGACGGTGCCGCCCGCCGCGTCGATGGCCTTCCGCAGGACGTCGAAGTGGTCGTCGACGAGGCGGAACGCCGCCGCGTCGCCCGCCTTCGTGTAGAGCGCGGTCGAGCCCGTGAGATCGCTGAAGAGGATCGCGCAGTGCCCCACCTTGAGCGGCGTGCTCGGCTTCAGCAGGTCCTTCGAGAACAGCCGCCGGAACTCGCTCATCGTGGTGACCACGTGCGCCGTCGCCGCGAGGCTCGCGTAGCCGAGCTTCTCGATCTTCACGTGCAGCGGCGCGTCGGTCGCGTTCTCGACGGTCAGCGTTCCGCCCGGCGCGAGGTGGATCTCGGACGGCGCTACGGCATCCGCCAGCAGCCTCGCGTGCACCTTCTCCGGCGCGCCCGCGGCGATCTCGAGCGAGGCCATCGCGCCGCCGCGCCCGAACACGCGGAGCCGTCCCTCCTCGGCCGGCGCCTCGAGCGCGCGCTCTGCGTGCGCCTCGATGTTGGCCTGCACGAGCACATGCGGCGTGCGCCGAGGACCGCCGATGCAGAACATCGCGTCGGTCACGGTGCGCACGCTCGGATGCGGGCGGAACGTGGCCTCCACCGCGCGATCGAGCTCGATGCCGTAGCTGATGTCGCAGAGCTGGCAATGCCCCGAGTCGCTGATCTCCGCGAGCGAGGTCACCTGATCGTTCGCGGTGCGGCAGCTCGGGCACACGAGCGCCCAGCGCAGCTCCACGACGCCCACCGTGACCGCGTGGAGGAGCGTCCGCAGCGTCTCCTTCGGGTCGAGCGCGTGCGTGTCCGCGAGCTCGAACGGCCGGATGCGCACGAGGTCGGCGTCGGGGCCGCTGCGGATGGCCTCCATGATGGTGGCGATCACGTTGGCGTCGAGCCCGCGCTTGGCCAGCTCCGTGACGGCGTGCGCGATGCGCGACTCGTTGGCCGGCGACGTCGGCTCCTGGAACGGGCTCGGCGCGTGGTCGCGCAGGTGCGCGTCGATCTGGTCGGCCAGCCGTGACATCCCCTGGACGATGCGCCGCGCCTGGAGCTGGACCACGGGGCGGAGGAGCCAGTGGCGAGGCTCGAGCTCGAGCCGGACCGTCGCGTCGGTGCCGCCCGCCGCGGTCGGATCGAGCGTGATGCCGAAGGTGTACGCCTTCAGCGGCCCGCCGCGCATCTTGCGGTAGACGCTGAACGACTTGTTGAGCGTCCACTCGAACGGCGACTCCTCGTACGACATCGCGAAGCCGCCCACGCTCGTCTCGGCGACGAAGCGCGCGCTGCTCTTCGTCCCCTCTTCGATGGGCTTGTAGACCGCGGCCTTGCCGATGAGGAGGCGGTTCGTGCGGTCGGTGTCGGTGATGAGCGGCCACACGTCGGCAGGCGCGGAGGCCATCGACACGCGCGAGGAGACGACGACCGGAAGCATCAGCCTTCCGGAAATTACCACGACCCGCGACGCCGAAACGGCGATACTCCGCCCGTGCGCTCGCTCGTTCCCGGGACGCTCGTCGACCGCTACGAGCTCGTCTCGCCGGTCGGTGAGGGCGGCATGGCTCAGGTCTGGGTGGCTCGCCAGAAGGGCAAGCACGGCTTCGAGAAGCTCTTCGCGTTCAAGTGCATCCACGATCGCTTCGCGGACGTCCCGGCGTTTCGCAGCATGTTCCTCGACGAGGCGCGCATCGCGTCGGCCATCGAGCACCCGAACGTCGCGCAGGTGTTCGACCTCGGCGAGGCCGGGCGCATGCTCTACCTCGTCATCGAGTACGTCGACGGCGAGTCGCTCGGCGCCCTGATGACGGCCGCCTCGCGCCGCGCGAACGCGTCGGTGACGGTGCCGGTGGGCGTCGCGCTACGCATCATCGCCGACGCGTGCGCCGGCCTGCACGCGGCGCACAGCTTGAAGGATCCGAAGGGCGAGCGGCGCAACGTCGTCCATCGCGACGTCTCGCCCCAGAACATCCTCGTGAGCATGAAGGGTGACGTGAAGGTCATCGACTTCGGCATCGCGCACGCGAAGGACCGGATCGGCGGCGACACCGGCTCGGGCTCGCTGAAGGGCAAGATCCACTACATGGCGCCGGAGCAGGCGCTGCGCGAGGAGATCGGCCCGTTCACGGACGTGTTCGCGATCGGCGCCACGCTCTACCGCATGCTCGCCGGGAATCCGCCCTTCGACGGCGGCAACGACGCGGCCACGCTCCAGTTCCTCATGTCCGGCGCACCGCCCACCGCCCTGCCCGACAGCGTGCCGCCGCTCGTGGCCGCCATCGTGGAGCGCGCGCTCTCGCGCGACCCGGGGGATCGCTACGGGTCGGCGCTCGCGATGCAGACCGCCATCGAGCAGGCGATGGTGGAGGAGGGATACGTCCCGGACGTCGCGACGTGGGTGCGGGAGAACGCGTCCGACGCCGCGCTGGAGCGGCGCGCGCAGCTCGCGACGCGCACCATCGACATCCAGCCCGCCGCGCCATCGTTCAGCGCGGAGCTCGGGCCGGTTCCGGAGCGCGCGCGGGCGGCCGCCGTGCTCCCGCCGCGGATCGTCACCGAGGTGTCGGCCGCCGCTCCTTCTCCGCCCGCCGCCGCGCGCCCCGCGGCGGTCGTCGCCTCCGTCGTTCCCGAGCCCGAGCCGAGCGCGCCGGGCATCATGGACGTGCGCGCGCTGGTGGCGCGTGCCGCCGCCCCCGGACCGCGTCCCAGCGCGCCCGGAAGAGCGGAGCGCGCGCTCCCGCAGCTCGATCACCGCGCGGCCCCCTCCGCCTCCGCCTCCGCGCGCGACGGCGCGCCGTCGCGCGCCGATCACGACGATTCCCGCGCCGCGCCCGCCCGCGACGTCCCGCACGTCGGGCCCGCGACGAAGCCGAAGCCCCGCGGCGCCGGCGCGCGCGCGAGCGGCTGGACGAAGCTCGCCGTCCTCGCCACGGTCCTGGCGCTCGTCCTCGCCGGCGTGCTGCTGCTCCTGCCGATGATCGTGCGCGATCGCATCGTCGCCTCGGCGCGCTCGGCGGGCGTCGTTCTCACCATCGAGCGCGTCGGCATCGGCGTCTCGGGCATCTCGCTGCGCGGGCTCACCGCGAAGGTAGAGCGCATCCCGAACGCCGACCTCAGGGCCGACGAGATCTTCGTGAGCGGCTTCTCCGCGCGCGAGGTGCGCGTGCGCGGCCTCGCCGTCACGCTCGGCGGCCCCGCCACCGAGGTCGGGCCGGCCCTGGTGAAGCTCTACGAGGATAACCGCGCACGCATCGCCGGCACGCCGGGCGACCCGCGCAAGATCTCGGTGGTCGCCGCGCGCCTCACGTGGACGGGCATCCTCGGCGTGGGCACGAGCCTCGAGGCCGCCGAGATCGGTGCGGAGCTCGAATCCCGAGGGACGCTGAGCGAGGACGTCCGCGCGAACCTCGGCAACGTGCAGATCAGGACCGCGCACACGACGCTCGGCCCGTGGGCCGGCGCGTTCGACCGCAACCCCACCACCTCGCGCTTTCGCCTGCTCTTGGATCCGCCCGTCCCCGACGGTCCCAGCGCGCTGCTGGTGTGGGGGCGCGTGTCGCCGTTGCACCTCACGGTGAAGATCCCGCGCTCGCCCCTCGCGCGCCTCGGCCTCCGGTACGCGGACCTCGGGCTGCCCGCCGATGATCGCACCGAGCTCGAGCTGAAGCTCGAGGGCGGCCAGAACCCGAACATGCGCATCGAGGGATCGGGGCGGCTCGATCTCTTCGGGGCGCGCCTGAAGGCGCTGAAGACGCCCGTCGACGCGAAGGTCGAGGGCTTCGCCTCGGGCATGCCCGGCAAGCCCCTCGATCTCGAGAAGACGGTCGCCACCGTCGGCCCGTTCGTGGCGAACGTGACCGGAACGATCGCGCCGAGCGACCTCGGCTTCCGCCTCGACGCGGCCTGGCGCACCGTCCCCATCCCCTGCGAGAGGCTCGTTCGCGCCGAGGCCAGATCGCTCGGCCCGATCGCGGCGGCGCTCCAGGAGCTCGCCCACGCGAGCGGCGCGGCGCGGGTCACGGGCACGGCGGTCGCGTCGGGCCTCGTGAGGTACGACGCGGCGAGCCCCGACGAGGCGACCAGCACGCTCGTCACGCGCGAGACGTGCGGCCTCTCGCTGTTCGGGCTCTGAGACGGTCCGTCTGGACAGCGCACGAAAAGGCCGCTAAGAACGGCCCGCCATGCGTGGATTCCTCCAGCCCTCCCTCCGTAACAACCCCTCCGACGCCCAGCAGGCCTTCACCAAGCTGTCGCGTCACCGTCGCGCCAACCTCGCCGAGGCCGCGCAGACGAACCTGCTCAAGGCCTCGCAGTGGGCCCGCGGCGAGACCGTCGCGCAGCCCATCGCCGACGCGCTCGCCGAGCACCTGAAGGCGTACCAGGCGAAGGCCGCGAAGAAGTCCGGCGCCTGATCCGCGGAACGGATCGACGCGCCTCCGCGTTCGCGGCGGACGGGATCGGTCTGTCATGGTCCTGGCAGCTCGCCAGGGCCGGAAGTCGCGGGAACTCTGCGCGCGCCGCGCGGGCCACTCGCCTGGCGTGAGGCGTGCACGGGCGAGCACCGATGATGGTGCTCTCCCGGCTGTTTTGCAGTCCCTTCGCTCGCTTCTCCTTCCTCGGCTTCGCGGTCGTCGCGACGGTCGCCACCAGCCAACCGGCCGCGTGGAGCCTGAGCGATACCACCGAGCCCGAGCACCTCGCGCTCGCGGCCGGCGCCGCGACCGAGCGGACCGTCGCGTACGAGGCGAGCGAGGCCAGCGTCCAGCTCCGGATCGAGCTCGAGACGTTCGCGACGACGGGCGGCAAGGTCCGCGTCGTCGCGGAGGGCTGCGGCCTCGACCGGACGTACGAGCAGCGCGAGCCGAAGCGCTGGTACGCGATCGACGACCGCGGTGAGGCCGGCGCCAGCTGGTACGTCACGCCGTACCTCTCGGCGTACTGCAGCGGCAAGAGCGCGACGGTCACGGTGCGCATCGAGAACGTGGGCGCGGCGCCGATCGCCTGCGACCTGAGCTTCGAGGCCACCATCACCGGCCCCGGCGGCGATACGGAGGCGCCCCGCGACGCGTTCGTCCGCGTGCGGACGGTGCCGTGAGGCCTGCCCGCGTCGCCGTCGTGCTGGCGGTGGTGGTGCTCTTCGTGAACGACCACCTCCTCAAGCACGCGTTCCCGGGCCTCGTGACCGGCAAGCTCTCCGATGTCGCGGGCATGATCTTCTTTCCGGTGCTGCTCGCCGCGCTCTGCTGGCCGCTCGCGCCCGCGGCCCTCCGCACCGATGCCGCCCAGGATCGTTTGCTCGCCCTCGCATGCGTCGCCACGGCCGTCGTCTTCACGCTGACGAAGACCACCGCCCTCGGCAACGAGGCCTACCGCGTCGGCTGGGGCGCGCTGCAATGGCCGGTGCGTGCGCTCGCCGCCCTCGCGCACGGCCAGCGCCTGCCCCGGCTCGCGCGCGTCGTGCTGGTGCGCGGCCCGAGCGACGTGCTCGCCGTCCCGTTCGTGCTCCTCGCCTACGCGGCGGGCCGGCGTGGTGGCCAGCTCCGCCTGCTCAGCCCTTCTTCGCGAAGTCCTTCATGAAGCCCGCGAGCGTCTCCACCCACCCGAGCTCCACCGCGTTGTAGAGCGACGCGCGGATGCCGCCCACCGACCGGTGGCCCTTGAGGCCGATCATGTTCTGCGCGGTGGCCTCCTTCACGAAGGTCTCCTCGAGCTCGGGGGTCGGCAGCCGCCAGACCACGTTCATGATCGAGCGCGAGGTCGGGTCCACCGGGCAGCGGTAGAAGCCGCCCGAGGCCTCGATCGCGTCGTAGACGAGCGCGGCCTTCTTCCTGTTCCGCGCCTCGATGGCGGGCACGCCGCCCTCGCCCTCGAGCCACTGGAGCGTGTTGCGAACGAGGTAGATGCCGAACGTGGCCGGGGTGTTGAAGAGCGACTGGTTCTCGGCGTGCGTGCGGTACTGGAAGATGGCCGGCAGATCCTTGCGGCCCTGCGCGATGAGGTCCTTCTTCGCCGCGACGATGGTGACGCCGCTCGGACCGATGTTCTTCTGCGCGCCGCCGTAGATCAGGTCGAACTGCGCCGCGTCCACGCTGCGGCCGACGATGTCGCTCGACATGTCGACGAAGACCGGAGCGTCTGCCTTGGGAAACGGCGTCGACGCGTCGAGCGCGTACTCGACGCCGTGGATGGTCTCGTTGCTCGTGCAGTGCACGTAGGCCGCGCCCTTGGTGAGCGAGAGCTCGCTCTGCGCCGGCACGCGCGCGTAGCCCTTGTCCTTCTCGGTGGTGGCCGCGATGTGGACCTCGCCGCCGCCGAGCGTGGCGCACGCCCTCGCCTCCCCCACCGCCTTCTCGCCCCACGCGCCGTTTACGACGTAGTCGGCGGTCTTGCCCTTCTCGAGGAAGTTCATCGCGAGCTGCGCGAACGCCATCGACGCGCCGCCCTGCACGAAGAGCACGTCCCAGTCCTTGGAGAGGCCGAGGTGCTTCGCCACCAGCGCCATCGCCTCGAAGTGCACCTTCTCGTAGACCTTCCCGCGGTGCGAGTGCTCCATGACGCTCATCCCGGAGCTCTCGAAATCCAGCAGCTCGGCGCGGGCGCGCTCGAGGGCAGCAAGGGGCAGCGACGCAGGACCAGCATTGAAATTCAGGGCTCGGCTCATCGTGCGCGCGAAGATACCGCGTTCGGCGTTACACTGCGACCCGTGAGGCGAGCGCTCCCGTCGCTGCTGGCCGTGTCGGTCGTGTCGGTCGCCACGTCTGCGTGCAACGCCAAGGCGACGCATGCAGAATGCACGGACATGCTCGACCGCTACATCGACATGATGGTCGCCGGCGACCCCGAGCTCGCGGAGATGCCCCCGGCCGAGGCGCGCGCCTCGCGCGAGACGAAGAAGACGCTCCGCAAGGGCGAGGCGAGCTACAAGCGTGTGCAGGAGCAGTGTGAAGCCGAGGTCTCGCGCCGGGAATACCGGTGCGCGATGAAGGCCCCCACCCCGGAGACTTGGCAAGCATGCATCGATTGATTCGGTCGTCCCTCAACGCTTCGCTGTTCGGTCTCCTCGTGCTGGCGATCGGGTGCGGAGGCGGAAACAAGCCCGCCACCACGTCCGCCGACAGCGACGCCGGGAGCGACGGCGGTGACGACACCGCCAGCGCCGACGGCAAGGGTGACGGCGGCCCCGGCGCCGAGAAGAAGGACGAGTGCATCGGCTTCGACATCGCGAACGTCGAGGACCTGCTCCTCAAGAGCGCCTGCGAGGAGCCGAACACCAAGCCCGACTCCCTCACGCCCATCGATCTCAAGGGCAAGCTCGAGGTCATCGTGAGCGCGAGCCCGATGAAGGTCGCGCCCGGCGGCAAGTCGGACCTGCTCGTCACGTTCGCGAACAAGTCGAAGGATCCGCTGATCCTCCACTTCCGGATCGATCCCGTCGCGCGCTTCGACGTCGAGGTCTGGGACCAGCCCACCAAGAAGGGCCCGAAGCGCGCCGACCTGCCCACCGGCGCCGCGCCGCCGCCCCCCAAGGGCATGTCACAGCCCGGCCCGAGCGAGGTGAAGTCGGCGAAGATCACCATCGCCGCCAACGGCAGCGCGCGTGCCCGCATCCCGTGGGAAGCGGTCAAGATGAAGTGGGCGCCGGAGAAGGTCCGCGGAACGCCCTCGGAGCGCGGCTTTCCGCGCACGCCGGCGGGCCCGCTCCCCAAGGGCAAGTACACGGTCAAGGTCGTCACTCCCCTCGTCGGCGTCTCGGAAGGCGTCGATCACGAGATGAGCACGCCGAGGGTCGAGATCGAGATCGGCGGATGAGCGACGAGGCTGCCGCCAGCACGCCGCTCTCGGACGCGCCGTCCGAGCGGCGCGGCGCCTTTCGCGCCGTCTTCTTCGGGACGCCGCAGTTCGCGGTGCCCTGCCTCGAGGCGCTCGTCGAGATCGCCGACGTGGCGGCGGTGGTCTGCCAGCCGGACAAGCCCGCAGGGCGCGGCCTCGAGGTGACCCCGCCGCCCGTCAAGAAGCGCGCGCTCGAGCTCGGGCTGACCGTCGTGCAGCCGACGAAGCTGAAGACCGGCGAGTTCGCGCAGTGGCTGCGCCACCAGAACGTCGACGTCGCGCTGGTCGTCGCCTACGGGCGCATCCTCCCCAGGGACGTCCTCGATGCTCCGCGCCTCGGCTGCGTCAACGTGCACGCCTCGCTCCTGCCGAAGCTCCGCGGCGCGGCGCCGATCACCTGGGCGGTGGTGCGCGGCGAGCCGGAGACCGGCGTGACGCTCATGCAGATGGACGAGGGCATGGACACGGGCGCCATGCTCCAGACGTTCGCGACGCCCATCGCCGAAGAGGAGACCGCGGGCGAGCTCTCGGAGCGCCTCTCCGCGCTGGGCGCGCTCGCGACGCGCAAGGGCCTGCCGACCTTCGTGAGCGGCGGCTACACGCCCCGGCCGCAGGACCACACGAAGGCCACGCTCGCGCCGATCCTCAAGAAAGAGGACGGTCGCATCGACTTCGGCAAGCCCGCGCGCGCGGTGCACGATCACGTCCGCGGTATGACGCCGTGGCCGGGCGCCTCCACCACGTCGCGCGGCAAGCTGCTGAAGGTGCACGCCACGCGCGTCACTGACATCCCGGCGGGCGCCGCCGCGCCGGGCACGGTCGTGTTCGCCGACAAGAGCCGCGTGATCGTCGCCTGCGGCGAACGCGGCGTGGAGCTCACGCGCGTGCAGCTCGAGGGCAAGAAGCCGGTGAGCGCGGGCGACTGGTTCCTGGGCCGCGGCGTCGCCGAAGGCGAGCTCCTCGGCTAGCCCTCCCACCGGGGCACCGGGGCACCGGGGACCTTGGAGACCGAGATTCACACGACGCTCGGAGCCTCGGAGCGTCTTCGAGGCAGGTCGGCGCGACCTGGCAGATCGCCGCGAGGCGCCGGGGCGCGCTCGAAAAATACTCCGTGCCTCCGAGGCTCCCGTGAAGTCTCGGTCCCGGCGCTTCCCGACGAAGGGTGATGGTGGCGCTTGCGTTTCGCGCGCTGCGGACGAAGCTTCCACCTCTAGCCTTGGCCGCCAGACCGCGAAAACCCGCCGCGCCGAAGACCGACGCGCTCGGTGCCTTCCACCCCGCGACCCGGGAGTGGTTTCGCGCCTCGCTCGGTGAGCCCACGCTCGCGCAGGAGCTTGCCTGGCCGCACATCCGGGCGGGTGAGACCACGCTTCTGCTCGCGCCGACCGGGTCGGGCAAGACGCTCGCAGCGTTCCTCTCGGCGATCGATCGCCTCGCCCAGGAGAAGCGCTCCGAGAGCGAGGCGCGGTCGAAGCTCCGCGTGCTCTACGTCTCGCCGCTGAAGGCGCTCGCCGTGGACGTCGAGCGAAACCTGCGCGCGCCGCTCGCGGGCGTGGCCGAGGCCGCAGCGCGCCTCGGTACTCCGCTGCGCCGGCTCGACGTGGCGGTGCGCACCGGCGACACGCCGACGGCCGAGCGCGCGCGGATCCTGCGCGCGCCGCCCGACATCCTCATCACCACCCCCGAGTCGCTCTACCTGCTGCTCACCTCGTCGCAGCGCGAGCTGCTGGCGGCGGTCGACACCGTCATCATCGACGAGATCCACCAGATGGCCGCGAGCAAGCGCGGCGCGCATCTCTTCCTCTCGCTGGAGCGCCTCGAGGCGCTACGCCCCGACCGCCCGCTCCAGCGCATCGGCCTGTCGGCGACGCAGCGGCCGCTCGAGGAGATCGCGCGGCTCCTCGGCGGCTTCCAGCACGTCGAGGCGCCGGGCGAGGCGTCGTCGAGCGCGAAACCGAAGGCGAGGTCGCGGAAGGGCCGGCCGCTCACGCCTCGGCCCGTGTCCATCGTCGATGCGTCGTCGAAGAAGGCGCTCTCCATCACCGTCGAGGTGCCGCCGCCCCTGCCCGACGGGCTCGCGGGCCCGGTCGACGACGAGGAGAACCCGGAGGTGCGCTCGATCTGGCCGCAGCTCCACGTGCGCCTCGTCGAGCGCATCCGGGCCGCGCGCTCGACCATGGTGTTCGTCAACAGCCGGCGCCTCGCCGAACGGCTGGCGACGGCGCTGAACGAGACCGCGGGCGAGGAGCTCGCGCTCGCTCACCACGGCTCGCTGGCGAAGGACAGCCGCCGCGCCATCGAGGAGCGCCTGAAGGCGGGCGAGCTGCCGGCCATCGTCGCGACGTCGTCGCTCGAGCTCGGCATCGACATGGGCGCCGTCGACCAGGTGATCCAGGTCGAGGCGCCGCCCTCGGTGGCCTCGGGCATCCAGCGCATCGGCCGCGCGAGCCACCACGTCGGCGGCGTGCCCTCGGGCGTGCTGGTGCCGAAGCACAAGCAAGATCTCCTCGCCTGCGCCGCGGCCGCGGCCGGCATCGAGACCGGCGACGTCGAGGAGACGTACTTCGCGCGCAACCCGCTCGACGTGCTCGCTCAGCAGATCGTGGCCATCGCCGCGGTCGGCATCCCGCGCGTCGCGCCCGTCGCCGGAGCCACGCCCAAGGCGCGGCGCGCGAAGAAGGCCGAGGAGACGGAGCGGGAGGTCGAGACCGAGGTGGAGGCCATCTGGGACCTCGTGCGTCAGGCCGCGCCGTTCAGCGAGCTGCCGCGTACGAGCTTCGATGGCATCCTCGACATGCTCTCGGGCCGCTACCCGAGCGACGAGTTCTCCGATCTCCGGCCGCGCATCACGTGGGACCGGACGCGCGGCGTCGTCACCCCGCGCGCGGGGGCCAAGCGCCTCGCCATCCAGAACGCCGGCACCATCCCCGACCGCGGGCTCTACGGCGTGTTCCTCCAGGACGGCAACGACCGCAGCGACCGCGAGGCGGACGACGCCGGGCGACCGCGCGTCCCCTCCGAGAACCCCAAGAGCAAGTCGAGCAAGCGCGTCGGCGAGCTCGACGAGGAGATGGTCTTCGAGCTGCGCGAGGGCGAGGTCTTCCTCCTCGGCGCCTCGTCGTGGCGCGCCGAGCAGATCACGCGCGACCGCGTGCTCGTGACGCCTGCGCCCGGCGTACCGGGAAAGATGCCGTTCTGGCACGGCGACCGTCCGGGCCGCACCGTCGCGTTCGGCACGCGCATCGGCAAGCTCACGCGCACCATCGCTGCCCTCGGGCCCGCCGAGGCGACGCGCGTGCTGCGCACCGAGCACCACCTCGATGCGCTCTCCGCGAGCGATCTGATCGCGTACGTGAAGGACCAGGTCGCCGCCACCGGCACCGTCCCCAGCGACAAGACCATCGTCGTGGAGCGCGTGCCCGACGAGCTCGGTGACCTCCGCATCTGCGTGCTCACGCCGTTCGGCGGCCGCGTCCACGCGCCCTGGGCGATGGCCACGCTGCGCAAGCTGCGCGACGCCCGCGCCGGTGACATCGAGGCCGTCTCGACCGACGACGGCATCGTCTTCCGTGTGCCCGGCGGCGAGGGGCCGCTGCCCGTCGAGCTGCTGTTCCCTTCCCCGGACGAGATCGAGGACGCGGTGACCCGCGAGCTCGGCGGCTCGTCGATGTTCGCCGCGCGCTTCCGCGAGGCGGCCGCCCGCGCGCTCCGCTTGCGCTGCGCCCACAGCGGCGTGCGCTTGC
>Ga0123336_10003859_pt1 | contig 12376 bp, 8 predicted proteins | sample SSSSmetaG_FD_96466 | JGI IMG/M metagenome (GOLD analysis project Ga0123336, IMG submission 96466) | Glacier valley bacterial and archeal communities from Borup Fiord, Nunavut, Canada, to study Microbial Dark Matter (Phase II) - ​SSSS metaG | ecosystem: Environmental > Aquatic > Freshwater > Ice... | reverse complement strand
TGCCGCTCGCCATGCAGGCGAAGGTGCTCCGCACCATCCAGTCGGGCGAGGTGCAGCCGGTCGGCGGGCGCGTCGAGAACGTCGATGTGCGCCTCGTCGTGGCGACCAACCGCGATCTCGCTGCCGAGGCGAAGGCGGGGCGGTTCCGCGAGGATCTCTTCTATCGCCTCAACGTCGTGCCCATCCGCGTGCCGCCGCTACGCGAGCGCCCCGAGGACATCGAGCCGCTGGTGCACGCGTTCGTGCGGACCTACGCAGATCGCTACGGCATGGGACAGGTCTACGTGGAGCCGGCGCTCGTCGAGGCGCTCAAGGCTCACAGCTGGCCCGGCAACGTCCGCGAGCTCGAGAACACGATCGCGCGCCTCCTCGCGCTCACGGCCGACGACAGCCTGACCCTCGCGCTGTGGCGCTCGCTCGATGCGGGCGGCTCGCCGTCGAGCACGCGCACGTCGCTCTCGAGCGATCCGGGGCCGAGCCATCCGCTGCGGGCGCGCGTCGAGGGCTTCGAGCGCTCGATCATCAGCGCCGAGTTCCTGTCGGCGGCGAAGAACCAGAGCGAGACCGCGCGCCGTCTCGGCGTGTCACGCCCAGCGCTCATCGAGAAGCTGCACAAGTACGGCCTGCTCGATCGCGGATGAGCCCTTCCGCGACGCGGCGATTCTCCGTCTCCCTGCTGCTTCTCTCCCTGCTCGCGTGTCGGAAGGCGCCGGCGGTGCGAAACGATGCGGACGCGGGTGCCGGCGCGCGCATCGTGTCGCTCTCGCCATCGACCACCGAGGCGCTGTTCGTGATCGGCGCCGGGCCGCAGGTGGTCGGTCGATCGCGCTACTGCGACTGGCCCGCCGAGGTGACGAAGCTGCCGCAGATCGGCGGCTACGTCGACCCCAGCTTCGAGGCCATCCTCGCGCTCCGCCCCGATCTCGTGACCGGGGCCCGCGGACCCGCAGGCGCGGCGATGAGCGAACGGCTCGAGGCGCGCGGCATCAAGACCTTCCTTCCCAAGACCGAGTCGTTCGCCGAGATCGACGCCATGATGCTCGGTCTCGGTGAGCGCACCGGCCACGCCGCGGACGCGAAGGCCAAGGTCGACGCGCTCGACGCGCAGGTCGGCGCCATCGCCAGGGCGCTCGCCTCGGTCCCGCACCCGCGCGTGCTGCTCGTCTTCGGGCTCGAGCCGGTGAGCGTCGCCGGCCCCGCGAGCTTCGCCGACGAGATGATCCGCCGCGCCGGAGGAACGAACGTCGTCACCGAGGGCGGCGCGTACCCCACGCTCGGCATCGAGCGGGTGCTGACGCTCGATCCCGACCTCGTCGTCAACGCCGCCATCGCCGAGGCGCACGGTCACCAGCGCATCGCGAAGGACACGCCGGGCTGGAGCAAGGTGCGCGCGGTGACCACGGGTCACGTGGTCGCCCTCACCGACGAGAGCGTGCTCCGCCCCGGCCCGCGCGTCGGGGACGGGCTCACGGCGCTCGCGCGCGCCATCCACCCCGAGGTCGCGCTCCCGTGAAGGTCCGCGCCGATCAGCTGCTCGTGACCCGCGGCCTCGCGCCCTCACGCCCGCGCGCCCAGGCCCTGGTGCTGGCAGGCAAGGTGTACGTCGGCGAGGCGCGCATCGACAAGGCCGGCGCGATGCTCCCCGAGCATGCGGCCATCCTCGTGCGCGGCGAGGACCACGCGTACGTCTCGCGCGGCGGCGTCAAGCTGGAAGGCGCGCTCGACACGTTCGGCGTCGACCCGAAGGGCAAGCGCTGCCTCGATCTCGGCGCCTCGACCGGGGGCTTCACCGATTGCCTCCTCCAGCGCGGCGCGGTGAGCGTCGCCGCGGTCGACGTGGGGTACGGGCAGCTTGCGCACAAGCTCAGGATCGATCCGCGCGTGCTGGTGCTGGAGCGCACGAATGCCCGCACGCTCGAGCCCGCGCAGGTCGGCGGCCTCGCCGACCTCGTGGTGATCGACGCCTCGTTCATCGGCCTCGGCAAGCTCCTCCCTGCCGTCGCGCGGTGCCTCGCGCCGGACGGCGAGCTCGTGGCCCTCGTGAAGCCCCAGTTCGAGGTCGGCCGCGAAGAGGCGGCGCGCGGCAAGGGCGTGGTCCGCAATCCCGAGGTCCGCGCCCGTGCGATCGCCGGCGCCACACGCGACGTGGAAGAGGTGGGCCTCGAGGTGCTGGGCACCTGCGACAGCACGCTGGAGGGGCCCAAGGGCAACCGCGAGGCGTTCGTGCATGCCCGCCGCAGGCGCGCGTTGGTGTAACGTCCTCCCGCCGATGGCGCCCCCGCCCCGCACCAGCATCCCGGGCCTCGGCTCCATCTTCCTCGTCGTCTTCCTCGACATCCTGGGATTCAGCCTCGTCCTGCCGTTCCTCGCGGCGGAGGCGCGCGACACGTTCCACACCAGCGAGCTCGTCGGCACGCTGCTCGGGGCGATCTACTCGCTGATGCAGTTCCTCTTCGTTCCGGTCTGGGGGCGCGTCTCGGATCGCGTGGGCCGCCGACCGGTGCTCGTGTGGAGCGTGCTCGCGACCGCGATCGGCATGGCGGCGCTCGGGCTGGGGATGGTGTTCGCGCAGAGCGTCGCGCTGTTGTTCGTGGCACGCGCGGCCAGCGGCATCGCCACCGCGAACCTCGGCACCGCCAGCGCGTACATCGCCGACGTGACGAAGCCCGAGGAGCGCGCGCGCGGCATGGGCATGATCGGCATGGCGTTCGGGCTCGGCTTCATCGCCGGCCCCGCCATGGGAGGCTTCCTCGCCGACATCCGGATCCACGGCCGCGTCGGGGCCGTGCCCTGCTTCATCGCCGCCGGCCTCTCGGTCGTGAACCTCGCGTGGGTGTTCTTCAAGCTCCCCGAGTCGCTGCCCAAGGACCGCCGCTCGACGGCGCCGCGGAGCCTGGCGCCGCTCAACCTCGCCGCCGCGCGCGAGGCCTTCGCGCGGCCCGGCATCGTCAACGCGGTGCTCGTGAACTTCGTGCTGATCCTCTCGTTCACCGTGCTCGATCAGACCTTCCGCTTCTTCACCGCGGACCGGTTCGCGATGACGGCGCTCGATACCGGGCTCGTCTTCTGCTTCATCGGGCTGGTCGCGGCCGGCGTGCAGGGCGGGCTCGTGCGGCGGCTGGCGAAGCGCTTCGACGAGTCGGTGATCATCCGCATGGGCACCGCGATCCAGGCGGTCGCCTTCGCCGGGCTCGCGGCCTCGCCGGCATTCGGGCGCGTCGCGCTCTATGCGGCGGGCGGTCTGCTCGCGGTGGGCAACGGGCTGACGCAGCCGAGCGTCGCGGCGTACGTGTCGAAGCGCGCCGATCCGCAGGCCCAGGGCGCGACGCTGGGAACGAACCAGTCGGCCGCAGCCCTCGCGCGGGTCTTCGGGCCCGCGCTGGGCGGCTGGCTCTACGGCTCGCTCGGCCCGAGCTCACCGTACGTCGCGGGTGCGATCGGGATGGTCCTCGCCACCGTGGTGGCGCTGCTGCTGACGCCCTCGACCGTCCCCGTCCCCGTCCCCGATCCCGATCAGCGGAACACCAGCACCCAGACATCGTAGAGCGCGTGCGTCCACACCGCGGCGGCGAAGCCGCGCGTGGCGAAGATGAGCGTGAGGGCGAGCCCGAGCACCATCCGGAAGACGAACGACGCGAGCTGGAACGGATCCGACATCGGGCCGATGTAGTGGACCGCGCTGAACACCATGGCGCAGATGACGCCCCATCCGACCATGACGGCCAGCGTACGCAGCGAGAACGAGCTCGCCTTCGGCGCGACGGTGCCGGTGAGCTGCACCTGCTGCTTCGAGACGAGCCAGACCAGCAGCTTCGCGCCGAGGCCGAACAGCACCACGCGGAACGTGAGCTCCTCGTAGAAGCCAGCGCCGAGCGACATGACGAAGCCGACGAAGCGACCCTCGTCCGCGATGCCGCCGGCGAACACGCGGCCCACGACGTAGCCCGCGATGAGGCGCATGAGCACCGCGTAGACCACGCCCTCGATCGCGATCTGGACGAACTTGCCGGGCCGGAACGCCTGACCTCGACCGAGGAGCGCGAAGCAGCCGGCAAAGATGACGCCGATGGCGACCGTCGCGAGCAGGTAGGTCGTGCGGTTGCCCTCGCTAAGGCGAAGCAGCGCACCCGTGACCATATCGGTCGCGTTCTGCACACCCAGGAACACGACGGCCACCTGATAAACCAGGAAGATCGGCAGGGTGAGCCCGAGATCCACCCACGCGCCGGGCCGGTCCCGGAGGCGTTCGTTCGGGAGCGCAGCGTTCATGCTCACCAAGCCAACGTAACAACTCGTCGCGACGCCGGCCCATTCCTCAGGTGAAGCGATGTGCGGGCGCGTGCGGCGAGCGGCGAGCTGAGGCGCTCAAATACGCTCAGCTCCGCGGGAAATCAGGCCCCGCTGGGTCGCAGTGTCGGCAGCACCTGGTAGCTTTGACTGTCATGGACGTCGCCTACGCATCAGCCCGAGATCGTCTCGGGCAGACGTTGTGCGGCAAGTACCGTCTCGACGAGGTGGTAGGCGTCGGCGGCACCGCCGTGGTCTTCCGGGCGACCCATCGCAACGGCAATCGCGTCGCAGTGAAGCTGCTGCACGACTACCTGTGCAAGTCGCGCGACGTGACCCGGCGCTTCATGCGCGAGGCCTATCTCGCGAACCTCCTCGAGCATCCGGGCATCGTCCGCGTGCTCGACGACGACGTCGATCAGAACGGCGTCGCGTTCCTCGTGCTCGAGCTGCTCGAAGGAGAGACGCTCGAAGAGCGGCGCGTCCGGCTCGGCGGGCGGCTCGCGGTCGACGAGGTGCTCGGGTACGTCGACCGCTTGCTCGAGGTCCTGGAGCTCGCGCACGACAAGCAGATCGTGCACCGCGACATCAAGCCGTCGAACGTCTTTCTCACGAGGGACGGGGACGTGAAGGTCCTCGACTTCGGCATCGCGCGGATCCTCGATCAGCACGGCTCGGCGACCGCGACGAAGACCGGCCAGATGATCGGCACGCCCGCGTTCATGCCGCCCGAACAGGCTCTCTCGAAGCCCAAGGAGATCGACAAGCAGACCGATCTCTGGGCGGTGGGAGCGACCATGTTCACGCTGCTCTCGGGCGAGCTCGTGCACGTCGCGGAGAGCTCCTCGGAGCACCTCGTGAAGGCCGCGACGCTGCATGCGCGCTCGGTGGCGCGCGTGCTCCCGGGCGTCCCCGCGAACGTCGAGACGCTGGTGGGGCGCGCGCTGCGCTTCGAGAAGAAGGAGCGCTGGACCTCCGCCACCGAGATGCGACAGGAGCTCTGGCGCGTGCGGCTCGATCCCGGTCGTCCCGTCGGCACCACGTCCACGCCGCCGCCGCGGTCGCCCTCGAGCGAGTTCCCGACCGTCATCGGCCGCCGCGACTCGGACAAGTCCGGGCTGCGGGAGAGCGGGATGTCGCTCACGGGCGAGCCGCATCCGTCGGAGTACGGCTCGCGGCGCGCCGTCTTCGTCTCCACCGTCGTGGCCGTGTTGCTCATCGCGAGCGCGATGAGCTTCGGCATCTGGACCTTCGCCCACGAGTCGGCACGCCCACGCCCCGCCGCCGCCGCGCCCGACCCAGGACCGCCGCCGCTCCTGCCGCCCTCGCTCGACACTCCCGACAGCGCACTCTCCGCGTTCGGCGGCGCCGCGGACCTCGCGAAGCCCGCGACCACCGGCGTCCCTGCGCCCGCGACGGCCACGGGCGCCGTCCCCCCGGCCGCCACCACCGCGAAGGGCGGCGTCCCCGCGCCCAGGCCGAGCGCCAAGCGCGCCGCCCCGCCCACGGCGCCCAGCGCAGATCTCTACAAACCGTTCTGACGCACGGGCGGTAGGCACGTGCGACCGCGGAGAAAGCGATCTTTTCCGCGCGCGTCCGGTAGGATTTCACGCATGAGGCAACGTCCCGTGGCTCGCGCCTTCGCGTTCGCCTCGGTGGTCGCGTTCGGGCTCGCGTCGAGCTCTGCGGCCCACGCCGGCGACCCCGTCGCCGCCCGCGAGCAGGTGAAGCTCGGCTATCAGCTCGCGCAGGACGGCAAGTGCGAGGCCGCGATCCCGCACTTCGTGGAGAGCTTGAAGCTCGACGTGAAGGCCATCACGCTCATCAACCTCGCGAGCTGCGAGGAGAAGACCAGCCGCCTCGCGGACGCACTCGGCCACTGGGTCGAGGCGCGCGCGCGCGCGCAGACCGAGGGGAACGCCGGGATCGAGGAGGAGGCCGAGAAGCGCGCGAAAGCGCTCGAGCCGCGGCTCCCAAAGCTCACCGTGGTGGTGGCCGGCGCCCCGGCCGACCTCGAGGTGACGCGTGACGGCGTGGCGCTCGGCGCAGCCTCGATGGGCGTCGCGCTCCCCATGAATCCTGGCACGCACACGCTCGTGGTCCACGCAAAGGGCCACGAGGATCGCGCCGAGAGCGTGACGCTCGCCGAGGGCGAGAACAAGCGCGTCGACCTGAAGATGGGCGGCGTGCGGGTCGAGAAGCCCGCCACCGCGAGCGCGCCGGGCGGCGACCGCGAGGCGCGGGGCATGAGCCCGCTCGTCTTCGTCGGCTTCGGCACCGCGATCGTCGGCGTCGGCGTCGGCGTCGGCACGGGCATCCTGGCGTTCGGCAAGGCGAGCACCGCGAAGGACGCGTGCCCGAACGAGCGGTGCACCCCGGCCGGCATTGAGTCCGTCGACTCCGGGCGCACCCTGGCCGCGATCTCCACCATCGGGTTCATCGTCGGCGGGGTGGGCGCGAGCGTCGGGCTCTACGGAGTCCTCTTCGGCAAGCCGGCGGCAGACTCGTCGGTCGCGGTGAGCATCGGCCCGACCAGCGGCGCGCTGCGAGGGACGTTCTGATGGCGCGACCGAGGCGCGGCCTCGCGTTCGCGGCGGCGGTCACCGCGACCGCGCTGGCGGCGTGCAGCCTGCTCACCGGATTGGATGCAGATTACAAGCTCCAGCCTGGCGGCGAGGCGGAGGGGGGCCGCGACGGAGACATGCCGCCGGACAGCGCCGTCGATACCGGCGCGGACACGAGCTCCGACCGCGACGGCGGCCGGGACGCCACCACCGATGCGCGCTTCTGCGAGCGCCACCGCGGCGATCCGGGGCTCGCGTTCTGCTGCGACTTCGAGGTGGCCGAGGGCCAGTGCACCTGGGCGGGCGAGGAGAAGACGAACGGCACGTTCGCCGAGGAGGACGGCGTCGGTCGCTATGGCTCGCGCGGCCTCCACGCCACGGTCACGAAGGGCCCCGCCTCGACCTATGTGCGCAGCGAGCTCGCCGCGCCGGTTCCGTTCAACAGCATCGCGAAGCACGTGCTGTCGTTCGCGTTCGCCGTGAGGACCAAGAGCTCGCTGTACGGCGCGGCCATCGGCGCCCTGGGAGTCTCGGGCCCGCCCTTCAAGGTGACGGGCGTGTCGGTCTACCAGGCCACGGGCAAGGACGCGATCGACGTCAGCGATCCTCCGGGGATGCTCACCGGCACGAGGGAGCTGGTCGCGGTCGGCGAGTGGCGACGCGCCACGATCACGATGCTGCGCAACGATGCGGGCATCTACACCACCACCACGATGGTCGAGAGCGAGCTCGGGATCCCTACGCTCGTCGACTCCCGCGGCGGGTTCGACGGCGGCGCCGGGGTCACCGAGATCCTCTTCGGCGCGTTCTTCACCAGCGGCGAGACGACCGGCCGCGTCGAGACGTCGATCGACGACATCCTCCTCACGCAGACGAAGTAACGCGTCAGCTGCTCGAGCGCGGGGACGCTGCCGATCATGACGATCACCGCGACCGACTGACCGGGAACGCGGCCATCGTCCGCGGCTTCGCGCTCGACAGGACGAGGCGCGCCGACGAGCCACGGGTCTCCAGGGCGAACGACGGGCGCGCCGCCGTCTCTATCCGCGGAGCACGGGGACGGCGGGGTCGAGGAGGTAGCCGTCGTCGCGCGTGACCAGCGCTGCGCCCAGCCCGAGCGCGCGGAGGCGCCGGATCACCGAGTACACGCGCAGCATCCCCGACTCGTGGCGCACCTTCTCGCCGGGCCAGCCCGCCTCGAGCAGCGCGCTCGCCGACCACGCGACGCCCGGCTCCTCCAGCCGGCGGGTCACCAGCGCATCGAGGACGCGGCGCAGCGAGCCGTGGCGCGCGAGATCGAGCGGCTCGGCGCCCGGCGGACGGACCCACCGCGCCTCGGGGCCGATAATCCAGGGCGGCGCGCTGGGCGCGACGGGGAGAAGCGAGGGCAGGTGCGAGGTGCGATCGCCGCCCGTCGCCTCGCGCTCGAGCTGCTCGAGCTGGAAACGCGCGATGGCCTCGCGCCAGGTGCGGCCGCTCGCGTGATGGGCATCGGCCGCGGCAGAGAGGCGCGCGATGCGCTCGGCGACCGTGCCCTCCTCGTCCTCGGGCGCGAGCACGAGCCCGAGCATCTGCGCCATCTCGCGGACCTTCTCGCGGCGGATGCCGTCGCCCGCCATCACGTGCAGCGCATATGCGTTCTCGAGATCGCGGTGCCCCGCCTCGATGTCGCCGCGCAGGCCCTGGAGCAGGCCACGTGCCGCGAGCGCATCGGCCTCGCCGCGCACGTTGCCCTGCGCGCGATGCGCGATCAGCGCCTCCTCGAGCGGAGCGAGCGCGGACTCGGCCTGCCCCAGCGCTATGCGCGCCCAGGCGAGGCTGCGACGCACGTCGGCGGCGGCGGGAAGGTGGGCGCCGTCCGCGATGGCGAGCGTGTCGACGAGGAGCGCCTCGGCATCGGACGCGTTCGCGATCTCGAGCATGACCTTCGCCTCGACGATGCGCGTACGCACCCGCAGCGTGGGGTCCCCGGAGGCGTCGGCGGCGGCGCGCGCCTCGACGAAGACCGCGCTCCGCAGGTCGACCGCGTTGCGCAGCACCACGACATCGGTGATGGCGGCCATCGCGCGCGCCGCGAGCTCGGTCTTGCAGCTCTTCTCGCGCTCGAAGGCCCGGAGCAGGTTCGGGAGCTCGGACTCGAGGACGTCGAGCGCATGCTCTGCGCCCGGTCCGTAGAGGCGGGGGCCTTCGGCCTCCGCGCGCTCGACGTAGAACGTGGCGTGGCGGGCCTCCGTCGCCTCGCGCTCCGCGCGATCGAGCTCGGCGAAACGCTCGCGCGCGAAGGCGCGGAGCGTGCGGAGCATCGTGAGGCGCGCCGAGCCCTGCGCGGGCGCAGGCGCGACCAGGGACTTGCGGAGGAGGGCCTGCGCAACGTCGATAGGGTCGCTCGCGAGCAGCGGGCCGACCACCGCCTCGAACGCCTCGACTGTGAACGTGCCCTCGAACACGCCGAGGCACGCGAACGCGCGGCTCTCGTCGGCATCGAGCCGATTCAGCGACCACGCGATGGTGGCGCCCAGCGTGGCGTGGCGCGTCGCGACGTCACGGCGGTCGGTCTTGAGCAGCCGGAACACCTCGCCGAGGCGCGCCAGCAGATCCCCGGGTGAGACGAGCCGGCTGCGGCGCGCCGCGAGCTCGATCGCGAGGGGCAGGCCATCGAGCTGGTCGACGAGCGCGTCGAGCTCGGCGGGCTTCCAGGAGCCGCCCTCCGCCCGGTCCTCGAACATGGCGAGCGCGGCCTCGCGAGCGAGCGGCGCGACGTCGACCACGCGCTCGCCCTCGATCCCGAGCACCTCGCGCGATGTCACGATGAAGCGCGGCCCGTCACCGGCGTCGACGGACGCGCGGACGATGCGCGCAGCGGCCTCGATCACGCCGTCGGCGTCGTCGAGGATGATGAGCGTCTCGGCACGCGTACCGAGGCGCTTTGCCACTGTCTCCACCGCCGCGCTGCACGACGGGTCGCGCGCCGAGGAGGGCAGCTGGCCGAGCGAGGCCGTCTTCGCGATCACACGCAGGAGCGTCTCGAGATCGCGCACGTCCCCCAGCTCGCAGAGCAGGCCGCCGCCGGCGAGGTCGGCCGAGGCGCGCCGCGCTACCTCGTGGGCGAGCTGCGTCTTGCCGATGCCTCCCGGGCCGACGAGCGTGACGATGCGCCGCCCCTCGGCGAACAGCGCAACGGCCGCGCGGATGTCCTCCTCGCGCCCGAACAGCGGCTCGAGCAGCGGAGGGAGCGTACGGGCGAGGGAGGTCCTGGACGAGCGCGGCATGCCGATCGTCCTCGATGCTATTCGGTCCTCCGCGCAGCGCGAGCCCCGAAGGCACGGAATCGCGCGACCGTCCCGAGCGCCGCGAGGAGCGCCGGCACGAAGAACACCGCCCCGAACACGCAGCCCACCTCTCCGACCACCGCGAGCTTGCCGAAGCCCTCCAGGGCCTGGAAATCCGAGAATATCAGCGATCCATAGCCCACCACCGTGGTGAAGCTGCACATGAGGACCGCCCCGGCCGACCGCCGGACGGCCTCGCTGGCGTTGCCGTCGAGGAGACGCGCTCGGTCGGCGATGTTGAACGGGTATTCGCAGCCGATGCCGAGCGTGATGGGGAGGGCGATGAAATTCACGTAGTTGATGCGGACGTCGAAGAGGGCCGCCCACCCGAGCAGCACCGCGACACCGATGCCGAGCGCGCCGAGCACGGCCGCGACCGACCGGCCGCCGCGCGAGGCGGCGATCACGACCGCGATGACCGCAAACAGCGCGACGCCCGAGGCGATCGGCCCGTCACGACGGATGCTCTCCAGCATCTCCGCGAAGATGGTGGAGCGGCTCGCGGTCATGACCGTCTTGCCGTCGGGGAGCCGGAGGTTGTCGGTGGTGCGCGAGAAACGCAGGTGGTTGTGGCCGTCGGCGAAGACCACCTCGTTGCGCGGTTTCACGTAGAAGACCGTGCCCACGCGGCCGTCCGCCTCGGTGAAGCGGCGCAGGAGGAGCGGGGGGAGATCCACGGCCGCGAGGACGCGCAGGCTCTCGGGCGGGCGCGAGCGCAGGACCGACGCGCGCTCGCGGTCGTCGAGCTCGGCCATCACGCGCGGCGTGAGGCGTTCGCGGATGCGCGCGAGCACGGCGAGCTTCTCTTCCTGCTGGGCGCGGGAGCCGGGGAGCACGTCGTCGAGGGTGGTGACCTCGGCGATCATCGGGCCCGCCGGGTCGGAGGCGTCGTTCTCGAGGACCTTCTTCTTCAGCGCGGGGACCTGCTCGGGGGAGTCGGCGAGCATGCGGGCGCCCGCGATGTTCATCTTGCCGCCGAACACGGCGTTCGCCTTGTTCGACCACTCCCCCGCCCCGGTCCGGTCCGAGCTCTTCGAGCCCAGCTTGCCGAGGTCGTACTCCCACGGATCCCGCACGTACGACGTGGCGACCGCGGCCGACGCCGTGACCACCAGCACCCCGGCGGCGACGAAGGGCCACGGCTGGCTCGTCGTGAGCCGGGCGATCCACGCGAGCGGCGAGCGCTTCGTACTGCGCTCCTCGCGCAGGACCGCGGGCTGCGGCCGGAAGCGCGCGGGGAGGCGACGCTGGAGGCGCTCGCCGATCACCACGAGCGCGGGGACGAGCGGGACGATCGAGACCCACACCGCGAGCATGCCCACGAAGCCGATCGCTCCGAACTGGTTGAAGCCGCGGAAGCGCGTGGCGATCAAGGAGCCGTACGCGATGGACGCGACGCACGCCCCGACCAGCTCGGCCCGCAGAGCGTTCAGCACCGCGATGCGCAAGGCCTCCGAGGGCGCGATTCCCCGCGCCACGAACTCCCGGTACCGCGAGAGCAGGACGATCGGATAGTTGATGCCGTTGCCGAGGATGATCGCGCCGAGGAAGATGCCGCAGGTGTTGACGTACCCGAAGGCCACCGCCGCGAAGGCGTACGCCGCGGTGATCCCGAAGAGCGCGGGCAGCGCGATGACCACGAGCGCCCACGCCGAGCGGTAGTAGAAGACGAGCGCCACCAGGATGACGAGGAACGCGCCGGCGGTGGCCCACGCGGCGTCGCTCACCAGCGCCTTCTTCTCGTCGGACGCGCTCGCGATGTCGCCGGTGAGTCCGACCTTCAGCGCAGGCGAGGCCTTGGCCTTCTGCTCGGCGACGAGGTGCTGGACCACGGCGAGGAGGACGTCCCCGTCGCCGTCGCCGAGCGTGGTGTTGGAGATGACGCGGAGGCCGAGCATCCCGCCGTCGGTGGTCGCGAAGTAGCCGGAAGGAAACGTGTCCTGCTGCGCGGCGTGGGTCTCCCAGCGATCGTGGTGCGGGCCGAGGCCGAGGCCCGCCGCGGACGACGACGGTGACGGTGACGGTGGGTCGAGGTCGTCGACCAGGCCGCTCTGGCGCGCGATGGCGTGGTCGAGGTCGTCGTCCGCGCTCCGCAGCTCGGCGAGGTCGGCGTAGAGCCACTTGTTCGTCTCGTAGAACGCGCGAACGTCCTTCGTGCTGACCTCGGTGTACGCGATGAGGCGGCCCGGGCAGGCG
>Ga0123336_10003856_pt1 | contig 12383 bp, 12 predicted proteins | sample SSSSmetaG_FD_96466 | JGI IMG/M metagenome (GOLD analysis project Ga0123336, IMG submission 96466) | Glacier valley bacterial and archeal communities from Borup Fiord, Nunavut, Canada, to study Microbial Dark Matter (Phase II) - ​SSSS metaG | ecosystem: Environmental > Aquatic > Freshwater > Ice... | reverse complement strand
TCCCCGGCGCGCGGCCCGCTCGCCGCAGTGCGTCCATGGCATCGGCCGCCGCCCGCGCCTGGTCCTCATAGACGTGCACGAATGTCCGCGCGCCCTCTCCCGCGGGATCGGCGATATTGGCGAGACAGATTTCCACCAGCTCCCGGCTGCTCGTGCGTCCGGCCTCCAGCGCGGCCACGGCGTCGGCAATCGTCACTGGCAGCCCCGTCATGCCTCAGCCCCTCCGCGCCAGTTCGCGCAGGCTGTCCCGGATCACCGCGTCCACGGCGGCACCCTCTCCCAACGCCTCCAGCACGCGCGCCACGGCTGGTTCGGCCTCCAGCCGCCGGTATCCCAGATTGGCCAGCGCGGAAAGCGCATCCCCCGCCACCCCGCCTACGGACGGCGCGCCTGCCGACACAGCCGGCCCCGCCGGCATGGCCCCGGCCTTGTCCCGCAATTCCGTCAGCAGCCGCACCACCAGCTTCGGCCCCACCCCCGGCACCCGGGTCAGCGCCGTTCGGTCGCCCGCCGCAATGGCCGAGACCAGGTCGCGCGGCGACAAGGCCGAGAGCACCCCAAGCGCCACCTTGGCACCCACGCCCTGCACCGTCGTCAGCAGCCGGAACCAGTCCCGCTCCGCACTCGACGAGAAGCCGTACAGAAGGATCGCATCTTCCCGCACCACCGTCTCCACCAGCACGCGCGCCAAAGCGGGCGGCGCAGGCAGCTCGGCCAGCGTCCGCGTGCTGGCCTGCACCAGATAGCCCACGCCGCTCACATCGATGATGCAACTGCCCGCCTCCCGCCCCTCAACCCGGCCGGTCAGCAGCGCGATCACGCCATCACCTTGGCCGCCGCATACACAAGCCGGCTGGCCCGGTGATGCGCGTGGCAGATGGCCACCGCCAGCGCATCCGATGCATCGGCGCGCACCAGCAGCGCGCCGGGCAACAGGCGCCTGACCATGTCGGCCACCTGCGCCTTTTCCGCGTTCCCATTCCCCACGACCGAGCGCTTGACCATCTTGGCCCCGTATTCCGCCACGTGCAGCCCAGCCAAGGCCGGCGCCAGCAGTGCCACCCCGCGCGCATAGCCCAGCTTCAAGGTGGCCGCCCCGTTGCGGTTCACATAGGTCTCCTCCACCGCTGCCTCCGCCGGCCGATGCGTGGCGATCAGGGTGGTCAAACCTTCATACAGGGCGCGCAGGCGGGCCGGGACATCCATGCCCGCATCGGTGGCCAGCACGCCGTCGGCGATGTGGCGCAGGCGGTTGCCGTCGCTTTCGATCAGGCCCCAGCCGGTGAAGCGCAGGCCAGGGTCGATGCCCAGGAGGCGGATGGCGGTCAAATGCAGCAGTCCTTTTTTGAAAAAAAGGACCAAAAAACTTTTGTCAATTGGTGGTCATTCTGGCGAGGATGTCTTCGGGGATGTCGTAGTTGGCGTAGACGTTCTGGACGTCGTCGTTTTCTTCCAAGGCGTCGATCAGCTTCAGCACGGAACTTGCCCGCTCTTCGTCCAGAACCACGGTCGTATTCGGCCGCCAATCGAACTTGGCCTCCTCCGGCGCGCCGAAATGCCGCTCCAGCGCATCGCGCACCGCGAACAAATTCTCGATCGCGCACGTCACCTCATGCCCATCGTCACCGCTCACCACATCGTCCGCACCCGCCTCGATGGCCGCTTCCAGCATCGCATCCGCCGTCGCCACACCCGCCTTGTAGCCGATCACGCCCAGCCGGCTGAACATGAAGCTGACCGAATTGGTCTCCCCCAGCGCCCCGCCATGCTTGCTGAATGCCGATCGAACATCGGACGCCGTCCGGTTGCGGTTATCCGTCAGCGTCTCCACGATCACGGCCACGCCAAACGGCCCATAGCCCTCGTAACGCACGTCGGCGTAGTCATCCCCGGCCGCAGCCCCCGACGCCTTCTTGATCGCGCGGTCCACCGCATCCTTCGTCATGTTCTGCTTGAACGCCGTGGCCACTGCTGCCCGCAGCCGTGCGTTGGCGGAGGGGTCAGGCAGCCCCTGCTTGGCGGCAACCGTGATTTCGCGGATCAGCTTGGCGAATTGCCGTGCGCGCCGTGCGTCCTGCGCGCCTTTGTGGTGCATGACGTTCTTCGCATGACTATGGCCGGCCAAGATGGGCTACTCCAGGAGAGGCGCAGGGTTTAGCAGCGGGGAAAGGCAAGGCAAGCAGTCCTTTTTTGAAAAAAAGGACCAAAAAACTTTTGCTCCCTGTCGGGTGCTGGCCGGAGGGGCGCGCGAAGCGGAGAAAAAGTCTTTTGCTTCTTTTCTTCAGAAAAGAAGGCCTTGCCTTCCCCTCACAAAGCCGACGGCCGCTGCCGCCGCTCATGCACCACCGTCTCCGCCGGCGGATTCAGCCGTCCGCTCTCCACCACCCGGTTCCGCCCCGCGTTCTTGGCCCGATACAGCGCATCGTCGGCGCGGCCGATCAGCGACTCCCAATTATCGCCACGCCGTGCCCAGGCGACCCCGATCGAGCAGGTCAGCCGGATCTCGTGCCCGGCGGCCGCGAACGGCAAGCCGCGCAGGGTGTGATGCAGCTCCAGCACCCGTTCGGCGCCTCGCCCATCGGCATCCGACAGCACCATCAGCGCCTCCTCGCCACCGTAGCGCCCCGCATACTCACCAGGCCGCAGCGCCTTGGCGATCAGCCGGCCCACTGCACGCAACACATCGTCGCCACCCAGATGGCCGTAATTGTCGTTCACCCGCTTGAAGTGGTCGATGTCCACCAGCGCGATGATCATCTCTTCGTTCACCTCGGTGGCCGTCAGCTTGGCGGCCAGCCGCGACTCGATCTCTGAGCGGTTCAACAATCCGGTCAGGCTGTCATGCGTCGCCTGATATTGCAGCGCCCGCGTCGCCTCATCCACCCGCCGGCGCAGCTCCGCCTCCCGCGACAACAGCGCGCGGAACCGCAGATGCACCAGCCCCCAGACGACCCCTCCTGCGCTGAGTGCTGCGAGGATCATCGCCCACCATTGCTGCCACCACGGATAGGCCATCTCTATCACCAGGCTGGCCGGCGCCGAACTGCGGCGCGTCAACTGGTCGTAGCCCACCACCGTCAACACATGACGGCCAGGCGGAAGCGATGAGTAGCGCACCAGCCCCGTTGCGCTCTCGGCCAAGCCGTCATCGACGCCGGACAGAATGTAACGAAACGAAAACGCACGCTCCGTGTCGGCGTTGGGCGTGCCGAACTGAAGCGTCAGCGGATCGCGGGAAAAGGGCAGAACACCCCCCATCAGCCGGTTTGCCCCGAGTGTCGCACCGCTGATCACCACCCGAAGAGGCTTTTCCACGAACAGGGATTCCGGATCGAGCAGATGCGACATCCCTTGCGTGGTTGCGACCCAAATGGAGCCGTCCCTGTCCTCAGAGAGTCCGCTTTCATCCACGTCGTTTGTTGCAAGCCCACCCTCTGAATCGGCGGAGATCCAGACCTTGCCGTTGAAGACCGAGATTCCGAGCGGAGTTCCTGCCCATATCCAGCCGCGCCGATCAACCAGCAGGGCCACAGTGCTGTTGGCGCGCGTGGCTTCGCGCGGGATCGTTACTCGATCGGTGAGTTGGTCGTTCAAAACGGTGCAGTGATACAGCCCGCCATCCCCACCGATCCACAGCCTGCCCTTATGGTCAAGCGCGAGGGTGAACGGCACGAAATTGGCGTCCGGCCACGCGCCGCCGATGGGTGCGTCACGACCGTCAGCGTGCAGATGCCGCAAATGGCCGGCACAAATATAAAACACGCCCCCCACCCCGTCCGAGATGAGGTCGTGCACCACGGCCTTCGGAGAGCCGAACAGAACGGGTAGTCCGGTGGGGCCGCCCGGGGGCGTGTCCACCCGGAACAATCCGCCTTCCGTGCCCAGCCACATCAGCCGCCCAATGCCCCGGACGATAACATTCACCGGGGGCACGGCCAGCAACCTGCTGGTGCCGCGGGTAAAATTCTCGATCCTGACGCCCTGGTTGAAATAGCCGCGCCAGAGCTCGTCGTCTGGGCCTAGCGCAAGGGCGAAAGCGGCCCCTGGCAATGTTTGTACAACGCGTCGACCGCCTTGCCCTACGCGGCGTATGCCGTCCACACCGGTGTCTGTGGCAACCCAAACGGTGCCATCGGGGGCGCTCAGACTCCGCCAGGGAAACCCGTCCGACAGGCCGCTGCTCTTCTGCACCGTCTCCCAAACCCCGAAGCCGACCCACCGGACCAGGCCGCGCCCGGCCACCTGGAACCATAGCTGCCCACTGGAATCGGTCAGCGAGCTGGTGATCGTCCCGGCCGGGGCGCCGTCCTGCACGGTTACCAAGTGCCAGCCCTTCGGCCCGCGTATCACCAATCCGTGATCGGCCTGTGTCATCAGGCTGCCCTCGGGTGCGCGGAACAGGCCGGCGCCATGGGATTGATCGCCCAACCTGTTGGTCTGATCTGGCAAATCGTCCACCGACCAGACAGAACTGCGATTGGTGTCCAAGGTCGCCACGGCTACCGACGATCTGGCCAGTATGCGGCCTGGGCCGTCCGGCACCACGTCGAGCCAGGGGCCTTGGCGCAGGCCGTCGTTTTCACCGTAGCACATCACCGCGCCCGGATCGGCCCGGCAGAGTTTGGAATCGCTGAAACTCGCCCAGAGATGGCCATCGGCGCTGAAGATGGCGCGGGCATCGGAAAGCAATCTCTGCTCACTCTGATCGTATCCCATGCTAGCCATCGCGGGCGCACCGCCTGTCTGTTCGGTGAGTCGCACCAGCGTGCCGCCCGCGAGCATCACAACGTCGCCACGCCAGACCGTCAGGAGATGCGTTCGTTGATCGAACAGATCGAGGCCGGGATGCAGAACCGCCGTGAAGGCTAGGGAGGTCGGCGGATGGGTGCTGTCCGTCGCCCGGTCGGAGAGGAGCACGTCATTGCTGTACCTCACGACGATTCGGCCCGTTCTCGTCAGCCCAATCCCCAAGACCTGCCCGCCGAGCCGCAACCCCTGTTTCGGACCGAGATTGACGAAGCGCCGGCCATCATAGGCAAACACGCCGAATTCCGTGCAGACCAGGATATACCCGGCACTGTCCTGCACAAGACAAGCGCCCTCGAGACTGGAAAGGTCCCGTTCGCCGGCATAAGTGCGAAAAGCAGATGTTTCGTCCGTTGCAGGCGCCGAGCGGCTCATGCTTGGGAAAGTCAGAAACGCCGAGATCAGCAGAACTGCGCACGATATACGTATCGAGCCCGGCTGATCGACCATGGAGACGCTTGCACCCTATCGCAAATGCCGAAGGCGCGCGGCCAGCTGGCCGGCCTACCCACCTTAGCAGATATGCGCTGTTGCACAACCTCCACGTGTGAGAGTTTGCAATAAAATTCCAGCTTGTCGTGCTGTTGCACAGCTGCGCCGCGCAGCCCTCGGCCGCGCAGCGCGTGCTTTAAGGTCCTCTTTAAACCGTCGCGCGGTTCAGCGCGCGACCGGCGGCGGCGGCCAATGATGCAGGGCCAGCATAGCCAGCTCGCGCTCCTTAGGCGCCGGCGGCGGCGGCCAATGATGCAGCGCATTCGGGTCGGCTTGGTGGTCCTGCCGGGCAGCAGTTGCCGCTATCGCTTCGCTGTCGGTCGCCCGAAGGGCGAAATTATGCGAGTCCAGCTGCGCGCCTTCGATCAGCGCCTCGCTGACCTGCGTTGAGGTAGCTGCGCCCGCAACCACCGCGGAAGCCGGGCGATTCAGGCTTGAAAAGGCGATCCCGGCAACGGCAGCAAGCGCCACCGACGAACCCTGAATCGCTAGACGACGAAAGCCTCGTGTCATGACTGCGGATGCTCCTGAAGTTGACTGCGTGCAACCTTGGGCTGCGAGGTGGATTTAAACAGTGATCGGTGGAACTTTCAAGAAGGAAATAAGGCCCGCCGAAAAAGTTACTTCTTATTTACTGCTGCCACATCGATCTAGTCTCAATATCATTGTTCAACTGTCCAAAATGTCGAGACGAAATACTTTAATCGCTTAAGAGCCCAGCGGAACTCTTAACCTGGATCTCCAGGTCGTTCCTGAGACGACTTTGTAGCTCCAGCTCACGAGGTCCAGCGTGGAGCGGAACGTTGCGCAGACGAATTCGTGATTTTGCAGTTAAGGCGAAAGCCTGTAGCAAGATACAACCTCGAGTTGTTCGCGGAGGTCCGTTGCAACATCACCGAGAACTGACCCATGAAAATCTTGCTTTCGGCCCGAAACTGCCGAAGGTGATTTTGGTGGTGGAAGACCAGGAACCTATCCGCAGTCTGGTCGCGGAGTTCCTCGCCGAAGCAGGTTTCGAGGTGGTCGAGGCCGAGACGGGGGACCGCGCCCTGATCCTGCTCGAGCAAATGGCCCGGCTGGACGCTCTGCTGACCGACATTCAGATGCCTGGCCGGACCGATGGCAACCAGGTCGCGCGCGCCGCCCGCCGGGCCCGCCCACTGCTGCCGATCGTCTACATGACGGGCCGGGCGGACATGCTGTCCAATCGCCTCGGCGCGCTGGACGTGCTGTTGCGCAAGCCGTTCCGCATCGGCGACGTGCTCGCCACTTTGGACCGTCTTCTGGCGGCCTAACTGTCTAAACTGCGAACCACCGCCTACCCCATGACGATCTCGATCGGCCGCATCGCATCTCGCACGCTCACCGGGCCTCTGCCGGCCGGGTCCCCATCGGCCTGCGCCGGCGCGCTGCCGCCAAGGATCTCCACGCGCGCGGCACGTCGTAACGTCAGCCCCGGCGCGCAGGGCAACAGGTTCAGCGGCAGCGCCGCCCCGTACATCAGCGCGGCCCAGGGCCCGGCGTGCTGGAACAGTGCCACGGAAAACCCCGGCTCGTCGGGCCGTGCTTCGGGCGCCAGGGTATATTGCCCCGCATAAAGCTTGCCCTTGCTGACGATGACGCTGGCTGCCTCCACCATTGCTCCGTCGATCCGTAGGCGGATCGGCTCGTAATCGTAGCGGCGCAGCTCGCGCAGCATTTGGACCACATAGGCCCCGCGACCCAGAATGCGCTTGAGCCCATGCGGCAGCCGGTGCACGACCTGCGCATCCAGCCCTACCCCAAGCATCTGCACGAACAGCCGGTCCGGCTGTTCCGAACTGGCGATGCCGGGCCACAGCGGACGGGTGCGGCCGAACGCGAGGGCATGTGCCGTGGCACGCGGCGTCGTTGGCAGGCCGAGCTCTCGGGCCAGCACATTGGCCGTGCCCAGCGGGATCACACCCAGCCGCGCACCAGGTGCCAATCCGTTGGCCACCTCGGCAATCGTGCCGTCGCCGCCGGCTGCCACCACCAGGGCGCCCGGCCCCGCCTCGCGCGCCAGCTCCGTCGCATGCCCTGCTCTCTCGGTCTCGCACAGCTTTACGCCAACGCCGTTGGCCGAGAGGATATCCAGCACGCGCCAAAGCCGGTGCGTGCGGCGATGCCCGGCAGTGGGGTTGTAGATGACGATCACGGAAACACGAGCACAGGAAAGCTGGACCACCCCGGCCATCGGGGACGATACTTATCGGGATGGCCTGTTGCGATTCGATTGCAGCTTCAAGTCATACGTGTGATATTATGAAGGGAGCCGCGATTTGCCCAGGCCTGTGCTCGCGTCACGCAAACTTCACTGTTGCGGCGCGGCGGCTGTCCTATGTGGTGCGTCGCATCGGCACCGGCTCGCTCTGGGGCCGGAGCGATTGTCACGGTGAGGCCCATGAACGCCTTCTCTGCTCAATTCAAGGCGGGTTCTGCGCCGATATCCGCCGCACGCGCGCCCGCCACCACCTACCGGTCGGTCTTCATCTCCGACACCCATTTGGGCACGCGCGGCTGCCGCAGCGATTTCCTGGCCCATTTTCTCGGCTCTTTCTCCACCCAGAACCTGTTCCTGGTCGGCGACATCGTCGATGGCTGGCGCCTGCGCAAATCCTGGTATTGGGACGAAATGCATGACGAAGTGGTCAAGCTGATCCTGCGCCACGCCAGCAGCGGCGCCCAGGTGCTCTACATTCCCGGCAACCACGACGAGCTGTTCCGCGCCTGGCTGCCTCTCGGCCTGGAGATCGGGGGGGTCAAGTTGGTGGGCGAGGCCGAGCACGTGACCGCCGACGGCAAGCGGCTGCTGATCATCCACGGCGACCAGTTCGACAGTGTGGTGCGCTACGCTAAGTTCCTCGCCTTCCTGGGCGACTGGGCCTACACGACCGCGCTCAACGTGAATCGCTGGTTCAACGCCATTCGCCGCCCCTTGGGCTACCCTTACTGGTCGCTCAGCCAATGGGCCAAACGCCAAGTGAAGGAAGCGGTGAAAGCGATCGACCGCTTCGAAGATGCGCTGGCCGGCGAAGCCCGCCGCCGCCACATGGATGGCGTGGTCTGCGGCCACATCCACCACGCGGAAATGCGCATGGTGGATGGCGTGCAATACCTGAATTGCGGCGACTGGGTAGAAAGCTGCACGGCCCTGGTCGAGCACCATGACGGCCGGCTGGAGCTGATCGACTGGGTGGCTCTGAATCGCCTCTCCTTCTTCGCGCCCAAGCGCGTGTCAGTGTCCGAAACTGCCTGACTTTCACGACGTAAAGCCAAACCCGGGCCGCTGCGTCGCCGGGTTGGAAAACGTGGCCGACCTTCCGCCCAACTCCCGCGTGCTGATCGTCTCGGATGCCTGGCGTCCGCAGGTGAATGGCGTGGTGCGGACGCTGGCGACCCTGGTGGCCGAGCTGGAATCGCTTGGCATCGTGGCCGAGGTGATTGGGCCGGACCAGTTCCGCACCTTGCCCTGCCCCACCTATCCCGACATCCGCCTGTCGGTGCTGCCACGGCGAAAGCTGGCGCGGCTGATGGAGGAATTCGCGCCCGACGCGCTGCATATCGCTACCGAAGGCCCGCTTGGCATCGCCGCCCGCCGGCTGGCGCGCGCCCGCGGTTGGACGTTCACGACCGCATTCCACACCCGATTTCCGGAATATCTGCGCGCGCGAACGCGGGTGCCGACGCGGCTGTCCTATGCCTGGTTGCGCCGCTTCCACGCTGCAGGCCACGGCCTGATGGTCGCGACCGAAAGCCTGCGACAGGAATTGGCGGCGCGTGGCTTTCGTGACTTGCGCGCCTGGTCGCGCGGCGTCGACCTCTCGTTGTTCCAGCCGGAACCGCGCGAGGCCTATGCCGGTCTTCCGCGCCCGATCTGCCTCTATGTCGGGCGGGTCGCGGTCGAGAAGAACATCTCCGCGTTCCTCGACCTGGCGCTGCCCGGCTCCAAGGTCGTCGTGGGTGAAGGCCCGCAGCTTGCCTCCCTTCGCCGGGACTACCCGGATGTGCATTTCGCCGGCGTGAAACATGGCGAAGCCCTGTCGCGCGCCTATGCCGGCGCCGACGTCATGGTATTCCCCTCGCTCACCGATACGTTCGGCCTGGTGATGCTGGAGAGCCTTGCCTGCGGCACCCCTGTCGCCGCCTTCCCGGTTACGGGCCCGAAGGATGTGCTGGTGGGCGGCGGTGATGCCATCGGCGCGGTTGACACGGATCTGCGCGCCGCGGTGCTGCGCGCCTTGGAGAACGGGGACCGCATCGCCTGCCGCGCCTTCGCCGAGACCTTCAGCTGGCGCGCCTGCGCGGAGCGCTTCGTCACCAACCTGGTCCCCATCCGCCAAGGCCTGGAAGTAGCGATCACCCTATCGCCCGCCCTCCAGGGATAAAGTTTTTTGGTCCTTTTTTTCAAAAAAGGATTGCTTCCTTCACTCATTGAGCGGCCAACCGCTCCACCGCAGATGGCAGCCCCAGATGCGCCGGCGACGATCGTTCCGCCATCGTCAGCACGCCGGCCACCACGGCGTCGAACATGAAAGGGATCACCACCATCAGCACCATGCGCCGTATCGATTCGAGCTTCATCTGGAACGCCTCGCGATTGCTACGTCCCCGTAATTACCCTGCAAAGATTAACAGAACGTTGTGACGGCCTTCCCGCCGTGCTACCGCGCGGCCGTGCCTGCCATGCCCTCCATCAGCCCGATCGCCCGTCGCGGCGCGGCCTGGCTCGCGGGTCTCTATCTCGACCTGGCGATCCGCAGCACACGATGGCAGCTTGAAGGCGAGTCGAACCTGCGCCCTTTCCTCGCCGGCGGCGCGGTCATCGTGGCCATCTGGCATGAACGGCTGCCGCTGGCGCCGGCCTTCTGGGCGAAGTCCAGGCGCGATCATCCCACACGGCGCGTCGCCGCTCTGGCCAGCCGCCATCGCGACGGCCAGCTCATTGCGGCAATCCTCGGAAATTTCGGCGTCCGCGCGATACATGGCTCCTCAGGCCGCAGCAAACCTGGCCAAAGACGCGATCACGGGGGCGCTGCGGGCCTGCGCGGCCTGATCGCAGCACTCGCCGCTGGCGACGCGGTCGTGATCACGCCGGACGGCCCTCGCGGCCCGCGCAGGGTCGCAGCTCCTGGCGTGGCCCTGCTTGCCTCCCTTGCCCAGGCGCCCGTTCTGGCATTGGGCGCGCAAGCCCGCTGGCGCGTGACGCTGGGCAGCTGGGACAGGATGTCCATTCCGCTGCCATTCGGCCGCGGCGTGCTGATCTGCCTGCCGCCAATCCCGCCCGAACTGGCGACACTTCCGGCGATCGAGGCGGCGTTGACCCAAGCCGCGGACCGCGCGCATCAGCTCTGCGCCGCATGATCGCCGCACTCTGGACAGCGGCCGCCACGCTCGCCACCCCTGTCCTGCGGTTCATGCTCCGTCGCCGCGCCGGCCGTGGCAAGGAAATCGAAACCCGCCTTCAAGAACGTAGCGGCCACGCGAGTGCAGAACGTCCCCACGGTCGCCTTATATGGGTACACGCAGCCAGCGTAGGCGAGACACTCTCCGCGCTCCCTTTGCTCCACGCGCTTCCAGCCACCGTGCATATCCTGTTCACCACCGGCACCGTTACCAGTGCCACTCTTCTGCGCGACCGCTTGGTCGCCACCCCGCTCGCCTCCCGCGTGATCCATCAATTTGCACCCCTGGACGTGCCGCGCTGGGCCGCGCGCTTCCTCGACCACTGGCGCCCCGACGCCGCGTGCTTCCTGGAGAGCGAGCTGTGGCCCAACCTGCTGTCGGGCTGCCGCACCAGGGCGATCCCCGCCGCCTTGATCAACGCCCGCCTTTCCGCCCCCAGCGCCGCGCGCTGGGCCCGCGCCGGCGGTTTCGCCCGCCAGGTGCTCGGCAGTTTCGCCTGGATCGCCGCCCAATCCCCCGCCGACGCGGCGCGTCTGCGCGCTCTGGGCGCCACCTGCGTTGACGCGCCCGGCAACCTGAAATTCGCCGCCCCCCCCTTGCCCGCCTCTGACCGAGACCTGGCCGAGCTCCGCGCCAGCCTCGCCGACCGCCCCCGCTGGCTCGCCGCGAGCACACACCCGCAGGACGACGCCCTGATCGCCCAAACACATAGCGCCCTCATCGCTCGGCACCCTGACCTGCTGACGGCCATCGTCCCGCGCCACCCCGAGCGCGGCGCCGCGCTCGCCGCGCTACATCACGCGCCGCGCCGCTCGCAGGGCCAATGGCCCAACGCCTCCGGCATCTGGATCGCCGACACGCTCGGCGAACTCGGCCTGCTCTACCGCTGCTTCCCGATCGCCGTCATGGGCAAGAGTTTTGCCCCGCCGGGCGGCGGCCAGAACCCCTGGGAGCCGGCCCAGCTGGGTTGTGCCGTCATCGGCGGCCCGCACATGGACAACTTTGCCGAGGCAGTCGCGCGCCTTACGGCGTCCGGCGGTCTCATCACGGCGCAAGCGGACTCCCTGGCCGAGACGATCGACGCCCTGTTGAGCGACCCGGCCCGTACCCAGGCCGTCGGTCAAGCAGCCCGCCAGGCGACCGAGAGCGACGAAGCCCTTCCCGCCCTCCTGGCCGCGCGCCTGGCCAGGCTCGCCGCGTGATGCAACCTCGCTTCTGGCGCCACGGCGAAGCGGGCGTCCTGCCCCGTCTCCTGTTCCCCGCCAGCCTCGCAGTGGCTCGAATCACGGCCCGCCGCTTGGCCCGTCCTGGTTGGCGCGCGCCGGTGCCGGTCATCTGCTGCGGCAATGCCGGGGTCGGCGGCGCCGGCAAGACCACCCTGGCGCTGGATCTCGCAGCGCGTCTGGCCGCCCGCGGCGCACGACCGCATTTCCTTACCCGCGGCCATGGCGGCCACTTGCCCGGCCCCCTGCGCGTTACCCCCCAGCACGACGCGGTCCAGGTCGGCGACGAAGCGCTTCTGCTGGCGGGTGGTGCCCCGTGCTGGATCGGCGCCGATCGCGCCACCACCGCGCGCCTCGCCACGCAAGCCGGTGCCACCGTGCTGATCCTGGATGACGGCCTGCAAAACCCAACCCTGGTCCAGGATCACCGACTGCTCG
>Ga0123336_10003855_pt1 | contig 12384 bp, 10 predicted proteins | sample SSSSmetaG_FD_96466 | JGI IMG/M metagenome (GOLD analysis project Ga0123336, IMG submission 96466) | Glacier valley bacterial and archeal communities from Borup Fiord, Nunavut, Canada, to study Microbial Dark Matter (Phase II) - ​SSSS metaG | ecosystem: Environmental > Aquatic > Freshwater > Ice... | reverse complement strand
CCGAAAAGCTGATGGTGCCCGTGCTGGACTACAAGGGCCGGACCCTGGCCTTCATGTCGGACCTGCTGCCCAGCGCCGCCCACGTGCCGCTGCCCTACGTGATGAGCTACGACGTGCGCCCGCTGGTGACGATGGCCGAAAAAGCCGCCGTGCTGGCCCGCGCCGCCGCCGAAAACTGGGTGCTGCTGCTGCAACACGACGCGGCCCACGAAGCCTGCACCGTGCAGCAAACCGACCGCGGTGTGCGCTTGGGCGAAACGTTGCGGCTGGCCGATTTGTAGTGGAGGTGATGCGGCATGGAGAAGTGGGGGTGTACGCTTCTTCTACAAGCGGGCCAGTCAAAATTGGGCGGTGGTCTATGAGGGGGTGAATGCCGTGTAGAGGCGAATGATTTATACGCAACATTTTTGTGCCAAATGCGGCAGCGCGGCGATTCGTCGCAACGGCAGTAAAAAGGGCCCGCCCAAGTACCCGTGCACGGCGTGCCGCTACCAAGGCCTGTTCGGGCCGGCGGCAGCGCGCAAAGCCGCCCAATACGCGCAGGTCGACGCCCTGTTAAGCGAGCGCAACCCGCAGCGCAGCATTGTTCGGCTCACGGGGGTGGCGCGCATGACGATTGCCAAACGGATAAAAAAAAGCGGCGCGCTCCTCGCCGCCCCTGCTGCCGCGGCGCCCGGCCAATGCCCGGCGCAAGCGGTGGGCAGGGCTCGAGCCCGATGAATTGTGGCGCTTTACGGGCCCCAACAGGCGGAAAGTGTGGCGCTGGTGGGCCATCGAACGGGCGCGGCGGCGCATCGTGGGCGGGCGGCTGGGAAACCGGGGCGAAGCCCCGTTGCGCCAGCCGTGGCAGCCGTGGCCGACGCCTCACCGCCACCATTGTTGGTTCTTCACCGACCAGTGGAAAGCCTACGCCAAGGTCCTGCCGCGCTGGCAGCACCGGCCCTGCCCCAAAGGCGGGGGGCAGACCAGCACCGTCGAGGCCATTAATTGTTCCCTCCGCCAGCGCTGCGGGGTGCTCGTGCGCAAGTCCTGCTCGTTCAGCAAGTCGCTGGCCATGCACACGGCCCGAATTAAAATCGTGATTGATAATTACAATCTCACCCTACAATAGACCACCGCCTTGGCCCCGCTGCTTTGCGTGGCCGCCCGCGCCCGGTTGGTCGCCTGTGTAGCCCAGTAGCCTGACGTGCCGCTCGATGAATTATGCGTCTACCTGGCGGCGGACCGGTGGTCGGACGCACCACGGTTTGGCAGGCCTTGTAAGTACTGGATTTGCGACGCGACAAAAGAGTGTCCACGCCGCCGAGCACGAGACCCAACGCGCAAGCGCGTTGCGCCGTGTCTTCTTTGAAGCGCTGCCGGGCGAGGACGTGACCCGATTCAAGTTTCTGGACTGAACGGGTGTGAGTCTGGCTTACACCCGCCGCTACGGCCGCGCCTCAGGCGGCCAGCGAGTGAACTAAGCGGTGCCCTTGCGCAACAGGTCCAACGTAACGGTCATCGTCATGCTCACGCCTTAAGGCATCGAGGCCGTTGTGGAATTCGACGGCGCGGTCATAACCTGTGATTCACAAAGCTCCGAGGATGGCTGAATTGGTAGAAAAATGCGGCGTACGCCTTTTGTTTTTACCGCTGTACTTGCCCGACTTCACGCCGGTTGAGTCGGCCTCCAGCTAGCTCAAGCCCTTTCTGCGCACCGTTCAAGCGCGTACGCACGAGGCCCTGACCACCGCCTTGCGGATGGCCGCTGGGCTGGATAAGCGAAGTGGACGCCAAAAACTGGTTTGACCACTGCGGGCATCATGTACACTGACTGCGAATCTGCGCCATGTAGGCAATTGACTTGCATTTGCGGCGAAAACACTTTGGGAATAAGTATTTCAACCACGGGGTGCAATTGCTCGCTGCCAAACGTAATTTTGTCGGCTTACTTAGTTTGACTTATCTGTGCAAGTTTCGCCGGCGCGTCATAGTCGCAGTATCGATTGGATGACCGTGTTGCTGTATGTAGTGCTGGTAGCCATCGGCTGGGTTTGCGTCTATGCTTCCAGTTATTCGATGGATGCATCAGCTAATCCGTTGGGTAGTTTAAGTTTTGATAAGCTAATGGCCTTCAACTGGTTCAAGCAACTGCTGTGGATTGCCACAGCCGTTGTGTTGGTAGTGGTGCTGTTGGTGGTCGATTATAAAACTTACGATACCTTGGCCTACGCGCTGTATGCGGGGATGATTGTGCTGCTGTTGGTGACGATGGTGGTGGCCCGGCCCATTGCCGGGTCGCGGTCGTGGCTGGAGCTGGGGCCGGTGCGCCTGCAGCCCGCTGAGTTTGCCAAGTTTACGACGGCGCTGGCGGCCTCGCGGTTCATGGCGAGCATCAATCTGCGGTATCAGGGCTGGCGCGACCAGTTGGTGCTGGCCGGCATTACCTTGCTGCCCCCGCTGCTGATTGTGGCGTCGAACGAGTCGGGGCAGGCGCTGGTGTTCGGGGCGCTGCTGTTGGCGTATTTCCGGGAGGGTATGTCGCCGCTGATTCTGTTGCTGCTGGTGGCGGCCGGCGTGGTCCTGCTGCTGGCGTTGCTGGTGCCCAAGGTGTGGCTGCTGATGGCCATTACTGGGGCGCTGGTGGCGGTGCTGGTGGCGAACAGACGGATGCTGCGGCACCACCTGCTGCCCGCGGTGGCGGTGTGGCTGACGGTGGTGGGCATGGTGCTGGGAATGAATTTCTTCTACAACAACGTGCTGCAACCGCACCAGCGCCAGCGCATTGAGATACTGCTTAACCCCTCCTCCGACCCGTTGGGCAAAGGCTGGAACGTGACGCAAAGTAAAATTGCAATTGGGTCGGGGGGCTTGTTCGGCAAAGGGTTTCTGCAAGGAACCCAGACAAAATTCGACTTCGTGCCGGAGCAGAGCACGGACTTTATTTTCTGCACCGTGGGCGAAGAGTTCGGCTGGCTCGGGACGCTGACGGTGCTGGGACTGTACCTGGCGCTCCTGTTTCGGATAGTGTATGTGGCGGAGCGGCAGAAGTCCGTGTTCGGCCGAACCTATGGGTACTGCGTGGCGAGCGTGTTGTTTTTCCACGTGATGGTGAACGTGGGCATGACAGTGGGGCTGGCGCCGGTGGTGGGCATTCCACTGCCGTTTTTCAGCTATGGGGGGTCGTCGCTATGGTCGTTTACGGTCTTGTTGTTCAGCTTGCTGGCCCTGGATGCTTATCGAAAACAGGATTTGGTGCGCTGATGAGCCGCGAACGAGTTCCGAATTGGGTGTGGCTGGTGCTGGTGGCCGCGCACGTGCTGGCGCTGGGCTGGGCGCTGCGCACACAGGCCTGGCGCTTCCCGGATTCGGACCGCTACCAGCAAGCGGCTGAAAACCTGCGTATGTACGGCGAGCTGTATGCCCGGCCGTGGCCGGCGCGCGCGCCACGGGGGCAGGCGGTGCAGGAATTTACCATTCGGCCGCCTGGCTACCCGCTGGTGGTGTTGGCGCTGGCCGGACGGGGGCCGCGGCCGTTGGGCTTGCTGCTGCTGCAAGATGTGCTGAGCTTACTGAACCTGGCGGCCGTGCTGGGGTGGTGGGGTCGGCGGGCCCGGCCAACACCGCGCCAATGGGCCGGGGCCCTGGCGTTGCTGTTGACTTTTCCGGGGCAGCTCATCTACGCCAACGCGCTGATGAGCGAGCTGCTGCTGCAAACGGCGGTGCTTGCGCTGGTGGGAGCCGGCTTGCGGTTCATCCAAACCGGGCACACCCGGTGGTTCGGACTAAGCGGCGTTGCCGTGACGGCGGCCTTGCTGCTCAAGCCGGTGTTTTACCCGCTGGTTTTCGTAACGTTGGCGGTGGGGGGGCTCGCGGCTTGGCGGATGCGGCGGCCCTGGCTGGGGGCGCTGGCGGCGGCGCCGGCGCTGGTGGCAGCGCTGTACATGGGCTGGAACTGGGAGCGCACGGGCCACTTCCATTTCTCCAGCATTGCCGAGATAAACCTGCTGCACTACAACGCGGCCGGGGTGGTGCGGCAGGCGCAGGGCGCGCCGGCCGAAGCGCAATGGGTGGCCGCCGTGCTGCGGCAGGCCGATGCGCAGCCCACCTTCGCGGCCCGCCAACAGCTGATTCGAACCAGGGCGACAGCGGTGCTGCGGGCGCACCCGGGGCGGTACGCGGGGCAGCACACGGCGGGGATGGTCACGTTTTTTCTGGACCCCGGCCGGTTCGATATCGGCCAGTTCCTGCACGTGGCCCCGCCGTCGGGGGGCGGCCTGCTGGCCCAGAGCCGGGCCGGGGGGCTGGCGCGGGCGCTGGGCCAGCTGCCGGGGTGGCTGCTGGCGCTGCTGGCGCTGGTGGGGCTGGCAAACGCCGTCCGGCTGGGCCTGGCCGTGCGCGGGTTCGGGCGGCTGAAACGCGGTGGGGCGTCGCTGCGCTACGGACGCTGGCTGGCGGCGGGGCTCATCGGCTACGTAGCGCTGCTGACGGGGCCGCTGGGGGCGGCGCGGTTCCTGGTGCCGGTGTGGCCGCTGCTGTTGGCGCTGGCCCTCGAAGGCTGGGTGCCGGGCCAGCCGCCCGAAGCATCAGGCGCGGACGATGCGCCGCCAGTGGGTGAAAACCAGCGCTAGGGCGGTGCAGAACACGGGCGCGGCCAGGTAGCCCATGCGGCCCAGGTCGCCGGAAAGCAGCATGTGCAGCACCACCACGCCAACCAGCCCGACCTCGGCCCAACCCAGCGGGGCCGACCAGCGCGCCGGTTGGGGCCGGGCGCGTTCCAGCCAATACGCTGCCGGAACCAGTAGGCTGAACAAACCAAAAATGCTGAGCAGCTCGCCCAGCCCTTTGGCCGAACCGGCCCGGCCCAGGGAGTAAGTAAGGTTGTCGAGGTGCTGAAAGGCGTTGGAGACCGATGTGCTGGCCGGGGCCCCCAGCCGGGCATCGACCCCGTAATGCACCGCCAGCAGCGCCAGCAAGCCGCCCGCGAACGCCACCCCCTGCCGGGGCCCCGACAGCGCCGGCCGGGCAAACCATCCCAGCCACGGCACCAGCAAAAAGAACGACTCTTTGGCCAGCGGCCCCAGCGCATAGGCGGCGGCCACGGCCCAGCCCGCGCCCGGCCCGCGGCGCACGGCGTAATACCCCAAGCCGAAAACGAGCAGATACAGGCTGTCGGTGAGCGGCAGGCCGGCGGCGTATTCGGCCCAGCGGCTGCTGAGCACGGCCAGCAGGGCCAGCGCGGCAGCGGCGGGGGCGGCCTGGACGTGGCGGGCCGCGTTGAACCAGCAGGCTCCGGCGGCAGCCAGCAGGCAGCAGTTTATCACGTAGAACGCGAAGCGCAAGGGCCATTGGCCGGCCGGCCGCTGGGGCCACACGCGGCCGTACACGGTGGCAATGGGCCCGGCCAGCGCGGCGGCGGCGGCGGGCACCAGCACCCGGTAGCGGTGCGTGACGCGAACGCTATCGAAGCGGCCGGCCGCCATGCGCAGGTAGCTGCGCGTGTCGGGCGAGTGCGAGAAATCGAAGTGCACGTACATCGGGTAAGCCAGGTTGGCCAGGGCGGCCACGGCCAGCAGCCACGGCCACAGCCAGCGGCGGGCGCGCGGCCCGAGCACGGAAGCGGAGCGGGGAGGCAAGGCGCTAGGCAAACTTGCGCTCAATGAGCTTCAGCAGCTTGTTCACGTGCTCTTCCTTGCGGCTCCAGTCGTGGCGCTGGGCCAGGTCGCCGGTGAGGTAGGCGCGGGCCTCCTCCGCGCTGGGCAGGGCGTCGAGGTGCTGAATGGCGGCGTGGTAGTCCATGTTCTCGCCCCCAAACAGCTCGTTAATGAAGCTGAAGCGCTGGTTGATGGAAATGGCTTCGCGCAGGGTTTCCACCCGCGGGCCCCGCTCGGGCGGGGCGGCGGGGGCAGCATTGGCCCGCAGGGTCGCGGCGAGCGGCGCGGCGGCGGGCTGGGTGGCCTTCAGCTTCTCGTGCAAGGGCACGAACTCCGCGTCGGGCGTGGTGTTGGGCTTCGCGTCGAACGCGGGTTCGGGGCGCTCTGGCGCAGCCGGCGGAGTGGGCGCCGGCGCCGGCAAAGTAGCCACCGGCGCCGGCGCTACGGCCGCTGGTGAAGGAGCCGCCACCGGCGCGGCCGGAGGCAAAGTAATGGGCACCGCTACGGAGGCCGCCGCAACGGGAATAGCTGCCGGGGCCGTGGCGACTCCACTGGGGCCAGCCGACACCGGGCCATCCTCCAGCAAATCGGCCGTGGTGAGCGGCAGCAAGGCACTTAGCTCGGCCACGAGGCGGTGCAGGGGCTGGTGGGCCTTGTAGTTGGCGGCGCGGTACAGCTCGAAGCGGTGCCGGAGAAAATCGCGGCCGGGCTCGGCGCCGGCAGGTAGGCTCTCGACAAAACCCTGAAAAAAATCCTTGTCCACGTCGAAGTAGCGCAGGTTGTCGCGCAGGCTTGCCGCGGTGGACGCCGGGGCGTCGCCGAGCAGCAGGCGCTCGAACGTGCTCACGGGGTCGGCCACGATGCCCAGGGTGTCGGCCGCGGCCTGGGCCAGCAGGGGCTCCAGGGCGGCCCGTTCGAGGCGAATGTGGCGCGAGAGTACATTCTGGAACTGCGAGAGTGCCGCTTGCACGGGCGCGGCCTCGTAGTCGAAATACGGGCTGCGCAGGCGGGCGGCTTCGGCCTGCCACTGGTTCAACAACTGGCGAAGGACCAGTAGATTGACCTGACGCACGGGGGTAAATTTCAGCACGGCCGGCCCATCGAGCGGAGCCGCGGCCGCGCCGCCAAAGTGCTGGTCGCAGAGCCGGGCCGCCAGGCGGCGGCCGTACTGCGCGCATTTAGCAAGGCTATATTTGTCGTTCATTCTTGGGGCCGGGTTTCGGTGGCCGAAAGTTAGGCACAAATGCCCCTGCTGACGATTGAGAACCTGCCCGACGGCGCCGTGCCGGTGCCCCCCGGCGCCACGCTGCTGGCCGCCCTGCACACCGCTGGCCACGACTGGATGCACGCCTGCGGCGCCAAGGGCCGCTGCACCACCTGCCGTCTGCACGTCCGGCTCGGCGCCGAAAACCTGAGCCCGCCCACTGCCGCCGAGCTGCGCTACCAGGCCGCCGGCCGGCTGCTGCCCGCCGAGCGGCTGGCCTGCCAGGCCCGCCTGCCGGCGGGCGACGCCACGGGCCGGGTGCCGGAGGCCACCCAGCTGCCGCACGTGCGGTACTACTGAGTAATGAGTATGGGACTTACGCAAAAGAACTGGCTTTGAGCCTCAGCGGGGCAGCCCATCGGTAGTAAAATAGTAGTTTAGAGCGACAAAGCCCCAGCGGGGCGACCCAATCGTCCAGCAATCGTTGGGGTCGCCCCGCTGAGGCTTTCCCGTTCTTATCCAGTCAGTTACTACCGACGGGCTGCCCTGCTGGGGCTTTCCTGACGACTTTTGGCGTAAGTCCTGGAGTAATCACTGGAAAAGAGGCCACGCCCCTGGCCCCGACCGTCGGGTAGTGTGGCCGGCCAGGGCCAGGGGCGGGCCGACGCGGGCCTTTCTCCTCCGCCGTTCGTTCCTAACTTTAGGGTCCGAACCATCCCCATTCCGTCTTTCCCTTGTTTATTGAACCCCGCGTTGGCAACCGCCACAACGCCCCCCGCCGGGGCTGGATTGAAGTGGTGTGCGGCTCCATGTTTTCGGGCAAAACCGAGGAGCTGATTCGCCGCCTCACCCGCGCCCGCATCGCCCGGCAGCGGGTCGAAATCTTCAAGCCCGCCCTCGATACCCGTTACCACGCCGAGGACGTGGTGAGCCACAACGCCGCCCGCATCCGCTCGACGCCGGTGGCGCTGCCCGCCGAAATCCTGCTGCTCGCCGCCGGGTCCGACGTGGTGGGCATCGACGAAGGCCAGTTTTTCGACGACTCGCTGGTGGAGGTGTGCCAGCAGCTGGCCAACAACGGCACCCGCGTCATCGTGGCTGGGCTCGACATGGACTACCTGGGCCGGCCGTTCGGACCCATGCCGGCCCTGCTGGCCACGGCCGAATTCGTGACCAAAGTGCATGCCGTGTGCATGTGTTGCGGCGAAATCGCTTCGTATTCCTTCCGCATCGCGGCCAGCGAAAGCCAGGTGCTGCTCGGCGAAACCGACTCTTACGAGGCCCGGTGCCGGCCGTGCTTTCTGGACGGAATGCAGGCCCGGCCGCTGGCGCCCGCCGCCCGCGCCGCCGCGCACTAAACCGGCACGGTCCGCGTTGGCCTCACGCGGCGGCGCTCACTGTTTTCTTCATTTCTTTCGTGTTCTCGCTCGCATATGTCACACGTTTTCCGTCGTTGGTTGGGTTGGCTGGGGGGAATGCTGCTGCTGGCTGCCGGGGCCCGCGCCCAGGGCACGGCCGGCTACGGCGACTGGCAGCTGCACCTGCCCACCAACCACCCGCTGCGCCTCGCCGATGCGGGCGACCGCCTTTACGTGACCACCGGCCGCGCTTTCTATTACCTCGACAAAAAGCTGAACACCACGCAAACGCTTTCGCGCCGCGACGGCCTGAACGACGTGGAAGTGGTGGCCCTGGCCCACGACTCGGTGACCCGGCAAACCGTGCTGGCCTACCGCAACGGCAACGTGGACGTTCTGCGGCCCGACGGCCGGGTGCGCAACCTGGGCGACATTCTGCGCAAGCCCATTCAAGGGGGCAAGGACATTTACCAGGTGTCGATTGCCAACGGCAAGGCCTACCTCTCGGCCAGCTTCGGGCTGGTGGTGCTCGACTTGGCCAAGCTGGAGGTGAGCGACACGTACAGCAACATCGGCCCCGGTGGCACGGTCGTGGCCGTCCACGACGCCACCGTGGCCAACGGCATCCTGTTCGCGGCCACGTCAGTGGGCCTGCTGCGCGGCTCGCTGAGCACCAACCTGCTCGACTACCGCAACTGGACGCAGTCGCTGCCGGTGCCGGTCAGCACCAATTCCACGTTTCGCGTCTATCCCTACGTAACCAGCTACCTGGGCCAGGTGTACGCGGCCGTGGAAGGCAACGGCGTGTACCGGTACGTGGCGGCCGGCCCGGCCCGGTGGGAGTTGATGCCCAACACGTACACGTTTCGCTTCCGCAACCTGCGCAGCAGCGCCGCGGGCGTATTCGTCGTGGACGACCTGTCCGGGGTGCGCCGCATCGACCGCACCGGGGCCATCACGACGCTGATTCCGACCCCGACCGGCGAGCAGACCCAGGACGCGGTGCGCTCCCCGAGCGACGGCGCCTACTACGTGGCCTACTACAACCGCGGCCTGGAGCGGGTGCGACCCGGCACGGGCCAGGCCAATGAGCCGTTTGTGGCCAACGGCCCCGCGAGTAGCTTCTCGTTCAGCATCTTGGCCGATGCCCGCACCAACATCGTGAACGTCTTCACGGGCGGCTACTCCGAGCGCTACGCACCGGTGGGCCGGCGCGAAGGCTTTTACGAGTACGCCGCCGGGCAGTGGACCACGTTTCAGCCGCCGGGCTTGCCGGGCTCCAACGACCCCAGCCGGCTGCTGAGCCCTGTGCGCGGCACCCGCACCCCCGACGGCACCCTGTACGTGGGCGCCAACGGCGGCGGGCTGCTGGAGTGGAAAGGGCCGGGCCAGGTGCGGCATTTTGGCGAGGGCCTGCCCGCGGGCAGCCCGCTGCTGGGCACGTTCGGCGGCGGCAACAACCGGGTGGAAATCACCGACCTCACCGCCGACGCCGAGGGCAACGTGTACGTCGTGAACCGGCACCTGGTGCCCGGCACGTCGGGCCTGTTCGTGCTGAACCCGGCCACCGCCGCGTGGCGCACCATTCCGTGGGTGTCGGGCCTGGAAGCGCTGGAACGCATCGTGCTCGGCGACGACGGTACCGCCTGGGTGTCGGTGTCGCGCAAAACCGACCCTACCGGGGCCGCCCTCGGTATTTACGCCGTGAATCCCGCCCCCGGCACCGCCAACGCGCCCCGCTTTTTCACCAGCGCCTCGGGCCTGCCCGACAACCAGATTTACGAGCTGGCCAAGGACCGGCGCGGCTATATCTGGGCCGCCACCATCAAGGGCGTGGCCGTGTTCAACGACCCCGGCGGCCCCTTTGGGCCCGATGCCAAGTTCATCACGCCCCGCGTGACCAGGGGCGAGGGCGCCGGCTTCGAAGTGCTGTTCTCCGAGGCCGTGCGCACCGTGGCCGTCGATGGCGGCGACCGCAAGTGGTTCGGCACCGACCACGGCCTGTGGCTGTTCAGCCCCGACGCCGACGAAGCCCTGCTGCACTTCACCACCGCCAACAGCCCGTTGCCCTCCGACCGCATCGTGGACGTGAAGGTGAACGACCGCACCGGCGAGGTGTGGGTGGCCACCGACGCGGGCGTGGTGGCCTATCGCGGCGCCGCCACCGTCACCGACGGCGCCCCCAGCTGCGCCGCCGTGTTCCCCAACCCCGTGCGGCCCGACTTTGCGGGCACGGTGGGCATCAACGGTCTGGCCAACAACGCGGTGGTGAAAATAACCGACGTGGCCGGCCACCTCGTGTACGCCAGTAAAGCCAGCGGCGGCACCGTCACCTGGAACCTCACCACGCCCGACGGGCAGCGCGTCCGCTCGGGCACCTACCTGGTGCTCTCCGCCGACGCCGACGGCAAGAACGGTTGCGTGAGCAAAGTGGCCGTGCTCAGTAAATGACGCTGCGCTCAATGAGGAATGAAGAATGAAGAACGAGGAACTACCCTCGTTTGCAATTCCTCATCCTTTATTCTTCATTCCTCATTTATGTTAATCAAAACCCGCGGCATCGTTCTGGGCTACCTCAAATACCGCGAAACCAGCATCATTGCCCGCATATACACCGAGCGGTTGGGAATGCAGAGCTACGTGGTGAACGGGGTGCGCAAGGCCAAGCCGCCGGGCCGCATCGCCCTCTTTCAGCCTTTTACGCTGCTGGAGCTGGTGGCCTACGTGGCCCGCGGCAGCGGCGGCCTCACCCGCCTCTCGGAGTTTCGCTGCGCCGAGCCGCTGACCACCCTGCCCTACGAGGTGCAGAAAAGCAGCGTCGTGCTATTCCTGTCGGAAATCCTGGGCCGCGCCGTGCGCGAGGAAGAGCAAAACGAGCCCCTGTTCCGGTTCCTGCACGATTCCATCCTGACCTTCGACCGGCAAGCCACCGGCAGCGAAAACTTCGCCTTGACCTTTTTGCTGCGCCTGGCTACTTACCTGGGCTTCGGCGTGAGCAGCGGCGGCGAGCTGACCGACCAGGTCATCATGGCCGGCCACGCGGCCACGGCCAAAGGCGCCACCGGCCCGGCCACCCTGCGCCTGCGCGAGTTCGACGGCTACTTCGACGAGCTGCTGCGCTCCCCCGCCCCCGCCCCCAGTACCATCCCCAACGGCCGGGTCCGCCACGAGCTGCTGAACGTGCTCATCCGCTACTACCAGCTGCACGTCGAGCAGCTGGGCGAAATCCGCTCACTCGATATTCTCTCGCAAGTACTGGCCGGATGATAGTGGTTAATGATTAATGGTTAATGTTTTTCAAGTGATTGACCACTAGTCATTAATTATTATTTGAAGTCGATTAGCTCGACCTCGAAGCGGAGTATGGCGTTGGCCGGAATCTCGGCGCCCACGGCGCGGGGGCCGTAGGCCAGCGGCGAGGGAATGAGCAGCACGGCTTTGCTGCCCTTGTTGAGCAGCGCAATGCCCTGGTCCCAGCCCGGAATGACCTGGCCGGTGCCCAGCGCGAAGGCAAACGGCTGGTTGCCGTGCCGGATGGACGCGTCGAACTCCTTGCCCGTGGCCAGGATGGTGCCACGGTAGAGCACCCGTACGGTCTGGCCTTTTTTGGGCGGCAGGCCCTTGCCGGGCCGGGTGAGGTAATAGTAGGTGCCGCCGGCCGTCCGCTTGGCCAGCAGCTTGTTTTTCTTCAGGTAGGTTTGAATGGTGGCCACGTCCCTGGTCAGCTGGCCGGCGGCGGCGGCCTGGGCCTGCTTGGCCATTGCGGCCTGCTGCTGCTGCTGGCGGGCCGTCATCTCGGCCATGCTGAGCAGCTCGCGGGCGCTGACGAAAGCCACGAACACGTTGCCGGCCCGCCGGATGAAGGGCGGCACGGGCTGGTTGAAGGTGCGCCGGAACACGGTGTCGGCCGGGAAGCGGAACACGGCGCTGTCGCCGGGCAGCAGCAGGCCCACGGCTTCTTCGAGGCCGCCGCGCGCGGGCCGGGCCGGCAGGGCCACCGGCTGCGGCGTGGGCTGCATCTGGCGCGAGCGCAGCAGCACCGAGTCGCGGCCCGTGCGGAATTCCAGGAACACGGTGAGCACCTGCCCGGTGCGGGCGGCGTAGGGCGCGTCGGCGGGCGGCGCCAGCGGCCGGGGCTGGTACTGGCCCGCCGCGTCGCGGCGAGACAAGCGGTACTCGGTGCCGCTGG
>Ga0123336_10003854_pt1 | contig 12384 bp, 14 predicted proteins | sample SSSSmetaG_FD_96466 | JGI IMG/M metagenome (GOLD analysis project Ga0123336, IMG submission 96466) | Glacier valley bacterial and archeal communities from Borup Fiord, Nunavut, Canada, to study Microbial Dark Matter (Phase II) - ​SSSS metaG | ecosystem: Environmental > Aquatic > Freshwater > Ice... | reverse complement strand
AGTACAAAATCTTTCGTCTTTCACTCGTATTGCAGTCACTGCACCGGCTTACTCATCGCCGTCTTCACGGTCTGCGGGAATTTCAAAAGTGAGGGCTATGTAACTCTCCGTGCAACTCGGTGTTGCATTTTCTCTGCGCTCTCTGTGGTGAATGTATTATCTTGTAATGCTAACTTCTGCCTGAAATGAAAAACTTCTCACCCTCCCCTCTCAATCGTCGCCAATTCATCAAAGCTTCCACCGCTGCATTAAGTCTTGCAAGTCTGAGCGCTATGGGCCTTGATCTTGCCGACACGACAAAAGCATATCGCGTGGGTGTCATTGGCACTGGCTGGTATGGAAAAAGTGATTTGTTCAGACTACTCCAGGTCGCACCACAGGTAGAAGTTGTTGCGCTATGCGATGTGGATAAGAAAATGCTCGACGCTGCTGCAGAGATGACAAGCAAGAGACAAAAGTCAGGAAAGAAGCCGGCAGTTTATAAAGACTACAAAAAGATGCTCAGTGATACTAAATTGGACATCGTCATCATTGGTACACCGGATCATTGGCATGCTCTGCAAATGATTGATGCTGTGAAGGCAGGTGCGCACGTCTACGTTCAAAAACCAATCAGTGTTGATGTTATTGAAGGTGAAGCAATGGTAGCTGCTGCACGCACGTCTGGTCGTGTTGTTCAGGTGGGAACACAAAGAAGAAGTACACCACATTTAATGGACGCAAAGAAAAAATTCGTGGACACAGGCATGCTTGGGAAAATATCACACGTAGAAATGAACTGCTATTTCCCAATGCGCGATCCCCTTAACAGAGCTGCTGAAACGATACCCGATTTTTTCGATTATGACCTATGGACAGGTCCAGCTCCTCTCCGCCCCTATGATGGGTTGCCGCACAGACGCTGGCGCGCGTTCATGGAATATGGAAATGGTATTACGGGTGATATGTGCGTTCACATGCTTGACACCGTGCGATGGATGCTGAATTTAAAATGGCCAAAGAAAATTTATTCCACCGGAGGGATCTATGAACAAAAGGAAGCTAAGGCAAATATAACAGACACGCAGGTTGCTGTTTTCGAATATGAAGAACTCAACTGCGTTTGGCAGCATCGAACCTGGGGAACTTCAGACAATCCTGAATATCCGTGGTCGTTCACTCTTTATGGCGATAAGGGAACGCTTATCGGAAGTACGATGCAGGCAGATTTTATTCCTGTAGAAAAAGATGGAAGAAAAATTCATTTGGATGTTGTGTATGAAAAAGAAAAATATCCTGCCGATATCACAGAGCCAGATATTGAATTGAATGCGGCTCCGGCAACGCGACAGCACATGCTGGATTTCTTATCAGCTATTGAAAATAAATCAAAACCTGTTGCTGATATTGAAGAAGGTCATATTTCCACTGCAAGCTGTATCATCGCGAATTTGTCCATGAAGCTTGGAAGACCGTTGGCGTATGATCCGGTAACGAAGACGATAAAAGGTGATAGCGAGGCAACTGGATTATTGAAGAGAGAGTATCGGGCGCCTTGGACGCATCCGCTATGATTATTTCAGCTTACGACGTTTTTAATTCCTTTGAGAAGTTTATGATTCGCACGCATCAACTCTACACTATCCTTGTGAACCTTTAAAAAATTCTCTGCCTCTTTGAATGAATTCATAACATTGGTAATTCTGTCTTTTATTGGATCAGGCTCTAATCCAACATAACCAGCTACTTCGGCACCCAAGTAATAGCGCACCTGCGAATCAATGAAACGTGCCACGTCATTTGGGGCGACCGAACGATAATATGTGAGTAGTTCTTCCGTCAAAACTATCCCTTCTTGTGAGATTTTAAAATTTCGCTGTTTGATTCGGTAAGCAAGTGTATGAGCTTGCTTCATTGTTGCGGGCAAAAGCTTTTCTTCAATACCAAGCTGATACCCAATATATCTCCACAGATACAGATAATCTTCTTTTTCTTGATCGGATAAAACAAATCCGGATTGATTTAATCCGATGAGAATCAGATAAGAAAACGCGAGATTTGTCCCAGCCATATCTTCCTGGTTAATGGGTACGCCCCAACTTTTATCCCACTCCCCTTTCGACACATAATATCGCGCAATAGCATGTGTCAGTCGTGTCTTGTTAATGTGAATATGCCCAATGTGATTATCTGTAAGATTTCCTTTTGTAGATACGTTGATAATAAATTCTGCTGTGTCCGTTAGACGTTTATGCGGGTTCTGTCGCATCTTGGTTGACAAGTACAACGCTTTATTTCCAGGTGATGCAGCGTAACAATAAGGCAACGCCAATACTCCCAGCAGTGTCATGATCTCGGCAGCATAGCTTTCAAATACAGCCTGACCTTTAACCATTCTCGCAGCATCGAACCATGTTGGATTTTTCTTTTTGTCAGCAAGAAACGCAATGACAGGTGAACTTTTTCTCTTTTTAATAATGTCTGCTTCTGAAAGCTTGAATACATCGTATACTTGAGATTGATTGTTCTTATTGAAAATTCCTGCCACCAATTGATCAGCGGGACTATCTCCCACAAGACGTTGTTTATCTAAGAATTCAGAATCTATCATTAAAGTACTTTCCGTACGAGTATTGAGAATATTTTTTTTCACAGATCTCAGAGTTAGATTCGAAGATATTTTTGCATTTGATAAAATAAAGTCATTGTTTAGACAAAGGCGCATTTCATTTTGCACGTGTGCACCTGACGATACCCATCCAAGTTTTTAACAACGCACAGCGATTATAGTTTACACCAACCAATAAAAGATTAAATATCCTGAACCGCTCACTGTTCCGGTAAGAAACATTCCCCAGAGTATGTCAATAATGACGATCTTAATCGGCCAGTTCTTCAATAATGCCAGGTTCGTGAGGTCGTACGTAGCGTATGTAAAAAATCCAAATAATGCGCCCAATCGAACAGCGCCAGCGAAATCGTACTGCTCAATGGCTGGCACAATGGCAAAAATGAAAACACCGATAATAAAAAGAAAATAGAATGTTACTGCGGCTGCCCATTTCGGCTTGTCGGATAAAAATCCTGAAAGCGAATCCCGGTAGAACTTCTTCGCAATGACACCTAGCCAAAGAAGATCCAGTGAAAGGAATACTAATAAGGTTAGAAAATACGAGGCAATAATTTGGAATGGCGTCATGGCTTTTTGTTAAAGCTAATCAACTGCAATTAACATACCACGTGCCTGCCTTCAGCACAAAAAATAAATTCGTTTAAACACATTGACATAGAGACATAGTCAATGTCTACCAAATGCATTCAATACATATCAAATGTGCTGGGCTGCCTTTTATAGTGAAAAAAATATGAATCATATAGCTTCCCGGCGCAATTCACACAAGTCAATATGTACTATATATCTCCTATATGATTCAAAAAATATCAGAACCTAGAATCTATTTAGATAATTTAATCCCGTACCCTATCCTCACCGCTACCATCCCATAGTTATTATTCTGTCCTGAAAAATCTTCATAACGAAACGATGTGTCCCATCGCTTATTCGCCCATCCAATACTCGGAGCAAGTATTAGCTTATGCTGACCAGGAGTAAATCCTTCCTCTGTTACTTCATAGCCAACACCGACCTCAGCACCAAGGTAAATATGTTCATTAAAAAAATATCTCCCACCTATTTTTATGGGACCAAGACCTGAGCTTCCCCGCCGGATGTTTGTACCCGGAATTAGCTTCGGAAAGAAATGATATCCACCTGTTCTGAATGTCAGAGCAATTTTTTGAGTGAGTCCATACTGTAAACCGATATCGCCGCCGCCAATGAATGTAGAACCTTCTGTTGCAACACCGGTAGGCAGACCCGCATTGATGGCTAGCGTAAGTTGCCATGCTTTTTCAGGAGTAGTTTGAGATATTGCCTCTTTACTCGTGAGAAGAGCAACAATTACACAAATGACTATAACGACATTCGCAAGGTTTTTCATGAATAGTGGGTTAGTTTTTTGGCCATGGGACCATTTTTCTTCTTCGTTGTAATCACTTACGCAGCGTTTGAGCAGAGGGTTGGTTCGGATAACCAACTTTCATTAAAGATGACCATTTTTTGAGATGATTGTTTGAACTTTCAATACTATCTTTCCACTACAATGTCTCTAAAGATTATTTTATTCGTCCTCGCGGCTACTTGTTTTTCATTTACTCCGCAATACGTTTATGAAAAGGTGTCGATGGACATGCTTTCACGGTCGACTCACAATGGCAAGCTTACAGTGGTAAAAGCAGTTGTTTTTTATACCTCGGCAGGAAAAATGGTGAGCTATTATCATGATCCCACAGAACTACTGATTACGAATAATTCCAAAGGTGAAGTCTCCATTTATAACTACGCACAAAATACTGTTACCCAGACACAGAATTCTATGATGGGCACTGAAGTAAATCAGTTATTCTATTTTATGGAGAATAATAAGAACGACCTTGGTCTGACTAAAATTGGTTTTACATTAGTAGAAACCAGGTTCCAGGATGGATTGAAGATTACTGTTTGGGTACCTCCGATTCAACTGCTAAAACAGATTCTTAAAGTCGAGTTGGCTCACGATAAAAGTAATCCAGTATTCCTCGGCTATTTTGATATGAAAGGAAACGCGGTAAACAAAGCGTTTTTTTATAATTATGAAATGGTCGGTGGCCGTCAGTTCCCAACGGCTGTAACGTATATTAGCTTCAAGAGCAAAAAAGACTCAATTATTTCCAAGACATCTTATTCAAACATTAAAGTTGACCAACAGGTGGATGAGCAATACTTGAACTTTACTATTCCAACGAATGCAAAAACGATCATCAGGTGAAGTGTTTAAGTATCATTCCTCTTTTCATTTCATTTACAATTGGTGTATCGCCGTGCATAGCACAGAATAATGAGAATGATTGGGAATTGATCAGAAAAATAGACCATTCATCACCTCCTTCTTCAGCAGATTTGTCGTTGGTCAAAAATAACAAAGATGATGATAGAGGATTTAATTTTTATCGTACAGTCCTAAAGCCTCAGCTTGGATTTACTTGCCATTTTGAAATGACGTGTCCTGTATTTTGTCCAGTGATGATCAGAAGATATGGATTACTGAAAGGATATTTTTTATCTGCTGACAGATTACTTCGTTGCACGAAAATATCTGTTTATGAAACGTATACTATCCGACTCACGACACACAGAAAAATAAAGGAATCGCCAGACGACTTTCACTTCCACCCATAATGAGGAAGATAATTATCATAGTAAAATTATTTCTTCTCTTTTACTCATCCGGACTACTCGCTCAGAAGAGCGAAATATCTTTTGCGAAATATCTCATTGAGAGAAAGAATTATGATGAAGCGATCTTTGTATTAAAAGCATGCAGCAACGTTCGTAGCACAACGTATGAACAGCACGACAGTATTAACTTACTATTGGGAAATATTTATTATAGTCAAAAGCAACTTGAATCCTCTATTGTCTATTTTGATAGTGTTTCTACAAGACTTGCGCGACTACATTCGGAGGCTATTTTTTTTAGCGCCTACAGCAGCACTTATTTAAAATCCTATTCTATGGCAAGGCAAAAGCTACTCCATTTTCATAAAACAGACACAATACTTAATCAGCTTCGTAATTTTGAATTAAGCGGGATTGCTTTGTTACAGCGTGACATATCAACATATGATTCATTAGCAAAATTATTTTCACCTGCTCACTATGCGATGGATGAACAGGTGATCAGGATGGAAGAGCACCATAGCCGCATCGTTCATCAACAAAAAAGATCACCTTTCATTGCAGCAGTTCTTTCAGCTGTAGTGCCGGGAGCAGGCAGATTTTATGCTGGCAACAAAGGACTTGGAATCTATACATTCCTCATTGCGGCAGTTGTAGGCTCACAGGCAATTGAAGGATATCAGAAAGACGGCCCGTCAAGCTTCAGATTTATTGCCTATACGGCAATATTTACAACACTTTATGTTGGAACAATCTGGGGAAGTGCCTTTACAGTTAAAATGAAACGTGATCAATTAAATGAGACAATCAATAATCAAATTCTTATCGACCTGCACATTCCTATCCGTACCATTTTTCATTAACGGTCAGAGTATAAGAACAGCAGATAGTCTTTTTGCCATTGGGAGCTACTTGCCTGCAAGAGTTGCTTATGAGCGATTATTGTTTTACGGAATCTCCGATATCGATTATGTATTGCTAAAAAAATCGTATTGTCTAAAAGCCGAAGGAAAATTTTATGAAGCGTTCTCTACCTTACAACGCGCTGATCTTTTTAACGTGAGTGATAGCCTGAAAGCGATACTTTATAATGAGAAGGCGTTGGTTTCATTTCTTGCCGGGAAATCTGACCTTACATTAAGTATCCTGCAGGAATTCCGCTATTATTTTCCTGGTAATAGTACTCCCCTCTCCGATGCACTGGAAATACTAGCCTTGAATCAACAAAAGAAATGGGTTGATGCAGAAAAGAAATTCATTTCCTTCGTAGAGCGGTATGACATAAATGGATCGAATTTATATAATGAAGGGAACCTGCCGCGGTTAAAAAATCCTACGAAAGCAGAAACGCTTTCATTTATTATACCCGGAAGTGGACAATTATATGCGGGATATCCTGGTCAGGCATTTACATCTGTTTTGATTCAGTGTGGACTTGTTGCGTTCACGGTCTATTCGTTTGTAAACGGGTATTACGTATCGGGTGCGTTTACAGGAGTAGGACTATTTAGCTTTTTTTATAATGGTGGCGCAGGTCATGCGAGAGAACTTGCAGAGAAACGCAATACAGAGCAACTTCTTAAGTTTAATGAAAAAGTGAAAACTGTTTTGGAAAAGGCTATAAAAAAATAAGGGAGGCTTTCGCACCCCTTATACGAGTGAATATCAATTTCTGATTACCACATGAAGAATTTATTATTGTCTTCATACTTGCTGATGTCCCCGGCATTAATGATCAGGACAATCAGATCTATCAATGGAATCAATCCAAAAATACCTCCTACTGTAAATAAGTATCCAAGGATCAGGACCGGAGTTCCGCCGAGATACACGCGGTGAATGGCGATACCTCCAAGAAAAAAGTCAAGGACGATAGCGAGAATAGCGCTATGCTTATTTGCACCAGTCTCTTGCACTGTGAGTAAAGATGGTGTTGCATCAGCTTGCGTTGTAGGAATAGTAACTGATACGTGTGTAGCCTTACTGAAGACTGCCTCTACAGACGTATCATCAACTTTGTACATAGAAGAAGCACTGGCACCAAATGACGCCACCATTGCGAATACAAAAAAAAGCATTAGTCTTTTCATGAAAGTTATATGTTAGGTTTTACTAAAAATATACCTCTTTTATGAAAAATACAAGAAACTTTAGTTTTGAATACCCGCACTTATAAATGCATAATTCATTTTGCTATTTCCGTGTATTTAAGCTAATTAGAAAATAAATCATCTTTACACAACTCTATTTCAATCTCCTATGCAGCACCAGGATTCCTATATGCTATTATTTTATTATGGAACATTTCTGATTCTCTGCGGAATAGCGTCCGTCATTTTTATTGGCATGAAGGCCAAGACGGCATTTGCATCGGGAGGTATTTCAGGAATCGCCGCATACTCACTGGGCCATTTACTTTCAACCGGAGGGAACGCCGGTTATTGGGGTGGAATCATGTTGGCATTCGCTCTCTTCTGCGTCTTTTCCTGGAGAGCAACGAAAACACTATTCATAATTTTTCAATTGATCCCAACAAGTCATGAAGATTTGAAGGGAAAGGGAATTGCTTTTCTTATAATAAGCTTGATGGCAGTGGTATCAATCATTGTTGTGATTTTATTGTTGATACAGGAGTAAGAATAATACTTTGAATCACCAAGAAAAATGTTTGCCATAGATTCTAATACTCTTCGGAGTAAAACTGATTAGCGGTTTTGCCACTTTCCACTAATGAATATAATGAAGCCCTTTATCTTTCGATTTATCACTGAACACTGTATTTGTATTTTAAATGACAATGCTCACAGCATCTCCAATTGAAAATTTACTATTATTCGCTTTGACAATTACAACTACATCAAAGATTGCGACTTCTATTTCAAAGTAGCTTCCATAAAAATTAATGCTTCTGATATTTCCTTGAGGAAGATTATTCTCGCAGGGCACTATTTGAATTTGCTCCGGACGAACAATGATGCTGTTATTATCAAACTTTCTTCCGGTAAATATTGAAAAACTCTCTACCTGTTTTTGCGTAAATAGATTGTATTTTCCAAAAAGTCCGGCAACATATTCATTAACAGGATATTTATAGATTATTTCAGGTGAGCCCTGCTGAATGATTTCTCCGTGTCTCATTATCACTATCTGATCAGCCCACGGAAGTGTATCACGTGAATCGTGGGAAACAAGGATGCAACTGATTCTTAGTTGTTCACTAATATCATTGATCACAGTCTTTAAAGTATTCTTATGGTAAATATCAAGATTCGAAAAAGGTTCATCCAGCAATAACAGTTGAGGTGATCCTACCAATGCTCTCGCCAATGCAACACGCTGCTTCTCCCCTCCTGATAGCTCATCGGTTCTTCGCTTCATGAACTCGACAATCTGGCAAACTTCATACAGGAGTTGCGAATCATTTGGAGTTAAAGTTGTTGCGTAAGTCAATACTTGCTCAACTCTCAGAAATTTGGGAAGGTCGTATTGCTGAGATATGTATGCAATAGAGGTATGCCCTGCTACAAGTTTTTCCTCCGGCCCGGCAACTTTCTCATTATCAAGGATTATGGTACCACTATCGGGCTGGATCAATCCAGCGATCATTTTCAAAAGTGTTGTTTTACCCGAGCCAGTTTCGCCGACGATCGCAATTTTTTGTAAGTGCTCCTGCGTAAAGTTGATATTGGAGATTATAAAGTCGTCCTTGCGTTTTTTAGTGAGGGCAGTTATTGTGAGTAGAGCCATTTTATTACATAAGATGAAATTTAATCAGAGAAGGCTGAAAGATAAAGACGCTAACAAGAAGCCTTCGGCTTTATACTTTCACCATAAAGCCATGAATTTTGGCAGAGAAATTAAAATTGAGAACAACGTGATAGGGACCCATTCCATATTTATAAAAAAATAACCAACCACTGCTTATAAGTTACTTCTTATTCGACTCAACTTCTCTCAAATTCTCCATCTTCTTATTCCTCAGAAATCCGGTAATATCTTCAAAGTGTTCTTTCACTCTTTTATTACCAAATTCAAACACTTTCGTCGCAAGTCCATCCAGGAAATCACGATCGTGAGAAACAAGGATCATTGTTCCGTCAAATGCGATAAGCGCTTCTTTAAGAATATCTTTTGTTTTAATGTCAAGGTGATTTGTAGGTTCATCCAGGATCAAAAAGTTTACTGGCTGCAATAATAGTTTTATCATCGCCAGGCGTGTCTTCTCCCCACCTGACAACATTTTTACTTTCTTATCAATAGCGTCTCCGCTAAACATGAACGCTCCAAGAATATCCTTGATCTTTCCACGAATATCTCCAACTGCGATCTGATCGATTGTCTGGAAAACGGTAAGACTTTCGTCAAGCAATGATGCCTGGTTTTGGGCGAAGTATCCAATCATGGATCCGTGACCCAGTTGTACCTTACCATCAATAGGGATTTCTCCCATGATCGCTTTCACAAGGGTAGATTTACCTTCACCATTCTTTCCGATAAAAGCAATACGCTCACCGCGTGAAATTGTAAGTGAAACATCCTTTAGTATAGTATTATCACCATACTTCTTTGTCATCCCTTCGAGTATGACAGGGTAATTTCCTGATCGCGGTGCGGGTGGAAATTTAAGATTCAGTGATGATGAATCAACTTCATCCACTTCAATGATCTCTATCTTTTCCAATGTCTTTACGCGCGACTGCACCTGAAGGGTTTTTGAATATGTGCCCTTGAAACGATCAATAAATTCCTGGATATCGGCAATCTGCCTTCTCTGATCTTCAAATTGCTTTTGCTGCTGCTCACGACGCTCTTTTCTTAACTGCAAATAGTGTGTGTACTTGGCTTTATAATCATAGATACGTCCCATTGTAACTTCGATTGTACGATTAGTTACATTATCCACAAATGTCTTATCGTGACTGATTACAATTACGGCTTTGGCATTGTTGATCAAAAAATCTTCAAGCCATTGGATCGAATCGATGTCCATGTGATTTGTAGGCTCATCAAGTAATACAAGATCAGGTTTCTGTAATAAGATCTTGGCAAGCTCAATGCGCATACGCCATCCACCGCTAAACTCTTTGGTTGGACGTGTGAAATCAGAACGCAGGAACCCAAGCCCCATTAATGTCTTTTCAACTTCTGCATCAAAATTGATCTCTTCAACGGAATAGTATTTCTCACTCAGCTCAGATACTTGCTCAATGATTTTAGAATATTCCTCCGACTCATAGTCGGTACGAGTTTCAAGCTCGTGATTGAAAGCATCCATCTGCTTTTTCATGTCAAGAATCTTGCTAAACGCCTTGGAAGTTTCCTCAAATACAGTCGCATTATCTTCTGTAAGCAGATGTTGCGGGAGATAGGCAATTACAGCGTCTTTTGGTGCCGAAACCTTACCGCGCGTTGGTTTACTTACTCCTGCTATGATCTTAAGGAGCGTCGATTTTCCTGCTCCATTTTTGCCCATTAAGGCAATCCGGTCGTTGTCGTTTATATTGAAAGAGATGTTGCTGAAAAGGGCCGAACCATTAAACTCTACCGTAAGCGCGTCAACTGAAATCATCGTTCTTATCCAAATAAGTCGTGAAGATAATAAAAGTGTTGACCTGTTGAAGCGTTGACGTGCTGATGTTTCTGAGTGCGGAAATGTTGCTCACTGTGATTTTTTGACCCAGAGATATCTGATCAATGTTAGCGTAAGATTTTTGGTGTCTTCGCCCTTTCTTAGGATAACATTTATATTTTTAATAAAAAGGTAATTTAGATCCTCTGGAGCAAAAAAAATACTTTTTACTTTTATAGAAAATCCTGAGAAATATCTAAAAATCGTGTAAATTCTCTCTTGCTGTGACGTCCAAATTCTCCCGCAATATTATTCATCAAAGACAGCGCTACTCTTTTAATTTTATCTTTTGTTTCGAAATCTTTTGCGAGTTTCCATTTTCATATGCGCTATACACCATATCCACGAGTTCTCTTGCAGTTTCCAGCGTCTTAGGTCCTCAAATCTCTACTTTACTCATAGGAATATTGTCAACTATTTATCGAATATATAAGTTTGACATCCGTAAAAAAAATGGATTACAGAAATCCCAATGAATTAATTTAATCGCAACTTCAACTTCTCCACACTATGCCACAATCCTACGCTTATTTCAGTCCAGGCGAAAGCTGCCGCCAGGCAATCAACAATCACATCAATTCAGCAAAGAAGAATCTCAAGATCTGTGTGTTCACTATAAGCGATGATATGATCACGCAGGCAATTCTTGCAGCGCATCATCGTGGTGTGGCAATTCAGTTGCTAACGGATAATGATAAATTATTGGATCTCGGATCTGATATTATTGAACTTAGAAAGGCTGGTATAAATGTAAAGGTAGACAACACATCAAATCATATGCATCACAAGTTTTTGGTTACGGATGATTCGTCTATTATCACCGGAAGTTACAACTGGACACGGAGCGCTGCGAAATTTAATTACGAGAACATTATTGTGAGTACAGAGCAAACTCTTGTACATGACTTTATTATTGAATTCGAAAGGCTGTGGAATCTTATGTCAGACTACAATGTCGCTGTCTGATTAATTGGCAGTTACAATTTCCTCTGCTTTCGAGATTTTCCTGTATACAAATGAATGATAGATATGTCTTCTCGCAAATCGAGCGGGAGAATCTGAGTTAACCAATTTCTGATAGGTGTTCTTCGGAACATCCAGGTATTCGTATCCAATGCCGTCAACAAAAAATAACTTCAATGTCTGGGACTTATACTCGAAATCACGAATGGCAGTATTTGTCGTCAACGTATATTCTTCAATATTACCCGCAGCTGTTTCAGGATTTATGCTCACTAAAAAGTGATAGGCCTCGATGATCTCTTTACTTTTATCTTCAGCCAGGCGTTTTTTCTCATTGTCATCGATAAACTTATCCGGATGCCAGTCCTTCATTAAAGTCCTGTAAGCCGTCTTTAAATCTTTCAGTTCAGATGTTTTGTCAACACCAAGCAATGTTCTTGAATCAGCGACTTTCTTCATAAAATTTGGCTGGAAAGCAGGCTTTTCCTGATTTCCGGTGCAAAAATACAAAATCTGGAATTAATGAAATGTGTTT
>Ga0123336_10003853_pt1 | contig 12385 bp, 13 predicted proteins | sample SSSSmetaG_FD_96466 | JGI IMG/M metagenome (GOLD analysis project Ga0123336, IMG submission 96466) | Glacier valley bacterial and archeal communities from Borup Fiord, Nunavut, Canada, to study Microbial Dark Matter (Phase II) - ​SSSS metaG | ecosystem: Environmental > Aquatic > Freshwater > Ice... | reverse complement strand
GCTGTGCCACCTGCCATGCATGTGCAATTTGTGGCGGGAGCAGTTCTCAGCCTCCTGACCTGGTGGCTTGAGAATGACATGCCACTTTCTCCTAATCAGATGGCGCAATATTTGTTGTCGCGCCATAACATTTGGTCAGACCATTCTTGAAACTCGTGAGAAATTGACTACAGCAGCCTTTGAGGTTACTCAAGCTTTAAAAGTTATTCCCTGAAACTGATTTAGCCAATCGTTCATTGCCCAGGAGGCCAAGTAAAATGACGGCTGGCAAGTTTGAATCGTTTGCTGCCGGGTGTAATTCCATTCTGGCTCGCTCAAAATATTGTATTAGCAGTCCGCTCTCGTAAAAGGGTTTCGAGATAGGGTAGCCAAATAAAGCTACTCCGCCGCGCTGCCACCAAAAATCCTTAAAGATAGGAGCTAATACAAAGCCGGTATCAACAAAAAAGCTGGTTTGTTCTTCGGCTGTAAGTTGGGCTTTTTCAGCTTCGCTTAGAGGCTGAAATAGACTTTCTCCCTGTCTCGATTGGGTTAGTTCCAGACCAATTAGTCCCCTTTGTAGTTTTTGATCGGGAGACTGACTTAGATCGTATTCGAGCCTGGCCCGTTCAAAATACTGAATAATCTTACCTTTGACCTCATAGGCTGGAGCCAGTGGTTGCCCGGTTAGTTCTAGCCCAGCCTCACGCAGCCAATAGCGATAAAATTCGGGAGCAATCCCCGGTCGTTCTCCTGGTACTAAAGGCTGAGTTGCAGGCCAAATTGAAATTGCCATATTGCCCAGATAACCCCAACTTCGGCTGAACTCCGACCAGCTATAATAATCATAAGTACCGAAGCCGGGGTCGGCCACATAAATACCACCTTCGTTGTAACCATAGATGGTAACGGTGTGTTCATAGGGCATTAACAGGAAAGATTTGTTTTCGGATTGGATTGTAAAGGGGTTGGTGTAAGTCAGCCCACCTGAAATCCAGGCCACTACCGGACGACCCAGCGAAACTTCCTCCTTGATTGCATCAATTCCAGCCCAGAGTAGTTTGGTGTTAAAACCTCTGGTTGCCAGGTAGCGGGCAATTGGTTCAGGGTAAATTCCATAGTTGGTAGTACCACCCCAGGCACTATCAATATTACCTCGAAACCCTAGATGGGGATTATCGTTAGTAAGAATAGCCTTGATAAATTCTGCCTCGCTGATTTGAATACCCCAGCGAGCCACTGCCGCCCGGGTAGCAGCATATTCGCAACTAAGATAATGTTGCTGGGCAAACACGGGCATATTCTCGATCTGACTGGTCGTTGGTACAGCAGGCGCGGCCCAGGTCGGGCGTACTTCAGTTACACTGGTTAGCAGAGTAAGTAAAATTAAGCCACTCGAAAATAAACCCCACCTGGATAGCTTTGCAGGTTTAAACGTTCTCAACACCGCCATTTTTTCTTTTACTCCTATTCAGTCTTTGAGCAGTAAAAATTCATCGTGGTAACGAGCTTATAGATAAGGCTATTACTATTGGCAATAGTATTTAATAATATACTTAGAGTGGATGTAACTGGAATAAAAATACCAACAAGGCCAAAGCCAGCGAGAGTTATTCCAATTACACCGTAAAAATGCCCTGGTTGCGCTTAGAGTAAGTCCGACCAATCAACTAAGTTAGCAGACCACAAATTAAACCCAATTATGTGACGTTAATCAGCATCATCAAGCCCCCGCCACCAGCTTCTTCGATATTATCGTTAGTGGTGTGATGCGGAATGTGACAATGAATCAGCCACTTTCCGGGCTGTCGAGCTTCCCAAACCACATCATAGCGCTCGCCAGGGCCGACATTAACGGTATCCTTTTGGATTTGGGCGGCGGCTGGTACGGGATTGCCGTCAGTTTCTATTATGGTAAAAGGGCCACCGTGAATGTGCATCGGATGCACGAAATTATTGTTGCTACCGATAAAACGTATCCTGACCTTCTGCCCGACTTTCATATTAATTGTGTCGGTGGCGGGATAAGCCTTACCATTGATGGTAAAAAAGTTCGGCAAGGCTCCTTCCATTAGCATGGCGGGATAGGTAAGCCCTTCCCTTTCGAGCCATTCTTGAAGTTGGATAGTATATTCCAGATCGTAGACTGGTTGGCTGGCTGGTGGCGTTTTGGGGTCAACAATCAAAGCTCCATACAATCCCAGGGCTTGTTGGCGGTCAGGTTCTTTATGAGTATGATAAAAGTAAGTCCCAGCCTGCTGGACGGTAAATTCATAAGTGAACTTTTGCCCTGGCTCAATGGGCTTCTGGGTAATGTCAGCGGGGCCATCCATCGAATTAGGCAAAATTAGACCGTGCCAGTGGACTGAGGTAGCTTCCGGCAGGTTGTTGGTTACGTTGAAGCGTACACGGTCGCCCTGAGTTATACGAATACGTGGCCCAGGTACCTGCCGATTAAAGGCATAGGCGGCTACCTTTTCGTATGGAAGAATATTCCACTGAATAACTGATACCTCCAGGTCGAAAACTTTGACCCCATTTTCAAGACGGGGCATTATTTGTTGATCACCGCGTGCCTCAACCGGCGCAGTGTAGCTAACCTTTCGTAAATCTACCGCCGCCATATCTTTCATTGATTTGGGCGGGGTATCCCAGCTTTGAATCATCCCTGGCGGCATAATTACCCCCGCGACATCTTTAGCACTGGTATTAAGATTAACATTCAAAGCCGAGAATATCAGGGAAGCGGCTAAGGCCAGCACCGAAATCAGGCCAACCACAAAGATTTGAGGCCCAGTGGCAGTGGGCTTCATGTTCATGCCAGCTTGTTCGTCGCCCTGCATCTGCATGCCGTCAGACTGCTTCTGATCCTCGTCCGGCATAGCCATGTTCATACCAGCGTGTGGGTCGGTAGCGGCCTTAGCCATGTCCATCTTATCTTTTGAGTGGTCGTTTTGCCCTGCTGGTTTTGTTTTGGGGTTGGTGTCACCACTTTGGTCGGACATATTCATAGCGGCGTGAGATTGCCCTTCCTTGCCAGCCATTTTCATTTCTGGCTGGTCCTTGTCTGACGCAGCTGGGGTACTCTTATTCTGGGATGCTTTATCGGCTGGCTTGTCCGGCATGGGATGGTCTTGCATAACTAAACTCCTTCCGCCTCAAGACTTGGTTGATTTGTTTCGAGGTTAGCGAGACTGTTTAACGGATGCAATTCGACCGCCATAGAATGACTGGGCTTCATTTGCTTGTTGGTGGACTTTTGTTCAAACTGGACGGGTTTGCGAACGGTGGTCAAGCCGTGCTTTAATTTAGTACCGACCAGCCAGATGTTCATCGGATAAGCCGTGAAATAGCCGACTATTACCGCGAACGACATGGCACCCCAGAAAACCAGTTGGGTTGGATCCATGGCTCGCATATCCCGCCCCATCATCAGAAATATCATGGTGGGAAACATCCCGGCCATCATGGTGTTCATTGAAAACCATTCTGGTAAGAAGGAGCGACGTAAAGCAGTCAGATAACTACCACCCATAGTGTTTTTCATAAAGAGTGCCTGGAAAATAAACAAACCAAAGCCGAAACCAGCGACATATTCGATAATCAAATCCAACCACATTGGCAAACCCAGCAACCCGGTAATGGTAGCGGCCAGGATGATGCCAGTCGCATCACCCGCCACACAATGAACGGTTGAACCCATCGCCTGTCTCCAGAGGGGCTTAATAAATTGCTCATGCTGTCCGGGACTGGGTTCTTTGTCGGATATTACATATAACAGCACCGCCACTGGCCCCATATAAAAGGTAACTAAGACCCAACCCCACTTTTGAACAACTGTTTCGGGGTTGTTCATTATAAAGTTGTCATAAACTATATAAAGTACCGACAGGGCTGTTAAGCTGAACCAACCAAGTAAGACCACTTCCGTCCAGGTCAGTGGCCCCAATCCTGGTATGCTTATAGGTGACATGACCACACTCCTTTATTGTTTTTAAAAAGCAACGACTAATTTGTAGTGTACTAAGCCTAAATACTACTGTCAATAGTAGGCAGCCTTTTACCCAAGGATTTAGGCTACTGAACATTTTACACCCACCTTTTAGAATATTTTGCCAACTGGAGGGGCAAACTTCAGCAAAATCGAACTGGAAACTTACCTGAGTAGAGCGGGTCGCCGCCGCCCAGAAGCGGGACGAACACCGATAGTGCCTATGCCTAACCTGCTAAAATAGGCTTTTAGAAAATACCCAGCCCTTAATCTCTGCTATTATAGCCCATACTATTGACAATAGTAGTAAAATCGTTATAGTATTTAGCTCGTCGTCTTTCCTAAACCAACCTTTATAAAGTAAAATGGCTTATTGTCAAGGTAAGGTTAAGGGGAATAACCCTTGTGAATTCTCAGGATAATAAAATGCGGCTCCCACCAGATGTGCTGGCTTTGTTAATAAAAATAAAGGACTACTTCTTAATATTTGGGCCAGTTTTAGTGGCGGCAATAACCTTTCGCGCCATTTTATTAGCTAGTTTATCACCTGGTTCTAGCGCAAAATTCATTCCTCGAAAATGGCAAAAGCTTCTAACCCTATATCTGAAGGGTGGGAAGGTCTTGCCTGGTGGTTTTAAGTCTTTGTTTAGATTTCCGCCAGTAGCCCCTGCCCAGGGGTCTTCATCCAGAAACATATGGCGTAGAGCAAGTTACCTGACGGTAGCTCCCACCGCCCTTTTAACAGCCTTAACTCTAAGTCCTTTATTAGTATTTACTCAAATAATCTTGGCAGTACCCCTTAGCCTGATTTCTTTTTTATTTCCTGATAGAGTAGCTCCACCCGAATTGGAAAAAAGCCCGACCGCTACTAAAACCATAAAAAAGTCCCAGGCTAAAAAACCCCCTCAAAAATGGTTGGAGCGGTTCAAGAATTTATGGATCGCCGAACTCGACGCTTATAGTTGGCCGACCTTTTATAACTTCTTGTTAGCGGCTTTAGTGACTATTTTTATTCCGCTAAGGGTAATAGAGTCCTGGTTTGGGATCGGGCATTGGTATGGTCCCTTATTGATTCCTTTACTTGGGTTGCTTTTATTACCAGCAAGTGGTACTGAAATGGCCTTGGTGCTGGCTTTATTTGTCAAATGGGTCAGCACGGGTAGTGGGGTAGCCGCCCTCTTAACCTTTCCACTTATTAGTCTGGTTAGATTGGTACATAACTGGCAACAATATGGTCTTAAACCAACTATTAAACTATTCCTGGCGGTCTGGTTCTTAGCCGCCGGATTAGGGGTGCTATTGGATATTTTCGGAGTAGAGGCAAATGTTTAAAATCATTAACTGGCAGAGAGTAAAGTTTATTGGGCTTATAATACCAACTTTAATAGTTTTAACCCTCTTACTGGCAGCCTGCGGCGATAGTGCTAAATCAGATAAAGGGGTCAACGAATATGCCCCTAAAATTGGCTACCTGGCCCCGGATTTTCAATTAAAAGACTATAACGGTAACCTTATAAAGTTAAGCGATTTTAAGGGGAAGCCCGTAATAATAAATTTCTGGGCCACCTGGTGTCCTCCCTGTCGGGCTGAAATGCCAGAAATTGAAGCTGCTTACCGTAAATACAAAAAGGATGGTTTAATAGTTCTCGGTGTTGATGCGCGGGAAGACGAAGCGACGATCAGAAAATATGTGGAAGATGGTGGGTATAGTTGGCAAATGCCGATTGATGATGGCGAGACAATCATCACTTACCGGGTCGTCGCTTTTCCGACTAGCTTTTTTGTGGACAAAGAAGGTTATGTTCGGGCAACCCAGGTGGGCGGTATGGACAAAAAAGGCTTGGAGGAAAGGCTGGCAAAAATTTTGTAACCGCGAATTCGGAGGTTTATTTAGCCATAGCCGTTAGCCTCAAAAGTTGTGTTGCAAAAAAGGGGATGGTCTGGTAGGGTAGCTTAAATATATTCTCTTTTGTTCTTAGTTGAAAGTGAGCTACCATCTTTGGATCCTCTTAACCCTTTTAAATGGCGGCATCACCAAGCAGAAATTATTCTGCTCTGAACCATCCCCACGCCTAATGAACATTAACAAATTAATCCGTAAATAAGCCAACATAGCGCAAAAGTAGATTACTGCCTAAAACGAATCTGTCCAAAAAACGGTCAAGCTCAGCGCGGAGCTTGGCTAAGTCGTTGGCTAAAGGGTGTAAATGTACTACTTCCTGCTTGAGATAACGCCCCAACTTCTCAATCGGGTTGAGCCAACTGGCATAGGTCGGTAGTAGCACTAACTGGATTGGTAAATGGAGTGCGCCCCATTTTTTTAAGGCCGCACCACTCGGCTTAGTGGGCCAGTTTGGTGGTACTTTTAGCCCAAAAGGAGTGGACTGGTTTTCTAAAGCTACCAATAAATCAGGATGAAAATGTACCGGCCAATTATCTTGTACCACATACAAACTTTTGGCTTGAGGATATATTTTCCTCAACTTTTGATAGAATTCCACTAACTGGGCTACTCCAATCCTGGTGGAGCGCAGATAGACTACTTGCCCAGTTTGGTGATTTAAGGCCGCCACTATTCTGGTCAGAGTGTCAGCTTGATGGCTACGTTCAGCCTTAGCTTGGCTTTGGCCCTTTTCTTCCCAGGCGTGAGCTAGGGTTGGTTGGCGGTAAATAGTCACTTCATCCAAATAAAAGAGCTGGCTTTGACCGTCGCTACGCTCGACCTCGGCCACTAAACGAGCGATTTCAGCTTGTTTAGCCAAATAATTAGGGTCAGGGCTGTGGACGTGTTGGCGACTACCTTTCCAGCGTAGCCCTAGCCTTTCCAGCATTTGCCACAGCCCTGCCAAACTTTTGAGCCGCAACCACTCACAACTAGCCAGCAAGCGGGCTAGAGTCCAGCGGGTCGCCTGATGACCGAATTGCTGGGGTTCACGCCGCACTATTGCCAAAAGGGTCTGTTTGGTGGCGGCTTGAGTGGGCAGGTGAGGGGGAAAAAGCGGCTTTGCGACCACGTCCTGGTTTGATAAGGAGACCAGCAATTCCTTTAGTTTGGTAGTTTTTAAGCCACAGCCCAATGGTTTCGTTAGTGCGCGCTTTAAGTAAACCACTTTGGGCTACTTCAGACAGTCGCTTACCTTCGGCTATTTTTAGGAGAGCGGCGGCGTGTTCGCGGGCGTAGGCTTTGGGATGATGGTCGCGCAGTTCCGTCAAAGTTTGACGTTCTTCAGGGCTTAATTCGAGTTTGATAAGTTTGGGCATTGGTTTCCTCCTTTGCCCTTATCTTACCACCTTTTTACGGATTTAATTATTAAAGTTCATAAGCAGACAGCCCCCAGCAGATTTTTATTGTGGTGAGTCAAAAAAGATGTCTTTTCCCCTTGCTCCACCAATTACCAATCCCGACGTTTCCGGCCTGTAGGGGCTGGGCAGCTGACAGGCTTAAATGAACCTTTGAGTTGTTACATCCTGGACAACGCACCAGCCACAGGCGGCGGGGTTGCCTCTAGAGCTGCCCTTCCAGCCAGGATTTGGCGGGCCTGTTCGGAATCATTGATTTCGCTTGGTTGACCGGGATTATCCGTTGCCGCCCTCATGCATCCCCCTAAGCCGTTCTGTCAGTTGGTAGTTTGCCGCTGCGTTGAGTAGTGCAATCTCGCCCCGAGTCATTCCGGCGGTTTGTTGAATAAAGCTATTTTCAAACCAGCCCGCTAACCTTAGCCGTTTGAAGTTGTATAGCCTGAGTTGGTTTTTTTCGTCCAACTCGGCTTTATAACCCTGGGCATTAAGCACGTAAACCAAGGGCCAACAATGAGTTAGTATCCTGGCCGCTTCACTTTCGCTGATATTGGTATAGTCAAAATCTAAGCCCATAAATTACCCAAACTCTTTATAATTTTTCCACTGGGCGGATATTCACAACTCCATCATAAAAATCCGGGTTAACTTCGCCCAACAACTCTATAATTTCCGTGCGCTTGAATAGCGGTAGGCGGGCCAGAATATACCGCCTAAGAGGTTCCAAACTGCCCGTAAATTCACCCTCGCCCCGCCACTGTGCGAGTAGGGCCTCCGCTTCCAGTTCTTCTTTTTCAAAAGATTTTAGAACTTCATCCAGCTCATATTCCATTTTTTCTTGTGAAATATCTTCACCTTCAACATCAAAAGCGGCGTTTAGGGTGGCTATTTCCTCATCAGTTGATAGTCTAGTTTTCATACTAAATTACTTCCTCTGGTGTTAGTGGCTCAGCTCTCGCCGGAACCACGCGATAAACACGTAAATCCGGGCCAACCCTCTTGAAATAAACTAGATAACTATCGGTTGTTGTAATATCCACAATCCAGTAATAGACATCTGGCATTAAGGTAGCCAACCCTACGCTAATCGGTTGTTTCTCAAGATGGTCAATTCCAGCGAGAACAATAGCTACTTTTCGCTGGGTGATTTTCAGGTTATAGCTTTTGGCATAAAACCGGGCAATATTGCTTAAATCACCCTGAGCTTTGGTTGTAAAAATTACGGCCAATTTTTAACCGGCTGCTCTCTCTTCAAATTCTGTGGCAATTAAATGAGCAAGACGGCTCTCAATTTGACTGAAACTAATGCCCTGGCCTAGTGCGATTTCCTTATCACCCTCAGTAACCGCCGTTTCTAATTCCTCTTTGGTGAGCATGCCCGCTAACCGTCCCGGGTGTTCTTTAGCTTGCCTTGCAGCCTGCCCAGCCCTTCCCCTGTCGGCGGCGGTAGTATCCATAAGTGGGGCGAGTTCTTCCAGGTCAACCCCTAACACGGTCGCGAGTTTACCCAGCGTAGTTATACTTCCCTTTTGGCGGTCATTTTCAATGAAGCTGATAGTTTTAGGGTTCAAGTCGGATTTTTCGGCCAATTCCCGAACAGTCCAGCCTTTTAGCCCCCTATATTTTTTTAATGGATTAATCATATAATTTTTTCTCCTTCTCCTAAACTCTACAGCAAATTAACACACAAGTCAATATGAATAATACAAAGCAACCCAAAAATAATGATAATTGTTTACTTTAGCTGTCCGAGATTTCAAAGTTTTAAGGGCTACGGACGGTATGATAGCATCTGTTTTCCGCAAGCCCCTTCCGGCTGCAAAATGGAAGGTGAAAAGCTTTATGTCTCCAAAATCGGGCATATCAAGATTATTTTGCACCGCCCGATAGTTGGCAAGGTTAAAACTTCCACCTTGAGTAAAACTTCCACTGGCAAATGGTTCGTGTGTTTTGCGACTGAGGTTGAACCTAAACGCTTGCCAGAACTTAGTAATGAGATTGGCATTGATGTTGGCCTTAAAACCTTTGCTACCCTAAGTGATGGAGTTGAGATTGAGAACCCCCGCTTCTTTAGAAAAGAACAGGATGAACTTGCGAAGGTTCAGCGCAAACTTTCTAAGGAAGTTAAGGGAACGCCCGAACGCCGTTTCAGGCGCAAGGCGGTAGCCAGAGTGCATGAATGTATCGGCTGGAAACGTCAGGATTTCAGCCACCAACAAAGCCGTAAAATCGTGGATAAATACGGTAAGATTTTCGTGGAAGATTTGACGGTTAACCGAATGCTCAAAAACCGTCGCCTTTCCAAAAGCATTAGTGACGCGGCTTGGTCGAGTTTCTTTAGCAATTTGTTCGCCAAAGCGGTAGAAGCTGGACGAATAATCTTTGCGGTAAACCCGGCCTATACTAGTCAAACCTGTAGCGACTGTGGATACCGCAAAACAGGGGAAGAAAAGCTTCTCCTTGATTATCGGGTATTCGACTGTCCTAGTTGTGGTTTGCATATAGACCGCGACCTCAATGCTGCCTTAAATATCAAAGCGGTAGGATTATACCGCGTGGGTTTGCCCCTAGAAGCCACGCCGCTTTAGCGGCTGTGGAGTAATCACTGATAGTTCTGGTAAAAGCGGCTATACTTTTTCAGGATCGAATACTCGCTCGGTGGTCTCTCCCTGTAGCCGGTAATGTAACCTACCATCCGCTTCCCAGCGTACCACTTCGGGCTGGTTATTCCCAGACAGCTTGATTTCCCGCTGTCTTCCTGATTGTAAATCTACTAGAACCGAACGAACATTTCCTACTTCTACCAGTGCTGGGGGCATCAGTTCGGACTGGTTCCAAAATAGCCAGCGGTTGTTCCGGCTATAAATCGAGAACCTACCCCCGCCTGTAGCCGGGCCTGCTAGTAACAGCTTGTGGGTTAAAGCTACCGGGTCAATCCACCAGAATTCAACAGTTCCACCGTTTTGCGCTCCCGGCACTGTCAAAAGGCAGGTAACAAGAAAGTTGTTGCTATCCCCTCCCGCTAGTTGGATAACATACCGGGTATTGCCCGAGGAGTTGATTTGCGGTTCCGTACCCGGTAGGGTGAAAAGAAGAGCCGGTTTCGATAACACCCTATCCTGAAACCACAGTTTGTAATCCCCGGCAGGAGCAGCTTGTCGGTTAAAGCTGGGGAATTCTATTTTCAATAATCCGGTTCGATTGAGGATTGCCATTACCGAGTTAAACGATGGAGGAGCTTCGCCCGGCTGTAAACTGCGCCAGTTGACTGCATCACCGCTTAAAGTCATAACTCCCGGCAGGTCCCTGGCAGGCGCGAGTTCAGCACGACCCTCGTAATCGCCCAAAAACGCCACCTGCCAGCTATCCCCACCGCCAACAGTATAGAAAACCATGTTTTGCGTGGCGACCCAGCCGTGATTAGCATCGGTAAAAACTACCGGGCCAGAATCCCCATCTAGCGGATTGGCGTGTTCATAGGGGATTGCCACCTGCCAGTTTATTCCACCGTCACTAGACTTCAACAAAGTAGAGCGATCCAGGGATAGCCACAGTGTTTGCTGGGCGGTTATTGCCAGCGAATGAACATAACCGAAGGTGCCCAGGTTTCGCGGCTTAAGTTCCTGCCAGCTTTTACCACCATCATTGCTCTTGAATAAAAACTTTGCCTGGTTACCAGCTCCAGCTATCGAGTCACAAATTAACCAGAGCTGCTGCGCATCCAGTGTGGCAAGTTGGTAGGCGGTAGGGCAAGGTGAGTGTAATTCCTGCCAGTTTTTCCCACCATTCGATGAGGCAAAGAGCCTGGAGCCGGAAGAATATCGTACCAGCAGGAATATTTGTTGATTATTCACCACCTCAAGCTTCCCGTTATAGCCAATTATTTGCGGCAGGTTGGTCTGGGGTGTCCAGGTGCGCCCGAAATCAACCGATATAAGCAGCCCGATATTGCAATCGGAGTAGGGTTGAGCACAGGTTCGCGCTATTGCCCACAGAACCTGCCCGGCCCTGGCTATTCCCACCACCTCTTCAGCGAGCTTTTGATCCTGCCAGGTTTTGCCACCGTCGCGGGTGGAATAGAAGCCGGGGTTGTATAAAAAGCCTTGCAGGGGGCCACTGAAAAAGACTTGGCGGGCGTGATTCTTATCCGGTGTATCTCCTTTAAAGGCGGGAGCAGGCGGTACTGGTGGCAAGGACTGCCAGTTTTTTCCACCATCTTCAGTATAGCTTAAACCGAGGATACATTTACCGTTCTGTCCACATACCGTACCCAACGCCCACCCGTGTAAGTTATCCAGGAATGAAAGGTCAAAGATTTCCTTAAAACCAGCGGAAGAGCTTAAAGCAGGGGTTGAAACCAGTTGTGAGGACGGGATGAAAGCGGATGAAACGGGTAGGGTAGGGGGAAGCGTTGTGGTTGCGCGGGCGGTATTGGTAGGTTGAGTATTAGCAACCGGCACAATGGTGGAAGTTGAGTCTCCACAAGCGACTAGCAAAAAAATTGAAATAAACCATAAAACCACAAGCCATTTTGATACTTTAGCCATGCTTTCCTCTCCATCGCCGGAACAATTTTCTACGATTATATAAAATATATAACTTACTAACCAGTAAAAGTTACAAATTTACCCGACCACTACCCCTTCCTGTATTTAATTACAGAAAAACTCCATATTAGCGCGAAAGCCACGCCCCTTTAGGGGCAGTGGTCAGCGTGTAATCCTGGTTTGAATAGAACATAAATCACCAACGCTGTGGGGTCTATCAGCTAAAGTTGACAGGAGATAAAGTGAAGGCGGTAGCAAAGAAAAAGACCCCGCCGGATTTGTCCGGCGGGGTGATTCGGGAATTCTAAAACTATTTGTTACCTTCCTGCACGTACCCAAGCTCTTTAAGTTCGCCATCCTTATCGTGGATAGTCTGCTTAGAATGTTTAGAAAGCTCTTCCAACTCAGCAGCTTCTTTTATTGGGTCAGACCCATAACTGTGAGTGACTCCGATTGTCACCATAGTGCTTAGCGGGTGAGTCTTCTTTAGTTCCTCGACATATTTGGCAAGGCTTCCGTGCGGTATTGGCACTTTAAACCCACAATCGCAAGGAAAAGTAGATTCATTAGG
>Ga0123336_10003851_pt1 | contig 12386 bp, 8 predicted proteins | sample SSSSmetaG_FD_96466 | JGI IMG/M metagenome (GOLD analysis project Ga0123336, IMG submission 96466) | Glacier valley bacterial and archeal communities from Borup Fiord, Nunavut, Canada, to study Microbial Dark Matter (Phase II) - ​SSSS metaG | ecosystem: Environmental > Aquatic > Freshwater > Ice... | reverse complement strand
GGCGAGCACGAAGATCGCGAGGACCCCTCGGCGATCGGCAACACGCAAGTGCATGCCATGAGGAATGCGGCGGGGGAGACGCGCTCACAAATGACGCCTCCTGACATGCTCTGACGAGAGAGAGACTCCCTCTCGCCCTCGTGCTCAGCCGGGGCGCAAGCGATACACGATCGCGACGACCACCACGCACCACGCCACCAGGTTCAGCACGAACGGGACGTCGATCAGCATCTCCTGCGTCGGGCTCTCGCTCCTCAGGCCCGCGCCTGCGCGCCCCGAGACGAGCATCAGGAAGCGCAGGATGCCGAACACCACGAAGGGCGCGGTCAGCCACAGGTAGCTCGTCTGGAAGAAGAGCTGCGTCTGCGCGTCGAGCGTGTAGGCGATGTACGTGGCCGCGGTCGCGAGGCCCGTCAGCGCGAGGGCCGCGGTGAGCGAGCCCTTGGAATAAGCCTCGAGGGCTGCGCGCTGCTTGGCGGCGTGCTCCCCCTCGAGCTCATGACGCCGCTTGCCGAACCCGAGGAACAGCGCCAACAGGGCGGTGCAGGCGAGCATGTACCAGCTCACCTTGATGTTGGTGGCGAGGCCACCCGCATACACGCGGAGCACGAAGCCGAAGGCGATGAGCCCGACGTCGAGGAACGCGACCTTCTTCAGCTTGAAGCTGTAGGCGATGTTCTCCACGAAATAGAGGCCCGCCACGCAAGCGAACATCCAGTTCAGCCCAAAAAAGGAGAGCGAAAGGGCGATCGCCACCAGGCCGAGCGCGAACGGCCAGGCGAAGTTCAACGGCACCGCGCCGCTCGCGATGGGCCGGTTGCGCTTCACGGGGTGGACGCGATCCGCCTCGACGTCGACGAGATCGTTGATGGTGTAGACCGCGCCCGCCAGCAGGCAGAACACGATGGTCCCCAGGAGAGCCATCCCGCTGACGCGCAGGTTCAGCGAGAGATCCCCGCCCGCGGTGCGCGAGATGAGGTCGCGGTCGAAGACGATCGGCGCGAGGACGAAGACGTTCTTCACCCACTGGTGGGGCCGCACGGTCTTGATGAGACCCCGCACGAGCGACTTCCGCGTTGCCGTGCTGGCAGCGGAGGGGGTGGGGGTCTCGAGGGCGGATGTCACCACCCCGTTGATACACCAGGCTGGGCTACCGGGAGAAGGCTCCCGGCTTGGCCCGCCCCGCTCCCCCTGCTTGACTCGCGGCCGTCAGCAGCGGACAACCTCCGCGTGCCGCACCGCCGACGGGCCTCGAGAAGCGCCCTCTCCTTCGTTGGGCTCCTGGGGCTCGTTCTGTTCGTGATGGTGGGGCCGAGTGTCCCGCGGGCCGAGGCCGACATCGGGCAGCGGCTCCCGCGCATCACGAAGCTCACGGACGAGATCGTCCGCGGCGGAATGCCGCTCGGCTACGTGCCGCTGCGCCAGCTCTGGGCGGAGTGGGACCAGAGCGACCCCGCCGAGGTCGAAGAGGCCTTGGCTGCGCTCGCGGCCGATCCGCGGCTCACGCCGCCGCTCCGCGCGTATGCCGGGCTGCTCGAGGCCTACGCCCGGAGGCGCCGCGGTGATCTGGCCGGCGCCAAGGCGCGCATCACTGCGCTCGGCTTCGTGGGGCGCTGGGTGGTGGCCGGTCCCTTCGACAACGAGGGCAAGGGCGGCCTCGACCGCTCGTTCGGGCCCGAGGACGAGATCGCCGATCCGCTGAGCATGGCGCGCACGTACGAGGGCAAGGAGCGTCCTGTCACGAACCGCGTCACGCCCGACGTGTTTCCGTACGGCTGGGTCGATCTCGGCGCGATGGTCCGCCCCGCGGAGAAGGTCTGCGCCTACGCCACGACGTACGTGCGCGATCGCCGCGGCGCGAAGGTCGGCCCTGCTGGGCGTCCGTTCTCGGTGTGGTTCGGCGCGGCGGGCTCGTCGAAGATCTTCTTCGACGGCGTCGAGGTGCTGAAGGATGCAAAATACAGAGATCTCGACAGCGAGCGCTTCGGCGTCACGCTCACGATGCGCGAGGGCTGGCACCGACTGACCGTGAAGATCTGCGGCGACGAGGATGCCCCGATGTTCGCGCTGCGCCTTGCCGATCCCAGCGGCGCGCCCGACGCGAACCTCGAGGCTGATCCCGATCTGGCGCACGCCAAGGAGGCCTCGGCGGTGCGCTTCCGCAAGGGCGAGAAGCCCGCGCCGCCCGCGCTGGCCGGCCCCGTCGCGGCGTTTGATCGCCTCGCCAAGCAGGACGATCCGGCCTCGCTCGAGGCCTACGCGCGCTATCTCGTGCTCACGTCGTCCGACGACCCCGCCGAGAACCGGGCTCGCGATCTCGCGCGCCGCGCTGCGGAGAAGTCCCGCACCATCCCGCGCTGCCTGCTCGCGGGCGAGCTCGCCGAGAACCGCAACCAGCGCGCGATCTGGATCGACCGCGCCGAGGAGCTCGCAAAGCGCGGCGGTACGATCGAGGAGAAGGTCAACGTGCTCCTCGCGCGCGCCGGGCACACGCGCGGCGGCGCCAACTGGCGCGACTCCATTCCCTACTACGACAAGGTCCTCGCCCTCGATCCCGACAACGTCCCCGCGAGCCTCGCGCGCGTCGAGCTGTACGGCGAGGCTGGCCTCCGCGAGACAGCGCTCTCCCGCCTCGACGCCACGCTGGCCCGCCGCCCGCGGTCGGTGGCGCTGCTGCGCGCGAACGCCGCCGCGCTGCGCGATCTCGATCGCACGACCGAGGCGCAGGAGCTCACCGCGCGCTACGCGTCGCTACGCTTCGACGACACGTCGGTAATGGGCGATCGCATCGAGCTCGCGCTCGCGCGCCGCGATCCCGCCAGCGCGGCGCGCTGGGTGGAGCGCCTCGTCGAGACGAACCCCGACAGCGGCCGCGCCCTCGCCGCCGCCGCGCGCACGTACGTTGGGCTCGGCGATCGCCCCAAGGCCATCGCCATGCACCGCCGCGCTCTCGAGCTTGCCCCCGACGACGTCACCACGCTGCGTTCCCTCGCCGACGTGTACGCGCTCGGCGGCCAGGCGGACGAACAGCTGCGCCTCCTCAAGCGCGTCCTCGAGCTCCGGCCGCAGGAGAAGGACGTCCGCGAGTACGTCGCGCACACCGAGCCGAGCCGCCCCCGCGCCGACGAAGCCTACGCGCGTCCCGCCGCGGAGTTCCTGAAGCTGCGCGACAAGCCGACCGACGGCCGCAACCGCCGCACGCTCGTCGACCTCCAGGTCACGACCGTGTTCCCGAACGGCCTCGCGAGCCGCTTCCACCAGATCGTCTTCCAGCCCCTCACCGACGCCGCGGCCGCCGAGGCGCGCGAATATGCGTTCGGCTTCGAGGCCGACACCGAGACCGTGCAGCTGCGCGGCGCGAAGATCCACAAGAAGAACGGCCAGATCGTCGAGGCCATCGAGAGCGGCGAAGGCCCCACCGACAACCCCTCGATGGCGATGTACTCGAGCGCGCGCGCCTTCTACGTGCACTTCTCGCGGCTCGACCCGGGCGACGTGGTGGAGCTGCTCTACCGCGTCGAGGACGTGACCGCGCGCAACGCGTTCGCCGACTACTTCGGCGAGGTGACGTACATGCAGTCGTCGGAGCCCATCGCGCGCTCCGAGTACGTGCTGATCACCCCGAAGTCGCGGCAGTTCTTCTTCAACAAGCCGCAGGTCCCGAACCTGAAGTCGACCACCGAGGAGAAGGGCGACACGAAGATCTTCCACTTTGTCGCCGAGAACGTCCCCGCGCTCGACATGGAGCCGAGCTCGCCGCCCGCCACCGAGACGCTCGGACACGTGCACGTGTCGACCTACAAGAGCTGGGACGACATGGGCCGCTGGTACTGGGGCCTCGTGCGCGATCAGTTCACCGCGGACGACGAGGTCCGGCGCCGGGTCGCCGAGATCACGAAGGGCGCTGTCGACGAGAGGGCGAAGATCCGCGCCGTCTACGGCTTCGTCGTCCAGCGCACGCGCTACGTAGCGCTCGAGTTCGGCATCCACGGCTTCAAGCCGTACCGCTGCGCCCAGATCTTCGCGCGCGGTTTCGGCGACTGCAAGGACAAGGCGACGCTCATCGTCACCATGCTCAAGGAGCTGGGGATCCCGGCGACCATCGTGATCGTGCGCACCGGGCTCCGCGGCGACTTCGAGACCGAGCCCGCGAGCCTCGCGCCCTTCGACCACGCCATCGCGTACGTCCCCTCCATCGACGTGTACCTCGACGGCACCGCCGAGTGGACCGGCTCGAACGAGCTCCCCGCGATGGATCGCGGCTCGCTCGCGCTCCAGGTCAACGAGGGCAAGCCGAAGCTCGTGCACCTGCCCGAGCCCACCGCCGCCGACAGCACGTCGACGAAGCACGTGGAGGCCACGATCGGCAGCGACGGCTCCGCGCAGATCGACTGGCGCGCCGACATCAGCGGCGCCTCCGCCAGCAGCTGGCGCGCGCGCTACCACGCGAAGGCCACGCAGAAGACGCGCATCCAGGAGGACCTCTCGTCCGAGCTCCCCGGCATCGAGATCAAGGAGGTCAGCTCGAATGACCTCGAGGACGTCGAGCAAAAGGTGCAGCTCAAGGCGAGGGGCCGCGCCCCCAGCTACGCGCGCCGCGACGGTGATTCATGGACGGTGGGTGTCGGCGCGAAGGAGCACATGGTCCGCACGTGGGCGCCGCTCTCGTCGCGCCGCCGCGACGTGCGCATCCAGTCGCTCTCCACGCAGGAGAACGAGACCATCGTGAAGCTGCCGCAGGGCGCGAAGGTGCTGGGACCGCCGCATCCTGCCGAGGGCAAGGGCCAGTTCGGATTCTACAAGGTCGACGTGGAGACGACCGGCAACGTCGTCCGCGTGAAGACCACGGTGGCTATCACGCGCTCGCGCATCCCCGCGACGGAATACGCGGCGTTCCGCGCGTTCTGCGAGCAAGCCGACCGCGAGCTCGGCCAGTCCCTGACGTTCACGGTGGGCAAATGAAAGCTCGTTCCGCGACTCCGCGATTCTCTTTCTCACGACTCTTCGCTCTCGTGACCGTCGCGATTCTCGCGGCGTGTGGCCCGGCGCCGGACGCGAACAGCGCCGTCAACCTCAAGGACCTGCGATCGAGCGCGAAGGGCTCGGGCGACGGCGAGAAGACCGGGCGCTGGCTGCTCGACGAGATGCTCGCGCCCGGCGGCACCGCGAAGAGCGCCTACGAGGCCCGCGCGCAGCTCGACAAGGCCAGCAGCAAGGGCCTCTACGCGAACCTCGGCGCCGGCATCTACGACGAGACGCACGGCGAGCCGAAGAAGGCCGCCGCCGAGTACGTCCAGGCCCTGACCTTCGCGAAGAAGAGCGAAGACCCCGCCGCGCCGCTCGCCGCGTGGTTCGCCTCGCACCATCTCGTGGGCCTTCGCGGGGGCGTCGCGAACCTGTGGGAGCAGAACAAGACCGCGCTCCTCGCCGTCATCGACCAGCCCGGCAAGGTGGGCTGGCGCTCGCTCGCCGAGCTCCACGAGTGGTCGACCGCCGAGGCACTCGACAAGGCCGAGGTCGCGGGCGACGCCTACGATAACCTCGTGACCACGCGCATGGGCTGCGCGAAGGCGCTGCGCATCGCCGGTCCCTTCGGCGCGAACGCCGCGCCCGACCAGCGCCGCAGCTACCCCGCCGAGCAGGCGCCCTGGCCGCCGTCGTGGCCGGAGGATCCGCTGCGCGGGACGGTGCCGCGCATCCTCAAGACGGAGCGCCATCGCTGCCTCACCACCACCACGGAGAGGACCGAGGACGGCGTCTTCTATGTCGAGACCTACTTCAAGACCCCCGGTGATCGCGATCTGCTGATCGCGGTGCAGGGCTCGCTCGCGACGTGGGTCGACGACGTCTCGATCGGCGAGCGCGATCTACGCGCGTGGGGCGTGTGGCAGCGCTTCGGCGGCGCGGTGCGCGTCAGCAAGGGGCGCCATCGGGTCGTGAGCCGCGTCCTCGCCGACGCTGGCTCGATCCGCCTCCTCAACCTCGACGGCACGGCCGCGAGGATCGAGACCGACACCGACGCGCGCAAGCCCTACGGCCTCTCACGGCCCACGCTGCTCGGCAATCCGAACCCGATCGACGATCTCATCACCCAGATCGCGAACGAGAAGAACCCGGGCACGAGTCCCCTCGTCACCACGCTCGCCGCGCACTCCGCCCACATCGACGGCCTGAACGACGTCGCGACGGTGATGATGGCGCCGCTGGTCACGCCCAAGGACGCGGCGCCGATCGCGCTCCTCCTCGGCGCGCAGTACGCGCGCTCCGACGTCGCCTACCCCGAGCAGGCGCGGCGCACGAACGAGAAGGAGCTCTACACGCGCGTCATCGCCGCGGATCCCAAGCTCTGGTACGCCCGCGCGTGGCTCGTGCTCGACGACGCCGAGCAGCGCGGCCTCGTCGAGGCGGTCGAGCCGCTCCGCAAGATCGCGAGCGACGTGCCGGGTGTCCCCGAGGTCACCGAGCAGCTCGCGCGTGTCTACGGCAAGCTGGGCTGGCGCGCCGAGCGCATGCGCACGGTGAAGGATCTCGCGGAGCGCTTCCCCGACGATCGCGACGCCATCTCGCTCCAGGTGAGCGCGCTCGAGGAAGACGGAGCGCTCGTCGAGGCCGACAAGGTCGCCGAGCGCCTGAAGAAGCTCGATCCCGACTCCGAGGTCGAGCTCGATCGCGCGATCGCGCGACGTGACTGGAAGGCTGCGATCGTCGAGCTGCGTCGCCTCGAGAAGCGCCGTCCGATCGCAAGGAGATCGCCGCGCGCATCGCCGACGTGCTCGCGCGCTCCGGCGATCCCAGCGCCGCCGCCGAGCAGCTCCAGAAGGCGCTCGTGAAGCACCCCGAGGACGCCGCCACGCGGCTGCGCGTCGCCGACCACGCCTACGCGAAGGGCGACACGCTCGCTCTCCGCAAGGCGCTCGCCGAGGCGCTCCAGGCCGGGTCGAAGGGCCTCGAGATCCGGGAGGCCCTCGAGCTCATCGAGGGCGCGAGCCTTCTCGAGCCGTACCGCGCCGATGGGCGCAAGGTGATCCGCGAGTTCGAGGCGTGGGAGCGCGGCGGCAAGCACATGGAAGGCACCGCGGCGCGCGTCTTCGACTACGCCGCCACGTGGGTGCACCCCGACGGTTCGAGCGAGATGCTCGAGCACGAGATCCTCCGCATGCAGTCGCAGGAGGCCGTGACCAAGGAGGCCGAGCAGCCGCCGCCCGGCGGGCTGGTGCTGAACCTGCGTGTCATCAAGCCCGATGGCTCGATCCTCGAGCCCGAGCCCGTTGCGGGCAAGCAGACCCTCACGATGCCGCACCTCGAGGTCGGCGATTACCTCGAGATCGAGCACATCACCGCCACGCCCAGCGAAGGCGGCAAGGGCAAGCACTACCGCGGACCGCACTGGTTCTTCCGCGAGGCCGACAAGGGCTACTGGCGGAGCGAGTTCATCGTGCTGACGCCGAAGGACAAGAACGTCGACATCGAGGTGGTGGGCAACGTCCCGCCGCCGAAGAGCGCCGACAAGGGCACGTTCGTCGAGCGCAAGTGGCGCGTCGACGAGTCGCCACCCGCCGCCGAGGAGCCCGATAGCCCGAACCCGCGCGAGTTCTTGCCGAGCGTCCGCATCGGATGGGGCATCTCGCTCGACGACACGCTCGTCCGCTACGTCGACGCCGCGAGCGAGGAGACCCCGCTCGATCCGCGCCTCCGCAAGGTGGCCCGCGACATCGCCGGCAAGATCCCCGCAGGCAAGCGCGACGAGCGCGCCCGCGCCGTCTATCGCTGGGTTGGCGAGGCGCTCCAGGAGTCCAACGAGGCCGACGGCCGCCGCGCCATCTTCGGTCGCGCCGGCTCGCGCCAGGCCGCGTTCATGTACCTCGTGCGCCTCCTCGGGATCCCCACCGAGCTCGCGCTCGTGAAGAGCCGCATCGCCATGCCGCCCGCCGGCAAGATGAGCGAGGTCGAGACCTACGACAACGTCGTCGCGCGCCTCGACACCGAGTCCGGCCCGCGCTGGATGGTGATCCGCGACAAGTTCGCGCCCTTCGGCTACGTGCCCGCGGAGCTCCGCGGGCAGCCCGCCATCCGGCTCGTGCCGGGCATGCCGCGCGACACGAGCCCCACGCTGGGCGCCGCCGACGGCGTCATGATGGAGGGCCGCGCGGTGATGAAGGATGACGGCTCGGCCATCGTCGAGATCGCGCAGAGCTACCAGGGCCGCATGGGCATCGGCCTGCGTTCGGTGTTCGATCGCGTGCCCGAGTCGAAGCGCAACGAGTTCGTCGAGACGCGCCTGCTCGCGGCGAACCTCCCCGGCGCTCGCCTCCGGGAGCTGAAGATCGAGAATGCCGAAGATCTCGGGGCGCCGCTCGTCCTCCGGATCAAGGCGGAGATTCCGCAGATCGCGCGGCCCGTCGGCAACAAGGTGGTCCTGAAGGCGCTCTTCCCGGTGAACATCGCGCAGGTCGCGTCGCTCGCCACGCGGCAGACGCCGCTGCTCCTCGCTTCGTCTTCCCACGTCGAGGTCAAGTTCGAGATCGTGCCGCCGGAGGCGTACAAGCTCCCGTCGTCGATCCCGGGCGGCGAGCTGCACGACGGCGATCGCTCGGTGACCGTGAAGGACGCGGTCGAGGGGCGATCGATCATGCTCCGGCGCGTCGTCGACATCCCGGCCGGCCGCGTGCAGGCCGGCGCGGAGTACGCGAAGTTCGTGGCCTTCACCCAGCAGGCCGACCAGCTCCTCGAAAAGGAGATCGCGCTGGGCCGCTGAAGAAACGAGCTCTGCCGCGCGCCGCGGAATCACCGAGGCCGCGCGTGCGTTACGCTGGTGGCGTGCGCATCGTTTTCTTTCTCGTCGTGAGCGGGCTGGCGCACTGGCTCGCGGGCAGTTGGGTGCTGTCGACGTTCGCGAAGCCCGTGAGCAAGCAGCGGCGGCGTCTGGTCTTCGGCGTCGCCGCCGGGCTCGCGACTACGCTCGCGGCGATGCGGCTCCTCGCGTCCGTCCACGACACGCGGGCCATGCGCGTGGCGCTCGGCGTCGTGATGCTGGAGCTCGCGGTGGTGATCATCGGGCTCGTGCCGCTCGGCTTCCTCACGCTGCTGCTCCGCGTCGTGCAACGCATCGCCGTGCGGTTCACGCGGCCCGCGCCCGAGGCCATCCCGCCGCCGCCGGAGCCCGCGCGGCTCGTCACGCGCCGGCAGGCCATCGAGCGCGTCGCCGGCGTCACGGTCTTCGGCGCGACGTCGGTCGGGCTCGGCTGGGGCATCGTCCGCGGGCGCCACGCCTTCGCGCTGGAGGAGGTGATGGTCCGCGTGAAGGGCTGGCCGCGCGTGCTCGACGGCTACACGATCGCGCAGGTCTCCGACGTGCATGTGGGCACGTTCGTCGGCGACCGCGAGCTCGACGAAGGCTTCGAGCTGGTGGCGAAGATCCGCCCCGACCTCGTCGTGGCCACCGGCGATCTCGTCGACTTCGAGTCGCACGTCATCGGCCAGCTCGCGCAGCGCCTCCTCCGCATCGACGCGCGCGACGGCGCCTGCGCCATCCTCGGCAATCACGACCACTACGCCGGCCCGGGCGAGGTCGCGCGGATCCTGCGCGCGTCGGGCGTCCGCGTGCTGAGCAACGAGTCGGTGGTGCTGCGCCCGGGCGACGGCGGCGGCTTCGCCCTGCTCGGCGTCGACGACCTCCAGGGGCGCGTCCGCGGCGTCGAAGGCTACCGCGGGCCCGACCTCAGCGCCGCCCTGCGCGGGGTGGCGCCGGACCTGCCGCGCATCCTGCTCGCGCACCAGCCGAAGTACCTGGAGGAGTCCTCGGGCCGCGTGGCCCTCCAGCTGAGCGGACACACGCACGGCGGGCAGATCAACCCCGGGTTCCGACCCGCCGATCTGTTCATGAAATACGTGGCCGGCCGCTACGAGCGCGGCGAGACCACGCTGTACGTGAACCGCGGCTTCGGCGTGGCCGGGCCGCCCGCACGCATCGGCGCGCCGCCGGAGGTGACGAAGGTGGTCCTCGTCTCGGGGTGAGCTAGCGCGCCCGGCTCCAGGCGCGCGCCGCGGTGTCATTTCGTGTCAGCGGCGGCGGTTGCGCCGCGTGCCCAGGATGACGGCATGCGCATCTTCGCTCCCCTCACCTTGATCTCGCTCTTCGCCGGCTTTGCCGCCGTCGCCGCCACCGCCTGCGACCTGTCCAGTGGCAGCTCCTGCGGGCAGTACGAAGGCTGCTATCCCGGCTACGGCTCCTCCGGCGGCGACTACGGGCCGACGCCCGACGCGGCTCCGCCGCCCGCGAAGTGCGAGGCGTTCGCGCTCACCTTCGCGGTGCCGGAGCAGAGCGGCGACTGCCAGCTGGTCCTCCGCGCACGCAGCGACGACGGCTACAGTAGCTCCCACTACGCCGACCCGACGGCGACGTATTACTTTGCGCAGCCGCAGGCCGGCGAGACCACCGTGCCGTGCGAGGCGATCGACGGTCCCGCGATCGGCCGGTGCGCGCGCGAACGGAACCTCGTCGTCCTGGGAAGCACGAGCACCTCGGACGTCACGAGCCTCCGCACCGAGCTCTCGTTGAACAGCTACGAGTCTTCGTTCGAGGCCGAGCTCTCGTGTGCGCGCGTCGCGGCGCCGCAGAAGCGGACCGTCACGTTCGGCTGCAGCACGCTCACCCCGGCGACGCCCACGACCGGTGACGCTGGCACACGCGATGCCGACACGGATGCGGAGGCGGGCGACGGCGACGGCGACGGCGGCGCGGAGGCCTTCGTCCCCGAGCTCCTCCACTGACACCTCAGCCCTCCGGGACCGGGAGCACCACGACGTCGATCGCCGGATAGCCGCTGCGCGAGGCGGTCATCACGACGTTCCTGACGACGTGCGCGGGGACGTCTCCGTCGATGGCGAGGATGACGTGGGCGTTCGGCGCGGCGCCGGGCCGGAGCTGCTTCGCGACCTCGCTCGTGGTCACGAGGCTGCCGTTCAGCAGCCCGGCTCCGTTCGCCGCGACGCGCACGAGCGGCGCGTCCATGACGTCGCGGTGCGTGAACGCTCATGAGGTGGAGACACGTGAAGGCGGGACGCGCCTGGGGGGCTGCCGGGTCTTCGCTCCCCGGCGCAGATCTGCGGCGGCGTGCGCTACTTCTTCTCCGCGGCGATGCGCTCGCGCACGGCCTCCGACTGCTGCTCGAGCTTCAGCCACTCGTCGATCACCTTGATCCGCGCCGCCGCGCTCGCGGGATGTGCGCCCGCGTCCGGCGCGAGCTTCGCGGCGTGCTCGGCATACGCTTGCCACGACGCGCGCGCCTGCTCCCACTTCTTCTCGCGCTCGTAGCAGTCCGCCACCGCGAACAGCACGCGCGAACGCGCCGCCGGGGGCGTCTGCGGATCGTCGATGGCGGCGGCGGCCTTGAACGCGGCCTCCGCCTCGCCGAGGTTCGCGCTGGCGAGGTACGCCTCGCCGAGCAGGTACGACCCCAGCGGATTGCGCGGGCTGGTCTGCACCGCCATCCTGAAGACAGAGGCGGCGCCGGGATAGTCCCTCGCCGCGTAGCGCTCGTTGCCCTTGCCCACGAGCGTCGTGAACGTATCGGGCTTCGGCGCATCCCCCGCGGCATCGAAGGACGTCAGCGCGACCGCCAGCGCGCACGACGCGACGACTGCCGCCAGCGCCAGGACGCGGAACCGGGCCATTGGCGGAGCTTACCACGAGAACATCCTTGCAGAGCGGGGCGGGGCCGCGCGATCGTGCGGGGATGCTGCCGCGAGTGCTCGAGCCGGAGGTCATGGATACGCCCGAAGAGGCCAACGACTACGACGCGATGGATCACGAGGCCGTCAACGCCAGGTTCTGCGAAGACCTCCTCCTCCTCCTCCGCGCGAAGACGCTCGGCCAGCGCCACCCGCGCATCGTCGACTTCGGCACCGGGACCGCGCAGATCCCCATCGCGCTGTGCAGCCGCGCCGCAGGCTTCACGGTCGTCGCCATCGATCTCGCCGAGAACATGCTGGCCCTCGCGCAGCGTAACGTCGCGCGCGCGAAGCTCGGCGATCGCATCCTCCTCGAGAAGGTCGACGCCAAGGGCACAACCTTCGAGGACGGCGCGTTCGGCGCATGCATCTCGAACTCGATCATCCATCACATCCCCGAGCCTGCGCAGTGCTTCGCGGAGATGTGGCGGGTCACCGCGCCCGGCGGCCTCCTGTTCGTGCGCGATCTCCACCGACCCTCGAGCGAGGCCGAGGTGGATGGGCTCGTCGCGCTCCACGGGGGGAGCCCGCCAGCGGATCCGGCGCGCGTGCCGTCCTTCGAGCACCAGCGCTCGCTCTTCCGCGCGTCGCTGTGCGCGGCGCTCACCGTCGCCGAGGTCGCGGCCCTGGTGGCGCCGCTCGGGATCCCGGCCTCC